>KB659972.1_pt504 | contig 20462 bp, 20 predicted proteins | sample 558768 | NCBI scaffold set KB644980.1 | reverse complement strand
TCTTCACGCGCAGATGATCGGTCGCGGCCACCGTCGAGAACAGGTCCTCGACACCTTCGCGACGGTACTGCTCCTCGAGGTAGTTGTAGGCCTCCCGCGAGAACGGGTCGAGCTCCGCCTTTACCCGAACCGGGATGTGGTCCGGAAGCCGGGCGTTCAGCTCCGCGACCAGTTCCTCGCGCACCGCCGGTGGGAACACCGAGAGCGGGTGTGACTGGACCGGGCTCTCGTACCAGTCGTCCTCGTCGGTCGGCTGCTCGCTCCCGTAAGTCATCGCGGTTCCGGGGCCCGACCCCGTGCCGGCGACGTTCCACTCGACTGTGTACCGGCGCCCGTCGTCGGTCTTCGAGTACTCCCGCAACCCGTTTACCAGACACCGCTTCAGCTCGGACTTGCCGGTCGCCGTTGGTCCGTCGAGCCACAGTATCTTTTCCTCCTTTCCCCGTCCCGCCGCGATCGAGCGCAGGTCGTCGACAAAGCGGTTAAGAACCGCCGTGTTGCCCAGGATGGCGTGCTCGCCGTCGTTCCAGGGGTCGTCGAAGAACCGGTACCGCTCGGTTTCCTCGCCCTCCTCGACGACGGTCCGTGTGCCCGCATCCTCGATCGCCGCGAGCAGGTACTTCGAGGCGTGGGAGCCGAGCTGTGGCTCCGAGAGCAACAGATCGACGTACTCGGGCAGTCCCAGCGGCTCCTCGTAGGTTGCGTCGAGCTCGTCATCGGCCGCCGACAGGAAGCTGTCGCTGTCCGCGTCGCTCTGTCGGTCGTTCCTGCGTGTCCTGTCACTCTCTGCCGGCGGTGCAGGACCTGTGCCCTCGGTGCCGGCTCTGCGCTCCCCGTCGTCCGACCGGCGACCACGGTCGCGTTCTCGCTTTGCCATCTCAGCCCTCCATCTCGCTCTTTGCGACCTCGGCCCCGGCGAACTCGAGGACCTCCTTTGCGCCCTCGGTGGAGTACCCCTGGTCGAGAAGCGCCTCTATCCACTCGTTGCGCTCGTCGTCGTCCATCTCGCCGCTGGTGACCAGTGCCGAGAAGTTGATGTTGTGTTTCTTGTCCTCCCAGAGCTTGGACTCGAGCGCCCGACGCAGGCGGTCGTTGCCCTGCGGATCGAACGGCTGTCCCTCACGAGCCCGCCTGGAAACCCAGTTTGCAACCTCCTGACGGAAGTCGTCCTTCCGGTCTTCCGGCAGCTGTAGCTTCTCCTCGACGCTCCGCAGGAACTGCTCGTCGGGCTCCTGCTCTCGCCCCGTTATCTCGTCCTCGACGGTGTCGTCGTCGATGTACGCCATCACGTGGTCCATATACTTCTCACCCTGGCGCTGTATCTCGTCGATATCGTACGCTAGTGCGTGGCGAACGTCCTCGATTGCTCGCTTCTTGTACTCCTCGCGCACCAGCTCCAGGTAGCGGTAGTACGTCTCGAACATCTCCGCCGAGATCGAGCCGTGATTCTCGAGATTGCCCTCGAGGTGGTTGAACGTTAGAAGCGGCGAGAGGAAACTCCGAGAGCGGTGCATCGAGTCCATCAACGCCTCGGCGATCTCGTCGCCGATGAACCGTGGCGAGACACCGTCCATCCCCTCCGCGATGTCAACCGACTCCTCCGCCTCCTCGCGGAGCTTCTTTACGTCGATATCGTCCGTGTCGTCTATCTCGCCGTTGTACGCCTTTGCCTTCTGGACCGCCGTGATGCTGTTCGCGTCGGGCTCCTCGATCCGTGTCAGCACGCCGAACAGACCCGCCATCTCCAGGGTGTGTGGCTCGACGTGAATCTCCGGCAGGTCCGCGTTGCGCAGCATCTTCCGGTAGATCTCGGCCTCGTTCTCGTAGGAGAGCACGTACGGGAAGTTGATGCGCTTCGTCCGGTCGTTGAACGCCTCCATCTTCTCGTCGCCTTTCTTGTCGCGGTACTCGGGCATGTTCGTCCGCCCGACGATCACCTGGTCGATGTCGATCCGCGGGTTGCTCTTCGGCTTTATTGTCTGTTCTTGGGTGGCGTGGAGGAAGTCGTACAGGAACTCCCGCTGGAGCTTCAACAGCTCCTCGCCGGAGAAGAGACCACGGTTCGAGTTGCAGAACGCCCCCGCGTAGTCGAACGAGCGCGGGTCAGACTCGCCGTAGATCGCTATCTTCGAGTAGTTGACGTCGCCTGTGAGCTCGGTCTCGTCCTGGTTTTTCTTGTCCTTCGGCTCGAACGTCTCGATCGCCTGGCGCTTGTTCTCGTCGGCGAGCAGCCGGATCACCTCGACGTGGTTCTCGAGCACCGTCTCCAGGTCGTCGTTGTAGTGTGCCAGCAGACGGTCCATGTAGAACTCACTGGCCGGGTCGAGTGACTGCTCGTTGCGGATGGTGTACGGCGCATCGAGCAGACCGTTGAGGTCGTCGACGATATTCTCTCGTTGCTCCTGCGGGACCAACACGAGCGGGTCCTGATTCATCGGCGAGCGAACCACGTCATCCTCGGGGTCCTGGTCCGGGATGACATCACAGAGGTTCGTCCACCGGAACGTGTACATCCGCCCGGCATCCCGCGACGTGTAGTCCTCGAAGTAGGTTCGTATCTGGGAGTCAAAATCGGACTTGCCCGAACCGACCGGCCCGAGCAACAGCAGGATACGTTTCTCCGGACCGAGACCGCGGGCACCGGATTTCACCTTGTTGACGAACTCGTGGATGGCGTCGTGGACGACCCGACCGTAGAACGTGTTCTCGCCGTTGTTCAGGGGGTCCTCCGAGGCGAGCTTGTACTCGACGACACCGGTGTCCTCGTCGTACTCACTGCCGTAGAAGTCGAACATGTCCGCGACCCGTTGGGGGGCGTTGCGCGCGACACGCGGCTCGTCGTAGAGCTCCTGCAGATACCGCTCGAACGAGCGCGGCTCACGCAGGTCCGAGGGGATCGTCGTCCGATACTCCTCACTCAGCGCCGACAGGCTCGGCTTGCGTTCGGTCATCGGAGGTCATCACCGCTTCGACTGTTTGCCACTCCGCTTGTTGTTGCTCGTGACTGTGCGTCTGCTCTGTGCTGCGGTGCGCTTGTTTGTGCCATGTGTACTCGTCCCACGGTAGAGCAACCAGGGGTATACACGACCGGACGGCCGCGGGGACCTGGCGGCTACCGATACTACTTAATGTACACGTTCTCCACAGTCATAAGTCTGTCTGTCAGAAAATGAGTCGTCGGTCACCGCTGCAAGCAGGATAGCGGGGGTTCCGTCCGCCGCCGCCGCGTCATACGTTCACCAGCATATCCACGATACAGCACAGTTGAACTAAAAGACGGCGGGCAAACTGTACAGACCGCAGCGGCAGTTAGTAGCTCCTCGCAAAGTAGGCGGTCTCCGTGGCCTCCGCCCCGCAGATGGCACACTCCTCGTGAACCGGTTCCTCGTCGCGGTCGAGCGGCACCATCACGATCTCGGCGGCGATGGCGCTCTTTATCGGTTCCTCACAGGCCTCCGCACCACACCAGCCACACCGGACGTAACCGCCGTGCTGACCGATAGTACCGAGGATCTCCTCGCGGCTCTCCGCCTCCCGGACACCCGCCTCCAGTGTCTCCTCGGCGCTCGCGTACAGTTTCGCGTGCACCGTGTCGAGATGCTCCTGGACGGTGTCGGCCAGTCCGTCCCGTTCGACGGTGTCGGTCTCGCCGTCCGGCCGGTGGACGAGCGTCGCCGTCTCCTCTGCACACTCGTTCGGGCCGATCTCGACGCGCAGCGGGACCCCCTTCAACTCCCACTCGTTGTACTTGAACCCGGGGTTGCGGTTATCGCGGTCGTCCAGACTAACACGCACCCCGGCCTCCGAGAGCGTTTCCTCCACGTCGGCGGCGTACTCGAGCACGGTCTCCCGGTTGTCGGCACCCCAGATGGGGACGATAACACCTGCGGGTCCGCGAGCGCGGGCGGGAGCACGAGCCCCTGGTCGTCGCTGTGGGTCATTATCAGCGCACCGATGGCGCGCCAGGACAGTCCCCACGAGGTGGTGTGGGCGGTCCGCTCCCGTTCGTCCGTGTCGACGTAGGTGATGTCGAACGCCTCGGCAAAGGAGGTGCCGAGATAGTGCGAGGTGCCGCCCTGGACGCTCTTTCCGTCGGGCATCAGCGCCTCGACGGTGGTGGTGGTGTCGGCCCCGGGGAACTTGTCGTGTTCGGGCTTGCGACCTTTCAGCACCGGCATCGCGAGCACCTCCTCGTAGACCCGCTCGTACTGGTCGAGTCGCAGCATCGTCTCCGACCAGGCACCCTCACCGTCGTGGTGGGCCGTGTGACCTTCCTGCCAGAGGAACTCTTTCGTCCGGAAGAACGGCTTCGTCTCGGTCGCCTCCCACCGGACGACCGAACACCACTGGTTCAGCCGCATCGGGAGGTCACGGTGTGACCGGGTCCACTGGGCGATGAACGGGGCGATTATCGATTCGCTGGTGGGCCGGACGGCGAGTCGCTCCTCGAGTTCGTCGTACCCCCCGTGGGTCACCCACGCCACCTCGGGGTCGAACCCCTCGACGACGTCCTTCTCCCGCTCCAGATAGCTCTCGGGGATGAACATCGGAAAGTAGGCGTTCGTGACACCGGTTTCCGTGAACCAGCCGTCGAGATGGCTCTTTATCCGCTCCCAGATGTCGTACCCCCGGGGCCGGGTGACGATGAACCCGCCCATCGGCGCGTAGCTCGCGAGTTCCGACTTCTGGACGACCTCGGCGTACCAGTCACCCGTGCTGTACTCCTTCGACTCGGTTATCCCGAGTTCCTGCTCCGCCGTGTCGGAATCACTCATTGTGCGTTTTCCACGTTGCACGTATAAACTGTTTGTGCGTTCCCGGCCGGCAACCGGCACACCGTCGCCCGGGCCGGTCGACCGCTCCGCCGCGACGGCGCTCACGCGCCTCCGCTCACACCGGACAGATACTCAGCCGACCGGTGGTGTCGGGTGCAGGAACGTCTGTATCTCGACGGTCCGGCCGTCGGGGTCCGTCGCGAAGAACTGGTAGATGTCGAACGCCTCGTTGCGGGTCGGCGGACCGTCCGCGATATCCGACAGCTCCCCGTACAGTTCGTCGACAGCCGCCTCGTCCTCGACGGCGACGGTGACGATACCCTCTGTCTCGGTGGTCTCGGCACCGCAGAACCCAACGAGCAGGTTCGCACGCCGGAGGATGGTACAGCCGCCGTCCTGTTCGAGCCACTCCTCGAAGCCGAGACGCTCCGTGTAGAACGCCACGGTGCGCTCGCGGTCTGTCGTCCGGAAGAAGACGAGTCCGGGCATAGGTGATGTACTGCAGGCAGGGTCATATCGCTGGCGTTCACCGCCGCTGTTCGGCGCCGTCTCGCACCCACGCTACCCCCGCCCCGGCCGATGACCCCGTTGGTCCCCGGACAAACGTCTTTAGCACGGAACTTCCCCAGTCAGTACGCCGACGACAATCACGACACCCGATGTGGATGAAACCTGTGCGTACCGTGGGTCACGGATCTTCGACCACGACCCGGTCTGTGTCCGTGACTGCGACGACGACTGTGGGTCACCCACATACCTCTGCAACTTCGCCCGTCTCGCCGTATACATCGACGAAAACAATCTCACAACGGGTGATACGTGCGAGTGGACACCCGGCGGGGACTGTTGTTGATACTGTCGGACAGAGTATTCTCCGACCGCTATTCACAGAGCCGCCGTCTGTCACAGACTGTCCCGCCCGGGTCCCGTCGATGCTCACGTGTCCGTCCGACAGTACGAGTCGACCACCGACCCGGTCCGGTCGAGACACCGCCAGATATAGGCGTCGGACCCCTACTTCGTGTATGGAGGAGATACCGGAGAGCCACCCCCGGTACGAGTCACTGCTGCAGCGCCACCGCATCGAGGCCGGTGTCGAGGCCGGCATCACCAGCCGACAGGGGTTGATCGCACAGGGCCGTGGCGAGGCGTTCGACTATCTGCTCGGCGAGCGGACAACCCCGAGCGCCGACACGGCGGAGCGTGTCGCCGCCGCACACCTGCTTCGGGCAGACCACGCCGTGCTCTCGGTGAACGGTAACGTCGCCGCGCTCGCCCCCGGAGAGGTCGTCGACCTCGCCGACGCGACGGGTGCCGAGATAGAGGTCAACCTGTTCAACCGGACCGAACAGCGCATCGAGGCGATCGCCGACCACCTCCGCGGAGCACGGGGCTGACGAGGTAAAAGGGCTGACCGCCGACGCGCGTATCCCCGGTCTGGACCACCAGCGCGCGAAGGTCGACGCCGACGGCATCTACGCCGCCGACGTGGTGCTCGTCCCGCTGGAGGACGGTGACCGCGCGGAGGCGCTCGGCGAGATGGGAAAGACCGAACTCGTCATCGACCTGAACCCGATGTCCCGCTCCGCGACTGTCGCAACTGTCCCTGTTATCGACAACGTGGTCCGTGCGCTCCCGAACATCGCCGACCACGCGCGCACCCTCCGGACCGAGAACGCCGACCTGGGGCGTATCGTCGACGGGTTCGACCCTGACCGGGCCCGCGAGGCCGCGGAAAACCGGCTCCGACAGGGCCGACTCGGCGACTGACACGGCGCGACGACGGTGTGTGCGGACTCGACACGCCGGAACTGTGTGTGATGGACGACCTCCCGTCCGATACCGACCTCTCTCGGGTGGTCTTCGGCTGCTCTCACCGTGTCACTGTTCCCCCGCCCTGACGGCTCTGGTCGGCCGCTCCGGCACACGGCGATGACCCGGCGGTTGCTCGTCGCCACGCGTGAGTGGGCGGCAGACTGCCCCGATGCTGGATATCAAAAATAAAAATAGCCTGGAAAGGTTAATTTGTGTACCGCAGGTAGGATAACGTATCAGATGATTCTCGGGAACTCACTGGCGACACTGTACGCTGTTTTCTACGCCGGGACGGCAGTGCTCACAGTGGGGCTGGGCTACTGGGTGCTGAGTCGGACCGAGATGGGGTCGCGGCGCTGGTTCGGGCTGTTGATGGGGCTCCTCTCGTTCTGGGCACTCGTCTCCTTTGTCGGCGTGTTCGTTCCCGACCGCCAGTTGCAGGAACTGCTTCTCACCGTGTGGACCGTGGTGGGGCTGTCGACGGTGTTCGCCTGGCTGGCGTTCGTCGTCGATTATACCGACGGGGACCCGTTGGAGAGCAGGCTCGTCCGGGTGTTCGCGCTCGCGTGTCTCGGGCTGGTTGCCGTCGCCGTGACACTCCCGTTCCACGACCTGTACTACTCCTCGGTACTGTTCCGCACGGAGCCGTTTGCACACGTGGAGACGACAGTCGGTCCTGGCCGGGTCGCGGCGCTCGGATACACGTTCAGCGGTGTCGGACTGGGGACGTACTACCTGCTTGAGTTGTTCGTCAGCACACGGTACCGTTCCCGGACGCAGGCACTCGTGCTCGTGGCCGGGATAGTCCTCGGTATCCTCCCGTTCACGGCATCACTGGTCGGTGTCACCCCGGTGCCGACGTACAATCACACCGTCTTCGGTATCGCAACGTTCGTCCTGGTGGTCACGTACGCCGTGTTCAGACACTCGTTTGCCGATTTCGCCCCCATCGCACGGGATATTGTTGTTGCGGAGATAGAGGACCCACTCTTTATTATCGACAGTGACACCCATCTCGTCGACTACAACGACGCCGCCGGGAGGGCGGTGCGGGGACTCGACTCCCATAGCATCGGCACACCGGTCTCGGCACTCGTCGACGGGTTGAGCGAGTTCGACCCCGGCGAGGAGGGGCCCGAGATGGTGAGTCTCACAGTCGACGGGGAATCTCGTCACTACTCGGTGCAGGTCTCCGAGGTTACTGCCCGTCCCTCTCCACGGGGGTATCTGATTCTGCTGCGGGATATCACCGAGCAGACGATCCGCGAGCGGGAGCTCGAGGCGGCCAGACAGGAGCTGGAGCGGTCCAACGAGCGTCTCGAGGAGTTCGCGAGCGTCGTCAGCCACGACCTGCGCAACCCGCTGAACGTGGCGTCACTCCGGCTGGACATGGCCCAGCGGGAGGTCGACAGCGACCACCTGGACACAGTCGACCGTGCACACGACCGGATAGAGTCACTGGTCGAGGACCTCCTGTTGCTCGCGCGCAGCGGCACCGGTGTCGACGAGCAGACACGGCTGTCGCTCGCGACGGTTGCCGACGACTGCTGGCAGACCGTCGAGACAGCCGACGCGACGCTCAGGTCGAGTGTGAGTTCGAGATCCGTGCAGACCCCTCCCGGCTCCAGCAACTGCTCGAGAACCTGCTCAGGAACGCGCTCGACCACGGCCCGACAGACGTGACCGTCACCGTCGGTCCGATGACGGACGGGTTCTACCTTGCCGACGACGGCCCCGGTATCCCGGAGGAAGACCGGGACCGTGTGCTTGACCGGGGGTACTCGACGACGGCAGACGGAACGGGACTCGGGCTCGCCATCGTTGCGACAGTCGCCGAGGCTCACGGCTGGACGGTCTCCGTGACAGACAGCATCGGCGGCGGTGCGCGGTTCGAGTTCACCGGTGTCGAAACTGCCATGCCCGCCCTCTGTTCGGACTGATACTGCCGGACAGCGTATCTGACGACCGATAGCTCCGGAGCGGCCATCTGTCACAGACTGTCCCGCCCGACTCGCTGTAGATCGTAACGGGTCTCTGTCCGACAGTACGAGCAGACAGTCCGAAATCTCGAAGAGGCTCGCCGATAGACCGGATGTATGGTTACATCGAGTGCCCCGGGAAAGGTGTACCTGTTCGGGGAACACGCGGTCGTCTACGGTGAGCCCGCGGTCCCGTGTGCGATCGGGTTGCGCGCACAAGCAGCAGTCGAGCGCCGGACGGGGGGACTCCGCGTCCGTGCGGGGGACCTCTCACTGGACGGGTTCGCCGTCGAGTACAACGGCGGTACGAGCACACCGGAGGTCGACGTCCCGGAGAATCTCCTGGATGCCGCGATGGGCTACGTGAACGGTGCGATCGATCAGGCCCGCGAGGCGGCCCGTACCCGCGGTGTCGCGGCCGAGGAGAGGAGCTTCGAGGTAACAGTCGACAGTAACATCCCCCTCGGTGCGGGGCTGGGCTCCTCGGCCGCGGTCGTCGTGGCGACAATCGACGCGGCGGCGCGTGAACTCGGGGTGCAGTTGCCCCGCGAGGAACTTGCCGACCGCGCCTACCGGGTCGAACACACCGTCCAGGACGGGGGTGCCTCGCGGGCCGACACGTTCTGTGCGACGATGGGTGGTGCCGTCCGCATCGAGGGTGACGACTGCGAGACGCTCGCGACACCGGACCTCCCGCTGGTGGTCGGCTACGACGGCGGGGCCGGTGACACGGGTGAACTCGTCGCACAGGTCCGGGGGCTGCGCGAGACACACCCGTTCGTGGCGGACACAGTCTCGGCTGTCGGCGACCTGGTCCGCCGCGGGGAGCGGGCACTCGCGGCCGACGACCGCGAGACACTCGGCGAGTTGATGGATATCAATCACGGTCTGCTCTCGTCGCTCGGCGTCTCTGCGCGGTCGCTCGACGCGATGGTCTGGGCGGCCCGCGATGGCGGCGCCCACGGAGCGAAACTCACCGGTGCCGGCGGTGGCGGCTGTATCGTCGCGCTCGGCGACCCGGCCGAACTCGAGCGCGCACTCTCGTATGCCCCTGCTTGCGACGACGCCTTCCACGCACAACTCGACACCGACGGTCTCCGTCGGGAGGACGAATGACGACTGTCCTCAAACTCGGTGGGAGTGTTCTCACGGACAAACACAGTCCTGAAACCGTCGACGAGGAGGCGCTCGCCACCGCCGCGGAGGTCATCGGCAAGTCCCTCGACGCCTCGCCGGACGACCCGCGAGCGACGGTGGACGAACACCCCCCGGTCGTGATCCACGGCGGCGGGAGTTTCGGCCACCCCGCGGCCGCCGAACACGGGGTCTCCGCGAGCGAGGGCACACGTGACAGCGCGGCGCTGGTCGATATCCACCGTGCGATGGGACGGCTCCTCGACAGGGTCGTCACCGCGCTGCACAGGGCGGGTGTGCCGGCGCTACCGGTGCGTCCGCTCTCGTTCGTCCGGCGGACCGAGACCGGTCTCGCCTGCCCGACACGGTCTGTCGAGGCGATGCTCGCGGAGGGGTTCGTCCCGGTCCTGCACGGGGATGTGGTCGTCCACGAGGGAGCCGGCGGGACGGTTGCGAGCGGTGACGACCTGGTGGTCGCGCTCGCGGCGGCGCTCGGTGCCGGGCGTGTCGGTGTCTGCTCGACTGTCCCCGGTGTGCTCGACGATGGTGAGGTCGTCCCCGAGATCCGCTCCTACGAGTCGGTCGCGGACGTGCTGGGTGACAGCGAGGCAACCGACGTCACCGGCGGGATGGCCGGCAAGGTGCAGTCACTGCTCACCGTCGACGGCCCGGCTGCCGTCTTCGGACTCGACGAACTCGGAACCTTCCTCGAGACGGGACAGGCAGGCACAATCATCCGGTGACTGGTCGGCCCACGTGCCGGGAACACAGCGGACCCGGGCGTCTCAGCGGCTCTCCTCGTCGGACGGTCTGTCTCTGTCGGCGGAGCGGCGTTCTGATTCCGAGGGGCGCTGTCCGTCAGGGGTGTGTTGTCGCCCGTGGTCCGGGCTCTCCTGTCCGCCACTGCTACCCCGCCAGTCGGATTCCTCACCCCGGGGCTGTGGGTCGTTCTGCTGCCCGGTCTGTCGGTTCGACTGCCGGGCGTGTTGTCGCGGCCCCGTCTGTTGCGGTGCGGGGGACTCTCTCCGCCGGAGATAGTAGTACCCGGCTCCACCCGCGACGAGTAACACGAGCGGCAGTAACAGCGTCGGGTTGATACCCGACCCTCCCCCGGGTTCTGCCACCGAGAGCCCACCCCACAAGACGGTGAAATCGTCACTTCGCAGTTCCAGTGCGGTCAGATCCGTCTCGTCATCTCTCGCCTCGCGTGTCACCGTCTCCGTCCCACCCCCGACGGTGCATCTGTGGGTGACCTCACTGCTGTCGCGGTCCCACCGGTACTCCACATCGAACCCGGTCCACTCGTACTGTTCGTAGGTGCCGACTGTCTCCCCCGCGGATGTGACTGTTCCGTCGGGTCTGAACTGGAGGAGTCGCGCACCGGAGCCATCAGACCAGTGTGACCCCTCGACCGTTCGCCACCCGATACTCCCGCTCTTGTTCTCGTGACATCCGACCTCCCCGTCGTCGAGTCGGAACTGCCCGCGAACCCGCATCGCGTCCGGTCGTGTGCCGCTGTCGAACAGTTCCTGCCGCATGATAGCACGCCAGCACCCACCGTGGGACCCGCCAATCCGGTAGGACTGTGCCGTCTCGGGTGAGGCGGTGTCGGTCACCGCCTGGTCTGTGTTACCGACCAGAACGAACTCCGACGGCACCTCGCCGGGGGCGTGTGAGTCGAACTCCGACTCGAAGATGGGACCCTCCGACCCCTCGATTCCTGTCGACTGTGACGCCGCTTTGCCCCTCGAACTCGCTCTGGCTGCCAGTGCTCCACCGCCGAGTCCCGCCAGCATCTCCCGTCGCCGTACCACCCTGTCGACTGTCTGCTCGGTCCGGCCTCGTCCACCGGTTGTCCCACCGCCTGTGTCTGACCCGTCACTCATCTAACCACCCCGCCTACCGCACCGACTGTCGAGTAATCCCCCTGTCTGCCCCGGCGGCGACTGTTACCCCGGTTCTCTGAACGTCCGACCATCCGTATCACACAGCTACACGTATGAACAGAATAAACATCTCGGCCACGTCTCGAGCGGGTCCCGTCACCCGCCGGTCACGGGCGGGAACAGCGCGATCTCGTCGACCGCAGCGACGTCGGTCTCCCAGCCATCGGCGGCCCGGAACGGGTCCTCGCCGTCACAGAGCAGGTGGATGTGTGACCGGAGCTCCCCCTCGGAGTCGAGCAGCTGCGTCTCGAGCTCCGGTTCGGCTACCAGCAGCGCGTCGACTGCCTCACGGAGCGTCGGCTCCGCGCTGTCGGCAGCCACATCGAGCTTGCTCGTGCCGGCGGTCTCGGCCAGCGTGGCAAACAGCTTCCACCGCATCGTCCACCCTTCGGCGTATCAAGACATCAACCTTGTTGCTCGCTCGCGCCGACCCCGGTGACCCGCTATCGTCTGTGCGCTCGTGGGCACCCGCAGGAGGTGTGCCCCTCTCGACAGGCGATGTCCCCTGGTTCCCCCGAAAACCGAGGGTTTAGACCCGATGGTGACTAACGGACCAACAGGACCAGATGAAGCTGATCGTCACCGAGAAAAACAACGCGGCGCGGCGTATCGCGGAGATTCTGAGCGAGGGGTCCGCGGAGACAGCGCGGCAAAACGGGGTGAACGTCTACCGCTGGGGGGCCACCCGTGTGGTCGGGCTCTCGGGGCACGTTGTCGGACTGGACTTTCCCGCAGAGTACGAGAACTGGCGCGATGCGGAACCGGTCGAACTGATCGACGCGGAGGTGGTCACGGAGCCGACACAGGAGAACATCGTCCGAACACTCGAGACACTCGCCGGTCGGGCCGACGAGGCGGTCATCGCGACCGACTACGACCGCGAGGGCGAACTCATCGGCAAGGAGGCGTACGAACTCATCAGGACGGACTTCGATGGCCCAATCGAGCGGGTGCGCTTTTCCTCCATCACGGAGCGGGAGGTCCGCGAGGCGTTTGCCGACCCGGACGAACTGGATTTCGACCTCGCGGCCGCCGGACAGGCCCGGCAGATAATCGACCTGGTCTGGGGGGCCGCCCTGACACGCTTTCTCTCGCTATCGGCCCGCCGACTCGGCCAGGATTTCATCTCTGTCGGACGGGTGCAGTCACCCACGCTGAAACTGCTCGTCGACCGCGAACGGGAGATCCGGGCCTTCGACCCCGAGGAGTACCGGGAGCTGACCACAGCACTCTCGAAAAACGGTGCCGAGTTCGAGGCGCAGTACTTCTACGACGACGGCGGCACCGAGGCCGAGCGGGTCTGGGACGGTGACCGTGCCCAGCAGGTAAAGGAGCAACTAACCGGGACCGAACAGGCCCGCGTCACCGGTGTTCGCCGGCGCACCAGAACCGACAATCCGCCCGAGCCGTTCAGCACCACCGCGTTCATCAGCGCCGCCGGGTCGCTCGGGTACTCGGCACAGCGTGCGATGTCCGTCGCCGAGGAGCTCTACACGACCGGCTACATCACCTACCCCCGGACGGACAACACCGTCTACCCCGACGACCTTGACCCGGAGGAACTGGTCGAGTCGTTCCAGGGGAGCCGGTTCGACGAGGACACAGCGTACCTGCTCAATCTCGACAACCTCGACCCGACTGCCGGCGACGAGGAAACAACCGACCACCCGCCGATCCACCCCACGACGGAGCGTCCCGACCCGCACGAGCTCGATGCCGACGAGCGGGAGCTGTACGAACTCGTTGTACGACGGTTCTTCGCCACGGTCGCCGACCCCGCCGAGTGGGCACACCTGCGCGTCGACGCGACTGTCGGCGACAACCGGCTGAAGGCCAACGGTAAACGCCTGCTCCAGGAGGGCTATCACACCGTCTACCCCTACGCCAGCACCAGTGAGAACCACCTCCCTGCCGTCGAGGAGGGCGAGTCGCTGACTGTCGAGGCGGTCACGATGGAGCAGAAAGAGACCCAGCCTCCCCGGCGGTACGGTCAGTCCCGACTGATACAGCAGATGGAGGACCTCGGGCTGGGCACGAAGAGCACGCGGCACAACGTGATCGAGAAGCTCTACGACAGAGGGTACATCGAACAGGACCCGCCGCGGCCGACGGCGCTCGCGGATGCGGTCGTCGAGGCCACCGAGGAGTTCGCCGAGCGGGTCGTCACCGACGAGATGACCGCACAGCTGGAGGCCGATATGACCGCCATCGCCGAGGGTGAGCGGACACTCGAGGAGGTGACCGCGGAGTCCCGGGAGATGCTCGAGGAGGTGTTCGAGAGTCTGCGGGAGTCACGCGAGGAGGTCGGCGAGCACATCCGGGAGTCGCTGAAAGCCGACCGCCAGATCGGTCCCTGTCCCGAGTGCGGCGAGACCCTGCTGGTGCGGGAGGCCCGCGGTGGCTCACACTTTGTCGGCTGTGACGGCTACCCGGACTGTGAGTTCACGCTCCCGCTGCCGAACACGGGCAAGCCGGTGACCGTGGCCGAGCGCTGTGAGGAACACGACCTCCAGCACGTGAAGATGCTCGACGGCCGGAACACGTTCGTCCACGGCTGCCCGCAGTGTGCCGCCGACGAGGCCGACGAGACCGAGGACCGTATCATCGGGGCCTGCCCGGACTGTGGCGACGAACACGACGGGGAACTCGCGATCAAACAGCTCCGGTCGGGGTCGCGGCTCGTTGGCTGTGTGCGCTACCCCGACTGCGAGTACTCGCTCCCGCTGCCCCGCCGCGGCGACATCGAGGTGATCGATGCTCACTGTGAGGAGCACGACCTGCCCGAACTCGTCGTCCACGACGGCGACGACGAACCCTGGGAACTGGGCTGTCCGATCTGTAACTACCGGGAGTACCGCCGTGAGCGAGCCGTCGATACTCTCGAGGATCTCGACGGCATCGGCGAGCGCACCGCGGAGAAACTCGCCGCCGCTGGTGTCGACTCGCCGGAGGACCTCGATACTGTCGACCCCGACAACCTCGCCGAACAGGTCCAGGGCATCTCCGCCGACCGTCTTCGTGAGTGGAAAGGCGAACTCGCTATGTGAGAAACGAGAAACCGAGCGGGCAATTGTGTGGCTGCATCGCGTGCCACCTCTCGGCGGTGACAACCCGACACCACCCTCTCTGGTCAGACCCGAACGAACTTCTTGCTACGGCCGTGAGAGTGTTCCTCCACATCCGGAAGTAGCGTGAGCCACTTCACGACGGTACTGGCACGCCGCCCGACACTCGCACCGGAGATTCCTGTCTCAGTATCGAGGATCTCACGCACCTCGTCCAGCGTTAGTTCGCCTGCGGAATCGAGCCGTCTGTCTATCCGCTGGATGATCTCGACCCCGCGAACACCCTGAACGAGATGCTCTCTGGCTCTCCTGCTCTCGCCATCCTCGTGAAGTCTGAGATACCGTATCCCGTCACGCGTGAGCCCCCATCGCTGGACGCTGTGACCGTTCACATCCTTCGGAGTCTCCCTGTGAACGAACCCGAGCAGCCAACCGGCTACCGCGTTCATATTGGCGTGCCGTTCGGTGAACTCCGTTTCTAATTGTTTGTTGACGTACCTGTGCATCTCGGATTCGGACCCGTCCGTTGCCTCGATGGCCCACAGATACAGCCGGAGTGTCTCGACTGTATCTGCGAGTGGGACCTCCTTCGCGGGAATCTGGTCGTCCTCGACCGGGTCGTCGAACGCCTGCCAGAACTCCGAGTGGACCTCGTAGGACCCGTCTCGACCGGATTGTTCGACACCGATTTTCTCCTCCAGCATGATCGAGGCGAGGCGTTCACCGTCGACGTGACAGATCTGCAGTTGGTCGGCAGTTTCGACAGCGGGACCGGTGAACGAACTCGACGTGACGTACGTCCCGATCTGGTGAGCCCCCTGTGCGAGAGCACCCCCGAACTCCTGTATCGACGGGCTGGAGACGGTGTTTCCCTCCCTGTAGCGTTTGACCTGCACTCCGAGCAGTGCCTCGACGACCCCCTCGTCGATGATCCCCTCGATGTCGATACCCTCGTCGTGCCGGAACGCGGTCACCGCCAGCGATTCCGTGTCGAGCTGGCGCACCAGGATCATCTTGCAGAGCACCTCGAACTCCTCCGGCGTCGTATCCAGCATCCGGTCCCGGAGATGGTCCTGCATCTTTGCCGCCTGCATATGGAATCAATACCGTGAGCGACAGATAAACCCTCGCGAATCAGGGGCCGTTCCTGTTGTTGAGCGTTGCGCTGGGCTGTACATCTCTCTGAGGGGTCTACCGACGCAGTGCTCGCTCCAGTTGCTCGATTGTCGCCGTGAGTTCCTCCCGGTACGGTCCATCGGCGTCTGCCTGCTCGAACTCACGTCTGTAGTCACACAACAGGTCTGTCGCGGTTGCGGCGGTCATCCGGGGGATCATCACAGTCTCCTCTGTTGCCTGTCCGTCTTCGTCCATGATCGATCTGATCGACTGTGCGTCCGGGTATAAATCCTGCTCCAGGTTGAGAGGGACAGTCCACCGCGGTTGCCCGTGGTCACGGGACAGAGATGCAGTCGGTCCAGCAGGCGGGAGACACAGTCTTTAGTGGGCGTAGCGCGTTCGTCCGGTCATGACGTTCAGCATCTGCGTCCGGGAGCAGTACGAGGGCGAGGACGGGGAGACAGAGACACGGTACGGTGTGGCGGTGACGACCCGACTGGCGGCGGTCGGAACGCTGTGTCCGTTCGCCAGCGAGCACGGCGCAGTCGCCACGCAGAGCTTCGTGAACGTGGACCTGGGGCGGAGGGGTATCGAGTACCTCGCGGATGGACTCGGGGTCGAGGACGCCCTGGAGGCGCTGTTGAACGCCGACAGCGGGAGCGCACAGCGCCAGCTACACGGTGTCGGGAGTGACGGCGAGTTCGCCTTCTCCGGCGAGGAGTGCAAGCCGTGGTACGGCGATATCACCGGTGAGAACTTCACGGTGGCGGGCAACCTGTTGACCGGCGAGTCGGTCATCGAGGCAACCGCGAGCGCGTACCGCGATAGCAGAGACGACGACCGCCCGCTCGCGGAGCGACTGGTCGAAGCACTCGCTGCCGGACACGCGGAGGGTGGAGACAAGCGCACCGACCTCCGGGTGCAGAGCGCCGCGGTGGTGGTCGAACGCACCGAGGACCTGCCGATTACCCCCTCATACGACAACCTGCGGGTCGACGCCACCGAGACACCGATAGCGGATCTTCGGGAGACAGTCGAACTCGCCGCCGAGAGCTACCAGGACTCGCTCGACCGCTACGAGGACGACTACGCCGAGGACGACGAGAGTGGGATGTGACCCCCCGGGTCGGAGCCACAAGACAGGGCTTTACGTGAGACGGTAGTAGCACAATCATGGAAATCACGCCGCCGGACGGGGAGATTCCCGACATCGAACCGGAGGAGGTGTTCGAGATCCTCGGCAACGAGATACGCATGGGAACTCTCAAAGCCCTCTGGGAGGCCTACGACCCGCTCTCGTCGGCAAACGGACTCTCCTTCTCGGCGCTGTACGATGCGGTATCGGTCAGCGATTCGGGTCAGTTCAACTACCACCTCGACAGGTTGCGCGGTCGGTACGTCGAACGGACCGACGAGGGGTACGAGCTGTTGCCCGTGGGGCTGAAACTGGTCCAGTCGGTGATCGCCGGTGCCGGACAGGAGAGTGGGTTCGACTCGGCCCCGGTCGCGACCGACTGTCCACGCTGTGGGAGTGACACGCGACTAACCTACGACGGCGGCCGGGTGTACCACGTCTGCACCGAGTGCGGCGGGCAGTTCCAGTCCGAGGAGTATCCCGACGGGACCTTGTGGGGAAAGTCGTTCCCGCCAGCGGGTCTTGCACACCGCAGTCCCGAGGAGTTGTTTGCGACACTCACGTTTTTAGACTGGCCGATGTCGGCACGGCTGACCGGCAACGTCTGTCCGCGCTGTTCGGGCGTCCTCGACCAGTCACTCGACGTCTGTCACGAGCACAACCCCGCCGAGGACACCCCCTGTCCGAACTGCGGGTACAGCAAACCGATCCGGGCACACTGGGTCTGTGCTGTCTGCAAACACCACGCCACGGGGTCGGTCTCCGGTGTCGTAAAGAACCACCCCGCTGTTATCTCGTTTCTCTACGAACACGACATCGACTTCGGCTACCCGTACGGCACAAACGAGTTCGAAACTGTCGTCGACAACGAGCGTGTCCGCGAGGAGCGCACCTACGAGCAGGACCTCGTCTCGACGGACCCGACACGGGTGCGTGTGACCCTCGCCTACGAGGATGACGAACTCGTCCTGACGCTCGATGCGGATCTCGAGGTAGTCGACATCGACCGGTCCGACGGACGCCGTGGCATCTGACCCACCTCTCGCTTTTCGTATAGCTTGTCCACTCGTGATATAACGAAAGCGTCGTTCACCCGTGTGACAGCACGAAGCTGTCGTTTCCTCTCACACCATCACGAAACCACTGTTCATTGGTGTGATAGCACGGAACCATCGTCCGTTCGACGAACCCACGGACAGCAACCGCCGGGTGTCGCCCGCGTAGCGCGCGTCATGCGCGTGCGAGGGGTTTAATACGAGGGGTACACTAATTACATATAGAGCATTTTATGTCCGACGAGACTGAATACGGCGCAGAGGAGATACAGGTTCTCGAAGGGTTGCAGGCAGTCCAGAAGCGCCCGGCGATGTATATCGGGTCGACGGACACCCGGGGGCTTCACCATCTTGTCTACGAGGTTGTCGACAACGCGATAGACGAGGCGCTCGCAGGCTACTGCGAGCAGATCGAGGTAACAATCCACGACGACGACTCCATCTCGGTGAGTGATGATGGGCGTGGTATTCCGGTCGACACCCACGAGGAGTACGACCGGCCGGCGTTTGAGGTCATCATGACGGTGTTACACGCCGGCGGAAAGTTCGACAAACGAGTCCTACCCAAGTGTCGGGTGGTCTCCACGGTGTCGGGGTGTCTGTGGTGAACGCGCTCTCGAGGTGGGCTCGAGGTGGAGGTGAAACGCGACGGTGCCCTCTGGCGACACCGCTTCGAGTCCGGGGAGCCACAGGGTGACATCGAACGGGTCCGTGACCTGAACAGCAACGAGGGGACTGGCACGACGATCCGGTTCTGGCCCGACGAAGATATCTTCGAGACAACGGAGTTTTCATTTTCGACACTCGAGTCTCGACTCCGGGAACTCGCCTTTCTCAACAGCGGTGTCGAAATCGGCCTCGAGGACAGTCGTGACGACGAGAGCCAGCGGTTCTGCTACGAGGGTGGTATCCGGGAGTTCGTGGCGTATCTCGACGAGACAAAGACCACCCTCCACGACGAGGTGGTCCACTTCCGGAACACCGAGGAGATGCCTGGGGGAGAGGGACAGGTCGAGATAGAGGTGGCACTACAGGCAACAGACGAACTTCAGGGCTCGCTGCACGCGTTCGCCAACAACATAAACACCCGCGAGGGGGGCACCCACCTGACCGGCTTCAAGACGGCACTGACACGCGTCGTAAACGACTACGCCACCGAGCACGGGATGCTCCGTGACCTCGACGAGAACCTCCGCGGCGACGATATCCGGGAGGGGCTCACCGCGGTGCTGTCGGTCAGACATCCGGACCCACAGTTCGAGGGTCAGACAAAGACGAAACTCGGCAACAGTGAGGTCCGTGGTCTCGTCGAGTCTACGATGCACGAGTATCTCGGCACGTACTTTGAGGAACATCCCGACACGGCTCAGGCTATTGTCGACAAGGCCGTCGAGGCGGCAAAGGCACGAAAGGCCGCACAGAAGGCGGAGGAACTCACCCGGCGCAAGTCAGCCCTGGAATCGAGCGCCCTCCCCGGCAAACTCGCAGACTGTCAGACACGCGACCCCGAGCAGGCCGAACTGTTCGTCGTCGAGGGTGACAGCGCGGGTGGCAGCGCGAAACAGGGTCGCAACCCGGAGTTCCAGGCCATCCTGCCGATTCGGGGCAAGATACTCAACGTCGAGAAGCACAGACTCGACCGCATCCTCGAAAACAACGAGGTCCGAAATCTCATCACCGCGCTCGGCACAGGTATCGGTGACGAGTTCGATATCGACGAACTGCGCTACGAGAACGTGCTCGTCATGACCGACGCCGATGTCGACGGCGCACACATCAGGACACTCCTGCTCACGTTCTTCTACCGGCATATGAAGCCGTTACTGGAGCGGGGGCACGTCTACGCGACGAAGCCGCCGTTGTACCGTGTCAGACACAGGGGAGAGACCTACGACGCGATGACAGAGGCCGAACGCGACCGGATTGTCGAGGAGCAGTGCAACGGGAGTCCGAGCCAGGTCCAGCGGTTCAAGGGGCTCGGCGAGATGAACCCCCAGCAGCTCTGGGACACGACGATGAACCCCGAGACACGCCATCTCAAGCGGATCACAGTCGACGACGCCGCCGCCGCCGACAAGATGTTCTCGGTGTTGATGGGTGATGCCGTCGAGCCGCGAAAGGAGTTCATAAAGAAACACGCACCAGAGGCAGAGTGGGTGGATATCTGATGAGCTCGGACCTACCGGACAACCCCGACGAGTTCGAGACGCCGGCCGCCAACGTCGAGCACGTTCGCGTCGAGGAGGAGATGGAGCAGAGCTACATCGACTACGCGATGAGTGTCATCGCGGGGCGGGCGTTACCGGACGTGCGCGATGGGCTGAAACCGGTCCACCGCCGTATCCTGTACGCGATGCACGAGATGGGTGTCACACCGGGGTCGGGTCACCGCAAGTCCTCATCGATCGTGGGCGAGACGATGGGTGACTACCACCCACACGG
>KB659975.1_pt305 | contig 20629 bp, 22 predicted proteins | sample 558768 | NCBI scaffold set KB644980.1 | reverse complement strand
CTCGCCGCGGAGCCGTCGCCGCCGGTGCCGCTGGGTGTCAACGTCGGTAAGTCCAAGACGACACCGTTGTCGGAGGCGGCCGACGACTACCGCTACACGTACGACCGGGTCGGCACTCACGCCGACTACACGGTCGTCAACGTCTCCAGTCCGAACACACCAGGACTCCGGTCGCTCCAGAACCGGGCGAGTCTGGAGTCGATTCTCGGCACCCTCCGAGACGCCGGCGCGGACCCGTTGTTGGTGAAACTCTCGCCGGACATGTCGACAGACGCCACCCAGGAGGCGTTGGCGGTCGTCGACGAGTTGGCTCTCGACGGGGTGGTCGTCACCAACACGACCACCGACCGCCCGGACGAGGTGAGCGACCCTCGGCGCGCCGAGCGTGGCGGGCTGTCGGGCGCTCCCATCGAGGAACGGGGGACCGACCTCGTCGAGTTCGTCGCCCGGCGTGTCGACGTCCCGGTGATCGGTGTCGGCGGTGTGAGTGACGCCGAAGGGGCGTACGCGAAGATCCGTGCGGGTGCCAGTGTCGTCCAGTTGTACACCGCGCTCGTGTTCGAGGGGCCGACCGTCGCCCGCGACATCAACCGCGGCCTCCTCGAACTGCTCGACCGCGACGGGTTCGACACCGTCGCGGACGCGGTCGGCGTCGACCTGTGAGGGGCCGACTACTCCACGAGTTCGATACTGTCGTCACCGTTCGGCACGACACAGAGGAACCGCCCCGGCTCCTCGCCGGTGTTCTCGTACCGGTGGACCGTTCCAGCCGGGATCAGTAACGTGTCACCCGGGCCGACGACGTGGTCTTCGCCGTCGACTCCGACGGTGTACTCGCCCGCGAGGACGTACTGTTCGTGTTCGACCGTGTTGGTGTGACGCGGCACACTCGCCCCCGGGTCGAGCCGGAACCGTCTCATCGCGGAGTGTGCGCCGTCGGACTCGTCGAGTAAGACTGCCTTCGAGAGCCCCTCGGCGGCGTCGACCGGTCGCTCGGGTACCGCCTCCGCGTCACGCACGACTGGATCTGTCACGCACGGCAGTTCGCCCGCCCGGAGTATCAACCCGCCGGACGGGGAGAGGTGTCCAGTCCGTGACGAACGGGAGCCGGCTTTATCTGCCACCGCCACGGACTCTCACACATGCGTGGGATCAGGGTCGGCCGTGTCGCGGGGATTCCGATCCAACTCAACTGGACGTTTCTGATCGTCCTCCCGGTGTTCGCCTGGCTGATCGGCCAACAGGTCGAACGGCTCGTCGACCCGTTGAACGGGTTGTTGGGGTTGGGGATCACTCCCGGCGCGCTCGGCGGTGGGGTGGTGCCGTTGGCGTTGGGGAGTGTCGCCGCGGTCGGGTTGTTCGTCTCCGTGTTGTGCCACGAGTTCGGTCACTCGTTGGTCGCGATGCGGTACGGCTACGGAATCGAGTCGATCACGCTGTGGTTGTTCGGTGGAGTCGCCCAGTTCGCCGACAACCCCGACGAGTGGCGTGCGGAGCTGGTGATCGCGATCGCGGGACCGGCGGTCAGTGTCGGGCTCGGGGTCGGATTCGGTGCCGTCGCGTTGGCCGTGTCGCTCCCGCCGACCGTCGCGTTCGTCGTCGGCTACCTCGCGTTGATGAACGTCGTCTTGGCCGGCTTCAACATGCTCCCGGGGTTCCCGATGGACGGCGGTCGGGTGTTGCGAGCGTTGCTCGCCAGCCGGTACCCCTACCCGAAGGCGACGAAGATCGCCGCCGACGTGGGGAAGCTGTTCGCGTTTCTGTTGGGGTTCCTCGGGATCCTCTCACAGGACTGGCTGCTCGTCGGACTGGCGTTGTTCGTCTACGTCGCCGCCTCCGGGGAGGCACAACAGACCGCGATCAGGGCCGCCCTGGAGGGGGTCACCGTCGGGGACGTGATGACGCCCGGCCCGGCGGTCCAAACCGTCTCACCGACGACGACCGTCGCCGGACTGTTGGACCGGATGGTCCGGGAACGACACACCGGCTACCCGGTCGTCGAGAACGAGCAGATCGTCGGGATGGTCACCCTAGAGGACGCCCAGACGGTCGACGAGGTGGAACGTGACGCCTACCGCGTCGGGGACGTGATGGCGACGGAGGTGGTCAGTGTCGTTCCGGAGACGGACGCGACGGTCGCTCTGGAGACGATGCAGGACCGTGGTGTCGGCCGGCTGGTCGTCGTCAGTGACGGTGATCTCGTCGGACTGGTCTCGCGGACGGATCTGATGGACGCCTTCGAGATCATTCGACGCGGTGGCCAATCGGTAGGTAGCTCCCGAGACGGATCGCTACGACGACTCTGAGTCGGAGGAGGTCCGGGTACGAGAATTGAACCCGTGTCTCAGCCCCCACAAGGCTGAAGGATACCACTACCCCAACCCGGACACACTGCTTCGTACTGTACTCTCGGTCAAGTACGTTACGACTCCGAACGACGGTGTCAGGCCGACACACGCACCCTCCGCCGGCAGTCGAGAGCCACCCCGCTCTACCGACCGCCGCGTTCTTGTGCCCGACTGCCCAACGAGACACGTGGCGATTACGGACAAGATCTACCTGAAGAACCACCGCCAGATCGCCTCACAGCTCGACACGAGCGTCCCGAAGGGGGCGTTCAAGGGGGCGACCTTGGACCTGGTGTTCACCGGCGACGGGCTCGCGGAGCTCGACGACTCCACCCAGGACCGACTGTTGGAGTTTGCGGAGGACTTCCTCGACTGTGGCTGTCAGGACAACCCCTACTGCGGCCACCCGGAACGGAAGTTCGCCGTCTACCTGTTGGAACTGCGCGCACAGGGGTTCGGGCCGGACGCCATCGTCGACGTGATGGGTGACGACTACATGTTGTACGCCTACTCCGGTGACGTGTTGTCGTTCCTCGACTCGGCGGTCCGAACGTTGGAGGCCGTCGAGTCACTCGCCGAGGTGGACGGGGACCGCGAGACGGCGCGACTCGCACGCGAGAGCCGTCGGGAGCTGACGGGTTAACCCAGCCGGTACGGTTCGTCGGTGTCGATCTCGAACCCGTCACCGTCCTCCTCGCTCGTGGCGTCTAACTCCTCTAAGTAGACCACGTCGTCCTCGTCGTCGAGTTGGTCCTGGAGGTGGGTGACGTACCGACGGTACTCCTCGAGCTGTTCGCGGAGGTGGTCGGACTCCAACTCCAACCGTTCGTGTTCTCGCACGAACTGTTTGGGGACCGTCACCGTCGGCGGGAACGACGGCTCTCCGTCGTCGGTGGTCGCCGCCGGCTCGCCGTCCCCCTCCCGAACGACGTCAATCTGCCCGTCGTGTTCCACGAGCGCGTCGACGTAGTCCCGGAACAACGCGGACAACGACAGGTCGCGTTCGTCCGCGATCCCGCTGAGCGCCTCGAACGACTCCTGGCTCACGCGAAACGAGATCGTCTTGTCCTTCTTTCCCATGGCGACGACTGCGGCCGCTCGCCACTTGAAGATTCGTCAGACGGGCCGTGTAGACGGCCGACCAGCCGACGGACGGGGTCTCGGCGTGGCTACGCCGGCGGCTCCGTCTCCCGGCCGTCGGCGGCGAGTTCGTCCCCCTCCTCCAACGACTCCACCGCGGCGACCACCGCCTCGCGGTACTGCTCGGTGTCGAGGTCGTACCGTTCACGCGCCATCCGCCCGTACTCGTTGGCCTCGTCGTCGTACGCCTCGATCCGGTCGAGTGTCCGCTCGGCCGTCTCGGCGACCCACCGATCCCGGGCGCCGGCAGACACCTCCGAGATGGACTCCGGCCGGACGGAGACGTTCACCGTCCCGTCGTCCGTCTCGAACGTCCGTGGTTTACCGACGACCGCGACGTACGCCGGCGCCGACAGTTCACGCAGTGCCGAGGCCGCCTCCGGTTGGTACTGGCCCGCGTACGCGAAGAACGTCCCCGTCGGGTCGACGATCCGACCCCGCCAGTACTCGCTGTCCTCGCCGACGTCCTCCGTCTCGGTGAGCGTGCCGACGAGGAACACCCGGTTGGCACGCTCACCCGTCGGGAGCAGGTAGTACAACGGCGCCCGTTCGTCGTCGGACTCCTTGAACGTGTGACTCCCGTCGTTGTACTCGGCTGCGAACACACGACGTGCGACCTCTCGGGTCGGAACACCACTCATCTCAGATCGACCTCGCGCGGATCAGTGTCTCCTCGGCGCTCACAGCGCCGTCCAGTTCCTCGAAGTCGTCGGCGAGCACGTACCGCCGGAACTCCGGGCCGTGGACCCGGTAGTACCGACCGGTGACGCGGTTCGCGATCTCCTCTTCGACGACCGTCGTGTCGAGTGCGTCCTGTGCCATCTGTTTGGCCTCCGCGAGATCGATCCCCGTCAACGACGCCGTCGCCGCCTCGTCGAAGATCACCTCCTGGACGCGGTCCCCGTCGTCGAGCACCGCCTTCAGTCGGAGGTCGAACGAGCCGTCGACCTGCCCGTGTTCGGAACACCGGCCGTTCTGGAGCACCCGCGTACACTCCTCGTCGGGACACCGTTTGATCAGCCCCGAGCCGGACTGGAGGTCGACGAGCGCGCCCTCGACGGTGATCCCGTCGTCACCGACCTCCACCTCGCGGTCGAGCTCCTCGATGGTCGTCGTCCGGTTGAGCTTCACCGAGTAGTCACCCTCGTACTCGTCGGTGACGACGTTGCCGAGCGCGTAGCTGGCCCCCTCCTCCAGCTCCGGGAGTTCGCTCGTGTCGAAGGCGACGAACTTGATCGTCCCCGACTCGTCACCCAACAGACCGACCTGCGAGATGGAGTCGTGACCCGGCTCCCACAGGTCCGCCACCTGCACCGTCAGGTCGACCCACTGTTCGTCCGTGTCGATCTCGCCGACGAGTGTCGACTCGCTGCCGCCCGGGGCGAGCTCGTCTCGCTCCATCCCCGCGTCGTCGAGGTAGGAGCTCGTGACACTCCGACGGGCCTCCTCCAACGGGACGCTGTAGTCGTCTACGAGCGTCCGGAGTTCGGACTCGATCTCGTCGACACTCACGTCGAGGTGGTCTGAAAACTGCGCACCGATCTCTTCGGCGTGGGTTCGCACGTCTGACATGGTTCTCCTGCCTCCGGTACTGTTTCTGGTGGGAGGCACACGGACGTTGGTGCGGAATCGTATTTAAGCCTCGGGTGCCGCGTGGTGGAAGTAGAACGCCGAGGAAACGCGTCCCGGTGACCCGACGTGAGTTGTTTCCGTAAGCCACACAACAGTATTCTGAAAACCAGTAACTGTTTTACTGTACCCGATTCAAATAGTACTCATGACGAGTGTCGGAACCGGTGTCGGAACGGCCGGTGTCGCCGAGACGGCAGCCGGGAGGGCAGTAGAGACGGCGGCCACGGGTATCGACGGGCACCCACAGTTGGCGATCGTGTTTGCGGCCACACGGTACGACTACCGACGGGTCGTCGAGACGGTGCGTGCAGAGACGGATCGGGCGCCACTCGTCGGGTGTTCGACGGCCGGGGAGTTCACCGGTGCCGGCCCGACGGACGGCTCGGTCACGGTGACGCTGGTCGCGGGTGAGGAGTTCGAGGCGCACGTCGGACTCGGTGAGGAGCTCTCGGCGGACCCGGAGGCAGCCGTCGCGGCCGCTGCCGACCCGCTCCCACCGGTCGCAGACGACGACCGCCACCACGTCGGGATCAACCTCCACGACGGGTTGCTCGGTCGCGGGGAGGAGATCGCGATGCTGGGGTATCAACAACGACCCGTCCCGTACGTCGGCGGGTCGGCAGCCGACGACTTCGCCATGTCGGAGACGGTGGTGTTCGCGAACGACGAGGTCGCGACAGACGCGGTCGTGCTCGCGTCGTTGGTAGCCGATCGCCCGTTCGGCCGCGCGGTCGACCACGGCCACGAGCCGTTCGGTGACTCGCTGACTGTCACCGACGCCGACGGCTCCGTCGTCGAGACGTTGAACGGGCGACCGGCCTTCGAAGTCTGGCGAGAGACGGTCGAGCAACGAGCCACCGGGGTGGGTGTCGACCTTGACGGGCTCTCACCGGACGACGACGCGTTCGAGGAGCTGTTGACCCGGTTCGAGTTCGGTCTCGAGACCGGCGACGACGAGTTCAAGATCCGGTGGCCGGGGCTCACCCGGACGACAGAGGGGCCGCTCCGGTTCGCGACGCAGATTCCGGAAGGGACGGAGCTGTTCGTCGTCGACTCCGACACCGAAGCACAACTCGACACCGCGCGGCGTGTGACGGAGGCGGCGGTGGCACCGGTCGACCCCGCCGGTGGGGTCGCGTTCGACTGTATCTGTCAGGGGCTCGTTCTCGGCGACGAGTTCGGGACGGCAGTCGAGCAGATGAGCGAGACGTTGTCTGCGCCCATCGCGGGCGTTCAGACGTACGGGGAGGTCGCAGTCGCACCCGACGACATGCGGGCGTACCACAACACGACGACCTCGTTGCTCGTCTTCCCGGAGTGAGTCGGCGACAGACGGGTGCGAGACGGACACGAACACGGAACGATGGAGATCCAACGACACACACTGATCGAGACGTTCGGCGACAGCATCGGCAGACAGAAAGCAGAGCGGATGGTGGCGGACGCCGCCGAGCGTGCCGGCGTTCCGGACCGTCGCACACTCTCCCGAGAGGAAGCGATGGCCGTCGCAGACTGTCTCGCGGAACTCGACGAGGCGGGCACCGTCGCCCGGGTGTCGGCCAGCACGGTCAAGACACAGATCACCACCGGTAACATCCAGACGTGACCGGCGACGGAGCTAAACTGTCGGCGACCCGAGTGACGGTGTGAGCCTGGGAGACCGTCTCCGGCGTGTGCTCCGGCAACAGGCCCGCCGCGCAGGCCGGGAGTACGCCGAGAGTAAACGCGCCTACCGCGAGGCCCGCGAGGCTGCCGAACGGGTCGACCCCCGGGAGTTCGATCTCCCGTCGGACCCGGACGGCAACGCCCGCATCGTCTGTCGCCGGTACACTGAACGACGAGCCGTCCCGGTCGACGCTCGTGGCCGTCCGGCCTGTTTCGAGGCCGGGGTCGACGACTGTGAGGGGTGTGTCGAAGACATCCGCGAGGGACGGGTCCAAACCCACTAAACGACCTCTTTCACTCAGCGGGAGACTGCCGTCGGCAGTCTCTGTCTCGTTTGAGGGCGCTCCCACAGACCAGTCGGTGTGTCGTGTCGAGAACGAGGCGTCGGTTGGGTCGTACAGTTCCGACGAGTGGCCTCACCCCTCCCGCTCCAACGAAAGCTGTGTCGCTTCGATCATCCGTTCGTCGGCCAACAGCTCGCCGAGGACGTCGTCGGGAACCGGGTTGTCGAGGTTGTAGACGGTGAGTGCCTCCCCGCCGGAGGTCTCGCGGGCGTTGAACATCCCCGCGATGTTCACGTCCGCCCCGCCGAGGACGCTCCCGACGAACCCGATCACACCCGGCTCGTCCCGGTTCCGGGCGACCAACGCCTGCCCGTACGGCCGGGCGTCCACCCGGTAGCCGTCGATCCTGACGATCCGTGGGTCGTCGTCGGCGAACAGGGTGCCACAGACGGCCATCTCGTCGGTGCCGTCACCCACCGTCACCGTGACGAGACTCTGGAAGTCGTCGGCCTGTCTGGTCTTGCTCTCTGTCACCTCGACGCCGCGGTCCTCGGCGATTCTGGGCGCGTTCACCGCGTTCACCTCGTACTCCAACGAGCCGAACACCCCCCGGAGCGCCGAGGCCGTCACCAGCTCCACGTCGCGTTCTGCGATGTCGCCTTGGTAGTGGACCTCCACGTCGGCGACCCGTTCGTCGAGCAGTTGGACGGCGATCCGGCCGGCCGTGTCCGCCAACTCGATGTACGGCTCGACCGCCGGGAACGCCGTCTCGTCGATCGACGGCGCGTTCAGTGCGTTCACCACCGGCTCGCCACGGAACGCCGCGAGCACCTGTTGGGCGGTGTCGACGGCGACGTTCTCCTGTGCTGCGCGTGTGCTCGCCCCGAGGTGTGGCGTGACGACGATCTCCTCGACGTCGAGCAACGGGGAGTCGGCATCGAGCGGTTCGTCTGCGAACACGTCGACCGCGGCACCGCGGACCGGCCCGTCGGCGACCGCCGCCGCGAGGGCGTCCTCGTCGACGATCCCACCGCGTGCACAGTTCACCAGGAACCCGTCACCGAGCGTCTCCAGTTCCGCGGTGCCGATCATCCCCTCCGTCTCCGGCAACAACGGAGTGTGAACCGTCACCGTGTCCGCGCGTGCGAGACACTCGTCCAACTCCTCGACGAGTTCGGCACCGAACTGGGCCGCCCGTTCCTCGTTGATGTACGGGTCGTGGACGACCAACTCCATCCCGAGTGCGTCCAACCGCTTGGCGACCTCCTGGCCCACCCGACCGAGGCCGACGATCCCGAGCGTGGCCCCGTTCAGCTCCGTCCCGAGATACTCCGATTTGGCCCACTCACCGTCTCGGAGCCGCGTGTGTGCCTGTGGGATCGACCGTGCGGCCGCGAACGCCATCGCGACCGTGTGTTCGGCGGCCGCCCGGACGTTCCCCTCCGGAGCGTTGGCGACGACGACACCGTGACGCGTCGCCGCGTCCACGTCGATGTTGTCGACACCGATCCCCGCCCGCCCGACGATCACCAGCTCCGAGGCCGCCTCGAACACCGCCTCCGAGACGTTCGTCCCGGATCGGACGACCAACGCGTGGACGTCGCCGACGGCGTCGAGTAACTGCTCCCCCTCTAGCTCGTACCCCGTGGCCACGTCGTGGCCAGCCTCGCGCAACAGGTCCAACCCGGCGTCGTCGACGGGGTCCGTGACGAGTACTCTCATCTACTCCGAGGGTCGCTTGCCGTCGGTGTAAGCCTTTCCGCGTGGGAGACTCTCGCAAGAACTGCCGGGCGACGACGAGACACACGCCAGTGACAGGGGAACCCACGCCTCTAAGCGCCCGGCGCACGGACGGGCAGTCGTGTCACTGATCGCGTTCGACTTCGACGGGACGCTCTCGGACTCGGAGATGACCGTGTTGCTCGGCGAGCGTGCTGGCGTGGCCGACCAGATGGCCCGGATCACCGAGCGGGCGATGAACGACGAGATCGGCTACGCGGAGAGTCTCCGGAAACGGGCCGGGCTACTGGCGGGGCTCCCGCCGACAGAGACACGAGCAGCCTTCGAGGAGGTACGACTCCGTCCGGGGATGGGTGAGTTGCTCGACCGACTGGCGACCGACCACCACGTCGCGATCCTCACCGGCGGGTTCGAACGCGGTGTCGCTGCCGCACTCGAGGCTGCCGACACCGACGTGGACACGGTCGTCGCCAACCGTCTCCCGACCGACGACGACGAGAGACTCACCGGCGACGTCGACGGCCCACTAGTTGAGGGGACGAAAGACGACGCTCTCGCCGGACTCGTTGCCGACACCGGTGCCGACGAAACTGTCGCGGTCGGTGACGGCGCGAACGACCTCCCGATGCTCGACCACGCCGGGTTGGCGGTCGGGTACGACCCGAAGCCCGCCGTCGCACCCGCGTGTGACACCACCGTCGAAACTGTCGACGGAGTGGAGAGAACACTCCACACGGCAGAACTGTTGTAGCCGCCACAGGTGTATTCAGCGACTGACAGGAGAGAGTTAGTATGAAGTGCGGGCCACGACACTAGACGAACAGCGGCAGGGCGGTCTCCCCCCCGTGACCGACCGCGCCGCAGTCACACGCTTCTGCCGTCGGTAGCGACGACGAGCCGTCGCCACGACCCCACACCACGGTGTCTCCCTCGAACTGCTGTTTCGGGACAGCTAGTGACTCTAAAATTAGAAAAGTTTTATTATCTGAGCCCAAGAATAGGCTATTGCATGCGATACAAACGTGCACTCCTGGCCGCACTCACACTCGCGGTCACGGCGATGTTCGTCGAACCCGCGGCAGCACAGACAGCAGTCGGCAGTGGCGTCTCGACAGTGATCCCGATGCCACCGATCCCGATGCCACCCCTCCCGGCGCCACCGTTCCCGATCCCGCCGCTCCCGTTCCCGCCGGTCGACCCGGTGTTCTGGCTGCTGCCGCCGATGCCGCCGTTCCCGATGCCGCCGCTCCCGTTCCCGTTGTTCTGATCGTTCCCGACTTCGGCCCCACCGTTCGGGGGCCACCCGGTCACGGCAGTTCGCGCTGCCGACGCTCGTCTCTCGCCGCCGTCCGACCGGCTGCCGACGAGATCGCGCGTCGGCTACCGAGTTGTCGGGTCGACACCGGCCGTAGGCTCGTCGTGCCGACGCCGGCAGTCAGACGCCACGACGGGTGTAGCGAGTAACAGTCCACTCACAGTTCGTCTTCGTCGGCCAGTTCCGCGTCCGCGACGATCTCGTACGGCGACAGCCCGGATCGAACCCCGTCGAGCAGCCGGAAGGCGTCACGCGGCGACAGGAAGTGTTCCGTCACCGCCCGTCCCAACGGTGTCGGCTCCAACCCGTCGATGAACCCCCACTCCAACAGCTTCCCGACGGCGTGGGTCGTCGGCACGTCACCGACCATCTGTTCGTTGACCGCCTTCGCCTGTTCGCCGGCGACGGTGATGTTCGCCAGCGTCTCCTCGGCCGCCGCCGGCCCGTCGTAGACGGTCTCGACGTCCTCCATCTCCCCTTTGAGGAGTTTGAACGACACCTCGTCTTCCGTCATCTCCATCGAGTTGTGGTAGACACAGTCCGGCTCGACGAGCACGTACACTTTCCCCTCGTCGTGGTAGTCGGGTCGCCCGCCCGCCCGAGCATCTGCTCGAACTCCTGGACCGAGAGCCACTCGATCCCCATCGCCAACGAGTCGAACACCACCTGCGAGGCCGGGAAGTCCACCCCGGCGGCCAACGCGGCCGTCGTGACGACCGCCGCCAGATCCTGGTCACCGAACTCCTCTTCGACGCGTTTGCGTTGGCCGTAGTCCAGTCCGGCGTGGTACGGTGCGGAGTCGTACTCCAGCTTCCGGCTGATCTCGTGACACCGCCGCCGGGAGTTGGTGAACACGATCGTCTGTCCGCGGTACCCCTTCGAGGACTTGCTGTCGAACGCCCGCCGCACCAGCCGGTTCTCGATGCGCACCTTCTCGCGGGCCTCCGCGAAGGTGACGTGGCGCTCGATCGGGACGGGCCGTTCCTCGAACTCCACGAGCGTGGCCTGTAGCCGCCGGGCGAGCCACTCCGGGTTGCCGACGGTCGCCGACAGGTACACCCACTGGGCCCGGTGGTCGCGCCGGCGACAGTACTGTTTCAGCCGTGCGATCGTCCCGTCGAGCCGGTGGCCACGGCCCTCCTCTTTCAGGGTGTGGATCTCGTCGATCACGACCGAGCCGATCTCCCCGAGGTTCTTCCCGGTGCGGAGCGCGTGGTCGATCCCCTCGTAGGTGCCGACGATCACGTCCGCGTCCGGATCGAACCGTTCACCCGAGTCGTTGATCCGGGACGCCCCCACCCGCAAGGTCACGTCCAACACGTCGCCGTACCGTTCCTGGAAGTCCTCGTGTTTCTGGTTCGCCAACGCCACCAACGGCACCAGAAACAGGAGCTTCCCCTCGCCGTTGAGCGCGCGGTTGACCCCCGCCAACTCCCCGACGAGCGTCTTCCCCGTCGCGGTCGCGGAGACGACCAACTGGTTGTTCCCGTCCAACAACCCGTTGCGGACGGCCAACGACTGGACCGGCAGCAGTTCGTCGAACCGACCGGTGATCCGGTCTTCCAACGCCGGGTGGAGGGTCAACTCGTCGGTCGCCACCGGGTCGACGTCCTCGACGGTCGCCGAGATGGTGTCGAACCGGGTCAACTCCGGGTCGAGTTCCCCCTGCAGGAGGTTGGTGATCCGTTCCAGATCACCCGTCTCGAACAGGAGCTCTTCCAGACGGTCGGCGGCGTCTGCGGTGAACTCCCCCTTGTACGCGAGCTCTCGATCGAGTTCCTCGCGGGCACAGTCCCGACAGATGTAGTCCCGGTCGGCCTTCACCGCGGTCTCGGAGGTGATCGGGGCGTACCGCCCGGCGTTGGCACAGTACCGACAGGTCCGGACCTGCGTCGCTTCCAACTGGTAGGCGTCCAACATCGCCTGCACCCGGTCGCGAGCCGCCGAACTGGTCTGCTCGGAGATCCGAATCCTGTCGGCCGCACGGACGAGTTCGACGAACTGGTCGGGCTGGCGGGGTTCCTCGCCGGACCCGCGTTTCACCCGGAACCGGCGCGGCCGAGGACCGGCGTCCGTCTGTTTCGTCTCCAACGTCGCACGGAGTCGTCGTTCCCCGTCCGCACGGACGACGACGAGGTAGTCGTCGTCACGCTCGTGGAGAAACACCGTCTCGACTGCGGGGAGTTGTTTCGACACGTTGTTACTCGTAGGGCCAGCCGACACTTGATACGTTCGGGTCACTCCGTGCGTGGCCGCGGATTCGTTTCGTGACGATCTGGTCAGTTCCCCCTTTCGATTCGAAAAAGTCGACGAAAAGGTAAAACCGCAGCCCGAAGATGTACCTCACATGCGCACGAGGACCCCGGCGTCTGTGTTGGTGGTCGACGACGAGCCGGATGTCGCCGAGATGTACGCCGACTACCTCGCGACCGACGGGGGGTTCGAGCCGACGGTGGCCACCGGCGGTGACGCGGCCATCGAACGAGTCGACGAGACGGTCGACGTGGTGTTGTTGGACCGACGGATGCCCGGTCTGTCCGGCGACGAGGTGTTGCGCCACCTCCGGAACGTGGGGTACGACTGTGCCGTCGGGATGGTCACCGCGGTCGCGCCGGACGCCGACATCGTCGACCTGCCGTTCGATCTGTACCTCGTCAAGCCGGTCGACTACGAGGAACTACTGACTGCCACCCGAACGCTCGCTCGCGTCCGAGGGTACGAGGAGGCCGTCCGCGAGGAGTTCACGCTCGCCCGGAAGTGTGCGTTGTTGCGCGACCACCTTCCGGAGTCGGAACTGGCAGACTGCTCCGCCTACGACCGTCTCCGCGACCGGTACGACTCCGTCTCGGCGGAGACCGACGCCGTCGTCGACGAGATGGACGTGGCGGAGATCCGCCGGACACTGGGTCGGATCTGACCCCGTGATCAGATCGACAACACCGCCGCCACCAACGCCTTCGTCCCGATGGCCGTGAGCGCCCCCAACCAGGTCAACAACACGAAGTGGAGGTAGGCGTTGGCCTTGTTCCCGCCGTCGATGGTGCGGATCATCACCGACGACAACACCGCGTTGAAGAGGATCACGAGCAACAGGAGAAACTCGATCAACGGGATGTTGTACACACCAGCGTAGACGATCCGGCCGACACTCCCGACCGTCGAGATGTTCAACTGCTCGGAGAAGTCCGCGAGGATGTTGACAATCTGGAGCCCGATGAAGAACGCGAACGACGACGCCGCCGTGATCCCGTACAACAACCCGACCAGCGTCAGCGTCGCCTGATCACGTTGTTGCCGGAGTTGACAGACGGTCGTCATGTTGTCCGAGATCAGTTCGCCGAGTTGGCCGGGGTCACCACCCATCGCGCGCCCTTGGAGGTACATCCCGGAGAACTTCTGGATCAGGTACGACCGCGTGTCCGAGGCGAACGTGTACCACGCCTCGCTGGCGTCGAGCCGCATGTTGAGCCGGCGGTAGAGCCGGACGACCGAGTCCGACAGCGCGCCGAAGTCCTTCCGGTGGAGTGTCTCCAACACGTCACTGGTCGTCGACTGTTTGGCGCTCTCTGCGGCACCCAACGCCCGGATGAACGACGGGAACTGTTCGTCGCGGCCCTTGATCCGGCCCTCCTCCAACCGGACGACGATTCCCGTGATCGCCATCGGGGTGATCGGGATCGCGACGTACAACGGCAACGGGATGTCCTCCAAGAAGAAGAGGATCCCACGCAGCCCCGGCCCCATGTCGAACACACCCATCCCGACGAAGGTGATCGTGGCGAACGTCGACAGCACACCGACGACGAAGCTCCCGTACAACAACTGGTCGTTGGGGGCCCCCTCCTCGCTGTGGAACCACAACGGGTCGAACGGCGCCATCGCACGGATCGCGACGTAGAACCCCAACTGGACGAGCATGAACAGGACGATCACCGCCGAGACGGTCAGTGTGGGGTTGTTGCCGGTGAGGATCGGCAGGACGATCGCGAACACCAACGCGAACGTCATCGAGAGGATCATCGACATGTACAGATCCTTCATCACCTCGAGGTTGCTCAACGCCCCCTCGTAGACGGTGATGTAGCTCTCCATCACCGTCTCCTGTTCCGACAGGAGAAACTCCGACAGCTCCTGCCCGGCCGCGATGGTGTACCCCAGCCGGTCGAAGAAGTCCGAGAGGTTGTCCGACGGCACCTGCTGGGCTCGTCGCCGGAGCGCGTCGTCCAACGACTGGTTCCAGGTGTCGACCAAGTGGACGACCTGGGCGACCTCGTCTGCGGCCGCGTCGTACTCCGTCTCGTCGGCGACCGTCCGGAACACCTCCATCCGGTCGATGTTCGTCGTCGACAGGACGGTCATGTGTGTCATCAGGAGGTGGAGTTTGTTCTCGATCGACACCTGCCGGCTGTTGAGGTAGAGCTTCGGGTAGATCGCCGCCGCGACGAACATCAACGCGCCCAATCCGACGATCGGCAGCCGGATCAACAACGCGAACTCCATCAGCAACGCGACGACGAGCGTGACGAGGAAGAACACCGCCGCGGGAACGAGCACGTAGCCGACGTACCGCCGTCGCGGGATGTCCAGTTGGTCGTACGCCTCGCCGACGTCCTCGAACAGGTCGGTAACCGAGTCCGGGAGCGGACCGCTCTCCTCGTCGCCCCCGAGCTCGGCGCTCATCGTGTCACCCCGTCGACCTGTGCATGTCGAACGGGAGCCCTTCGACCCCGTCCCGTTGGAACGCCTCGATCGTCTCGTTGACCTCGTGGTACTCCAGGATTCCCTCCTGGATCATCCGTTCCATCAGCTCCGCGCGGAACTCCAGATCGTCGTAGATGTCGCGGGTGTCTGCGTACCCCAACAACGTCGCGATCTGTTCTTCCAACACGTGGGAGTTGTTCATCCCCCGGAAGACGATCTCGTCTTCGACGGGGTCCCAGTCGAACACCTGCCGGGTGACGACCCCGTCCATCTCGTCGGAGTACCCCTCGATCTCCTGGACGCTCGTCACGCGACGGAGCACGTCGTTGCCCTGTTTCACTCGGTTCTGGAACAGGGCCACGTCCGCGATCCCCATGAACGTCTCCGGGACGTTGATCGGATCGGAGGTAAACCGTTGGATCATCGAGACGATGTCCGACGCGTGGAAGGTGAGCATCACCGGGTGGCCCGTCTGGGCGGCCTGGAACGCCATCCGCCCCTCCGCACCACGAACCTCCCCGACGATGATGTAGTCTGGGCGCGACCGCAGCGCCGCCGCGACCAGATCGAACATGTCCACGTCCGACCCCTCCTCCTCCCCGCCGTCCTCGCGGGTGAGCAACTGCTGCCAGGTGCTGTGGGGCGGGACGACCTCGGCGGTGTCTTCCGCGGTGTAGATCTTCGAGTCTCGTGGGATGAACGACAACGAGGAGTTCAGCGTCGTCGTCTTCCCCGACGCGGTCTCTCCGACGACGAACACCGTCTGTTCGTTCTCCAGACACAACCAGAGGTACGCCGCCAGCTTCGGCGACAGGGTCCCCCACTTGGTGATCTGGTTGATCGACAACGGGGTGTCCTCACTCTGACGGATCGTGAGTGAGGACCCCTTCACCGACACGTCGTCGGAGTAGATGATGTTGATACGGGAGCCGTCCGGCAGGGTGCTGTCGACGATCGGGTTGGAGTCCGACACCGGGTCACCCATCCGTTCACCCATGTTGCGCAGCCAGTTGTCGTACTCCTCGGGGGTGCCGAAGTCGACCGTCGTCTCCAACATCCCGAAGACGGCGTGGTCGACGTGACACTCACTGGGGCCGATGACGTGGATGTCCTCGTTGGCCGGGTCCCGCATGATCGGCTCCAACGGCCCGAACCCGACGATATCCCGGTTGAGCCGGTAGCGGATGTTCTCGTACATCTGGCGGGAGATCTGCATCTGCCCCCAGTTGCGAATCCGGTCGAGCGCCCCCACGCCGGCCGACTCCTCTTCGACGACCGTCACCTCCTCCAACAGCTCTTCGATCAGGTCGTCGTACTCACCTTCGTCTTCGGGTGCGGGTGCGTGGCCCGACTTCTGGAGGAGTTCGTCTTTCACCCCCTCCAACACCTCCTCTTCGCCGCCCGACAGTGTCGGCTCGATGGCGTAGTAGGTGGTGTCCTGGCCGTAGTCGCCGTACACGTGGACGAAGATCGGCCCCCCGACCGGGTACACCAGGTTCGGTCGGCGCACCTCGTGTTCACCCTCGGGTTCCTCCACGAACATCGGGTACTCCCCGGTGATCTGTTTGAACTTCTGGAGGTGTTCCCGGAGGTGTGGGCGCCGCATCGCTAGCTCCTGCAGTTGACTCGACGGATTCGCGTTGCCTTGATCGGTCATGACTCGTGTTCCCCCTGTCCGTGTGCCACGGCGGCTTACGCCACCGTCCGCGACTCGATCACGATCCCCGTGCCGGAACGGACCGAGAAGCCGATGTTGTCTCCGACCTGACTCCCCATCCCGGCGAACCGTTTCACCGACATCCCCCGGCGAACGTCGTTACCTACCTCTACCATCTGGAGCTCCAAGAACACGTCGGCGATCGACCGGAACGGACCGATCGCCTCCTCGCCGACGGCCGACGGATCGACCGTCAACACGATCGTCTTCCCGTCGGAGATCAGCTCCCGGTAGAAGGAGATGATCTCCAAGGCCGCCTGCCGTTCCTCGTTCTGTCGGACCAACGCCTCGAAGGTGGGGTCGTTGCGGAGGATCGAGTCGAACGTGTCGATGAACACCACGTCGGCGTCCCACATCACCTCCGCCTCCATCAGCCGTTTCAACAGCTCCATCCGGTCGCCGTCGTCGTCGGAGAACGCCCCGCCGGTGTCGAAGTCCGCCTCCAAGAAGAGGAGGTCCTCTTCCAACAACGGCTTCGTCACGTCGTAGCTCAACGAGTGCATCTGGTCGATGAACCCCGACACCGTCAGCTCCGTCGACAGGAGCGTCACCTGTGCCCCCTCCTGAACGAGCCCGTAGCTCATCCGTTGGGTGATCGCCGACTTGCCGGCGCCGTAGTCACCCTCCATCAACACGATACTCCCCCGCGGGATGCCCCCGCCCAGCTCCTTGTTGAGCTGGTCGCGGTCCGGCAGCCCGATCGACAACAGCCCGGATTGTTGGTCTCGTCTGCTCATTTTCTGAACTCGAACAGTTCCTCGTCCTCGCGGACGATCAGTTTCACTCTGTGGTCCGATCCGTCCGGCAACGACCCGACACTGAACGACAGCTCGATCACGCCGCCACGCGGCCACGACCCGTCCGCGTTCGTCGGCTTGACGACCGTGACGTTCACCGCCGACTGGTAGCTTCCGTCGAAGAACACGTCGATCGTCTCGGGGTTCGCCGGGAGCCCCGACGACCCCGTGTTGCGGACGTACAAGCTGACGTTCCCGTTGCCGTCCCGGTCGTGTACCTGTGCTCCGGCGTCCGAGATCACCGTCACGTCCACCCGAATCTCCTGTGAGAGATCCAACGAACGGTCGTCCAACGACTCACTCACCCGGTCGACCTGGGTGGTGAGCGTCCCCGCGACGGACGCCGCCACGACCAACGCGGCGATGAACAGGATCATCTCCGAGACGGACGCGCCAGCCATCAGGCCACCTCCGCGAACTCACTCACGCCGTGATCGACGACCACCTTCACCCGACTCGGTCGAACGCCCGGCGAGAACCCCGGGTCGACCGAAATCTTCAGCTCCTCACCGGGGAGCAACACGTCCGAACTCGTCGACCCGCCGACTAACGGCGTGTAACTGTCACGCGTGGAGTTCGGGTTGCCGTCCACGAGCAGATTCGTCTCCGGCACGGAGACCGCGGTCGTCCCCGTGTTCTCGACACGAACCTCCAAGATCCCGTCTCCGGTCGTGTTGTACTCCACCGAGGTGACGTTGATCGCCGTGTTCTTCTGTTCGAGCGCCCGGTCGGTGGTCGTCTGTCTGGCGTCTGTCACCTCTTCGACCCCGTTCGACACTGCCGGGTACAACGTTCCCGCCGCGACGAACACCCCGAGAAACACCACGGCCGTCGAGGCACTAACGCTGATTCCCATGGTGACCCTCCGAGAGCTGTGGCCACCGGTCGAGAACGACCGACTCGGCGGTCGCGTTGGTCAACTGCATGATGTACTTCAGGCTCTGGGTGTGGTGTTGGAGATCCAACTTCGCCGTCCCCGGCCGGTCGATCAGGTTGCGGTCGATCTCGCCGAAGCCGGAGAGGAACGACTTCAACTGTTCTGCAACCTCCGGCGAGAGCCACTCCACGCGCTCGTAGTAGTTGATCGCGCGCACTGCGTCCGTGGTGTCCCCCTCTTCGACGAGGTACTCCAACCACTCCATCACCATCAGATCCCCGACGTAGTCCCCCGGGAGCTGCCGGAGGTACGGCTTCTCCTTCTCGCCGGAGGCTTGGTTACCGACGAAGTCGAAGCTCCCCTCCTGTGGAGCCTGTGTCGGGTCGGTCTTCGTCGCAGTGTCGGCGGGCTCGGTCGTCTCCGTCGGGCTCACCTCTTCGAGCCCCTCGTCGGCACTCCCGAACTCGTCGTTCATCCCGTCGAGACTGTCACCCATCCCCCCGAGGTCGTCGTCGCCGCCGTCCATCCCCCCGAGGTCGTCGTCCAACTCGTCCATCCCTCCGAAGTCGTCGGACTCGCCGGCGTCGTCCGCCCCCCCGAGGTCGTCACCGGTGTCGTCCGACTCGAAGCCGTCGTCGTCGCCTTCGGCCCAGTCGGCGTCGCCGGACTCGTACTCGTCTTTCAGTTCACTGAAGCTCTTACCGTTTGAGTCGCTCGCCATGGGTTCTGAGTCTGGTTCGTCTACGTCGTCTTCCGAGTCGCTCTCGTCGTCCGATTCCTCCAACTCGTCGAAGCCGTCGTCCCCGAAGTCGTCGTCCTCGAACCCCTCGTCGAGGTCGTCGAACTCGCCGCCGAGATCGTCGTCGGGGTCGTCGCCCCCGAAGTCGTCGTCCTCGGGCTCCTCGAACGCCTCGTCCGGCTCGTCGACTGGGTCTTCCTCCGCGAGGTCCTCGTCGAAGAACCCCTCGGCGTCGGCGTCGGCGATGTCGTCGTCCAACTCGTCGTCCTCCTCGTCCCCCCTCCGCCCTCGTCGTCGAACAACCCGAACGAGGAGCGTCACCCATCTCACCACCCATTCCGCCGCCACCGCCCTCGTCGACGAACGGATTGATGCCGCGGGTGACCATCTCGTAGATGTCCAGGAGGTTCCGGACGTCTTCTGCGATGTCCTCCACCTGTTCGGAGATCTCCTCGTTCTCCGAACGGACAGTGTTCACCGTCGACGAGAGGTTCGCCACCTCGTTTTCGAGTTCGTCGACACGGTTGGCGAGCTCTGCGGTCTGGTCGTCGTCGTCTTCCGCGAACGGGTCGTCGTCGAACTCACCACCACCCATCCCGCCGAGCTCTCCGAGGTCGTCGTCGTCGCCGTCCATCCCACCGAGCCCACCGTCGTCACCGTCGAGACCGCCACCACCGCCGTCGTCGAGGTCACCACCGAGGCCGCCACCACCACCCCCGCCGTCCTCGTCCAACAACGACCCGCCGCCGCCGTCGTCGGTCTCTTCCTCCTCGCGGAAGCGATCCAAGAGGCTACTCCCGACGATCCCGAGGGAGGCAAACAGCCACAGCTCGGACCACGGTAGCACGCTCCCCGCTTCCGGCAGCACAGTGAGGAGAGCCATTACCGACTACTCTGCTTCGCGCACCACTTAATACCTCTCCGTCGGTTATCGTGGCCGATAACGGCCCGGCGGAGCTTCGAGTCGCCTCCCGGCTCACCCGCGTTCGGTCTCGTCGACGCCGTTCGGTGTCGCTCCGTCCGTCGCCACGGCGTCGTCTACAGACTGCCGTTCGTCCGTGTGGTCGGCGTCTGCGGTGACGCGACCGACCTCGCGCACGGCTGGGGTGTCTCCCGTCGGCGGGTGGATCGGCTCGTCGCCGTCCCCACCGACTGTCGGCGCATCCGAGTCCCTCCCGGCGTTCAACTGTCTGTACGTCCGTCTGTACCGGTTGAGTTTCCGGAGCAACAACGCCCCGAACAACCCGTCGTACAACAGGATGTACGCGAACGCAGCCACGAGATCCGGGACCCCGAGCGCGGCGAACACTGCCGCACCGAGCCCGACCGTGGAGTTGTACGTGGCGTGAATCGCCGCCGCGATCAACAACCCTTTGATCACGATCGGGCCGCGGTCGTCGGGGTTGAACCTCGCCAGACCCAGGTAGTAGCCCGCGAACGCCGAGTAGATGACGTGTCCCGGCCCCGCCAGCGCGCGGGTGAGCGTGATCTCCGTCCCGACGACCGCCAAGGCGAGTCCGGCACCGGCGTCTGCCCCCATCAGACCGCGTTGGATGTACAACGCGTTCTCGATGAACGCGAACCCCAACCCCGCCATCGCGCCGTACACTGCCCCGTCCAACACCGTGTCGAACCGTTCGTCACGGTAGGCGTACAACCGGACCGCCAACAGCT
>KB659958.1_pt13 | contig 20709 bp, 23 predicted proteins | sample 558768 | NCBI scaffold set KB644980.1 | reverse complement strand
TTCAGTTCCAGTTCTGAGATTCCAGTTCCAGTTCCAGTTCCAGTTCCAGTTCCAGTTCCAGTCACAGTCAGTGGTCACAGTGACTGGAGTGACTGGACTGGACTGAACTGAACTGAACGGAACGAAAACCCGTCTAGTGTCATCACTAGCCGGGTTTTTAGATATTTTGATCCGTGTTTATCACCTGAGAATTTATGATGGGTTAACATCATTCCTGCGGCTATACACATTCTTGAATCACAGCATTACTTGATGACACGACGGACTCCGATGGGCTTAAGCGCGACAGCAGCAAACGGCTGCATGTGCCAAGGTGGCAGAGCCTGGCCTAACGCGTCCGCCTGCAGAGCGGATCATCGCCGGTTCAAATCCGGCCCTTGGCTTTAGTATAATATCATAATTGAATCAACTGTATGTTAGTGGTTCCTGCTATTTTGAAGCGATTTGTATAGTTATCAGAGGGAGTTCGTTATCGGGGGTTGAGTATCTTGAATCATCGTCAGAGTCATCGCTTGGTGTAACAAATCCGTTTTGAGGCGCTATTGGTGAGTAATTGAGTTCTTGATATTTGAGACTCCATTGGATAGATCGTTGACGAGAACAGCATATATGTATTATATCGAAGATATGGCATCCACACTGGATCAATAGTCGATATATTACGAGAAGATAGCGTGGTTAAATTTGAGCGGTAGATAAAGTGTTTGTGGGTTGAGTTACTCCGTATCTGGAGTTGTAGTTACCTGAAACTCATGATAGCCACCGTATGCTGTTTCAAGTGCGCCGAGCCACCAGTTCCATCGTTCGGCGATACTTAGATCATCTGGAGCGTCTGATAGATTATCAATAACCGTTGCGACAGTAAGCGTCTCACCACGATCTGTTTCGATAATACCAGCGTCAGCAAGATCTCGAGCTTGACGTGCAACAACACGCCGTTCGCTTGGTGATCCATCAAATGCTGACCGAAGTGCTTGTTCGACCGCATCCATGCTGACCGATGGAGTGGTGACATCATGATCATGATCGTGGTCGTGGTCGTGATTGTGTGTGGCGGGCTGGTCATCATGCGGTGTGTCTGTCATCTCAAATCACTCCTTGTAGAACATGTTGTCTCGGGAGACATTTGAGTGTCTGGATATCACTGGGCAACGGTAGAATAGTGTGTTGTTTGTCTGGATCATATCCTCGGTGTATATTTCATTCCTGTTTTTGTCATTGTATGACATATGTTATGGACAGTATCAGCTTAGTTGATCTGAGTTAGACAATCGCTTTTTGATCATCGGGAGACTTACAAAGCGATATAACAACACTATGACAAATATTTAGTTTTATTTGAGGGATATACTGTCGACTGATGTGTTATATCGACACAATATTGTTATACCTGTGAGAAATAACATGGCTGAGAGGAGTAAGCCCCCTTCTGTTCGACTCAGCATTCGGCTAAGCGTCCACGCCCTGTCCAGACTACCTTTCTGGCATGGACTTGCACCGGTGAGGATTCGCCGTTCCATCCATTCTCAACCATCTAATGCGGTTTTAAACCGTCAGATGTTGACGGATAGAATCGCTCCCTCGACGGGTTAACTTCCGTCCCTTACGGGGTGGTTCGCACGTCTCATTGGTCCGGTTGAGTGGTATCGTTTCTGTTCCAGCGCCAGTTGTCTCCAACTCCGAGCTTGCGTCCGGTCACCTGTCCAGACGGTGGGGGGACTTTCCTCGTTTGTCGACAGTATGATTGACGTATTAAGACGTCATTTTATTTTCAGTGTCGACCACGGGAGCTGAGCTCTCTCTGCCAGTTAGACTAACGCCAAAGTACCCAATAAACTGTTCGGTCCGTACAATATCACCGGCTGAAGGAAAGCGTTCAAGTTCTCAGGGAAATTGTCTAGCTATATGCCAAAGGCGCAGGCCGTTTCCCTTTCGTATAATGATGGGGCAAGAGCGGTCGAGTTAGCGCGTGAATCTGTCGAGTCATACGTCCTCCATGGGCAACGTGAACAACCAGGAAGTATGCGCGATGCCTTCTATACTCGAACAGGAGCGTTCGTCCGTATTCATTCAACCCGTGGACGGGGTCGACTCCGTGGATGCGCTGGCTCATCGCAAAACAGCGACCAACTCGGACATGCTATTGTTGATGCAGCAATTCAAGCCGCTTCAAGCGATTCTTGCGGATCGGAACTTGAAGAGCCTGAATTGTCAAATCTCATGGTGTCTGTTTGTATCGTTTGCGATCGCCTCTCAACTGACAACCCTATCGAGGATGTTGAACTCGGGACACACGGTCTTATTATCGACCGCGATGATGAACACGGATGGATGCATCCAATAATCCCCGTTGAGAATGGCTGGAATAAACAACAATTTGTCACCCGTGCGTCTCGAAAAGCTGGACTTAGCCCATTAGCGTGGCAGGACGAAGCTACAGCGGTGACTCTGTTTGAAGGTCAAGTGTTTCGTGAGCGTCCTGACGGTGGGAGTGTCGAAGAATTATAATTACTTAGTTCATCTCAATATGTCTGTGTTCCAGCTTCAGGATTGATCTTCTCAGTTTACACTGAACAGGAAACGAGAACAGAACTCAAAAGTCAAGCGATAAGCTGGAAATACGGTATTATTCGACACACGTACTGATGCTATTAGAACATCCTATTTGGGGGTTGAATTAGCAAATTTCTCAACACTCGCCACATGGAGAGTGAGTAATTAGCGATTAACTGCATAGTTCTGCGGGAATAATAGACTATCCATGGTCATCGTTAATTAGGTACTCACGGTGTGAGTCTTGACATATTTGGTTTTGAACTGATCAGTATTGTTATTTACTGTTAATCTCGTATCCACATCGATCGCAGTCTTGAGTTGCCCGTTGTGCTGCAGCATCAATACCAAAGTCAACGTCATTGAGTATATTTCCATCTTTGATTACAGGCTTGAGGAGGGATTCACTGTCCTCAGATAATGAGCGATCCTGCAACCCGATATGATGTCCGCCATCAGACGTTCGATACACGGACTTAATTCCAGCGAGTTTGCCACGCTTGGCGACCGACTTATTATTGACAGAAACAATATCAAGTGCAAAATCAACCGGGTCAGCAGTTGAAATATACCCCCCGATACCAAACCCATCTACAACATCGCGAAGATGAACCAGATCTTCTGGTTTGAGTCCGCCTGAAACGAAAATATCGATATCACCGTATCCGCGTGTATCCAGTGTCCATTGCACCTCCCGGATAATATGCCGGAAGTCACCTCGTCGTGACCCTGTTGTATCAAGCCGTATGCCATCAAGTCGGTCACCAAACGCTCGTGCCGCTCGAAGCGCTTCATCAGCCTCATCAGAGTATGTATCACATAGTGCAATTCGAGGCACGTCTTCGGGGACAGCCTCATCAAAGGCTTGCCATGCTTGCTCCTGTTCGCCACGTCCAAAACAAATCAATAGTGCATGTGGCATTGTTCCTCCGGCTGTACGGTCAAGGATGTCGCCCGCAGCGACGTGTGAAAACCCATCGACTCCAGCGATCAGTGCGCTTCGTTCGACCATCGCTGCAATTGTAGGGTGGACATGTCGAGCGCCAAATGAAAGAATTGTTGACGATGGGGCAGCGGTTCGGGCATCACTCGCAGCTGTTGCGATGCCGGATGCATGTGATAGGAAGCCTAATATCGATGTTTCAAGTTTGGCAAAATCAAGATAGTTTCCTCGAATACGAAGCACGGGTCCGCCATCAAAAAGACGACCAGGAAGGATTGCGTCGACGTCAATATCTCGTCCTTCAAGCAATGCAACAACGTTTTTGACTCCAGCCATCATCTCAAAGTTTCCATCAGGAAACTGATCAGCGGTTACTTCAGCAACGATAGATGGGTTCCGACCGGCATGGCGGAGCGTTGTTTCTGTTCTGTTAAAATAGGCATCCGTCGCCCTCCCAGAGGTGATCGCTTCTGTATCGATGATATCAAAATTCAAATCCATTACCCTGCATTCATTCGGCAGAGTAAAAAACACATCTGCTGAGAAACCCTTGACTATGTGAGTCCTCAATTAAATTCGCTCAGTGGACGGTTCAACATGAGGGTATACCGCCATAGCGGATGTTCAAAGTAACACATAAGATTGCAGTTGAATTGAAACTATAGGTCATTGAATATAGTTGATTACGATCTAATTCCAGTAATAAAAATCCTCGACGTAGGGTTGTGGCGTGCTAGAGTTACTGGATTTTGTTTGCGATATTTAGGATGCCATTGTTGATTCTGATTGTGATCGGATTTTATCGAGGGATTCAGTCTCTGGTCCATTAACGATCACAACCTGTGTGCCATCCTGTGTGACTCGGAATGAATCGGCATACGGACCATCGGGTATGACATATGTTCTCGTTGTTTGGGCTGTCGACCCTGGATTCTCAGATCCTGTCTGTTGGGGTGTAGTTGCATCACGAGCAGTGAGGATCGAGCGGTATGCGTTGCGGAATTCTGTTGCGTCCTCATTGCTTTCCCACGTCGTTACCCACACGTATCCGTACTCAGTTGCCTTTCCATCTTGTGTGCGATATGGGAATAGTCGATCATTTTCCCAGCCTGCCGATGGATCGGCAATGTAATTATATGCATCATACTGATTCGTCGGCTGTGTGAGTGCCTGCGGTCTGACCGTCTCAGCACCGACGGTTCGTGCTTGATTCCAGAACATCACAAATATCGATGCCTCTCCGACAGTGTCGGATCCGTCTTGTCCCACTGATTCAAATTGACTCCAGTTAGTAGATGACCGATCTGTGTATGTAATTGGTTGTGGCGTCTCATTGGTTCGGTGAATAACTTGCTCACTTGCGACTGGTGGTGATTCGAATCGATCATTAACAGCAGCCCATCCACCTGACTCACGGAGATGATTGATATATCCAACACCATCTGAATACGGCTGGAAGATGGTCACAAAGATTCCGAGATTCGATGGTCCGCCACCTGATCCGCTATCTCTGCCGGTATCTGTTGGGAGTTCAACACACTCCCAACTACCTCCACAACGGTCAACATACGCTGATTCGACGTATCTTGCATCACCTTCGATTAATCCATCAACCGCTAACTGTCCGTCTTGTGTTGTTGCTGCGTATCGTTCCTCTGTTAGGTCATAATGTTGATCTTGCACTGCATGGACAAGTTCATGAATCAATGTTGTATTATCAATTGATGCTGACTCCGGTGTATCCGTGACGATTGTAATTGCATCATCACTAGGGCTATAAAATCCGGCGACAGATGACCCTCGTGTTTCTTCGATTGCTTGTTGTGTACTCGCAGACTCACCAACAGCAAACAGCGCTTCCCACACTTGATTATTCCACGCCTGGAACTGTTGACCCTCCGTTGATTGCGTGTTTCCATCTCTTTGTGAGCGATATTCTGATCGCGAGATGACCGATACTGGCACTGATGATTTGAATTCTAACTGCCGGATATACTCAACACGAGCCATTCCTCGTCCGACATACGCTTTCATTTCTTCATCTGAGAGTCCATTCGTTTGGTCGACCGTAATTGACTCATTATACCAATAGCCTGATTCCCATCCAAGTGGGTCACCAGCAGGGTCACTGAAATTTGCATCTGGCGTTGCAACCTGTGGTGGTGGATCGGCGTTATTTCCTTGCTCGATACCCTCCCCTGCAGTTGACTCTGTGGACGATGAATCCTCTCCTAGACCAGGGTTGAATAGCGACCCGCCCCCACTACACCCCGCGAGAATAATGAGGACACTAAGTGCTATTGAGGCACGTGAGATTCGCCGGGACATGATGACACGTACCTTATGAGGAGGTCTACGCGCAAAAGTACCTTTGTGCTCGCATGACGAATAGACGATATGGTTGAATATTCATTCGATACAGACACGACTGCAGTCGTTGTTGTCGATATGCAGGTAGGGTTTTGTGACCCATCTGGGAATATGTATGCTCCAGGTAGCGAGGCCGTTGCTGATGATGTCCGCAATCTCGTCACGGATGCACAAACTGCAGGTGCACATGTTGTGTATACGCGTGATGTGCATCCACCAGATCAATTCGATGATGCACATTATTATGATGAATTTGAACGCTGGGGTGAGCACGTGCGTGAGAGCGACCCGGAGACTGAACTTATTGATGGACTTGAGGTTCGCTCACGGGATCACGTTGTTGTCAAACATACATACGACGCATTCCACAACACCGAGCTTGATGGGTGGCTCCGTGCACACGGCATTGATGATCTCATCTTCTGTGGGACGCTTGCGAATGTCTGTGTTCTCCACACCGCTGGCAGTGCTGGACTCAGAGATTACCGCCCGGTGCTCATTGAGGATGCAATTGGTGCGATTGAATCTGATCACCGTGAATACGCACTTGAGCATTCTGAGTGGCTCTTCGGAGAGGTCTGTTCTCGGGCTGATATTGACTTTGTCTGATCTAGCTACGGTGTGTCACTACATGACAAGAGAACCGGGGCATTTAATATTTTGACATATCTGGATACAGTGTATTATCGAAGTGTCCGTCAGAATAAAGACAAAAAATACCGACGGGATGGAAATCCACTTTTCAATTACACTAATGAGAACCGCTGGGCTTAGGTATGCTCGTTGGGAGGACTGATTATGTCGAGGCTGTTCAAAGCGGCACGACTTCCAGATGGTCGCATCCGTGATGTTCGCGTCATTGATGAGACAATTGCAGCCGTCTCGGAATCACTCTCTCCTAACTCAAGCGAGACCGTTGTTGACGCGCGTGATAAGTTCCTTTTTCCGGGAGCGATTGACATTCACGTACATTTCCGCGAACCTGGCGGTAGTCATAAAGAAACATGGGAGACAGGATCGAAAAGTGCTGCAGCCGGTGGTGTCACAACTGTTGTTGATCAGCCAAATACAGATCCGCCAACAGTAAACAAGACCGCATACCAATCAAAGGCGGCACTGGCAAACGACTCAATTGTAGATTACGGGATCAACGGTGGCGTTACCCCCGATTGGGAGCCAACTGAGTTACTCGAGTGTCCGTTGCTCGCATTAGGTGAAGTTTTTCTTGCAGACTCAACCGGAGACATGGGGATTGATGAAGAGCTATTTAGACAGGCACTCATCAGAGCAGCCGAGAGAGAAGTCCCAGTGACGGTCCATGCTGAGGATGCAACCCAATTCAATACAGATGCACGTGATAATGACTCAGACGGAATTGGGGCTGACGCGGCTGGTGATATTTGGAGTGAGTATCGCTCAGCACCGGCTGAAATTGATGCAATTGAACGAGCCATTGAGATTGCAGCAGAGGTTAATGCGGACATTCATATCGCACATACAAGCACTCCGGCGGGTGTCGATGCAGCAACCGCGAATAATGCCACATGCGAGGTAACGCCACATCATCTGTTTTTATCGCGTGATGACGCAGCCGAACTCGGGACCTACGGACGAATGAATCCGCCACTTCGAAGTGAATCCCGTCGAAGCGGGCTTTGGGACCGGCTTGTCAATGGCGATATTGATATGATTGCAACTGATCACGCCCCACACACGAATGATGAAAAAGAAGCTTCACTGTGGGATGCACCAAGTGGGGTCCCGGGTGTCGAGACAATGCTTCCGCTATTATTTGAACGCGCTCGTCGGGAGGAAATCAGTTATGAACGGATTCGTGACGTGACGGCTCGAAATCCAGCGTCTCGATTCGGGCTTACTCAGAAAGGACGAATCGCCGTTGGCTATGATGCGGATGTTATCCTTATCGATCCAACTGCTGTGCAGACAATCAACGGTAATATGCTTCACTCAAAATGTGCATGGACACCGTTCGATGGAATGAGTGGGGTGTTTCCGGAGTTAACAATGGTTCGTGGAACAGTTGTGTATGATGGCGAGACGCTCGGTCCAGCCGTTGGTATGAACATACCCGCTGCTCAAGAAAAATAATATCCCTAATTGATATTTGATATTTGATATTTGATGCGAGGATCGAATTTGGACTCCTATTAGATCTTGTCCGTCTATTCCGATCCGTCAGATTGAGATGCAGAATCAGAATCGATATTGGCACTGGTACTTTCGTTTGCCCGGAAGTCATCACTCGCCTCACGGACCTCCCGCATTACGGTTGAAATTCGATCTTCAGCTTCTAATTCATCGGCAACTGAAAGATCAACCCCCTCGACTTCAAGTAAGAATTTTGCTGTTTCTGTGACCTCATACATCAGCTCATCGAGTTCATCAGCAGTAAAGAACCCCGACATCGCCCCATAAAGAAATGTTGCACCAGCCTGTGTGACTTTTTCTTCGAATGATGACCGTGCTTGATTGACTGCTTGTGGCGTGTATGTGTCAGTCATGAACGGAATCAACTGTGGCAGATTTGCTCCGATTTTTGTCATCTCGACACCAGTTTCTGTCCGGAAATCAGAGCACAAGCGGGCAATAGCCCACTCTCGGGCGGTGATATATGTCCGGTCTCGGAGAAAATTATTAATCCGGTCATACTGTGCTCCATCGACTTTTTTGAATCGTGCATATTTTGCAACATCAGGCGGTGGCGATGACTGTCCACCAGCATTCATTACATCATGCTGTTCGGTCGATGACACCGTTTCATCGTCCGTCATATCCGATTGAGCATCATCAGGCGTGTCTGAATCAGTGGTCTTGTTTTCATCGTCCGACTCATTATCTGTCGTGTCAGTATGTGTTGTGCTATCACGCTCGCTTGTTTGCTCTTCGCGATGATCGCGGTCATAATCTCGCTCCCGACCCTCGTTGTCCTCATTTATTTCGACGTCACTGTCATTAGTATTGCTCATACCGAGGTCAGTCGCCGACACCGCAAAAGTCATTCTGTTGTCAGCAACAAACATGATACTTTTTATTCACTTGATAATTGGTTATTTCATCCGCCTATCGAGACTGATGATAACCGTAGAAATCGAATTAATAAAGCAAATATATAGCCATTTATACAATAATATTCATCCAGATAAGCGTGGGTCAGTATCACCTATTGAGAATATTATCCGACAATTTTTCTATCCTGCCAACATGACCCGCGATATGAAGGTTCTTCTAGGCGCTGATGGAACTGATGGTTCCTTCCACGCGCTTGAAAAAACAGTCACACGGGCTGCTGAGGCGGGCGATGATTTAACAGTTGGAATTGTCACTGCAAATTCTGATCAGTCTTTGACAGAGATTCAATCAGGTGTCGATGATATCGTTGAGCCCTCATATGTTGATGCAACAGTTCGACATCTTGATGGTGACCCTGGTAGTCAATTAGTTGAACTGGCTGAGTCAGAGGATTTCGATAAACTCGTTATCGGGGGTAGCAAACGAAGCCCTATGGGGAAAATTCAGATTGGAAGCCTCGCTGAATTCATTTTATTGAACTCACCGATAACGGTCTCACTCATCAGATGAGTTCTGATCATACAGATTCGGATGAGTCCGTTGGACCATTCCCAATACCTCCCCGTGAATTTGAGGATCGTGTCGATCGTGACATTGAGATACGAGTGTATGATGGAAGCGATGATGAATACGAGGCACTCGTCGAGATGTACCGTGGTTTCGACTCGAAAGATAGAGCACAGGGAATTCCACCAGGTCGTGAAGAACGTATTCGAAAATGGCTTGATAATATTCTTGGATCTGACTGTCTAAATCTCATTGCATGGGATGGTTTAGCTGTTGCTGGTCACGCAACACTTGTGCCTGATGAGGACTCATACGAGTTAGCAATTTTTGTCCTCCAGGTATATCAACAGGCTGGGATTGGGACACAACTTATTGAAGCACTTCTTGGTCATGGGATTGACTCAGACATCACGCAAGTATGGCTCACTGTTGAGCGATGGAACAACGCTGCGGTTGCCCTGTATAAGAAAGTCGGATTCGAAGTTAGCGATTCAGAGAGTTTTGAACTGCAAATGTCGATTAATCTTGATAACGCTGAGATATCTTAATGTAAACTGTTGTTCCACTCATCAGAATATCGCTAATCGATTCCCATCACCGTGATTGTGATTGTGATTAATAGGTCAATTATGTAATTATAGCGTGACTCACACCGAGAGCACAGGTTGGCTTGCGTATAATAATACGTATTCTGCTGCTCTTGAGAGTACCTCACCCGGCTCTTCGGGGAGTGGCTCTCGCGGGATTACAAGAAAGTCTGCATCAATATCTTCGGCTGTATCAAGAACGACTCGACCAGGATGTGTCGTTTTTATCCGAGTCGAAAATCCATAGACGACAGATGTTGAGACAGCAATGTCGTGTTCGGCTGCAATTGTCTCTGCAGACTCGGTAATTGCTTGTCCATCAGTAGCGACTGCTGACTCATCGACGGATCCAGTTTCGATTGCCTGCACAATCTCTTTACTAAGCACGTGGACAACGTGAACATATGCGTCATACTTCGCAGCAATGGCACACGCATACTCGACGGCGTCAAGAGACTCCTCGCTGGCGTCGATTGGAGCGAGAATGAGATCTACAGACAGCAGTCGATCATCGGTCATACTCGGATTTCTACTGTCCGAAAGCAAAAATCCTCACATGTGCGGTTATGAGTATTACTCATATTTCGATTCTAGAGTCCGCTTTTGATACATCATTACCAATATGTGTTTTCTTCACTCAATCTGGGCACGATATATCGAATCAATTAGTAATTAAAGAGTTAGCTGGATTTATAATAATTAGCATAAAATACTTACATATGTTTGAGACCATTCTCATCGCTACTGACGGCTCCGAAAGCGTTCGTCGAGCAGTTGATACCGGATTAGATATGGCTTCGCGGTTTGATGCGACAGTTCATTGTCTGTACGTCATCGATGAGAGTGATGTCAACACTGATACTCAAAAACCCGGTTCAGATCATGATCACGATCACCCAGCGATGTATGAGCATGGACAAGAGGCAGTCGAAACCGTCGCAGAGCGGACTGACGGCGAGATTATCACTACAATTGAGCGTGGGGACCCACCAAGTGTAATTGAGGCATACGCAGGAGATATTGATGCTGATGTCATCGCGATGGGTACTCGTGGTCGACATGGCGAAAACCGATTTCTCATTGGGTCTGTTGCGGAAGAACTTGTCCGGACAGTCGAAATCCCTGTGTTGACCGTTCGTCAACTTGCTTCAGATGAGACCGACAATCGACTGACCGGAACTCCAGAGCGGATGTAATCTCTACTGTTCCTCTTATCACTTACAGAGTCTCACAATTTAGAATGGTAATTGCACGGTTTCGGGTATGACTGTATGCAACATATACGCTAATACGTCCGGTTGTTGCTCTACGCGATATTGACGTCAGGACAGTCACTGTCTTGAGTATCAATCACGTAGATATATTGTTGACTGAATAATCATGGATGACAAACTCATCAATAGCGCACATCTCTCGCTTTCGCGGAAGTCTCGACTTCCAGGGGCTGGATTCTTTTATCCGGATTCGACCGATGACGACGATGAAGATACACACGAGACAGTCGCAACTGCGGATGTGGTCGTTATTGCAGACGCTGATGCTGATGGACTTGGCTGTGTTGCATTACTTCGTGAAATGTATGATGCAACAATCGCGTGGGACGAGTTTGAACCAGTCGTTGCAGACCGCCTCACACGATGGGAGCGTGGGACCGATACCTCTTCACGTGAGACTCATGATACCGATGAGATGTCAGACCTATCCAATGGTGATGTCCCCTCTGATGCTGTAGAAACAGAGACAAACTCAGAAGTTGAAGATGTAGATGCAGATGCAGATGAACATCTGGATGCGGATGCGGATGCGGATGATTCTGAAGATACAACACCCACTCCATCTGCTGAATCGGATGTTGCACTTATTACAGCAAGCCCGTACTCAATTGATGATGCATTATCGACTGTTGCAACGGAAGCACCAACTGGCGTTGACGTTTATATCTGTGATCTCTGTCCTGATGAATTCAATTGGATTGAAAGCGAACTTACCACAGTTGCCGACCGTGCCGAAACGGTTGCGTGGTATGATCATCACCAATGGGATTCTTCGACTGCCGATGCAGTACGTGAATGCGGTGTCGAATTGGTGATCGGTGAATCTGACGAGGAGTGCTCGACTGATGTTACCCTCCGGTCGCTTCCATATGAATTCGGATCACGATGGACTGAACTGGCAACTGTCACCCGAGATCATGATCTCTGGATAAAAGAAGATGCTCGAAGCGATGATCTTGCCGATTACGCATATTGGGCACCTCCGGAGGAGTATGCAACGGTTGTCGGAACACACGGTGTTGACCTCCCAACACTTGCATCAGAATATCTTGCACTCCGCCGCGTTGAAAAGGATGCACTCATTGATGCCGCTGTTGACCGTGCAGAACTCACGACGGTTGGTCCGTGGACAGTTGGAATCACCTACGGTCGTTGTTCGCAAAATGAGGTTGCAGAGACACTACGTTCGCAGGGTGCTGATGCAGCTGTTGTGGTGAAACCCGCTGGCAGTGCGAGTATCCGTGGCTCCGAGACATTTGAACGCTCACATGAAGTCGCTGGACAACTCAACGGTGGTGGTCACCCCCGTGCAGCAGGATGTAAGCCAGATATCTATGATGATATGCTCGATTATGCACATCACTGGACGACAGAAGGATCAGCAGCAAAAAATGTAATTCTTCAAGCGTTTGAAGATGTCGCTACATCGATTGAAGCTGATGTCAATCCAGCGCAGATAGAAAACTAACAGCAATCGAGTTCGGGTATTCTGTGAGCAAATCATTGCATACCGTGTCTAAGGCGATTTCATCCGACACTTGGAGAGTATATGAAAGAATGATACCCTATGTAATATGTTTAGCTGTCTTCGGCCTCACCTTCGATTGAAATTTCCTCATCAGGTTGGACGCCAGTTTCAGTTTCTGACCCAATTACCCATTTATCAGCATAATTAGACCCGCATACACAGTGAGCGTACGCATGTATGACGTCACCACGCTCATATAATCCCCCGACAGCCTCATTCTGTGGCTCTGAGAAAGCAAAAATAAATTCAACTGTATGCATGCCAGGGTCTGCACTTCGCTCAGGACATTCGCCACCTGCAAGATCACGAGCGATGTGACTTTGGGTTTTCATTGCTTGCTGTGCAAATGACATTGCTTCGGTTCCAGTCGCCGCTTCAAACGCTTGTCGTCCATCATCACCATTGACAACGAGTATATCTCCACCGGCAACTGAGTCGGTCATACGAGAGAGGGTATCTGCATTGAGTGTCCCCTCGGCAAGGAAGAGTGCAATATCATCGTGACGGTTCCCACGGAGAAATGACTCATGCTTATCCATATCGCTGTGACGCTGTGAAAGAATAAAAATCGCCTGAACATTGCTGCAATAGCATGAGCTCTCACTGGCGTCTACAACAGGTTCAAGCTGAATAATATATTAACTCAATCAGGGTAGTAGATAATATATTAATATCAATATAAACCCGCATCTAATGCTATAGTGTCTCATTATATCGAACAATATTTTTATTTCTCAATCCCATACGGACGAATGCACTTGGAGGTGAGATCAATGGTTCCGAACACACCAACAACATGGACGAGTGGTCTCGACCTACCAAACCGACTTTTCGGTTCACAGGCGAATCGCACTAATAGAACTGAAAACGGCTATGAGCTATATGAAGAGGACGACCAGTTTGTCCTCACCATCGATCTTCCTGGGTATGAACCCGAGGAGATTTCACTACGGTGGCATGACGGTCGTCTGAACGTCTCTGCTGAACACGTTGATGATGAACGTGGTCGCAGAGAGCAGACACACCGGACATTCCGAATGCCAAAGGATGTCCTTGACGATGATATCGAGGCGTCATATCGTAATGGCGTGCTCGAAATCACGCTCCCGATTGAGGGTGAGTTTACAGCTGGAAAACAAATCCCAATCGAGAGCTAATCGCATAACAGCGATTGCCGATACGGTCGGCGTTTGGATCTCGAATCCCATACAAATCATCCCGCGGAACGCGCTGTTATGCGTTCGGTTGTATATGATCATGTTCACGGAATTAACGGTTAATGATCAAATAAACCGCAAGTGAGGTTATCGTGAAAACAGCGTCGCGGGTTCAACCGCGCTGTGTTATTCTTTTTCTCATGAGCATTGATGACCCGGGCAGCGACTACCTGAGCGTTACAGACTCACTCTGCAGATTTATACGGTAAATAAGTAAGCTAAATCGAGTATGTGACCTCGAGTTACTGCCGTATGATGACAATTGATAGTATGAGCACTTTGTTCTGACCCTTGTCATTCTTGTCATGAGTAAGCGTGTAAACTCCTATCATCTTTGTCACGGTCAGATAACAGTACTATTGTGACTTCTTTCTATGAAGCTGTCCTGTAGTATCTTTATCATGATCTCCTGAGAACAGACACACACGAGGTCATAAAGATTAATTAGAGAGATTCGAGACTGCCTGAGACCGTATGAGGCGGTTTCGACGTTCTTTTTATTACTGGTCGGCTTGGTCACGACATGGCTGAATTCAAAGTCGTCGTCTCGGATACTACCGGTCACACTCGACAGTTCGAGGTCGACGGGCAAGATGCAAACCGATTCCTTGGTCTCGATCTTGGCGATGAGGTCGATGGAAGTGCCGTTGGGCTTGATGAAGCGACACTCGAACTAACTGGTGGTTCAGATAACGCCGGTCGTCCGATGCGAGGAGATGTTACTGGAGCTGACCTCAAGGAGTTGCTGCTTGAGGGTGGGGTCGGATATAAACCAACACGTGATGGTGAACGAAAACGCATCACTGTGCGTGGTCGCCAAATCTCTGATTCGACAGCACAGGTCAACGCTGCCGTTGTTGAGGAAACACCGATTCCTGTGTTACTCGGTGAGGAAGAACCTGAGGATGCTGATGAAGTTCGATGAAACAAGCGAGGAAGAGAGTAGCGACGAAACTGACGACGCCGATGAAACTGACGCTGAGTAGTTACTGTGGCGGGTCGTCTCCCAAGTGATCATGACCAGGTGCAGTCGTATCGAGCATCGCTCACGCGGAGTGGGCGAATCAGACGTCCATCTCTTCAACTACCAACTGAAATCACGCTCACAGAAAACGAGATTATCCGACTTCTACTTGATGAGCAACAGACACACGCTCGTGTGAGTGTTGCCAGTGTTACTGCCGATGAGCAGATAATTCGCGGTGCATTTGAAAACTCGCGAGTCGCTCGGACACCTGGTGACGGAGAGAATCTTCTCAACAAATGGTGTGAGAAACATGATTTAGAGATTGGTGATGCAGTCGAAATTGATGTTCTTGATGCAGGCTTTTGCTATGGCTTACGATCACCAGGTGATCGTGTCGTATACTCTGTCCCGTCTCGCCCGAATGAATCACTTCATAATATCGCAAGTAATCTTGATCACGATACTGCTGAGTGAGTGACATTCCAGAAATGCACTCACTATTGGGTGTGTGCAATCATAACCTCCTCTGCTCTTGGTTAGTGATTGCTACCAAATGGACGAAGGTCCCTGCTTCTCCAACACAATTTGGAAATATTGTCACATATCATGAACGTAGAGATATGTCTGGATCGTAGCTAACAATATCGTATCCCTGTGCCTCAAGTGCTGTCGGTCGATATTTATTTGCAATTAGTTGTTGTGGCAGACGACGTAGCCCAAATCGGCGATTTGTCTCTACAGTAATGTCGACAGTGGTCTGCATGTAATTATCAGTGGTATCAGTGGTGTCAATATTGACATGATAATTCCCCCATGATGAGTCGCCCACAGTGACTATCAATTTAACATCGGCAGGATCATTCGGTGCTGGCTGACACTTAACAGTCATTTCGATCGACTGTAACCCCAAAAGGTACCGAATTACATAGTGACCACCATCGTCGGTCGCCTCGATTTGATCAGCCAGTCCCCAGTGGAATGGAAGAATCGGCGGCATCGGACTTTGAAACTCTTTAGACACTGCTTCCGGGGCTTTGTTTGTCACAAGTGCAATATGACCATCCGTGGTGAATACTGGACTCTGAAAGATCACAAATACAGTGATGCCACATAGAAGCCATTCGTAAAAAGAGAGTAGAGCGAAGCTAGCACCAACAGACCCGACCACTGTGATCCCGACAAGATACGTCAGTACTCGCGACCGACGATAATACTGCGTTACCACCATACTCGCCTTCCCAGAACGACCGAGAGATTGCGTATCAGACATCTATACGGCTACCTCAACTGGATAATAAAGATTCCAACGAACCATTTCTGTGCGTGAACGTCTAGCGTCAACTAGTACTTATGAGACTACGATAGCCCCCACGTTCAGTAATTCAAACTCGGGTCGACGGTTTGGTTATTACTATTCGACGGGATCCTGTGCTCTCATTGGAATCTCTATGTGACTGCACACACTGCAAGCAGTGACACTCAGTAACCAGCACTGTCCACTACAAGACATTCTATGTCGACTATGTGCATGGATAATTCAGATCAAGCAATACTGAAGAATAAGCGGCTAAAAAATACACTAAATGTCAGTTACTGATGATAGTATAGTTCTTTGCAGGAAACACCCGTCGCGTAGATATGTGTTTGTCTCACTGCATTTCGTCTGGTGACGGGTGCATCGTGCGTCGTAGTAGGGTAAGAGAGCAATTTCGATTTGATTTTGAGTCTGAGCCTGAGTCTGAATTAAACGACAGATCAAACGCAGTGCATGATTAGACACATAGTCGTCAGGGATGACGGACAGCTGATTTGAGACAAACACCAAGCCCTCACGACATTAAAAATAAAATGCAGTTAAGAGTATGATACATCACACACAATATCACGGCGGATTGTCAGTGTCTACTCCGAGAACGTACCGCTCTGGGAGAGATGCGGTATTGAGTCTAAAAAAGAATTATACACTAAGTAGTCCCGCACTAATCGATTGATTACTCAACCGATGAGCATATTCTAATTTTTAATATCATATTACCGAGATAGGTAATTCTATGTTCCCATTTTAATCTCGCCCGACAACTTTTCACTCTTGAACCTTGGTAACCAGTTACGGTGATGCGATTACCCCCTATTCGACCTGACTCCACAAAACAAATTCAGGTTCTTCACGTCGACGACGATCCCTCAATTATAGATCTGACAGAAACATTTCTTGAGCGTGAAGATGATCGAATCTGCATCGAAACTGCGGCCAGCGCCACAGAGGGATTAGAGCGAATAGTCAACTGTTCCCACCCACCTGATTGTGTCGTTTCTGACTATGACATGCCTGGGATGGATGGAATCGATTTTCTGGAAACTGTTCGAGAAGAATACCCTGAGATCCCGTTTATTCTGTTCACTGGAAAGGGAAGCGAGGAGATCGCAAGTCATGCTATCTCCGCAGGAGTTACTGATTATCTCCAGAAACGATGTGGAGCCGAGCAATATGAATTGTTGGCTAATCGAATCCAGAATGCTGTCCAATCGCAGTATCAGAGGCAGCGAGCTGATAGAATAGATGAATTGATGCGACTGACAGAGCTTGCTGGAGACACTGGTGGATTTGAGATCCACACTGATACCGGTGAGGTATTAATGACTGATGGTTGCCGGCGGCTCGCTGGAGTGTCCGATGATGAAACTCTCTCACTGGAAGAAGCAATCGAACTCTATCATCCAGACGACCAACCAAAGGTACGACAAACTGTCAGCCAGGCAACCGACATGGGTGAGCAAGAATGTGAAAGCTGGCGACTTCAGGCGCTCGACGGCACTGAACGCATAGTGGACGTGACCCTCACACCAGCCGAAGTAGACAAGAATAAATATAACACCAATGCCAACACTAGCATCGGCGCTGCCGACAAGAGCGAGTCTCATGTCGGGGATGTGGCAAAAATGCTCAGAGGTGCGATTCACGATGTGACCGATCGTCATCACCGTGAACAGCGGCTCACTAAACTCAATGGAGTCTCAAAAGATCTTCTCACGGCGAAAACACAGCAGGAGGTGGTCAAAATTGGCGTCAATGCTGGTAGAGACGTTCTCGATTTTCAGGCGAATGCTATCCATTTGACTGAGGCTGGGGGAACACAGTTAGTCCCTGCAGCACAGACCGATGAACTTAACATACACGTTGATGAGGTACCTACTCTCTCTGTCAGTGACAGCATTGCCGGGCGCGCTTACCGGCGTGATGAACCAATTGTTGTCGAAGATGCGCGTCAGCACCCAGACACTCATAATCCAGAGACTGATCTTAGGGGACATGTCTACCTTCCGCTGGACAATTACGGAATCTTCATCGCTGGATCCGAGAAGAAAGCGTCGTTCGACTGTCAGGATCTTGCATTCGGTGAATTGCTTGCGGGGGATCTCATAGCAGCGCTTGATCGCATCGACTATAATAAGACCGATTGACAGCAGAAAGAGAGCTATTTCTCCTCTCTGAGGAATTGTCTAGTGGCTTTGGAGTCGCGTTTTGATTCAGAGATAATCAACTCACAACAGACAACAATGTCATCAGCAACAGCATTTGCAGTGAACTACCCCGACCTACTCACTCACGGCTCGTCGCCGTTCTTTCCTTGAGGACGGGGTCTTGCCCTCGAATTTCGATAAAACTCAACACAAACGCAACAAGCTTGAATCACCAGACAGAGGAGATTTACAATATGTAATCATATTATTACATATGTCACTTGAACGGACCCGTGCCGCTGCATATCTCTGTGGGGCGTTTGCTGGTAGTCTGACGACAGCTGCAATTGTCGATATCCGTACCCGCTCGTTTCGGAGTGCAATAGTGGCGCTCATTGGTGCAACAGTATTTGGCGCTGCTGCCGTTGGATTAGAAGAGTGGACCCAGAACCAGACAAAAAACCAGGAGCCCTCATAATCGAAAGAGGGTGCATACTCATCGATTGGGCTCACATTACTGACCTAGCTTATCTAATAATTTTGATGTTTCTCAGGCGTAGATCACTGACATATCATTATGCTATAGAACAACAGATCACCTTTGATCGTATCATATTGAAGACACAGAAACCTACAGTGGAGATCACCCTGTCACCGATGGGCGGTAATCGACACCAGTCAACTACCCCACCCTACTTTGCTCATCGGGGAAACCGATTCGCTCGGTGAGCGTGGGGTGGGGCTTGTCAGTGGTCTCTCCCTCTGACCCAAACCTAACATAACCTTACGGATGGAGTGGAGTGGTGTGAGGTGTGAGAGTGTCTCTCTCAACTCGGTGTCTTCGACCCTGACCTGACTTTGACTTCAGAGCGTATTGACTGACGCTCCTCCAACGAGACGGCTGATGGCCTCGCAGGAGATACAATTCAGCGACATTTGTTGCCGCGTTATGATCGGCGTGATTCTGCTTCCCGCATCGCTGCTGACACTCGAACTCATCACGGTAACGGTTATCGTCTCGAACACTTCCACAGTCATTACACCGCTTCGAAGTGTTCTTTGGGTTCACCGTATCCACGAATATGCTTCTCCCTTCGGCTTTGTATTCGACACACTGTGTGAGCGTGCGGAATGCCCACATTGCGTGCCAATCGGCATTGGGAACTCGCTGTCGAATCCCGTCCCGTCGAGGTCTTCGAAGATGATGCCGTCGCATTCATGTTCACCTGCTTCTTCGACAATCCCGCTTGCCACCGAGTGTAACACGTGCTTCACGTACTCGTCTTCCCGACCACTCAGTTGTTGCAGCGTGCGGTGAGCTGATTGCGTGCCACACTCTTGGAGGTCGCCACGGCCACGCATTTTCTCGAACTCTCTGCGGACGTGATTGAGCTGAGCTTGCCTGCACTGACAAAGCGTGCCGTGCTAGTGACGGCAATCCAATCTGGTTCACGCCGAGGTCAACACCCAGAACAGAACAGAACCGAACCGTACCGTACCGTTCTGCGTCGGTACCTCTTGTTCAGGCTTCTGTTTGCGATGCCCGAGATGCAGGTACCACTCTCCGTCTCGATGGTGTAGAGTGCTTTCGGTGTACTCCCCTCCCACTCTTCGTCGTCTAAGTACTGGTACTGGGAGCCGTTCTCGTTGCTTGGGAGCGCAAGGTCTGCTCTCACCCGTGAATAGTCCCCGAGCACAGTCAAAGACACTGACACTTGCTCTTTGTCTGGGAACACGCTCAGTGTGCGCCTGTCGTTGTCGTATGTGATGGACTTGGAGTTGAACTGTGGTTGTGGTTGTGTTGCTTTCTTGCCCTTCTGTCGCTTCTTGATACAGGATTGGATGCTGCCTGCAACTTCGTGACAAGCGAGAATCGAGTGCTGACTCCCCCTCCCCAATTCTGTTTTTCTTTGCACTGTATCTGTCGCTACATCCCTAACACCAGACCAGACTGAGTGTGTTCGTTCTCCCATGCAAGATTGGATGCAATGTTGCACCCGTCGAGCCACTCTTCAACGGTGGCTTGAAGTAGCTCGTGGTCTTGATGAGAGAGCCCGTCGAGTCGTGTGATAGCGGTTCGACGGTAGTACTCGTCATCTGATGCCATCGGAATTTCATAGCAGTGCTGTCGCTTGTGAAATACCGTGGTTTTTCATAGGGTTGTCGGTTTCCTCCCCTCCCCTCCCTACTCGTTCGCTTTGCTCACTCCTT
>KB659941.1_pt12 | contig 20713 bp, 22 predicted proteins | sample 558768 | NCBI scaffold set KB644980.1 | reverse complement strand
GGCCGGCCTCGCGGGCCGCATCGGCGTGGTCGGCGTCGGTCACGCCGTAGACGGTCGGCCCCCACGAGGACTGGCCCGCGCCGTAGACCGCCGGCGCACCCGACAAGGAGTCGACGAGTTCGCCAACCGGCGGCCGGTAGACGCCGCCCTGTTCGTCGGTGTACCACGCGCCGTTGAGCCGGCCGATCTCGGCGACGGCCGCCCCGAATCGGTCGGCGTCGCCGGCGGCGATAGCGGGCAACACGCGCCGCGTGATCAGCCCCGAGACCCGGTCGGCGATCTCGGGGTCGGCACGCTCGATGGCCGTCCGGATGCTCTCGTCTTCGAGGTCGCCGCTGCGGCCCGGCTCGCTGTCGGGAACGACGAGCAGGAATCGCCAGTCGTCGGGGATCGGGTGGCGGGCGGCGACCGGCGGGACCGTCCAGTCGCCGTCCTGTGGTCGGTCGGTCGTGAACCGCGCGGTTGGGTGGCCGCCGTCGAGAACGAACCCGCCGGCCTCGAAGGTAGCGACACCGATCCCGGACCGCCCGCCGCGGCCGAGGGCGGGCGCGATGTCGCGGACGGCGATCCCCTTGTCGTGAGCGCGGGCGACCGCCGTGGCGACGGCGAGTGCCTGCTGGGTGCCGCTGCCCAGCCCGACGTGTGACGGCAGTGCGGATTCGAGCGTGAGCGAAACGCCGTCGACGCCGAGACAGGCACAGACAGACGCGGTGAGCGAGTCGATAGCCGGTGGCGCGTCGACCGAATCCGCTGGCGTCGCCGACAGCGACACCCGCGGCGCGTCGAGGGCAACACCGAGGGCGCCGTAGAGCCGACTGTGAGACAGCGAAAGGTTGCCGAAGCCGAAGTGGAGCCGCGCGCCAACGGCGACCTGCGTCATACCATTTCTTCGGCAGCCGGCGGTATTCGGGTTTCGGCAGCGGCAGCGACCGGGGGTAGCGCGCTGGGGGCACCGACAGACGGCAGATCGAGGGCGACAGCGACTCAGCAGAACTGTTCGAGGAACGCGTTGACACCGCTGTCGCTGCCGGCGATCACCAGCCGGTCGTCGGCCGCCAGCCGGAAGTCGGCCGACAACTCGGTCACAGTTGTCTCGTCGCGCTCGACGGCAACAACGGTACAGCCGGTTCGCTCCCGGATGTGAGCACTCTGGAGCGTCTCACCGGCCAGCCCCGGCGCGGTCGTCTTGATGATCTCGACGTTGGTCTCGATGCCGAGAATCTCCTCGTCATCGATGACCAGCGAGGCGATCGAGCGGCCACTGATCGTCGCCAGCGAGAGCGTGTAGTCGGCACCCGCGCGGTAGATCTTCGATACCGCCTCGTTGGTCTCGGCGCGGGCGATGACCTCCGTCGTGGGGTCGATATCCCTGACAACGAGCGTGGCGAACTCCACGTCGGCCTCCTCGGGTAGCGCGAGCACGACCGACTGGGCATCCTCGATGCCGGCCTCCCGGAGCGTCTCCGCAACCGTCACGTCGCCGACGACATCGATGTCCTCGCCGGGATCGATATCGACGACCGTCCGCGAGATGCCGGCATCAGCGAGGAGGGTATCGACCGTCTGGCCGACCTGCCCGTAGCCGGCGATGATGGTCTCGCCGCGGCCGAACTGCCGGATGCGCGAGCCCGTCGCTCGCCGAAGTCGCCGTAGGGTGGCCGACTCACCGGTGACCAGCAGCGTCGTCCTCCGTTCCAGCGGCGTCGACAGCGGCGGCGGTGTCTCGAACTCGCCGCCGACCCACGCGCCGACGACATTGACGCCGTAGCGATTGCGGATGTCGCTCTCGCCGAGCGTCTGGCCCGCGAGTTCGCTCTCGGCACGAATCGATATCTCGGCGATCTCGAAGGCGTTGCCCAGCTGCAACGAGTCGCCGAGTTCGGTCTCGACCTCGGTGGTGACCTTGCGGGCCAGCCCCTCCCCGAGCAGGCGGCGTGGGGTCACGATGTGATCCGCGCCGGCGAGTTCGTGGTAGCTGATGCGGTCTGAATTCTCGACGACGCTGACGATCGGCACATCGTCGGCAGCCTCTCTGGCGGCAAGAACGATACTGGCGTCAACGCGGTCGGAGACATCCGCGACGAGCGCCCGTGCCGCGGAGACGTTGGCGGCGGCGAGCCCCTCAATGGACTGTGGATCGGCGTCGATAACGTTGTAACCGTTCTCGTAGAGATCGAGGAGTCGGTCGTTGTCAGGTTCGAGCAACACGTAATCGATGTCGTTCGAGGCGAGTTCGTCGACCAGCGCGTCAACGCGGTCGGTGTACGTACAGAGGACGACGTGATCGCGGCAGTCGTCGTCGACCGACGACGGGACCGATGGCGAAAGGGCATCCCGGAACACCGGGAGCAGGACCGCCGGCAGTGCGAGGAAGAACAGCCCGACGCCGGTGAGATCCAGCAGGATGATCAGCACGTTCATCTGGGTGCTCTTCCACGGCGCATCGGAGCCATACCCGGTCGCCGTGATCGTCTCGACGACGACCTGCATCGAGTGCAACAGCGAGAATCGGTACGGGTCCGGCTCGAAGACCCGCATCCCGAAGTCGTAGAGCAGCGAGACGCTGACGATGAGCGCGCCGGTGAACAGCAGGAAGTAGGCAACTCGCTTCCGGAGACTCCGCATATCCGAGCAATGTTGCGAGCGTAGAAAACACCCGCGTCTGGCCGCGACAGCGGCGTATCGGCAGTACGCTTTTGCCGACCGGACACGAACCGGGAGGTATGGCCGACAGCGGCGTCCAGCGTGTCGCTCACGACCTCCTCGGCGAGCCACACATCCGCGGGCGACGAGTAAGCGTCAGGCAGGTCGCCGCCCTCGTCGAAGAGCGAGACACGGAGCCCGAGACTGTCGCCGACCGGTTCGACCTCGACGTGGCCGACGTGTATCACGCGCTGGCCTACTACCACGACCATCCGGGCGAGATGCAGGCCGTCGAGCGCGAGCGGACGGACGCAATCAAAGCTATCGACGACGAGATCGAGCGACCCGACGGCGTCGAGCCGGACGTAACCGACGATGCCTGAGTGGCGGTTTCTTCTCGACGAGAACATCGACCCGAAGACAGCCACCTACCTGCGAAAGGAGGGTGTCGATGTCGAGCACGTCCGCGACACGCTCGGCGAGGGTGCCGACGACGAGGCCGATATTCTACCCTACGCCCGTGAGACCGACCGGATCGTGGTCACCAGCGACGTGAGCGATTTCGGCGCGCTCAACTCGGACGCCCACGCAGGCGTCGTGTTGTTGTACGACGACACGATGGCTGCCTACAGCGTCGCCGCCGGACTGCTGGGGATGATCGACGCCTACGGGAGCCGAGACCGGTTCGGCGGTCGGGAACGGCTCGATCCGTGGTGCTAGCTCACACGGAAAATCCAACGATCCGACACTCCGTCGGTCCCATCGAAACGGTTTTGATGAAACCTGCCACACAGTCAGTATGCCGACCGAACTGACAACCGAATACGACCCCACGCTGGGGAAGAAGTTTATCTTCGTCACGGGCGGCGTGATGTCCGGGCTCGGGAAGGGAATCACCGCCGCGAGCACCGGCCGCCTGCTGGCGAATGCCGGCTTCGACGTGACCGCGGTCAAGGTCGACCCCTATCTCAACGTCGACGCCGGGACGATGAATCCCTACGAGCACGGCGAGGTCTACGTCCTCAAGGACGGCGGCGAGGTCGACCTCGATCTGGGGAACTACGAACGCTTCCTCGGTATCGATATGACCTCCGATCACAACGTCACGACGGGCAAGACCTACCAGAGTGTGATCGAGGCCGAGCGCGCCGGCGACTACCTCGGCAAGACGGTCCAGATTATCCCACACGTCACCAACGATATCAAACGGCGAATCCGGGAGGCAGCCGAGGGGACCGACGTGTGTATCGTCGAGATCGGCGGCACCGTCGGCGACATCGAGTCGATGCCGTTCCTCGAATCCCTCCGGCAGTTCGCCAACGAGGAAAGCGACGACGACCTGCTGTTCATGCACGTCACGCTCGTCCCCAACTCGATGAACGGCGAGCAGAAAACGAAGCCGACCCAGCACAGCGTCAAGGAACTCCGGTCGATTGGTCTCCAGCCAGACGTGCTGGTCGGCCGCAACGAGGAGCGACTCAACGAGAAAACGAAGACGAAGATCGCCCGCTTCTGCGACGTGCCAACCGAGGCCGTCTTCTCGAATCCCGACGTCGACGACATCTACAAGGTCCCGCTGATGGTCGAAGACGAGGGGCTCGACGAGTACGTGATGGACCGGCTCGATATCGCCGCCGACGCCGTCCCGAAGGCCGACCGCTCTCAGCGCTGGCGCGAACGGGTCACCCGCGAGCGCAACGGCAGCGTCGAGATCGCACTCGTCGGCAAGTACGGGCTGGAAGACGCCTACATGTCGATCCACGAGGCGCTAAAACACGCCGGCATCGAGCGCCGAACTGATGTCGAGGTGCTGTGGGTCAACGCCGACGAGATGGCCGACGAACACGCCGAGCGGATGGCGGCCGCCGACGGGATCATCGTCCCCGGCGGGTTCGGCGCTCGCGGCGCGGAGGGGAAGATCGACGCCGTGCGCCACGCCCGCGAGAACGACATCCCGTTCCTCGGGCTCTGTCTCGGCTTCCAGATGGCGGTCATCGAGCAGGCCCGCAACGTGCTCGGCCTCGATGGGGCACACTCCGCCGAGATCGACGAGGACACACCCCACCCGGTCATCGACATCCTCCCCGAACAGAAGGAGATCGACGATATGGGCGGGACGATGCGGCTCGGCGCGCACGAAACCCAGATCGAAGCCGACACGCTGGCCGCCGAGATCTACGAGGCCGACGCCTGTACCGAACGCCACCGCCATCGCTACGAGGTGAATCCCGAGTATATCGACGAACTGCAGTCCGAGAACATGGTGTTCTCCGGCACCTCGGGCCGACGCATGGAGTTGCTTGAACTGGAGAACCACCCATTCTTCCTCGGGACACAGTTCCACCCCGAGTTCCGCTCGCGGCCGGATCGCGCCAGCCCGCCGTTCGTGAGTTTCCTCGATGCGGTCATGGAGCACAGCGACGGCGACAGCGAGACACCGACCAGCACCGACCCCGACGACGCAGTTGACGACGACACCGAAACCGAGGCGACAGTTTAGATGGTAAACGCATCCGAGTTTATCGACGACGCAGTCGAATCGATCAGCGAGCAGATCGGCGACGACAACGCAATTATCGCGCTGTCGGGCGGCGTCGACTCCTCCGTGGCGGCGACAGTCGCGTACGAGGCCGTTGGTGAGCAGCTCACGCCCGTCTACGTCGACACCGGACTGATGCGAAAGGGCGAGACAGACCAGATCCGCGAGACCTTCTCGTTCATGGATAGTCTCCAGATTGTCGACGCCCGCGACCGATTTCTCGACGCACTGGAGGGCGTGACCGATCCCGAGGAGAAGCGCAAGGCCATCGGCGAGCAGTTCATCCGCGAGTTCGAACGCGAGGCGAAGGAGACGAACGCCAAACAGCTGGTCCAAGGGACGATCTATCCCGACCGCATCGAGAGCGAGGGCAACATCAAATCCCACCACAACGTCGGCGGGCTGCCCGAGGTCGTCGACTTCGAGGGGATCGTCGAACCAGTACGCGACCTCTACAAGGACGAGGTTCGCGATGTCGCCCGCGAACTCGATCTGGAGGAGATCATCTCCGAGCGCATGCCGTTCCCCGGGCCCGGCCTCGCCGTGCGGATCATCGGCGAAGTGACGCCCGAAAAGGTCGAAGTCGCCCGCGAATCCTGCCATGTGGTCGAAGAGGAATTGGAGGAGTACGAACCGTGGCAGGCCTTCGCCGCCGTCATCGGCAAGGCGACGGGCGTCAAGGGTGACAACCGGGTTCACGGCTGGGTCGTCGCCGTCCGGTCGGTCGAGAGCCGCGACGGGATGACCGCCCGCGCACAGGAGATCGACTGGGAAACACTCCAGCGCATCCAGAGCCGCATCACCGGCGAGAACGACAACGTCGCCCGCGTCGTCTACGACGTGACGCACAAACCGCCGGCGACAATCGAGTACGAGTAATGAGCGAGACCGCAATCGTTGCCGGCCCCGACCCAGACGGGCTGGGCGACGCCCTCGAAAGCGAGGGATTCAGTATCGCCCGGATCGACGGCGTGGTGTCGGCGACGGCGCTCGAGACCGCTGGAATCGACGACGCCAGCCTGTTCGTCCTCACAAATATGGACGAGGCGACAGGGATCTCAGTCGCCAAGGAGCTGAACCCGGACGTGCGCGCCGTCGTCTACAGTCCCGAGTCGCTGCCCGATTTCGCGGCCGGACAGACCGACCTCGCGGTCGATCCCGCGTTGCTGGACGTGAGCGTCGTCGCCGAGGAGTTGGCTGCGGACTAACTCACGCTGTGGAACTCCTCAAGCACTGATTCCGGGACCGGATTAACATACTCGAACGGTTCGTCCGCACAGAGGGCTTCGAAATCACGGTCGGTGGTGACGAGTCGGTCCGCGTCGGCCTGCCGTGCGAGTGCGAGGTAAAAGCAGTCGTAGACATCGTGATTCTTCGCCGCGCTGATCTCGTAGGCGTCACGGGCGGTTTCCTCGTCGCTGTCGACGAACTCGATGGGATACGCGAGGAGAGAGTTGACCGCGTTTCTGGCCGCGACTGTCTCGAAGCCGAGATCCTCCAGCAACCACTGGACGCGAAGCGGGAGGTAGCCAAACATCAACAGTGTCTCGCTGCCGTTGAGCGCGGGCACCAACTCGTCGGCGACGTACGGATGGCCCGGGTGATCGTCAACCAACTGGATCGTCAGCGCGTTCAGGTCGGCGAGGACGCTATCGGCCACCGAACGTCGCCTCCCCGGCATCGCGGAACGCTTCTTCGCCCCACTCGTCGCCGCGGGTAACCGTTTCCAACTCGGGTAACTCACGGACGAGACGGATATCCCCGCCCTCCCGGATCACGGTGAACTTAACGCCGCCGTCAAGCTGCAGATCCTCTCGAAGCGGTTTCGGAATCGTCAGCCGACCGCGGTCGTTCAACTCCGCCGTGCCGTACTGCTCGCCGGTATCAGTGTTATCATCAGTTTGACTCATCAAATCACCCGTATTTAATCAAAGTAGTCTGATCACCATAGTTCTTGGTGAAGGATAGAGCCGATAATCGATGCTGCAGATCGATTAAGATGGGCCAGCAACTCGTATAAAATTCTGTCGAGGCTTACGCCGAATTGTAATCCGGCAAAAATCGGCTCAAATGTGGCTAAAACGCCGCAATTCGGGGCTACTGCTATCCGGGTTGAAGTAGGGACCGACAGTAGACCCAATCGCAATGAACCGAACCAAGATCATGGCTGTGGTCATAGCAGTCTGCCTGCTGGCCGTCCCGATTGCCTCGGGCGCGGTCGCAGCCCAGACCGCCGAGGAAGAAACAAACGAGACAGAAACCAACGATACAGCTGACAGTGACGACACCTCCGATGACGACACGTCAGGTGACGATGGGTCCGAGGATGATGCGGACGACAGCGATGACGCCGACGACGAAACCGAGACCGACGACGATGATGACGATGCCGACGACAACGAGACCGATGTCGCGGTCGCTTACGACGCGACGCTCAACAACGGCACAGTCACCATCTCGGTGACCGAAAACGACTCCGCCGTCGCAAACGCGACCGTCGCGGTTAACGGCACCAGCGTCGACGAAACCAACGCGAACGGGACGGTCGCCTTCGATCTCGGGAACCGTTCGGCTATCGAACTGGCGGTGACAGTCGACGGCGTCACCGAGACGACCGTCTACGCGGTCGAGGACAGTGCGCTCGTGGCACAGACCGAGAGCAAGAGAGTCGAGAAACTGCTCGAAGCGGCTCCGGAGAAAGTCTCGACCATCCAGCGATTGATCGCCGCCTTCCAGAACGGCGAGTTCGACAAACTCGGGCCGGTTATTTCCGATGCGGTGAGCAATGCTGGCGGTAACAGCGACCAAGCGGGCAACGGCAACGGTGCCGGCAACGCGCCGGAGGCGGCTGGCAACGGCAACGGTGCCGGCAACGCGCCGGAGGCGGCTGGCAACGGCTCTGGCCCGCCGGACCGGGCAGGCGGTCCCAGTGACGAGGCTGGTCAGAGTAATGCACCGGAAAGCCCCGGTAACGCGCCCGCCGATGCTGGCAACGCGCCAGCGAACGCTGGCGACGGGCCAGCGGATGCGGGCAACAACGGTGGCGAGAACGGAAACGCACCCGACAGCGCGGGCAGCGCGGATCGTGGTAGCGGGCAACGGACAGGGAGCTGCGGGCAGCAGCGGCCAATCTGGCGATGCCAGCGATGCAGAAACGTAGTGGATTGGTTTGGAAATCGTAACGCGGCAAGACAGCGTACGGCGACGCGTTATCCGGTATTTTTCATCCCGGCGGCGATCCCGTTGACCGTCAGCCGCAGCGTTCGTTCCTCGGTTTCGGTGAGGTGGGTCTGGCTCATCAGGTGCGTCTGCAGCAGATTGAGCGGATCGACGTACGGGTTGCGGCGTTCGAGACTCTCCTTGAACCACTCGCGGCGATTCAGTTCGTCACGGTCGGTGATCTCCAGCATGTACTCGACGGTCTGTTCGTACTCGGCTTCGAGCCGTGGCTGGAACTCCTCGCGGAGTTCGCTGTCGGCCAGCGACGCGTACTCGTCGGCGATTTCGAGATCCGTCTGGGCCAGCGCGATGGTCGCGCGGTCGAAGGTGGTCCGGAAGAACGGCCACTCCTCGTACATCTCGGCCAGCGTGTCCAGCTCGCCGCCGTCGTCGAGATAGGCGTCGATCCCGGAGGCAATCGAGAACCAGCCCGGCAGGATGCACCGCGACTGCGTCCACGAGAACACCCACGGGATGGCGCGGAGGTCCTCGACAGAGCGGTCCTCCGAGCGGGAGGCCGGCCGCGAGCCGAGGTTGAGGTTCTCGATGACCGTGATCGGCGTCGCCTGCTCGAAGTAGGAGACGAAGCCGTCTGTCTCCAGCAGGTCGCGGTACTCCTCGCGGGCGGCCGCGGCCATCGTGTTCATCGCCTCGGTCCACTCATCGGGAACCTCCTCAACCGGTTCCTCCATCGCGTTGTGCCGGGCGCGGATCTGGGCGTCGAGCATCTGTTCGAGGTTGCGCTCGGCGATCCGCGGCTGGCCGTACTTCTCGGCGATGACCTCGCCCTGTTCGGTGAACTTGACCTGGCCGGTGACGGTCTCGTTCGGCAGCGCGAGCATCGCGCGGTTCATCGGCCCGCCACCGCGGGAGATCGAGCCGCCGCGGCCGTGGAAGAGCCGCATCGTCACGCCGTACTCCTCGGTGATCTCGGCAAGGCGTTTCTGGTTCTTGTAGAGGGCCCAGTTGGCCGCCATGAAGCCGTTCTCCTTGTTCGAGTCGGAGTAGCCCAGCAGGATCTCCTGGGTGTTGCCACGGGTTTCGAGCGCCTGTCCGTAGGCCTCGTTTTCGAACAGCGTGCCCATGATCCGGTCGGCCCCGTTGAGCGCGTACTCGGTCTCCAGCAGCGGGACGATATCGAGCCCGACGTGGTCGGGCAGCGAGACGACGCCGACCTGATCGGCGAGGAACAGGACTTCGAGAACGTGGCTCGGCTCCTCGGCCATCGAGATGGCGTAGGTGTCGATGGCCTCCATGCCGTACTCGCGCTGCCAGTCGCCGAGCGCGGCGAAGCGTTCGAGGACCTTCTCGGCGATCTCGGAGACCTCACCCGGCGATTCCACGTCGATTAGCGGCTCGTCCTGCAGGATCGCGTCGGTCAGGAGTTCGACGCGTTCGTCCTCGTCGAGGCTGCCGTAGTCGATCCCCTCGTTGGCGAGGGCCTCTTCGAGGGCCTCGGTGTGCTGTTGCTGGTGATCGCGGAGGTCGAGACTCGCCAGCGAGAAGCCGAACGTGCTGACCTGTCGCATCAGCGGCTCGACGTAGGCGTCGGCGATGTCGACACCGCCGTAGCTGCGGAGGCTGGCCTCGACGGTTTCGAGATCCTCCAGCAGTTCGTCGTCGTCCTCGTAGCCGCCGGGGCGGATATCGCCGACGCGGTTGAGTCGCTCCCGCATCAGGCGGAACTTCTGGCGGTAGGGTTCGTCGGGGTAGCGCTCTCTGGCCTCCTCGGCGACCGAGGGGAACTGCTCGATGTCGGCCTCAAGCGAGGCCTGAAACGCGGCGGTCGTCGGGTAGCGGTCGCCGTCCTGACTCAACACGGCCGAGAGCCGTTTGAGCTGGGTGCGGTAGCGCTCGACGACGATATCACGCTGCGACTGCAGGGTTTCGTCGGTCACGTCGACGGTGACGTAGGGGTTGCCATCGCGGTCGCTGCCAGCCCACGAGCGGAACTCGAAGAGCTTCGGCAGGTCGATATCGGGGTACTCGCGGGTAACGACATCCTCGAACTCGCTGTAAACCTCGCCGACGACGTCGAACAGCGTGTTTTCGAGATACCACTGGATGTTGCGAACCTCGTCACCCGGCTCGGGCTGGCGCTGCCGGACCTGCCGGGTCTGCCAGAGACTCGTCACCTCGGCCTCGATCTTCTCCCAGACGTCCTCTTTCTCGCGGTCGGTGAGGTTGTGTTCGTCCAGCGTCTTCAGATGATCGGAGATGGAGCGGAGTTTGGCCTTGACCGTGCCCCGGCGGGCCTCGGTCGGGTGGGCGGTGAAGGTGGGCTCGATCAGTACGTCGTCGAGAATTTCCTCGACGGTTTCGCTGTCGGCACCGCCCTCGGAGAGTGCTTTGACCGTCTTGTCGAGGCTGTCGTCGAGGGTGCCCTCCTGTGACCCCTTGCGAACCGCCCGGACGCGCTCGCGCTCCTCGGCCAGATTGATGAGTTCGAAGTAGGTGGCAAAGGCGCGGGCGACGCTGCCCTCCTCCTCGGGCGAGAGCTGATCGATCGTCTCACGCAGGTCGTCGCGGGAGTCGAGATCGCCGTCCCGGTAGTCGATCGCGTCCGTTCTGAGCGATTCGACGGTCTCGAAGGCGTCGGTCGATGTCTGTTCTTTCAGTACGTCACCGAGTAGCGCACCGAGTTCGCGGACATCCTGCCGCACACCCCGGTTGTGCAATGACATGGCGTATGGTAGGATGACCCACTCCTAAAAGTCTCACCACATCGGCTATCCGAGTCGACAATCGTGAGGGGCCAGCAGTGCGTGGCGACGACACCGGTCGTGACCGCGGCGTCGGCGCCGGGCGCGGTATTCGTCATGCTTTTTACCGGCGCGGCCAACCGTCAGCTATGAGCGACGACGACAAGTACCCTGCAGAATCCGGCCGCCGGCGGTTCGTCAAGGGCGTCGTTGGCGGCGGGGCACTGGCCGGCGTTGGCGCGACCGGTGCGATCTCGGTCAACAGTCTCACGACCGCCTCGGGAGCAGGCGGCGGGACGGTCACGGCAAAGGTCGTCGAGAACACCGCGGGACCGGCCCCGCGGGGGATGCCACAGATTCCGATCGAGATCGACGACGAGGGGAATATCAAGGGTGTCTGGCCCGAGGTCAAAGACAAGGATGTACAGGGCATCACCATCAAGATCGCCGAAACGGAGGACTACAAGGGAAGCGGCGTCACCTACACACAGGAGTGGTTCCAGTACTGTGGCCTGCAGGCCAACAACGGGCTGAAACCGACCTACGAGTCGGATAACTACCTGCTGTCGGACGGCGGAACAAAATACGCGTGGCAACGAGAGGAGCTCTCCGGCGGCGACAAACTCAATATCAGCGACTTCGAGGGCTACGAGGACTGGGGGAACGGTGTCGGGAAATCCGGTATCGGAAAGCCGGCGATGGCGACGTGGCGGTCCGGTGACTCGGAGAACCCGATCCCGGTTAACGTCATCCGGTCGGATCTCATCGAGGAAGCCGCACAGGACAACGACTGGCTGGCTGCCTCGACTGACCGCGGCGTGATGGCCTACCTCAACAAGTGTAGCCACTTCTGCTGTGTGCCGGGGTTCAAGACCAACAGCGGTTCGGCGAAGTACGGCGGTGAAGATAAGATCTACTGTCAGTGCCACCAGTCGGTGTACGATCCCTACTCCATCGTGGACGCGATCTACACGGCGCTCCCGCGGCCGGCAGAGTAAGCCACTCACGCCGTTCAGGGGTTCGACCCTGTCGCTTTTTTCACCACGCCGTCGATATCTGTCATGAGCGACGCAAGCGAGTTCGACACCGACCGCAGACACGCCCGCGAGCTACTGGCCGACGACGACCTCACCGCCCTCCACCTCGGCGTTGTGCATGAGGACGAGACGGTCGATACGGTCGTCAGTCGCACGGGCGAGGGTGACGAGCGCCTGCAGGCGCTGTCGCTGCTGGCGACACACATCCGCTCGGTCGCCGCGGAAGCCGGTGCTGATCCCGAGGCCGTCGCCGCCGACGCGGCCGCCATCGCCGGGCAGCTGGACGACCTGTCGGTCAAGGCGATGACCGACGCAACCGAGGGCGACGATAGCGACGAGGGCGGCGACAGCACAGCCGACGGCAGCAGCGACGAGTGATGCGGGCGAGATAGACACAGTTATCTATCACGCACACCCGGAACTCGGTATATGGAAACCTCTCAGCTCGCTGGCGGCTCGCTCGCGCGGAAAGGCGCGGCGCTTGTCGCCCTCGCCGTGCTGCTGGTACTCGGCCTCGGAATCAGCGGCAGTATCGGCGCGACCGACTTCCTGCGTGCGATTCCGGCGTTCATCGTTATCGGTGCCGTCATCGTCCTCACGCTGTAGCGGGTGTCACGCCGACTCGAACGTGTAGCCCGACAGCGAGTCACATCTACCGGGTAGTGTTTCGAGTGCAGATCGAAGCTGATTCACGCTTTCTTTTGCCGTTCGGTCGGCTGCGGCGTAGATCGTTACTGGCTGTGTTCCAAGCGAAACGAAATCGAGATCGAGCCGGTCGGCCGTCGCGCGGAGGCCGACGCCGACAGCACAGCGGCCGTCGGCGACCCGGCGAGCCGGGCTCTCGACGCCCTTGACCGTCCGCTCGAAGCCATCGATAGCCCCAACGAGGTCGTGGCGGTCGACGCCGCGCTCGTCGGCGATGGCGGCGACGCGATTCGAGAGACTGGTTCGGAGGCCCGAGGTCGTCTCACGATTGACGAACCGGAGGTCCCGGTCGACGAGATCGGCGACGCCAGTCACATCGTCGGGGTTGCCCGCCGGCACGACCAGCCCCCACTCACGTGACCAGTCACCGAGAGCGACGGCGTCGTCCGGCTCGTCGGTCGGGCCGGCGACGACCGCGATATCGGGAACACCGTTGCGGAGCCGGCGCAGGCCCTCGCGGCTGCCCAGCGGGAGATATCGCGGCGCAGTCAGCGAGTCAAGCAGTTCGGAGAGCGCGGGGTCGGCCTCGCCGATGCCGAGCAGTTCGGGCGGCTCGACATCCGGCGAGAACAGTTTGACCGTGACCGGGTCGCCCGCGTCGAGATAGTCGGTGTCGGCGTCGATAGCGACGACGCCGTCGGCCTCGGCGAGGCTCGTCGTCGCCCCCGACCCCTTGTCGACCGGGTAGACCAGCGTGTCGCCGTCGCCGTCCGCCACGAGGCCGACCGAGAGCAGCCGGAGTCGCCCCTCGTCGTGTCGCTGCTGGGTCGCCATCCAGCCCTCGACGGTCGCGGTCGCAGGCTCGGAGCGGCCCGCCGCCGCCCGGATCGCCGGCGCAACGAAGACCCGGAATATCGTCATCGCCGAGACCGGGTAGCCCGGCAGACCGATGTAGGCCGACTGTGCTGCGGTGTCGGCGGCGTCGCTGGCAGGTGCGTCAGCGTCAGCATCGCCATCGGGCTGATCGAGCCGACCGACGAGCATCGGTTTCCCGGGTTTGACCGCTGCGCCGTGCAACAGCAGTTCGCCGCGGTCCTCGATCACCCGATAGATCACGTCGACCGCACTCGCCGAGGTCGACCCCGAGGAGAGAACGAGATCACACTCGTCGGCAGCCTGCCGGAGGGTTCGCTCCATCGCGTCGAAGTCGTCGCCGACGTGCGGGTAGACGACCGGCTCGCCACCGGCGGCCTCGACACCCGCGGCGATGGTGGTGGTGTTGACATCGTAGATCTCCCCGCGGTCGCTGTCGAGGGCATCGCCGGGCGGGACGAGTTCGTCGCCCGTCGAGACGATCCCAACGCGGGGTCGCGAGCGGACCGGCACGCGGTCGACGCCGAGTGCCGAGAGCAAGCCGATCTCTCGCGGTGTCAGCCGGGTACCGGGGCCGAGCGCCCGCGAGCCGGCGGCGATATCCGCGCCGGCGACCATCACGTTCTCGCCCGGCGCGACCGCCGTTCGGCATTCGATTTCGGTGGGAACGTCGTCGCTGTCGCCGTCCGCGATCTCGCTCGTTCGCTCGACGATGACAACCGCGTCGGCCCTAGGCGGCATGACCGCGCCGGTCGAGACCTCGGCGCAGGTGCCGGACTCGACGGTCACGTCGGGTTCTTCGCCTGCGTGGACGGTGCCAGCGAGATCGAGGACCGCGGGCTCGGCCTCGTCAGCGCCGACCGTATCGCGGGCCTGCACGGCGTAACCGTCCATCGCCGCGCGGTCGAACCCCGGCACATCGATCCCGGCGTCGATCCGCTCGGCCAGCACGCGGCCGCGGGCGTCCCGGAGGTCGACATGGTCGGTGCCGCCGCCGAGATCGAGATCGGCGATGGTCTCGCGGATGGTTTCGGGATCAGCAAGCGTTCTGAACTCCTTTTTCGTCATGGCTGTGCCTCCCAGTTCTCGACAGTGACCGTGTCGCCCGCGCTGTAGCCCTCCCGATCCTCGGGGACGACGACCCAGCCGTCGGCCAGCGCGACACTTGACAGGATGCCCGCACCGCCAGTCCGGACCGGCGTTGCGGTGAACGAGGGTGCATCGGCTTCGTCGCCGTCGCTGGTATTCGAACCCGCCGCAGCATCGTTTGTGCTCGTCTCGACGCGCGCGAACGTTCGAGTCCCGGGTTCGCTCGGCAGTTTGCGGTCCAGCGTCGCCGACCGCGTCGGCAGCGGTTCGACCGGGAGGTGGCCCATCCGCTTGAGTGCGGGTCGGAGGAACTGGACCGCGGTGACGATACAGGCGACCGGATTCCCGGGTAACATCAGCACCGGCGTCTCCTGAACGACGGCGAGAGCAACCGGGTAGCCGGGTTTGATCGCCACCCCGTGGACGAGTACCTCGCCGAGGCCGTCGACGACCTCGGGCAGCAGGTCACGCTCGCCGACCGACGAGCCGCCCGTGGTGACGACGATATCCTTGGTGAGATCGCGCTGGAGAGCCGCCCGGAGCGCAGAGGTGTCGTCGGTGACGGTGTTGCGGTAGGTTGGCTGGCCGCCCCAGCGGTCGACTAACTGGGCGACCGTCTGGCCGTTCGTCTCGACGATCTCGCCCGGATCGGGGTCGCCCTCGACGAGTTCCTCGCCGGTCGGAACGACGCCGACGGTCGGCTGCTGGTGGACCGGCACATCGTGGCAGCCGACCGACTTCAGCAGGCCAAGATCGGAGGGCCGGAGTCGGTCGCCCGGCTCGTAAAGCGTCTGTCCCGTGGCCACGTCCTCGCCGACGGGACCGACGTTACCACCCTCGGGGACGGTCGCAAAGATCTCGATCTCGGCATCGCGGTCGTTAGTCTCCTCGATTTTTACAACGGCGTCGGCGCCGTCGGGGACGACACTACCGGTGTGGACGGGGACGGCCGCGCCGGGCCGACAGTCGGCCCCGCGGTCGAGGGCGTCGAGGACGACCGGGCTGGTATCGGCGGCCCCGACGGTATCGGTCGCGCGCACGGCGTAGCCGTCCATCGCCGCCCGCTCGTAGTTCGGTACCGGGTTCGGGGCCGTGAGCTCGGTCGCCACGACGCGGCCGTCGGCCAGGGAGAGCGGCAGGCGTTCCGTCCGGTCGTGTGGGGTGACCGCCGACAGCAACTGCTCGCGGGCGGCCGACAGGCGGGTCCGGTGTTTGAACCCCGACTCGCGTCGATTCTCTGTAGACATGGGGTCGCTTGCAGGGCCGGCCTCATAAGCCGCCCCCTCGTCTGCGCAGCCCCGACCGCGGGGTTTTTCGACCTCCCGCTGCTATATCAGGTATGCCATCACTGCGTGACGCGCTTCGGGAGCTGCCGGATGCGGTGTTTGCGGACCTGCTGGAGGCCGACGATGCCTATCGACTCGTCCTCGACGTGCCGGGTGTCACCGCTGACACCGCCGACATTCGCTCGGATGGCCGCCGGCTGGTGATCGAAGCCAGACGCGGAAAATCCGTCCCCGCGGCGTTCCAGTACCGCCGCGAGGACCGGGCGCTGTTCCTTGACGCCGAACTCCCGCTGCCGCCGGACGCCGACGGCGAGGCCGCCACGGCCGAGATCGACAACGGGGTGCTGGAGATCGAACTCCCGAAATCTGACGACAGCGACGGCAAACCGATTCCGATCGACGACGCCGCGGCGTAGGTGATCACTCTGGTCTCCCTGCGTGCCTACTGGCGGTTCGTCGTCGTCGCCTACCGGTTTCTGCCGCTGATCGTCGCTTTTCTCCGGGACAAACGACGGTTTCTCCTCTTCGGCCGTCGGCGACGGGTCAGCCGCGCGATGCAACGCGAGCGCGCGGCAGTACTACTCGATACGCTGCTGACGCTCGGGCCGACGTTCATCAAACTCGGGCAGTTGCTCTCGACGCGGCCCGACATCCTGCCGAAGGCGTACATTGAGGTGCTGTCGAGTCTGCAGGACGACGTGCCACCCGCGCCGTGGGACGAATCAAAGCAGGTCATCGAGGACGAACTCGGGCCGGTCGACGAGGTGTTCGACGAGTTCGATACCGATCCGATCAGCGGCGCGAGCCTGGGACAGGTCTATCTCGCCGAGTACGACGGCGAACAGGTCGCGGTCAAGGTTCGCCGCCCGAACATCGAGTCGCTCGTCGAGGCCGATCTGAAGGTATTGCGGTGGTCGATTCCGTTGCTCGTGCGGGTGATCGACGAGGGGCGGGCGTTCTCGCTGGACAGTCTCGCCGACGAGTTCGCCAAGACGATCCGACAGGAGATGAACTACACCCGCGAGCGGGACATCCTCGAAGAGATCCGCGGCAACTTCGCCGACAGCGAGGATATCGTCATCCCCGAACCCGTCGACGAGGTGTGTGCGCCGCGCGTGCTCACGATGGAGTACATCGGCGGCACGAAGATCAACGATCTCGACGAACTCGAAGCGAAGGGGCTGGACCGCACCACGCTGGCGACGACACTCCAGCGAGCATACCTCCAGATGATCATCGTCGACGGTGTCTTCCACGCCGACCCCCACCCCGGCAATCTCGCCGTGCAGGACGACGGCACGGATCATCTTCTACGACTTCGGGATGTCGGGAACGGTCGACCCGTTCATTCAGGAGAAGATCGTCGAGTTCTACATCGCCGTCGCCAACCAAGATATCCCGGGGATTCTGGACACCCTCATCGAGATGGGGACGCTCAGCCCCACCGCCGACCGGGAGGTCATGGGCGACGTGCTGGAGCTCGCCATCGCCGACGCCCGCGGCGAGGATATCGAGCAGTACCGCGTCAACCAGATCATCGAGCAGGTCGAATCGACCATCTACGAGTTCCCCCTGCGGCTGCCCCGAAACCTCGCCCTGATCCTCCGGGTCGCCACCGTCGTCGAGGGGGTCTGTGTCACCCTCGACGAGGACTTCGACTTCATCGACGTGGCGACCGATTACCTGACCGAGCAGGGCTACCGCGAGGAGACGGTCAAACAGGTCGCCGAGGAGGGCGCAGACCAGCTACAGGAGACGGCACAGGCGCTGTTTACCGTCCCGCCGAAGCTTGATCGGGTGCTGGATACCGTCGAGCGCGACAACCTGACGGTCAACGTCCAGATCGACGACGAGAACCACGTGCTGGACAAGCTGGCGAAGCGAATCTCCTACTCGATTATCGTCGCCGTCGGGCTGCTGTCGGCGTCGATCATCTACTCGTTCCAACCACAGCAGTGGCGGATCTCGATAGCGATCCTAGTGTTGACGCTGCCGATGGTGTTCTTCCTCTATCGCTCGTTCAAACAGCCCAGCGGGCTGCGCGCCCAGCCGCAGTTTACCCGCCAGAGCATGCGCGAACAACGCGAGGACGACGAGCGGCGGGACCGCGAGGAGCAGTCAGGGCGCGACAGTGACGAGCGACCCGGAGCCAGCATTGCGACATACAAGACCGATCACGGCGACGGCGAGTAGTGACGCCATCTGAGCCACGGAATCTGCAACACCCCGGAGTTTTTCACGTATAACGTTGTAATAAGACGTATACATGCCATCAGTCAGTGCAAGAATCCCGGACGACGACAAGGAGGAGATCAACGCCGTCGCCGAACTGCTTGACGCCGACAAGAGCACCGTGATCCGCGAGGCTCTGCGCGAGGGGCTGGCCGACATGCGGATCGATCTCGCTGTCGAACAGTACCAGACCGGCGAGATATCGGTGAATCAGGCCGCGCGGATTGCCGGCCTGAGTCTCGCCGACTGGCTGGTGGTCGCCAGAGAGCGGAATCTGACCACACAGCTCACACCCGACGACCTCTCGGCTGACGCCGAGGCAGCCCGCGAGCTATGACGGTCTATCTCGACGCGACGACGCTCATCGCGCTCGGCTCGGTCGACGAACTTGATCTCCTGACGGCCTTCGACCGCGACCTTGTCGTTCTCGATTTGGTCAGTGAGGAGGTGACGACCGAACCAGCGCGCACGGCACTTCGGCAGTTCCGGGAACGAGCAGATATGAAAACGCCGACATCGGTTGATGAGGCGGCCATTGAGCAGGCAGAAGATATGCTCGGCGAGACAGAACAAAACGGCGACGTAGCACTCGTCGCGCGAGTGCTAACACACGATGATGTCGTGATCGTCAGCGATGATCAGCGCGTGCGAACGATAGCGCGGACGCTCGGTGCGACGGTGACCGGCACAATCGGGGTCATCGTGCGTGCGGTATCAGCGGGACGGGTTACAGCTGACGAGGGCACAGAGTTGATACGTCGGCTCGACAGCCACGGCCTGCATCTGACCGGTGAACTCCGCGAGCAGGCCGACGATCTGATCGCGGACGCCGCAACCGACCGGGACAACTGAAGCTTTTTGCCCCACAGGCCGTTTTGGTGGCTATGAACTACCGCGAGGTCACCGTCACCGGCGAGTACGTGGCGCGACTCGATACCGGGGCGGACTGGCGCGCCGAGATCGAGTCCCTCGCCAGCGAGGTTGAGGCCGACGCCGGCTGGTTTACCGCGCTGGGATCGGTCGAAGACGCCGAACTCTGGTTCTATGATCAGGACGACGCCGAGTACCGGTCGGTCACGTTCGACGAGCCGCTGGAGGTCGCCGGCTGCGTCGGCAACGTGAGCCGGCTCGACGGCGATCTGTTCGCCCACACCCACGCCGTCTGCTCGCGGCCGAGCGGACAGGCCATCGCCGGCCATCTCGACGCGGCAACCGTGTTTGCGGGCGAATGCTACTTCCGGGCGTTCGAACAGCCGCTCACGCGAGAGTACGATGACGACACCGGACTGGATCTCTGGCTGTGAGCGAAACAAGCGATCCGGACGACGGAAGCGATGCTGCCGACGGTGGAAGCGATGCTGCCGACAGCGACGAAGCCACCGCGGAGAACGGCGAGGCGACGACCGAGACGCCGATGCGACCCAGCGACGAGCAGTACTTCGACCGCCTCGAAGCGGGGCTCGACGAGGCGATGACGGTCGCCGAACGGGCCCGCGGACAGGGGAAGGACCCCAAAACCCAGGTCGAGATTCCCGTCGCCAAGGACATGGCCGACCGTGTCGAGAACATCCTCGGCATCCCGGGTGTCGCCGAGCGCGTCCGCGAACTCGAAGGCGAGATGGCCCGCGAGGAGGCCGCGCTTGAACTTGCCAAAGACTTCGCCGAGGGCCGGGTCGGCGACTACGAGGGGAAGGCTGGCAAGATCGAGGGCGCGGTCCGGACGGCCGTCGCGCTGCTGACCGAGGGCGTCGTCGCCGCGCCCATCGAGGGCATCGACCGGGTCGAACTCCTCGAAAACGACGACGGCACCGAGTTCGTCAACGTCTACTACGCGGGGCCGATCCGCTCGGCCGGCGGAACCGCGCAGGCACTGTCGGTGCTCGTCGCCGACTACACGCGGAGCATTCTCGATCTCGCGGAGTACAAGGGCCGCGAGGCCGAGATCGAGCGCTACGTTGAAGAGATCAACCTCTACGACAAGGAGACCGGGCTCCAGTACTCGCCGAAGGACAAGGAGAGCCGGTTTATCGCCGACAATATGCCGATCATGCTCGACGGCGAGGCGACCGGCGACGAGGAGGTCTCGGGGTACCGCGATCTCGACCGCGTCGACACCAACTCCGCGCGTGGTGGGATGTGTCTCGTCGCCGCCGAAGGGATCGCGCTGAAGGCCCCGAAGATCCAGCGCTACACCCGCCAGCTCGACGAGGTCGAGTGGCCGTGGCTCCAGGATCTGATCGACGGCACCATCGGCAAAGACGACGACGCTGCCGAGGGTGACACCGACAGCGAGGGCGAAGCGGAGGACGCAGACGGCGACGAAGCCGAAGGCGAAAGCGGGGACAATGGCGACGCGGACGACGAAACCAGCGAGAACGACGACAGCGACGACACCGCCCGCCCGCCGCGTGTCGACGCGAGCGAAAAGTACCTCCGTGATCTGATCGC
>KB659931.1_pt3 | contig 20724 bp, 22 predicted proteins | sample 558768 | NCBI scaffold set KB644980.1 | reverse complement strand
TCCGACTTTCCTCCTATCTTTGCTACTATGTAACCCGGCTTGTCCATTTTTTCCGCTCTGGGCTTCACCTCATTTTTTACAAACCAAGATGGATTACTTTCTTCTGAAGTCAAATTAATGCACCTAGTATTAGTAGTGCTGGAAATACGATCTGTGTGTTGAGCTCAGATAATATTGTCATTCTACCCGAGTTCTCTTCAGTAGACTTAGCTATGACTAGGAATGTGAGGAAGCTCGTAAGCACAGCATATAGACTCCAGGGTGGAAGCATATTATTGTATATCATCCAAAGGTAAGTTATTGTTGCTATTGCATTTGCCGATAGTAGAATCTTTCTGGTCCGGTCAACACCGAGTGCGACCGGCAGGGTTGTTATACCGGCTTTCCTGTCTCCCTCAATGTCACGTATATCCGGTATCACGGATCCAATGAAGACTCTTATAGACAGAAAAAGGAAGATGCCCAAAACTAGATTTGGAGAGCTACCTGACAGCGATGATACGCCTCCTGAAATCCATAAAAGGCCTAGGGAGAATCCCACCACCATATTCTTTACAAGAGGGATCTCCTTGAGTCGCCTATAACGAAAGCTTGAGGGGAATAATCTGAAGGAGTAGGCAGATAAAATTGAGATGAAGGCTATTGTAACCGCAAAGATTTTTGTTCCCATCATCAATGCTGTAATAATTGACAAAAACAGCGAGATTATACCGACCTTGTATGTTTTTTCAGCAAGGTCAGGACCTCCAAATTCCAAGTTTGCTTCATCCTCTTCTATATCAGATTTCCTGTTCATAGCATAAACGCCAAAGAACGCTCCAAAAACGGTCACAGCCAGATTTGGAGAAAAGCTAAAGCTCTCTAAGTATGAAAGAGCATACAAGAGCAGAGGTGATGATGCAGCGATATAGAACCTTGAATAAATGACAATGTCAACTATATATCCGAGATTTTCTTTTACTAAACTGAGGTGGTTGCCGAAATTCATGATGTCTCCTAGTTATTTCCTCTGTTCAGTTTTATTCCAGATTCTGTGAACACAAAGCTGTATTCACCTACATCTAGATCTGTGGCACGCATCTTCCTAACGCTTGCTGTGCGCTCTACCTCATCTCCTAATATCGTCATATCAAGCTTGATTACTCCTTGTGCCACAAATTCAGCAATTCCTCTTCTGGAAATCTTACCGGAGCTTTCCTCTGCCATCTCTGCGGTCATAAGTATGGTGGCATCGACTCCTCTCAGTTCTTCGATAACTTGATTGACCCTTAGTCTAAATTTTTTCTCATCATCTAGCGACATACCTACAGTGCTGATTGAGTCAAAAGCAATTCTATCGTATTCTCTTGCATTTATATTTTCTATTTTTGAGAGAACGTTTTCAGTGTGGTCTATGTACTTGATATCTAGGGTGTCTTTGGACGTGTCAAAGTCCCAGCCAAACCTTTCAGCCTCAATTTGTAGCTCCCTAACTGGCTCTTCTGTGGAAACAATTAGGCATTTCTCATCTTCAGTCATCCCCTGCCAGATATATTGGGAGCAGATTGTAGTCTTCCCAACTCCAGGACCCCCAGCAAGCATGACACAGCTTCCTTTTGGTATGCCTCCTTCCATCAGGCTGTCAAGTCCATCTATACCAGTTTTCACCCTGTCAATCTTCATATTATTAAATTCATGGCTATGGAACATAAAACCACTGGTCTCAGCTCTGATAGAGATCCGTCTGTTCATGGAAATCTAGCTCCACAATTAGACCTTATACTAAACTGAGTCGAAGTACAGTACTTGTAACTGATCAACTTAATATCTAATTTTTAATGCTTTGGCTGGACATTACTAGTGTGTTGTATCATGGAATTCTCAACCAGTAAGATGAAAGAGATGATCAAAGATGAGGGAGACAAAAGAGTTTCAGAAGAAAGTGCAGAAGAACTTGGACAGGTCATAGAAATGTTTGCTGGAGATGTAGCTGAAGAGGCCACAGCAATAGCAGGAGACAACGACAGAAAGACGGTGCGCGCAGAAGACGTTAGAGAGGCTCTTAGATAAAAAACTGAGCCACAGTGCATATCTTGTTCAAACAAAACATCTCACCTCCAAACTTATCATCATGAATTTAAGATTTGCAGAGCATTCTAAAACATGAGTTCTGAAGAAATAATTGAGAAAATAGCGGAACAGACAGAGGCCTCAGAAGAAGAAATTAGCAACGAAGTCGAAGAAAAAATGGATGAATTTGAAGGCCTCGTATCCGAAGAAGGAGCTCTACACCTAGTTGCCAAAGAATACGGTGTACAGGTCGAGAAAGAAGGCAACAAAGACCTTGAGATAGATAATATAGTACCCGACATGAGGAAGGTAAATATCAAGGCACGGGTACTCAGCATCCTTGATGTAAACACGTTTGAAAAAGAAGAGGAGGAAGAGGATGGAAAAGTACAGAACGTAGTTCTCGGAGACGACACAGGAACAGTACGTATCTCACTCTGGGGAGAACAAACCAAAATAGCCGAGAAAATTGAAGAAGGTGATCCTATACACATAACCGGAGCATATACTATCGAAGACAATCAAGAGAACCCCGAGATAAGACTTGGTGATGAGTCACAGGTTGCAATAGCTGACGAAGATGAAGTGCCTGAGGTAAGTTCCAGCCGGTCAAATAGGTCTGCAAGCGAAGTACCGATAAGTGAGGTAGCTACCGAAAACACACAGTTCAAGGTCAACGGAATGCTGGTGGCTATGTATCCCTCAAACCCTTTCTACAGGGTCGACCCTGAGACAGGGGATACAGTACGGGAAAACGACGATGGAGAATACGTAACAGATGAAGGAAAAGAGGTAGACGATCCAGACCACAAGCTTGCTATATCAGGTGTACTAGACGACGGTACTGATACCGTAAGATGCGTATTCTTCGGTGAGCAAGCCAGAAAAGTACTGGAGATAGATGAAGAAACTGAAAAACAAGGAGACCAAGACAGAGTTGAGGAGACCTCGGAGAAAGCAGTTGGTAAAGAACTTGAGGTTGAAGGGACGTACAGGATACAATGATTATTTTGACCAGATAGAGATCATGGTCAACAACGTAGAAGAAACAGAAGTAGAAAACCAGATAGAAGATCTAGTAAACATTCTTGAAGCATAGAAACCGGAGTGCAAATCCCTAGTTCAGACATAATGAGGAGATCAAAAAGATGACTGAAGAAGTTGAACTTGAAGATATCAAAGGCGTAGGTGCTAAAACAGCAGAAAAGCTTAGAGACTCAGGATACGAGGAGCTCATGTCCATAGCAACCATGAGTTCAGGAGAACTGGCAGAAGTAGCTGATCTCGGAGACAAGAAGGCACAGGGAATAATCACAGAGGCAAGAAAAGAGCTTGATATAGGATTTGAAAGCGGAAAGGAAAGATATGATCAGAGAGAAGAGATGAAGAGAATTATGACAGGCTGTGAGGAGTTTGACGAGATACTTGGTGGAGGAGTAGAAACACAGGCCATAACAGAAGTTTACGGAGAATATGGATCCGCAAAGACACAGATATCACACCAACTTGCTACAAACGTACAGCTTCCAAGAGACGAAGGCGGCCTAGGCAAAGGCGCCGTGTACGTAGACACTGAGGACACATTTATACCTCAGAGGATAGAACAGATGGCGGAGGCGAACGGACAAGATCCTGAAGAGGTTCTAGATGATATACACGTAGCAAGAGCCTTCAACTCAGACCACCAGATGCTGCTGGCTGATGAAGCACAGGAAATATGTCAAAACAACGATATCGGCTTAGTGGTGGTCGACTCACTGACAGCACAGTTCAGGTCAGACTACGTAGGTAGAGGAGAGCTTGCACAGAGGCAGCAAAAGCTGAACAAACACATGAATACGCTCCTAAGGCTTGCAAATGCTCACAACATCGCTGTCCTAGTAACAAACCAGGTAATGTCAAACCCAGACCAGATGTTTGGAGACCCTACAAAGGCTATCGGAGGCCACATCGTCGCTCACAACTCCGCAGTGAGACTCTACCTCAGAAAGTCGAAGAAAGACAAGAGAATCGCAAGATTGGTGGACTCACCCTATATGCCTGAAGGAGAAGCAGTCTTCAAGGTCGCAGATAGAGGAATAGTACCGGAAGACTTCTAGCATACTTAGGCTTTTTCGTTATCTGCCTATAACAACAAATTATTTATATGTGCCAGCTGAATATCATGTGTGAGTTTTTCCAATAACAGCTGGACCCAAATAGAAGACTGGGTTTACAACGATCAAAGCCAGATTCTGAAAGGACATGATACAGAAATAGGAGAAAAAGTTGACTTCGATGAGATTGTCGAAGGCTCACATGAAATGATGTACGAAGGTACTGCAGAGGAGTATGAGCCGGATGATCAGGAGAAAGAGCTTAGAGGAAGTGGAAGAGACCTAGAACCTGGAGGCACTTTCTATAGCATCGAGATCGGAGAGAAACTTTTGGGAGAATATGGAACGCTTACAAGGGAAGAAATAATACACGAGGAAGAAGGAGAACTTTTCGAAATCCACATGACCGGATACAGGGACTTAGAGGGGAACGACTACATAGTACACTCGGACCCTGGGGTATGGACCCCTGATGGAAAAAGAAACTATCAGGTGAATCGCTAGGGAGACCTTTAACAGAGGGAGAGGATGAATTCACAGTGGAACAGAACTACAAGTTCACCGAAGGGCTTAAACAGATAGAAAGCTACCTAAAAGATACAGCAGACAGACAAGGAGAACAGGATGGCCTTAGATGGGAGGGCCTCGCAAGAGCTGCCAGATCCTTCAGAAAAAGCTACGAACATGATAAACCTCTAGGAGCTGAGATATGACGTACTTGAAGAAACTCGAGAAACTTATCTCTGAGACAGAAGAAATAATGGGAAAGCACAGGGAAAAACTGAGGGAGGAGATAGGAGAGTTCGAACACCCAGAGCTGGAGGCAGCTAAGCCGGAAAACTCTGAAGGGAGTCGGAGACACGCCCAGTTGCTTGAATTCTACCAAGAAAGAGCTAAGATCCTTAAATCAGTACAGGAAACACTTAACAGTCTCAATAGAGAGGAAATTGATGACATAAAAGAAAAGCTAGACAAGGAGCACCCTAGAAGCTTTGATAAGTGGGACAGAGAAGCCAAGAAATCCAACAGAGCCAGCCTACTACTGGAAAACGCCGCCAAACTGGTCGAAGGAAAAGATTACGACCCAAAGCTCGGAAATCTAGAATCAAAGGACAGATACCCGGAAACTGACAAAATCATATCCGAGGAGGAAAATGAAGAGCTCAACGAGATCCGGGAGAGATACATCCAAGCCTTTCTCAACTCATCGTCAATACTTAATAAAAAGGGTAGACTCGAACAGAGCTCCAATATCACAGAAAAAGACATTGAGGAGAAAGAAAAATTAGATGGAGAGATAGAAGAGATCAGAGATGAATTAAAGCAGAGAGCGGAAGATATCAACGCTGTGTTGTGTAAGTCCTCGAAAAAGCTCAAAAAGCTGGAGAACTAACCATAAAATTGTTCAAAAGCTGGTAACATTATTTGGGGGCGCTTCAGTAGGACAAAATTCTATAGACCCTCGGACACTATGACAAAGTCTCCTATAGACTTTACCGCTGAAAAAGGTACAATTGTTCGCCCCTGGCTATCCTTTTGAAGGCTTTCCTCGTCAAGATGATCTGTAGTCTGGCTGACAAGAATGTTCATCAATTCGCCGGTATCTGCAACAAAAGACACATCCTCAACATTTCCATACTTCTTTCCGTGCTCTTCCGATACTATAGTCTTACCGATGATCTCATCTCCTCTAGGATGCTCAGCCATTTTTAACCACCTACAACAATTATATCTACATACATAATTAAAAACTTGTATGGTCAGAGCCTTCTCAGCCATAGATATAGAGAAGGAAGAAGTACTCGGTAAACTGGAAAGATACCAAAGAAACCTCGATCTAGGATTTTCTACCGTCAGCACCGACAAAATGCATATTACCCTAGAATTTTTCCAAGACATAGATCAGAAACAGATCTCAAAAATACAGCAAGCCTTAGAAAGCGTGGAAATACAGCCCTTCAAGTTAGAATTAAAGAGTGTTGGCGCATTCCCTTCAGAAGACCACATAAGAGTAATATGGGCGGATGTAAAATCGGAGAAAATATACAGACTTTACAGACAGTCAAAGCTTCACAATGTCAGCTCCGATAACAAACACAAGTTCAAACCTCATGTCACCCTCCTGAGAGCTGAAAGCGTTTCACCGGGGAAAAAGGCGAAGCTCAAGAAAACAATCAAAGACCACAAACAAACAACCTTCGGCACCATAGAGGTGGACAAAATCAAGCTATTTGAGAGCAGTATCAACCAAAAAAGTTCAACTTACACCGAGATCTCAACACATCATCTATGAGGAATTCCAGAATTCTAGTGGCAGCATCAACCTTCCTCCTAATACTTTCGATATCAAGTCATGGACAGGTCAAGGAAACCGAGATACAGGATGTTCGGCCCCAAGATATCGGAGAAAAAGTAAGGATACGCGGTAGCGTAGATTCATTCAGTAAATACGGTGCAACAACTGTAATGACTATTTCTGATGGTACAGAAAGCCTAAAGGCTGTCTCATTTGACTCTAACAAAAAATTTGGAACCGGCCAGAGAATTGAAGCACGAGGAAAGGTAACAATGTACAAAGGAGAACTTGAGATTGTCGTTGACTCAGCTTCAAGGGTGAGATCCATTAGGTAAAATATCTTTTCTAAGGTAGAATTTTCTAAGCTGCGATAAGTTAACTGACGCTAAGAGGCTGACGGACAGAACATACAAACCTGAGTTTGAAGGGACTGGTAAACCCAGCAAAGAAGCCGATATGATGACTAAAACAGCTGCGGCACCCTTCTTAATCAAAGATAAGTTAATCAGTGATCCTCTTACATAAGTTGAGGCAAACAACACAGCCGAGGACAGGAAAGCAGTGATTAATGCCTTGTTCAAGTACTCAAGAGTAATAGATATCCCCTGAGGCTGCCTGAGCGCCAGCAACATACCTGTGCCCAGTACGACATACACAGGTAGATCTTCAACATATTTTACTCCAGCAAGCTTACCTCCTATAACAATCAGGACTATAGCAGCAACTTTCCTCATAACCTGCTGAGAGACAAGGCTACCATATACCGGAGCCAGTATGGCAACACCGGCGGCACCTAGGATAAGCACGGCTGAGGCCTTTGAAACCTTTCTTCTAACCTCTGCAGCACAACCATTCATCGAAAAGACTACCGCAAGAGCACCCGCACCAGCAAAAATCGTCAGGGAAACAGACAACATTCTAGAGGCGGTACTTAAAGACCCTGAAACAAGCATTGTAGCGAATACTCCATCTACAAGAGGCAGACAAAGTATACTAACCAGCCTGGACGTGTCCTCATCAAAAAAATCTCTCAAATGCCTTGAGGCGCCGTGCGCTATCGAGTCCGAGTTCATACGGAAAAGAAGTTTAACGTAGGCGGACTCTGGAATTATTGATTCCAGAAGATCTTAAACATGGTAAAATTAGATGTAATAGACATGGCAGCGGCTGCAGGACTTTCCAGTTCAGTGTTTAGACTGACACAAACAGCCGACATATATGTTATTTCTCAATATGTAATTAAATAGTTTTCGGAATAATGTGTCTGTTTAAATCTAGGAGGATGTAAATGTTGTTATGATAGGCTTGGTTCTACTTTTTCTACTTCTGGTGCCCTTCATTGATCTGTATCTACTTGTAAAAATATCTAACATCATTGGGTTCTGGGAAGTAATAGCCATAATATTGATCACTGGTATGGTCGGAGCTGAAGTTATGAGAAGAGAAGGTGCATACGTGTTAAAAAAGGCACAACGATCTGTAACAGCCGGAGAAGTAACGCGAAATGTCTTAGAAGGACTCCTGCTAGTCGGGGGAGGTATACTCCTTCTGTTGCCAGGAGTAATATCTGATATAACAGGACTTTCAATTATAGTAAGGCCTGTAAGAGAGAGAATAGCAGCAAGGATTACAAACAAAGGATCCAAGAACGTACAGATCGAGTTCCAGAGGCTCTAAATCCGCATCAGGAGCCTTTGACGTACTCGCGCAGCTTTTCAATATCCTGCCTAACATTCTCTACCTCGTTAGTAACTCCCTGCTCCCTCTTCTCTATCTCTTGAATTGTCTCATCAAGCCTGCTGGCAGACCTATAACTCCTCAAGAATAGACCGATGCTAACAATCATTATCAACGCTATAATAAAGGCTGCCGCTATGATCAAAATAGGTATTTCATTGTCCTGTTTCTCCTGAACTTGGACTTCGACAAACCTGTCGCGTACAGAGAAACTATAGCTGCCAGATTCTAAAGAGGCTGAATACTGGAGCTCCTCTACCTCACCTGGCTGTAGAGCTATATCCCAAGTCTTTACAACTACGCCATTACGTGAAAGATTTACGGCCTCTTCAACAGAAGCAGACTCAGGATTCGCCACCTCAACAGTTATATTCTGCTCTGAAGCAGACGTCTCAGAAGATATCGAACGCACCGATAACTCAAATTTTTCCTCATCTTGAACAGGGAAACCAATAGAATAACTTCCATCGAGACTTCCTAGATCGGCTTCATACATGTATGATCCAAGACCAGTAACTGCGGAAAGATCTATTTTGCGGTTTGACTCAGTTCTCAGCTGAAGATCATCTGGAGATAAATCATTCTCCTGAATAACTGAATTACTTACTTCAAAACCAGTCAAGAAAGACTGTGAAGCTGAAACATTTGTAGATCTAATCTCAAACCTCTCAAGAACCCTGAATTTATTGTCTTGACTGCTCTCCACCGAGGAATTAAATAAAATCTCTGAATCAGAGAAATTGCGGTCCGAGACAAAGCTCAGTCCTCTAACCAACGAGGTTCCTTGAGCGTTTATATCTACCTCTTGACCTTGTGAAAGATTCTGTATTCTTGCAGTAGCTGAGCTACCGTTATCCAACTGGAGGTTAACCGAAATATTCTTATCCTCCGGAGATTTATCCTGTTCTTCGTCCTGTTCAGTACCTCCAAAACCTCCAGAAGGTGATCCTCCGCCACCTCCTGAACCACCAGATCCGCCACCAGATCCTCCCCCGGATTCTTGATCATCCGAATTCTGCTCATCGTTTTGATCCTGGTTTTGATCCTGATTCTGATTATCTTCCTCCTGATCGGTATCATCCGTGTCCTGATTCTCAACACAGGATGACGAAGAATTAAGCCTGCAGTCCAGGGCTTCAGACTTGCCTCTTGAGAAGCTCAATGACTCCGAGGTGTTCACACCCTCTACAAACAGGAAAAACCTTTGACCAAAATCCTTCAGTTCTACATTAAGATCATAAAATCCGTTATCAGTGGTGTTCTGGGTAGCTAAAATATTACCGCTGGAGTTCCTAAAAGTGACGTTTGCTCCACTGATAGGAGAACCAGTTTCAAACTCCGATACCTCTCCATAAACCCTATGCGGTAGGTTGGGCTGACTGGCTGCAAGCCCTATCAAGCTCAAAAAGGCAATTATGATCAGGGCTTTTTCAGACTCCACTTAACCACCAAGAGGCACTCTATAAGTCTGATTTTCTCCATCCGGCACTTCCGCCCAGTAAGCTCTCCCTACAATAATTTTTTCATTTATCGTTCCATCAGAATCCTTTACAGGGTTTTCCACGTCTATGTCTCTAGAGCCGTTTCTGTATTTCTGGCCGTAGATAGGGTCAACTCCAGCATCCACATTTACAAACGCGTCTTCAGCGCTCGGCCTTTGATTAAACTCCTGAGTATTACCAATAAGGTTGAATTCGTTTGTCAGGTTGGTTCCATATTGATCAAGCTCCTGGCCCTGAACAGAACCTGTAATCGTGTTATTGACGTTTGGCGCCAGTGTAAAGTTCTCTGAAACATTTACAATATATCCTTTGCCTCCTTGTACAGCGTTGAAATCATTTTCTGGAGCATCAGGATCGTACGTATTCCATCCTTCTTCACCGTAGGACCATACTGCGTTCAGCCTAGAAACGTTAAAAATATCCTCTATCCTTACATCTGACTTCGATGTCAGTGGGAACGAAACAAAGTTCCACCCCTTAACCATTTTTCTCCGGAATGTATTCACTGTAATATTCTCTTTCCGCAGGTTCTCCAACTTATTTCCTGCTTCATCAGTTAAATTAACTGTTGAGGTTATGTTTGGATGTCTTCCTGTCTGAAGAAGTTCTGAGTAGTTTATTGAAATATTCTTTGTGGAAACTGTGTTGTTAAAGGTCAGCTCCTTCTGATTGACCCTAATGCTTTGGTTCGTGTCTTTTTCACCTGATATATTTTCACTGAACTCAGCGTCTACGAAGGTAAAGTTAGAGTTACTGAGCACAGGATCTATCTCAGCGTTCATGATCAGAGGATTTGCACGATCTATAACACTGTCAAAAGTTTGGTTTTCTGAGATAGCATTATTGTCTGAATCCTCTATAGCATCTTTAACCATCTTTAGATCGGGTATAGATGCTGTTCCTCCTACATCAGAAACATTCAACGTCAAGTTATCATCATCTGGAGCAAGGTTGATAACTGATTCTACATCTCCTTTTGAGACCTCGAATGCTTTGCTGAGGTTTGAGTTACTGTCGTCTATTTGCTCGCTGAGGCCTATATCAATCCTGTCTATCCTCGCGTCGTTATCTGTGTCTTTTGTCGAGGCTGAGACTGTCGCTGGGGCAGCAGAGTCAGTTAGGGTAAAACTAGATGAATTTACTATCGTGTTCCCGCTCTGGTCTGATATCCGGTTCTGTAAAACAGTAAGGTTGAATACAGGCTCCTGATCCCCGCCAGTAACCTCGTCCACTGCTGTAGCGTTGAGAGTAACTTCGGAGCTGTTTGTCCTGTCTATCTGTCTAACACCGTCATATGTACTTCCGTCGCTGCCGGAGTTGAGCTCAGCCGTGTCTAGGCTGTTTGAACTTAGGTTGAGTCTGCTATAGTAGCTGATAGATACCTTATCCAATCCATCCAGATCTATATCGTATTTACTTGTGTTGAAGCTGATGTTCAGGGCTTTACCTCCGTTCCTGAGATTAACCTGTGTTATGTTGTCCTTCACATCAAGGTTTCTTGAACTGTTTATAATCTCGGCTTTTCTTACGTCTTCAGGGCCAATACTGCCGTAGCTTCCTGACTCAAGCGTGATCAAAGTATTATTCAGTGATTCTCCACCAGTTTGGGTGTCAACGTCGACCTCAAGCGTATGGGTATATAGCTGTTTTTCATCGTCTATCCTCCATCTTCCAAGTCTTATATCCCCATCTGAGATATTACCTGTCATATTTACGTCGACAAACAGACCGTCTTGAACCGGTCCGTCCCTGTTTCCGCTCAGGTTCCAGAACTTTACGTTACCGGAAGGATTGAAAGGTTCCGGAGGTGAAAGAGCCTGTGAACCAACCGGAGTTAGTGAAACTATCGAAGAGTTTGGCTGATCAAACTCAGATGAGTTATATGACAGGTTTACAGATACGTTATCAGTTTCAGGGTTGTATGGATTTGAGCCATGGAATCCTGTCTGCGAGGTCAGGTTGAAAGAGCTCTCAGGCTTCTCTGCAGAGTCTATCGACTCCTCTGTAAACTCTTCTCCAGTTTCTATAGGTATGTTACTATTTGAGGGGTTCTGATTGTATATTAAAACGTCTCCTGGCGTTAAAGCAGTTCCATTTATGCTGTACACTATTACATCCTGATCTGAACCTCCATCTGGATTCAATTCACCGTCAGAGCCACTGTATTCATGCAGCACAAAGCCTCCGTCTTGGGAGTAGCCAGTGTTAGAGGACGTGACATTGTACAGTTTCTTACCTATCTCATACCTTGAGCTGTTCTCAATAGAGGAGTTAACGTATTCTAAGCTTTCAAGACCTAGAGAATCCTGAAATAGTGTCGAGGCTCCGTTCGAAACTAAGTCGATTTTATCTGATGGCTTCGGACACAAGTATGCGTTGTCACCTGGCGCCAACGGCTGTATACAGGCGATATCTTTCGCTTCAACGTTCCAACCTGATACATCAAGTCTAGAGTAATTAATTCTTTCACTGAAAGATACATTTATGCCGTCGATATCGCCATTAATATCCTTATCTAGGTATTCTATACCCTGTATCAGCGGTCTAAGACCATCTCTAGGTTCAATCGAATCATCTCCGTTAAGATTGCTGGCCAGATCACGTATCACGCCATTCTTCTCCGAACTAGGATCAACTAAGGATATCTCAGGTGTCTGATTAGTCTCAAGACTATTATTTAAACTGAGTAGTATATCTCCGTCGCCTTCTAAGAACTCTGCTTCAGTGACGTTGTGGCTTGGAAGTGAGATATTGAAATCCTGAGCCTCAAATGAGTTTGAGAGCCCTGCACCAACCTCAAGAACCTCAATATAGATCCTATTTTTTTCAGAGCTGTTTCCATCTATTTTGCTGCCTGTCATACTTGCCTTGAACTCTGGAGCATGATTATCCACAATTCTCTCTGTACATGCAAAGCCATCAGAGCAGTCCGAGAGAGTAAGTGAATCGCTTCCGGTGGTGGAAATATCGGAGGACTCAACTTCTATACCGTATACCTTATCTCCCAGATTGCTGGATTTTTTGGGGTCAAAGGCGATATAGTATGTTGTGTTGCTGTCTATCCTGTCTGAAAATGATGGTGCTGTCCAGCTTACTGAGTCAGATCCGGTTGGGGTTAGATCGGTCACCTTTCCTCCATCTTTACGGTATAGCTCAAGATTACCTCCTCTAATATCGCTTGAGTCAAGTACTTCCCTGATAGATCCTGACGTATCGTAGATGTTTTCAATCTCTATACCTGTCAGTACGTCTCTGTAAACGGTGTTCCTATCCGTATCATTGATAATTGCGTCTCCATCACTGTACGAACTCTGATTGTTGTGTTTAGTTGACTCTGCAAAGTTGAATATCTCTGTTCCATTGATTTTATTGGAATCTGAACCATTTGTAACAAGAGTAATGTTTATGATATCCTCTCCCTGATTATATCTTCCGGTATTGTTTGAGTCTAAGAACGCTTTACCAGTCTCTCCTTCAGATTCTGGAAGCGATGAAAAGTTTGTGAGGCCGGCCGAACCCTCTGCAATAACACGGTCTGGTAAAACGTTAAGAAATCCTCTTGAGACTATGCCATCTGCACCTGAGTCATAGATTATAGCCTCAGAGCTTCCCTCCTCAAATCCTGATGTGGAGCCGTTTTCAACATATCTTACCTCATCTGAGAGATTCTCCATAAATGCCTTTCCTGGCTTGAGTATTGTGTCCTTATGTTCCAGATCTGAGGGATCCGAGCCTGTATTATTTACGATAGCGCTATAGCTCTCAAACTCAGGATTGCCTCTGTCATAACCTGTAAAACGGGTTTCGGCACCAAATTTTTTTTGTGGGACACTTCCGGAACGAACAAAGGCATCCCCTGAGTCAAGACGTAAGTCCGAGCTGGCTACAATCGCCTCCCTGATTCCCTCCGGCTTCCCAATATCATTTCCACTTCCAGGGTTGTATGAGCCGTTTCATTCTGTTCGTTGATAACCTTGATATCATCAGAGGACTTGAAACGAGTAAGGTTTATTCCAACATCAACGTCACCGGTTTGTACACGACCTGGTGGGAGATTTCTTCTCCATTCACCTATTCTTACATCTCCTCTATCAACCACGCCGCTTTCATTCATGTCAGCATAAAAGCCATCCAGACTGGTTCTAGAGTTGGCTGAAGCATTCCAGAATCTGATATAACCTCCATCGTGTAGTGATCCTTCAAAACCTAACTGACCTGCATTAGCTTCTGGTCCTATTATAACAGGTCTGCTGTTACCTCCCTGAGAGACGTTCAAAGTCACGTTGTCCTTTGAGTAATTGTAGAAGCTGTCTGAACCATCGAAGGTTAGATTCACGCTCGGAACATAACTGTTGGCAGGAGATTCAACGCTTTCTGCCTGCGTTTGATTAAATCTTTCTCCAAACTCCATGCTGGTAGAAATGTTGTTGTTTGAGGGATCTGAGTCGTAGACATATATATCTGGAACGCCGGAGTTAGTCCCTGATACTCCTCCGCTGTAATCACTGGATGGATCATAGATCAGAACTTCCTGGTCGCCTGAAGATGGGTTCCAATTACCATCTGAAGCTCCGTACTCTAAAACCCTGAAAGTTCCGTTATCAGAGTAACCTGTGTTTTCACTCGTATCATTGTACAGACTTTTCCCAAAACCAAGGGAAGAGTTCCATACAGTGCTATTGTCTACTGTTTCCAGCCCTGTACTAGGAGAAATATTCACTCTTCCTATTCTAACATCAGTTTTATTGACTATACCGAGTAGATTAAGGCGTCCGCTCTGAAAGTATATAGGCTCTCCGCTATTCTGAAACCCTCCTGTGGTTGTGTTGATATAGGACAAATATGTTGTAGATGCGCTACTCAGGTTAGCTGTTCCATTTACGACTATCTCATCGTCGCTCTCCAGAAAATCATCGCTATCTGAGTAACGAACTATAGCATTTCCCTGTGTGTAACTACCATCCAGGTTATTGTCTAGAAACCTTACTCTCGGTGTCTTCCCTGTCAAAGTCTCTCAATCCAGCGCTTCCAGCCCTGATTACAGTATCGGAGCTATTTAGGAAATCGTTCATGCGCGAGTTCCTTACTAAAGCTTCAGAACCCTCATATGAGCCGCTACCGTCGGCGTCGGAAAACTGTACGCTGTTTGAGAAGTTTGAGAAATTCATAGAGCCTTCAGCTGCAACAAAATCTCCGGGCAACAATAGGTCGCTGTCTGAAGTATTGGAGACTATTATAGCTTCGGATGTATCTCCTGCGGTCTGGTCGCCGTTAAATAAGCCATCTGAGAGGTATCCTCCATCAGCAAACGAAAGATCTGATGAAAAATTACTGACAATACTTCCGTTTAACAAGCTTTTGGAGCCTCTCTGTGTGAACCAAGTCAACTCTGAGAATATCCTCACCCTTGTTGTATCCATTCAGACCTTGAGTAGATCCTGACGATTGGTTCAGGAACATTGTAGTATTAGCGCGGAACTGATAAAGATCATCGCCTGGAAACGTGGTATTTAGGATTGGCTGGTCATTTCCGTCGATTATCTCAAACTGTGTTATGTTGGCGTTATCGGTTCCAGGAGGAATATAATTATTGCTTACGTCATTGTACTGCCAGTTAATCCGTGTTGCAGATGCTGTACCCAGAATTGATATTAAAACAGCTGATAAGACTATAACCGTCAGACTTGGCTTAAGCTTTCTGATACTATTAACCATCGATTCTATCTCCTTTCCAAGCGAAGGATAATCCGGAAACCGTGTCTGTCAAGCTAATCTTATCGCCTTTCAGATATATAGGTTTTTGGAAACAACCAAAATCCAAGCTAGTGTAAAAGCAGATTTAGTGGAGATATAAGATCGACTTTGTTTTAACAATATCTCAAAAATAACTTTCAATACTTTGAGATGTTGACGGTGCTTAATTAAAACTGCCTCGGTGGCTCAGCCTGGCTAGAGCGGTCCCCTCGTAGCAATGAGTGAGAAAGGGACAGATCCCGGGTTCAAATCCCGGCCGGGGCTACACTTTGATTTAATCTTTAAGCTGTTCCTCACTAAGTAGCTGTAGATCACTTGAGTTGGCTGTTCCTGAAAGAGCTCTTCCTACTACATAGCTTGCGTCCATGTCTTCAGCAAGATTTACTATATCCTCATTGATCTCCAAGTCGCATAGAACTGCGTAGACCTGGTTCTGTTCAACGCTATTTATCATATCAGCAGGGAATTTCTCAACCACCTCAAGATCCTCATTCAGAAGGTTTACAGCTCTTGTGGCAACTAGATCATCCATAACTTCAACTACACGGCTTCTCTCACCCTCTTCAAGTTTAAAGTCCTGAACTTCCTCACTTTCCACATACTTCGAGCTTTCCTTGTCACGTAGAGCCTCGTAAATCTGCTTTTCAGATAACTCTTCTACCTCAAGGTCTTCAGGAGCCCTGGCCACTGAATCTAGATCTGTCTTTGACTCGAGCTCCTCTAATATAAGATCTCCTCCTCTATCACCGTCTAGAAAGGCTGTGGCTTCTCTATCCTCTAATATAGTAGGTATTCTATCCGGTACGGATGTTCCTCCGAGAGCAACAGAGTTTTTGACACCGTTTCTTACAAGGTTCTTTACATCGGCAACTCCTTCCACTAGTATAACTTCATCGGAAAATCTTACGTCAGGACCTGCCTGGAATCCTTTGTAGTCTATGATTTCTTCCTCCCTAGTTTCCTGTTTGATCTCCTGCTTTAGCTCGCTCATATCCGGGTTTTCTCTCTTCATGTCATTTAGAAGCTGTTTAGACCTCTTGAGGATGTAATCTCTTTTGGAAGACCTTACATCGAGTATATTTTCTATCCTGATATCAGATCTTGTAGGACCAACTTTCTCTATAGTTTCCAGAGAAGACGCAAGTATAGCAGTATCAGCGGCATCAAGGGACGTAGAAATCTCTATATCTCCCTGAGTGGAACCTCCTGAATTATCTAGGTCTACCTCAAATCTTCCAACCTTGCCATGGTTTCTGAGCTCTCTCAGATCAAGCTCCTCCCCCAGCAAGCCTTCGGTCTGGCCGAATATAGCCCCGACCACATCGGATTTTTCTATAACGCCGTTTGACTCGATTTTGGCCTTGATTAGATAGTTTGCAGAGTTCTGTGAAACCTTTCCCATATCAAATTTTCTTACCGTAAAATGTTAACTGTATACCTGAAGCCGTAGGTGAGAGAATTTTTCCCCAGAAGAATCTTGATTTCAGACTGAGTGTATTTAGCTGCCCTGTAACACAGAGCAATCATGTCAGCTACCTGCTAAGGGCTTTGCTCATGCCTGCTGACTTCAGGACAGCTATGATAAGGAAACAAGAAGTTATTCTTTAATTTGTATTTATTCAAAGAATGTCCCTTCGTAAGGTGTTTCAAAGCTCGATTGGCTTGTCCGTGTCTGAACAGGCTCCTCACCATGATACTTACGCAGGTACTGGAAGTACTCGACCACTCTTTCCCGGCTGTATTCTATGTCATACTCCAGCATTTCCTCACCTATATACCTGATAAAGTAGTATCTGAACAGACTGTTTAGAGGATTTGCTAAAAACCTTGGTAACCATGTAATTCCATCGACGGCGTCATAACTGATGAATAGCTTAACGCTGTAGTCCATTAAAGCAAAGTTATTTTCTCCTGACGGAGGTGATTTGGTTTTAACGGTTGTATCTATCTTAAGCTCACCTCTCTGACTAGGTAGATCTTCTTCAACATACATGTTAGACTTGAACTCATCCGTATCTACATTCTGCTCATAGTATTTCTCAGTTGGCTTTTCAACTCCCATATTCTGGTTAAATATGTACTTGTGATCACTGTATATACTGGCTACGTTAGGGCTTTCATACCACTCTGTGGTTGATTCTATCAAATGCTCATCCCCGTTAAATATCTCATCATGATGCCATACCTCATCGGCAGAATGGAACTTCTTCTCCTCCCAGTCCGTATTGTGTGTTCCAGGTGTATGAAAATAGCACATAATCTTACCCAGAAACGTCGGTGAACCGTCTTCCTTCTTCATCGAGAAAACTTGCTTCAGGTTTCCGAAGTCTATGTCAACCATTTTAATTCACCTCCATGGAGGTGTGTATTCGGAGGTTCCGGCATCTGAGATACGTGACTCAACCCCGAACTTCTCACGGATCAAGTTATGAAGATGGATCATGATCTCCTCACCTTCCTCCTCATATCTTTCAATTTCTCTTGCATAGATTTTGTTGTACCATATTCCTACAAGTATCTCGTAAAGCTTGGATTTCTGGAATGCGCTTTTTTCCTCTGCTTGAAGACCTGAATTGTCAATCCTTGTCTGAGGATAATGAGTCCTTTTCTTAGGTATGACAGAGATGGGGTTAGCGCCCGGGAAAACCGATACTACTTCGCCTGTAGTCCTTATACGGGCCTTTAGTATGTCATCAGGTCTATCCACCTTGTAAATATCCTTAGGGGCTTTGGCCTTCCAAGAAAGCCTGAGATGTATTACAGTGTGAGTAGATTTTTCCTTAAATGCGTGTATCTTTACTTTGTCCTTAGGTTTAGATACACTAAACTCGTTTTTTCCCCTGTCAATTCTATCGAAATCGAACTCGTCAAGCAGAAGATCTTTCAAACCTCTGTACATTCGGGCAGGATCTTCCTTCACAAAGAGATGATCATTTCTCTCAGTGAGATTTTCCTCATGCTTAACCATTGTATCCCTCCTCCAAGTTTTCTCTAAGCCTCTCAACTATAAGATCTCTCTTCTCCTCAACGTCTTCTTCGTATCCTCCACGTGTCTCACCGTAAAGGAACTTGTCAAACAAGGCTCGGTAAGCGTAGTACCATAGACTTTCCTGATAATCCTTCTCGGTAGGGTACTCTGTCTTCAGCTTGGATTTAACCTGGATATTAACCTTTTTCTCCTGCTTGTTTATGTCTATAAAAATCTCGTGAACTTCAGAAGTGAATTTATCCATGCCTTCTTCTAGGATAACCTTTGACCGTATTTTGCCTGTATCCACGTCGTTGAAGTATTTTTCCTCACGTACCTCGTCTTGAGAAATTCTTGAGGTTAGGAGATCACGGATCTCGGCATAGGCTCTATCGGTATCTTCCAGCCTTATGTCTTGGCGGCGGCGGCCGATTTCCTCAATTATCTCCATAACATGTAGATAATGGTTTACGCCGCGTAAAAAACTATGTAGAAGGAATCAGGACTCTTAGTTAGTCACCTGCATTCCTCACAAAGAAGCCTTCCTTCTGCCTCAACGATATTTTCAGAGTAGTTATCGCATTCGTCGCAAACACCTGACTGCGATCTCTGTCTCGGGGTTGCCTCGGCCTCCATTTCAATATCTTCGGACATAATCTCCGCCATTCCAGGCCATGCACGCAGAATATCCGACTGAGTTACGATACCTACAAGCATGTCGCCTCGAACAACAGGGACTCTTGAAACATCATTCTGGCTCATAGCCATGGCCACATCATCAAGGTATTCATCCTCTTCAGCTACAATAAGATCTGTGCTCATAACATCAGCCACAGTAGTCTTTGTAGGATCTTCACCTTCTGAGACAACCTGATAGACAATATCTCGGCAGACTATAACCCCTACAGCATCTTCATCATCTATAACTACAAGGCCTCTGATCTCTTCATCCTGCAGAAGCTTTGAAGCCTTAACAATATTCTCATCTTTTTCAATGGCTATAACGCCCTCGGTCATTACCTCATTCAGCTCCACTTGTCCTTCCATACAGCACCAATGTACTGTAAAACTAAATAAAATATCGGTTTTCTGGTTCTATGTAAACTGCTTTAAACCAGACTGATGGTTTGATTTACCAAATAAGGACTGGATGGTTCTGTTCAGAATCATGATCTCCTGGCGCTTATACGGAGATATCTCATATGACTCAATAATATCCTTAGACGGCTGCATATACTTCTTAATTGTGCCTTCTGAGATCGTCAACAGCACTTTCCCCCCGCATTCAGGACACTGCGCAGTCTCCTTTCCTGAGGGAGCAATGGTCTGGTTTGTAAGTGGAACTCGACGGAACTTCTCGTTGCAGTCAACACACCTCATCTTCTGGCTCGAAAAACTCCTCAAGTTACCTTTAATATCCGGGATAAAGTGCTTGTCAAGAAGAAGCTCCGCAACAGCATCCTCATCAACCGCCTTGGTTTTCTCACCAAGCCCTAACTGTGCCGAGGTCTTATCGCTCATCTCGTCAAGAGTAACATACTCGGACTGCACAGGACCGTTCTCCACGTCAGACGAATCATGAGTAAACCCATGCTGGAAAGGATTATCGGAGTGAACAATATCCTCACCTATCTGAATCTCATTATCAAGCTCCCAAGGCTCCTTATAATCCTGAGTCTCCTCATAGAATCCAAGAGGATACTCATCAACAGTTTCAACAGCCCATGCCTCATCATCCACCTCATCCGGATTCAAGACAGTAGAGAGGATAAGAGGGGCGTCCATGGTTCTTGCACCCGTCATATCCGGCAAGAACTGTCTAGAGAAGTTCAAAAGCCCGTCCATCATCATTAGTATTGCGTCCTCATCCCCATCCGCGTTACGTCTTTTTCCGGCGTGCCAGTATGGATGCGCGTATATTCCTTTGGCTTCTGTAAATCCTATTATGCGGCCTACTGTGCCTCCGGATGTGTGAGGTGCAAGACCGATCACAAGCTCTCCAACCAAGTCTACTTTATCTTCAACTTCATAGAACGGAGGAAGATCGTAGAAACTTTCTAGGAGATCGTCTACAAAATCACAGACCTTCATCATGTAGTTCGCTGCCGAGAGAGTCTTATCCGAGTCGGGTATGATTATGTCCTGTGGCTTCAGTTCAAGTATCTGATCCTCTTTCTGCAGTTTTCTACCTTTGTGGTCTTCTTTGTATCCGATATCTCTAAGTTTCTCCACTGATACATCTATTTCACGTGGCTTGAAATGTGTCATAGGTAGATCCGATGCATCATATCTTACGGTGGCATCCTTGTTAACGTAGAGACC
>KB659936.1_pt57 | contig 20732 bp, 25 predicted proteins | sample 558768 | NCBI scaffold set KB644980.1 | reverse complement strand
CCGGGGGGAGTGACGCGTGAGGTACCAGGGCAGCTGGACGCCCAGACGGCCAGAGTAAATGCGATCGCGGATGGCGTGTATGGCGACGCCTCTTTCATCCCAGTGTGTGGTTCTCTGACGCGATTGAAGTCCGGAATGTGCAAGGCGGAGAACAAGTTCCCGACGCACCGCCAGTGCCACGCGGCGTCGAAATACCAGCGCCAGAATATTCTACAGGCGAGCAGCAGACTCCACCAACTCCGGGAGAAGAATCCACGAGCGAGCAGCAGACTCCACCAACTCCAGGAGAAGAATCCACGAGCGAGCAACAGGCTCCACCAACTCCAGAGGCAAGCACCGAAGATTCCCGAGGGAATGCAGAACCACCACAGCCAGGCTTCGTGGAGCAGATTTTGGGAGGCATACTCTGACGGGCTTGCGAAGAGAGGTCGCTCTGGGCGCTACCTGCCACAGATTTCGGGAAAACCGCCTCTCAACTTCTCTGTATGTTTGGCATTTCCAGCGATTTTGTCGTTCCCATAATGTTCGCACAACAATCGAAGAGACGACACCGTCTGACTGGGAAGATTGAGCTGGGACAGGCTGACATGACAATATCGAGATCCGGGCTCCGCAGGTGACGTGTTGCGAAATTAGTCCACGCCGATGCGTGCGCCCGAACGTATGTTTTCGCTTTGTGGTGAGGACTATATTTCCTCGAGCACCTGTATCTTGTCCTGTTCCCAGCGCTGCATCCTGTCCTTGACCTTCTGCTTCAGGTCTTGCTTGTCAGTGGTTCGGTAGATGTAGTAGCGTCCGCGGTCGCTCCCCTCTGTCTCGCTTCTCCTCTCGATGAGGCCGGTGCCCATCAGCTTGGAGAGGTATCTCTGTACCGTTGTCCTGTCCTTACCGAGCTTCTCCGCTATCTCCGAGGTCCTTCCCTCGTTGTTGCACAGGTAGTATAGTACCTCTGTCTCTGATCCCGAAAGGTTGTACAGTGTCTTCAGAAGCTGTTTCATCTCGCTGGGACATTCCACATCTCATAGAGTCTATCGACAGTAAAAAGCGTTCTCTGGCACCGGTGTGAGACCAGCAGACCACGCTCCCAGTGCGGGGCGCAGCCAAGCGAGGTACGGCAGCTTGGTTCATCGCAGCACCATACACGCGGCTGACACGGGTCATACCGTTGTGACGGTGCTTTAGAGAGAAGAAATCCGAATATGTGTGGTCTTGTCGTTAGCTCGTGTCTATTCCTAGCAGCGAGTACATGTAGCACGTGCTGTTGAAGCCTGTGAACAGCAGCACCAGTGACACAATTCCGAGGACGGGCGAGGCTATCTCGGGGAGCATGAGGGCCTGCGGCACCATGCTCTTCAGAATAGCCAGGGACCAAGTGCCCAGTAGCGCCCCTGCGAGAATCCTGATCGCTGCGTCGGAATCTCCGACATTTTTCTCCATAGCACAATATTGTAAACGGGTGTTTAAGGGTCTGTGCACCGGCTTTTGGCGGCGTACGTGGTTCTGCGAATGGTTGCGAAGCTTTTCTGTTTCGGACGGGTGGAGTAGTGCTATCGATGTTTGACGTCTGCTGTCGCGCTCTGCTCCATCAGTTCTTGAACCATGTCGGGACGGAAACCTAGGACGAACTCATCGCCCACGAACGTCTGTGGAACACCTCGCTCGCCAGATTTCCTCATCAGCTCCACGGCTCTCTCGGTGTCTTCCTCGGGATCGACCTCGTTATAGTCGTAGCCGTTCTGGTCCATCCATTCCTTGAGTTTGGTACAGTGCGGACATGTTGGCGTCGTCAAGATCTCCGCTTCAGTCATACAAAGTGTAAGTCTTCTACACTTTTTTACATCCTGCGGTTGTTGTCTAGTTCCATATATCAGGCAGTCGCGGTACCGGACTACTGCCGGAGCTCGCACGATTCCGGGTCCCCAGTTCGAGCCATCAGGCCGACCAGCACTAGAGCCGTCGCCGCCCTAACCCCGTTCCCTTGGAATGGGAGCGAGGCCAGGACACCCCCAAGACCCAGGAAACCAAGCAACCAACACCACAGGACGCACACCCTCCGACGAGGAGGCCCGGGAGAGCGGCCAGGCCCGAAGCATCGAGGCGTCTGGACGCGAGCTGGACGCCGGTGTTCGTCAGAACGAGACCGGTGAGGACAGCGACGGCGAGCGTCAGCAACACACCGATGTAGCCGCTCGATGCCACCAAGCCGTAGAAGCGGATCGCCAATGCCGAAGCCCAGAACCGTGAACCGGCGGAGACCATCTGCAGCGAGAACGAGGGACTGGCGGACAGCAACATCGCAGTGAAGAGGACTCCCGACGCAACGAGAACGGATGTAACCCTGACAGGTGTGCCCGCAGCGGCGGTGACGCCCCTGAGGACGGCTCTCGACCAGCCGCGCGGATCAATCCTGATATCTAGCGTCATCCCTTGAACTTCTGTATCTCCTGTTCAAGCCTTGAGAGCGGCTGGGCGCCGGAGACCTTGACGAACCCGCTCTCTCGGTTGCCGATGAAGAACGTGGGTGTGCCGACCCTGTCCACCTGCTGCGCGATAGCGGTGGAATCCTGCCTCGCCTCCTCGCCGTCGGAGGAGGAGTAACACGAGACCATCTGCTCCGTTTCGAGACCGAGGTCGGAGGTGATGTTGCGGAAGGTCTCTTGAGGTTTGTTCTGACCGTTCCGCATCCACGAGTCCCTGCGCTCGAACAGCTGGTTCTGGAACTCCCAGTAGCTGTCGGGAGCGTTTTCGTACACACAGTTCGCGATGCGGTGGCCTTTCACCGAGTTAGGGTGGAGTCGGGGCTGAACCATGTTCTTCTGTACGAACTCGACCTCGCCGGTCTCGACGTACTGATCCATGAACCTCTCTTCAGTGTTCCTGGAGTCGATTGGCACGCGCGGCGAGGCATCGACTCCTGCCCACTCCGCGCAGAACGGACAGCCGAACTCGTTGTACTGAACCACCTTCACCGGGGCGTCCTCAGGACCTCTCGAGGGCTCGTCCTCCAGCTCTATTCCGTCCAGGGCTACCCTGGTCGTCCCGCTTCCCTCGTCTGAAGAACTCTGGTTCACAGGTTCAGTGGCCGAGAACTGCCCCGTAGGTGAAGCGACCGCTGTTCCGGATACGAAGCCGCCGAACCCCCCTGCCAGGAGGCCGACGGCGAGCGACGCGAGGGCTGCTTGTTCTGCTGTGAGGCTCAGCGTGATGCCGTCTTGGTTAGTCACAGTATGCGACTGGCGGGTGCTGTGTTAAACGTGTTTGGCTGCGGGGAAGCCACGTTACTGTCCGCCGTGGCGTCGGTCGTAGATTTTCTCCGGCGGACAGATCCCGGTAAAGGAGCTCTGAAGCAGGTTTGCGCCGGCGAAGGCCGCTATGAGATAGAGCGGCTCCGCAACGAAATACCCGAGCGCAAGCCCAGCCAGGACCACGGTACCTGCGAGCCTCCTGACGAAATCCTTCTTCGCAACGGTCATTCCGCATCACCTCCACCGGATCTCGACCGGTAGACTATCGCGGCGATGCCGAGGGCCGCGACCCCGAGACCCACGTAGAGCAAGGGATTGGTGGTCTTTCCATCGACCTCCAGACTAACAGTCTCGGTGGAGGTGTACACGGAGCTGTCACCCTCCTCGCTGTCTCCAGTGGCCCTCAGCTGTATCTTCACCTGGTGGGTTTTCTGTGCCGCGGCGCGGTCCGCGGAGATTCCAAGAACCGCAGTACCTGTCTCGCCGGACTCGAGCTCGCCGATATAGCTGGAGCGATCGCTCAAGGAGAGAGGCTGGGTTCTTTCCGCTATCACGCGAGCGGTGACGGTCTCTGCGTCCTGAGAGCCAGTGTTCTCCACATCGACCTCCAGGTCTGTGGAGGCGCCCGCAGGCACGGAAGCCGAGGTGTCAGAGGCCTTCAGGTCAGGTCTGCCCTCCACCCGCACTGGGAGGCGGAGCTCCTGGTTGTACTGGTTCCCGGACTCGTCCTCGTAGCGAGCGTCCAGCATGACTTCGTGTCTACCGGGGTCGAGGCCCTCGTCAAGATCGAGAACCAAGGTTCTGGTTGCGGCCTGGCTCTCCGGAAGATCGGCGACGAAGAACTCCTCGCCGCCTGAAAACGCCACAGAGATGTTCTCGGGCGTCTCCGGAACGACTTCCGCCTCCTCCACAGGCTTGTTGCCGGTGTTGGCCAGCGAGAAACGGAGCTCTGCAGTGTCGTCGCCGGGTCTCAGCACCGTGGGCTCGGTCGCGACCGTCTCCGCATTCAGATCAACACCTTCCCTGTCCACGGGCATAGAGAACTCCTCAATGACCGTAAGGTCGTACTCGCCGTCGCCCCTAGCTATCTCAACGGGCTCTCCATCTTCGAGGTACTGAATGTGTAACTCGAAGTCATAGCGACCTGTCGGAGCGTCCCCGTCGATCTTGACCTGATAACGCTGGTTGAAAACGCCGTCAGGGTACAGAAACCCTATAGAGTCGTCCCTGCTGTCCTCTACAGTGACGTACTTCCGCGCGAGCCTGTTCTCGGGTTTCAGGACTGCTTTCAGCTCCATGTCCTCGTCCCAGGTCTTCTCTACGTTGTCGTACGTCTTCAGGTTTGCGGATATGTTGACGCGATCACCCGCAGAGATAAACGGCGGGTCGAAGCTCACGCCTGTGAGCTGTGGTGTTGCGGCCGCTGGCGCAGCCAGAACCGCGAGGGTTACAAATAGAAACGTTGTTCGTGTCGTTGTGTTGTTGTTCATGGCATTCATTTCGGTTCAATTCCCTCCACGACGACTATGATAGTCGGTAGTAGCACTACCGCGCCGATATATGCGGACATTATACCGGTGAACAGGAAGATACCAAGTGCGTGCATACCCGTGAGCTGGGCTGCTAGGAGCGCCAGGAACCCTGTGCCTGTCGTGAGAGAGCCACCAAGGAGTCCGCGCGACAACTCCCTCATACCCTCCCTCAGGTTCTGTAGACCGCCCGAGCTCCCGAAGTAGGATTTCGACACGTGGATGCCGAAGTCTATACCGAGACCCATTATCATCGCGGCAGACACCATCGATATTATCGTCAGATCTGCACCGAGATATCCGCCGAGGCCAAGCATCCAGACTAACGCGAACATCACCGGCACAACCGGGAAGAGCATCTGCACCGGATCGCGGAAGAAGCCGTACAGCACCAGCAGGACAGCGGCGAACGAGACGCCTGTTATCCGTATGAAGTCGTTGATTATCACCTGGAAGGTCGCCAGGTCTATCATGTTGTACCCTGTCAACGAATACTCCGCCGAGGGCATCTCTGTATCGACGATACGTGACAGCGAGCCGTGGAGCTTGTCGATCTCCGAAGGGTTTGCCTGGGTGTCCGCCCTAACCGATATCAGCGCGGTATCGAAGTCGCTGGACACCGTTCCACGGTAGTCCTTCTCCACCAGCTCGTCGCGGTCCGACGGTATACCTTGGGTGAACATGGACGCAGGTGAGGTAACAGACCTGACGTTCTCAAGCCTCTCCACCCTGTTCTCTAGCCTCTCCAGCTTCTCCAGGGTTTCCTGATTCCGGACATCATCCTGCTGAACTACCACGTGAGTAGTGTCACCATAGAACTCCGCTCGGAGCGAGTCAAGCGATTCGACCGCCGGGTCGTCACCTGGGAGTATCGCCTCTGTCGATGGCTTCACCTCCAGGTTCAGTGCTCCGGGAACCACAAGGACTGTCAGCACGGCAAGAATCCCAAGCACCCTCCACGGGCTCTCGGCCTGTGCGTCCACCAGCCTGGCAGAGAGCTCCTCGACTATCACATTCCGTGCCTCCAGTCCAGCCTGTCGCGGATTTCGTGCATCAGTCTGTCCTCGAGAACGAAGACGCTGGGAAGCAGGAAGAACGCAAACAGCAGAGCGTAGGTTATGCCGAGCGACATAGTTATGCCGAACCTGTGCATCTCCGGCATCTCACCCACTAGGAACGCCAAAAAGGCCGACACAGTGGTCAAGGAGGTAGCCACAATGGCCACCCCTGTTTCGCTGATGGTCTCTTCCAGCGCCTCGCCCGTGGGTGAATCCCTACGGTGGAACCTGTAGGCGTTCAGCAGGTGAACCGAGTAGTCGATTCCTATACCGATCACGAGGGCGGCGACGGAGCCTGCGAGCGTTGACAGAGGTATACCGAGGTAGCCCATGCTACCGTAGAGCCAGACAACGCTGAGACCCACGACAAACAGGGGCATCAGCGCCGAGGTCAGTGAGCCACGGAAAAGACCGAGAGCTATGAAAAACACCAGAACCAGGGATATCGCAGTAGTCACGTCCTTGTCGCGAGAAACCATTCCGGAGAGGCGCTGCTGTACCGCAGGAACTCCAGCGACCTCGACCCGGACGCCCTCCGGTCTGTCGTAGGACGACTCCTCCTCCACCTTGTTGAAGATTCTCTCCATCTCTCCCCCGGAATCGCCCACGAAACCATAGGCAATAATCACTGCGGTCTTCCGAGACCCGTCGATAAGGCCATCCCTGCGGAACGGACTGAAGGCTGCCTCAACCCCCTGTATATCACGCACCTTGGAGGTCAAAGATTCGATGTACCGCCTGGAGGAGTTCGATGTCACGTCCTGCACGCCCTCATCTGAGTTCGCCGCCGTGACCTTCACCGCCAACGCATCCCTGCCCATTCCCTCCGCCCGGAGCTGGTTGAACTCGTCAACGGGCTCGGATGAGGACGGCATCATGTTCTCCAGCGCAACGATAGTATCCACCCTAGCCATGCCCGGCAACATAGCCGCCGTCAGCCCTAGGAACAGCACGACCACCTCGACGGCGTGGTTCTCCTGAACCTTCGTGATTCCCGCAAGAGATAGTGGCACTAACCTACACTTATTCACACTATTATTTATGTTGTCGTGCCTCGTCACTCGCCAGTGAACGGGGTCGGAGGCCAATCAGAGCCGCGCATCCCTGAGGCAAGGGCTTTCTTGTGGTGAAAGCTCTAGCTTTTGAAGCCTCTCATATCTCGTCCGGGACCTCCATCTTGTCCTGTTCCCCGTCCCTCATCCTCTCCTTCAGGTCATTCTTCTCAACGTTCCGGTATACGAAATATCTTCCCCGGTCGCTTCCCTTGGTCTCGCTCCTCCCCTCCACGAGCCCGGTGCTTACCAGCTTCGACAGGCCGCGCTGAATTGTTGTACAATCCTTATCGAGCTCCCGGCAATCTACGAGAACCGAGCCTCTCCATCGCACAGGTAGTAGAGAAACCCCGTCTCGGATCCCGACAGTTTATAGGAAGTCTTCAGGAGGTGTTTGATCTCGCCAGGACGTCGCATAGGTCCTAGTTTGTTCCGACAGCAAAAAGAATCAGAGGGGTTCGAGAGGTGATACTAGGCCTCTCTGTGGTAGTAGGTGTGCTCGACGTGCTCTGCCGGGAATTTCACCACCACATATTCGCCGTCCTTCATACCCTCGGTGGTCACGCTCCCTGTCTCAGTGTCAATTTCGGACGTGTGGGTGTGGAGGTCATACTCCAGTCCGCTGTCAAGTACGACCATGATTTCGCCGTGGTCTCGAAGCCGCTGTCTGAGCGTCTCTGGTTCCATGGGTAGAGCAGGGGAAGGCCGCCTTTTTAGGTTGGCAATCTGCCCCTGGCCTAGTCTAGAACCACAAATAGCGCCTCCTCCTCAAGACCATCGAAATCCCACATTGCGTGCACGTAGAGGGCTCCGGGACTGGGCTGGATCACGTAGGAGATGGCGATTGGCAGGACGGCTCCGAGAGCACCTGCAGCGCTGGCGACGGCGAGTGCAATCGAAAGATTTCTCATGTACACGGAGTAGCAGACCACGGTGGCGCTTTTTTCGTCAAGGAGAAGCCTCGTTGCGTGCGAGACCAAGGTTAGTGGGTCTCCGATAGCATGAGGTAGCCGAGTCCTGTATCGGTCAGAGTAAGCAGGGGATACGCACCCAACAACGCTCCTGCCAGGATCCTCGCCGCAGCGTCCGCATCTCCTACGTTGTTCTAGATACAGGATATTTGACCATCGCGGGTTTGATGGGTTATGGCTCCAAACCCCTGGCGATTCGACGCGCTTCCGCCACCTCTATGTGTGGCTTATCTCGGCCCCTGAGCTACCCTCAATCGGTCTCTGGATTTCCTCCGGTGAGGAAGTTTGAAATATCATCAGTAGATGAGAAGAATTATGTGAGACCTCAGCTCGTTCTTCTGGGTCTGCTGGTTCTCGTATCTCTGCCGGGCGCGTCGGCCCAAGCTAGCGGGAGTGAGAGCTGTTTCTCCTTCTTCTATTCGCCGACCTGCCCCCACTGCGACACCGTCGAGTCCTACGTAGAGCAGGATGGCAGAGACTACACCTTCCAGAAATACGCTGCATCTCGCAACACCGAAAAGTTCGCCGCCTACATCCGTAAGTATGATGTTCCGGCGAGACAGGCCGGCAGTGTTCCGACGCTGTTCTCCGAGAAGGACTACGCCGTCGGCTCGAAGAACTCCATAGAGCTCATCAACAGAACCGTGAACTCGGGGAACACCTCCGAGTGCCCGAAGGCAGCAACCAGGGCTCTCCCGAAATCCAGGATGAACGTTTCCACGGGCCCGGACCCACCCAGTCCAGAAAAGGGCTCCGTGAAGGCTCCAGCTGAGGAACTTCCAGGTTTGGCAGGGGTCGCGGCACTGGCCGTAACCGATTCGATAAACCCCTGCGCGATAGCGGTGCTCTTGGTCCTCATGGGGTCGATACTGGGCGAGAACCTTGAGAACCAGCGCCGTGCCGCCCTCTCGGGCCTCGCCTTCGTCGGCGGTGTGTTCTCAGCATACCTGCTCATGGGTGTGATACTAGTGGCAGGGGTGAAGGGTGCCGCTGGGCTGACCTCCATCGGGATGGAATCTATCTACTCATTTTTCGGGGTATTCGCGATCCTCGCTGGCGCCTTGAACCTGAAGGACTGGTACAGCCACGGCCTCGGAGGATTTGCCGTAGAGGTTCCGTTCTCCTGGCGTCCGAAGATGAAGTCCTATCTAAGGTCGGTCACTGGACCAGCGGGCGCCTTCGCGGTCTCCCTCCTAGTCAGCCTATTCCTGCTCCCGTGCACATCCGGACCCTACTTCGTGGCGGGTGGCATGCTCGCAGACATGTCATGGTCCGCGGCCCTACCCTTGCTAGCCGCGTACAACCTGATATTCGTCGCACCGATGCTGGGAATTCTGGGGGCAATCGCCCTCACATCCACCCAGATAGAGGAAATCAAGGACTGGCGAGAGAACAATATCGAACGGCTCCATTTGATTGCGGGACTCATCCTAATAGGGCTCGGATTGTTCCTCCTCCTCTAGATCCCGGAACCGCAATCCGCATATCCCCTATTTCACCCGAGCGTGCGCTCTAGGGGTGTTGACTATTTAAGATTTCCAATGGGTTTGTTTGGTTACGACGCTCACAGTAAGTGCGTCGAGCGGGCGACCATGTTGGTTGTCCGGAGCAGGAAACGCCCCTGGATCTCAGCGTGATAGGAGGCAAGTACTGTACACCGCTACTTTTTCGCTCGGTGTGAGCATGGTTCGACCCAACACCACACATATAGGTTTACATTTGTCAGACGCGTCAACACCGGGTATACTCTGTCCATTGCTCCGTTCTGCGGGGCATGAGGAGTATATCAGGCTGGCGCCCGACGTTGGGTTTTTACTGCCTTTTTCAAGCCGGGCAGTGGATGGCTCGGTTCGAGAAGCCGACGAAGGACGTGGCAAGCTGCGATAAGCTTGGGCGAGGTGCATGCAGCCCTTGAGCCCAAGATCTCCGAATGGGACTTCCCAGCCAGCTTCGGCTGGCTACACGCATTTCTGCGTGGGGCACACGCGGTGAACTGAAACATCTAAGTAACCGCAGGAAGAGAAAGCAACTGCGATTTCCTCAGTAGCGGCGAGCGAACGGGAAACCTTAAGCGCAAACTGAATCCCGAGTTCGAGAGAACTGGGAGATGTGGTTCGGCTCTCCGTTGTGTCCAACATCCGTAGTCCAACTCTCGCTGGAACGCGGGACCACAGAGGGTGAAAGTCCCGTGGACGACAGGATGAACGACACTGGAGATGCCAAGAGTAGCGTGGGTTGGAAATCCTGCGTGAATACACGAGGCACTGTCTCGTAACGCTGAATACTTCTCGAATCCGATAGCGCACTAAGTACCGTGAGGGAAAGCTGAAAAGTACTGTTCGAAGCAGACTGACAAGATCCTCAAACTGTCCGGTCACAGGTTAGGCGGAGCACGAAAGCATCGAAGCGTGTAACGAACCTGGCGAGAGCCACAAGTAGGAAAGCGTGGAGCGGTGTTCCGTCATCCGTATTGAAAAACGGGGCAGAGAGTGTGCTCGCCGTGGCGAGACTAACCAGTTCTGCTGGGGAGTCGCAGCGAAAGCAAGAAGCCCGCAGCGCTTTTGCGTGAGGGGCCGCGTCGTAACAGGCGTGGAGTCACCGCGGCACGATCCGAAACCGGTCGATCCTGGCCTGGTCAGGGTGAAGCGAGGCGAAAGCCTCGTGGAGGCCCGCAAGCGTTGCTGTGATACAAGCGCTCGCGTGAACTGGGTCAAGGGGTGAAATGTCAATCGAGATCGGTGATGGCTGGTTCTTCTCGAAATGGATCGAAGTCCAGCTTCGAGCGATGCTGCCTGTAGAGGTAAAGCCACTGATTGGGCTGTCCTAGGCCTTCGGGCCTAGGAACCCAGTCAAACTCTGAACTCTGCAGGGGCGCAGACCTCGGAAGTCAGGGACGGTGCGTAAGGTACCGTTCCGAGAGGGAAACAACCCAGAGCAAGGTTAAGGCCCCCAATTCCTAGCTAAGTGTCATGAAAGGGCGTCCCGGTTCTCAGACAGTGGGGAGGTTAGCTTAGAAGCAGCTACCCTTTAAAGAAAGCGTAACAGCTCACCCATTGAGAACTGGGGCACCGAAAATGGACGGGGCTCAAGCTAGGAGCCGAGACCTTGCCATCGTTTCTACGATGGGTAGGGAAGCGCTCCGCGCGGACGGAAGCATGGCCGTGAGGTCGTGTGGACCGCCCGGAGACGAAGATTCTGCCGGTAGTACCAACGTCATTGGAAGTGAGAATCTTCCTCGCCGAAAGGGGAAGGGTTCCTCGGCAACGATCGTCGACCGAGGGTTAGCCGGACCTAATCCAGCTCCTAATTGGACGCTGGAGAACAGGGAAGCAGGTTAATATTCCTGCGCCAACTCACAGCACATACACTTTGGGACAACGGTTGCTGCGTCTTCGCGCAGTCCAAGCGGTTGATACGTGGCGAGCATAATGCTTCGACCCCGTGAATCCGTTATGGGTCTGGGAGTTATCCCGGATTTCCGTGCGTCCTGGAGGCTTTGAAAGGCTGTGAGAGACCGTACCGAGAACCAGCACAGGTCCCCAGGCTGAGAAGGCCAAGGCGTATCGGGTGTCAACGCGGCTCAGGGAATTCGGCAAGTTAGCCCCGTACGTTCGCAATATGGGGTGCCTATCGTCTTGCTACGATAGGTCGCAGTGTCTAGGCGGGCTCGACTGTTTACTAAAAACACATCCGACTGCTAGTCCGAAAGGATTTGTACAGTCGGAGACCCTTGCCCAGTGCCAGCACCTGAACACTCCGTTCAAGGAGACGAAGGGCTGGTAAACGGCGGCGCTAACTATGAGCGTCTTAAGGTATCTCGCTACGATGCCTTTCCCTGGCTATATGCTGGAACATCTGAAGACCTCTACTAGGTCAAGTGGCTGAACGGCCGCAAGAATCCCACGCTACCACGGAAATCTTCTTTACGGGAGATTTCTCAAGGTAACAATGCAGTGGGTGCAGACAACCAGCAGGAAACCTTGGATTCAAGTTGGGTGGTTGGCTTCACAGATGCCGAGGGCTGTTTCTACGTAGGTATCAACAAGATGCCGAAAATGAGCCTCGGCTGGCAGGTCTTACCGGAGTTCCGAATCGTTCAACATGAACGAGACGAGGAACTTCTGAAACAGATTCGTGACTTCTTCGGTTTCGGAGATGTCAGAAAAAACCACGGAAATCGAAAGGACTTCCGTGTTAGAGGACTCGACAATCTTGAACAGGTCGTTGAGTTCTTCGAAGATCACCAGCTTAGGACGAAGAAACAGCACGACTTCGAGATGTTCTCGCAAGTCATCGATATGATGAGACACGGAAAACATCTTGAAAGAAACGGCCTCGATCAGATTGCCGAAATTGTTTCAGGCATGAACGAGCAGACCACTCCGACATACCTCAAGGATTCCTCAGAGACTGTACGCCAGGCGACCTCAGACCGAGGTTGAAGATACAGTCCGACCTTCACAGCGATGTGAAGATGTTGCTTCGCAGCAGCACGCATCGGGCTCAGTTATGCTCGATGTCAGAAACCTCGATTTCAGGTGAAGTAACAGCAGTGAGCGTAGTCCCTTGCCAACTAATTGTTGGCCCGATTTAGTAGGGCAACGAGGTCCGCACTGTCCCGAGCCGTGGCCCGGTGAACCCACTATACCGGCGCACAAGCCGGTGACTTCCAGTGGGAAGCGAAGACCCTGTGGAGCTTTGCTGCAGTCTATCGTAGTTGTGGGGGTCCAGACATGAAGCGTAGGTAGAAGACGTCACAGAGTCGCGTGCGCCAGCACGTCGACCAGTCGACCATGGGACACTACCTGTCTGGAACCCTGCGACTCACCTCCTTCGTGGGGAACAGCGATAGCTGGGCAGCTTAGCTGGGGCGGCATCCCTCTGATAGAGAATCAGAGGGGTCCAAAGGTAGGCTCAACCCGGTCAGAAATCGGGTGTAGAGGACAAGGCCAAAAGCCTGCCTGACTGGAACCTGAACGTTACGGGTTCTAGGCGCGGAAGCGTGGCCTAGCGAACCCCTATGTGCCAAGCACTTGTGAGGCCTAGGTATGACAGAAAAGTTACCCCAGGGATAACTGGATTGTCTGCGGCGCGAGTTCATATCGACCCGCAGGTTTGTTACTTCGATGTCGGCTCTCCGTATCCTGGCTGTGCAACAGCAGCCAGGGGTGGGGGTGTTCACCCATTAAAACGGATCGTGAGCTGGGTTTAGATCGGCGTGAGCCAGATCGGTTGCTATCTGCTGGAAGTGTCTACACGTGGTCTGAGAGGAAAGCTCCGGACAGTACGAAAGGAACCCTGGACTGAGGCCTCTGGTCTACCGGTCGTCCGAAAGGGCGGAGCCGGGTAGCTACGCCTCACGGATGTAAGGGCTGAAGGCATCTAAGCCCGAAAGTCTCCTCAAAAACAGACCGCGTCCGCACCTGTAGAACACAGGTTCGATAGAGAGGCGGTGTAAGAACCGAGGCAACGAGGTTCTCAGCCGACCTCCACTAACAGCGGTTTGGCGGTACAAATCTAACTGACGGCACCAGCCTGAGCTCTAACAAAGACAGAGCACAGGCCCGGTGTTGACACGTCTCGACGCGTTGGGAAGAACCGTGCTAACATTTCAATATCATACAGTACTGAGTTTTGGTTATGACTGTATCAGAAGAGTATGCTGAACTTCTGGAATACTCTAGAAACGAGATCTTGAACGTATGTGAGAGGCGGAAAAATGAGGGGCTCTTCGACGTACTGTTTGCCTTCGTATTATCGGAGAGCGGCGAGATGTACTCAGGGAAAGCCTTCGAGTCTAGTCAGCCGCAGTTTGGTTTCTGCGCCGAGAGACACGCAATAAACCAGATGCAGTATGAAGAGACAGAAAAGTCGGAAATCAAGTCTATGCTGATAGCTGGGCCAGTGCCAAAGGGCTCGGACCATGTGGTTATGCCGTGCGGAGCCTGTAGACACGCGGTGAACGAGTTCGGGAACGAAGAGACTGACATCATCTGCACGAACTTCATTAGAACCGAGGAGAATTGGAATTTGTTTGAAGAAATGGAGAGATTCAACCCCAACCAGCTCTATCCGGAGGCCTACGAGCCGGTAGAATGGGAATGAGAAAACTTGATTCCGTATTCAAGGAATTTCCGAGAGTTAAGGAAGCTTTCGAATACGCAAAAGAAAAATACCTAGAGGCGGATTTAGTCCAGCACAACTGGGACCACATAACTGGAAACCTGTACCGCGCTCTAGACATATCCGGACACACAAACGAGCAAGCAGATCACGCGGTTTTGGTCACCGCCGTCCTCTTCCACGACATCGGGGTTACGGAGGGCAAGTATTCCGAGCACGAGGAAAGGAGCGTGAAAATTGCTAGGCGGGAGCTGCCCGACATGGGCTTCTCTGAGGAAGAAATTGATGAGATCGTCCATTGTATAGACACGACGAGTGAGGACACGGAGTCCAAGACTTTAGAGGCGGAGATTAACTCGGATGCGGATAAGCTCGTGAAAGCAGGCTTTGCATCAGTTTTCAACTTTTTCCGAGTCCAAGCCGAGCTTGACAAGGATCTCGAGGACATGGTGTCTGACCTGTCAAGATACGAGAAGCTGGAAGAGCAGGGTTTCTATACAGAGAGGGCCAGGGAGATAGCTGGCAGGGACGGTTTCGAGAAGAGAATCCGTTTCTTGGAGAGGTTCCGCGACTCACTGAAGAGTCGGCCTGATTTCACTGCTGATGAGAAAGATTTGTTTGACGGCGAGTCTCGTTAGCTTCCCAAGACCCCATGCCTGTCCAGTAACAGGTAGAGCGGCAGAGCCGCTGCAGACAGCGCGACTGCGATGAGGGTCATGGTCTGGACGGTTCCTATAAGGTCCGCGGCACGGCCTATCAGCGGAATCGTGAGCGAATAGACGACGCGTTTAAGCAGGTTTTTGATCGACAGCACCGTGGCTCTGTCCGCGGAGTCGGTGAGCTGGTTGACATAGTCGGATATTACCGGCCCCATTAGTCCCTGAACTAGCTGGTGCAGAGCTATGAACGCGAAGGCGTAGCGAGACGGGAGTGAGCCCAGGAGAGCGAAGCCCAGTACCGCCGTTACCACCACCAGCTTGAGAGAATTGCCCATGCCCACTTTATCCTCGATGCGGTGGGCGCTGCTGGAAATAGCGGCGGTCAGCAGCCTAGCACCTGCGATTATTGCTCCAAACCAGGCCAGCGGCGTCCCAACCTCTCTCATGTATGGCTGATATAGAAAGTACGCGACATGCGTCGACGTGCCAACGAACGCACTAAACAGTATCACGTAACGAAGGTCGGGTTTGTTTCTCAGCACAGTATTTGCGACACGCCTCAGGTCGTCCGCGTATCCGGGTCGTACGGACTTCTCATGCAGGCCGGTCTCTCTGAGTGAAAGAGCCAAGGGAACCATCAGAACGAGCGGCGGTATGGAGTACCAGATCGTCAGCCTGAGCCCTTGCTCGGCGACCAAACCACCTACCAAGCTAGCAGCAGCGCCCGAAATCAGCTGCGAGGACTTCATACGGCCTTTGATTTTGGTGAACTCATCCTCGCGCGAATCCTGCTTAAGAGAGTCAAAGGCAAGGGCTGACGCCGAACCGGACTGTAGAGCCCCCGCAACAGACATGACGAGCTCGCCAAGTAGAAACTCCCAGAATCCGGAGCCTAGCACGTACGCCGACATTCCGAGTGCCCCGAAGACTGCGCCAGCGATCAATGAGATTCGCCGACCCTTCCTATCGGCGAGATAGCCGGAGGGTATCTCAAGCACTATCTGCGATATCGAATAGAGCGATTGTAGGAGCAACACCTGCGTCAAGTTGAGGCCGTTCTCCTGGAAGAACAGAACTATTACAGGAGTCCACAGCATGAAATCTCCTAGAACACGGAACACGTACAGCTTAGGGATGTTCCCGCGGAATCCCTGTGAACTCAGCGTATCCATACCAGTTCATTCTCAAAGAGTTCACAAAAACCATGTCTCGGCTGCTCTCACCATCCGGAAAACCGATCCGATGCGACATTGAGGCCAGTAACCGCAGTTGCTGGTGACTTATCGAATACCCGGACAGACATAATAGTATGTGATTCAGGATGTGTAGTATGAAAACAGAGCAGACGTTCCTAGGTGAGCACAGTGAAGATGTGACCTGTGGTCTATGCCACACGAACCTACACGACGGCACCGAGACAACGCCGCTATACAACAGCACAGTACACGAGGAGTGCCTCTACGAGAAGTTCCTGACCGACGAGAAACTATATTAGACCGTTAGGAGCGTATGTCCGCTCGTGGTGTCTAGAGAGTCAAGGAGAGTTGAGTAGAAGTCAGGTCCTAGAGTTCGGTAGCCCGTCTTGTGGACAGATACCAGCCAGCACAATTAATGGAGTATCTACCAGTGTAAGTTCTGTGGAACAAAGAGACAAGCTCACGCCTGTGGAGAACCTGGCTCTGGACAAACTCGATACACAGTTTGACGAAGTAATCAGGTGTACGCCCAACGCGATAGACGGGTTCTCGGAGAGGTTTCCGAGTCTTGCCGATCGGGTGTCCAGTAGAGCCCAAAGACACGGCGTGGAACTGGGGAACGTGTTCCGGCCAGGTGTGCCGGACTTCCTTGGGGTTCAAGAGACCGGCGAGTACCTGTTCGTGGAAGTGAAGGGTGCCGGCGACGGACTGCGGCACAGCCAGCTGAAGTGGCTGAGGGACTTCCGAGACCTGGAGGTCGAGGTGTGGTTCGTCGACTCTAATGACGGCGCCACGGAGCGGATGAACAGCAGCCGTCTAGACGCTTACAGCCTCAAAGACAAGACCGGAACCGGCTCGGAAGTAGTGGAGGTCGAGAGCGGTCTCGCGGTTCAGATTCCTGGATCGCTGGCAGCCTCCGTACAGCTTTCCGCCGGTGACAAAGCCGACTGGAGCGTTGTTGACTCCTCAACTCTGGAACTGGACACTTAGCGCGATGTCTTCCCCTCAAAGCTTCACAGGCCAAGCTTGAACGGCGCGTTCTCCTCGAAGTAGTTGGCTGTGATGGGCGCGACCTCGTGAAGCTCGTCGTTCATCTCGTCCGCCAGCTCTCTCACCTCCCACTGGGCGTTCGCCTTGCCTCTGATGTTCATGACGTGCATCAGCGACCGGAGGTTGCCTGAGGCGACGATGTTGACGGGAGATCCGATCGGGAGCGCGAACCGGGCGTCCTCCTTCGGCACCCCGTCCTCGACCGCGTCGCCGTAGAACTCCGTGAGGTCGTCCATCAGCTCGTCGTACCTCTGTCGGTACTCCTGTCTCACGTCCTCGTCGAGATCGACAAGTCCGGCGTCTCTCGACAGGTGCTCGTCCGAGTCTCTGAGTGTTTCGGGAACGACGATGTCCTTGTCCTCGAAGTCGACGTACCTCTGGCTCTGGACGTCGAAGCTCATATGTCGGTGTCGCGTGAGCTGCGCCATCAGGCTTCTGCTGACGTCGTTGATGGCGAAAGATGCGGACGGATGCTCGAAGACGCCGTAGTGTTCGCGGTCCAGAAGCTGTTCAAGCAGTGACTTCTTCTTGGCTTCGAGCTCAGTTCTGGCGTCGTCCCATGAGGGCTCTGCAAGGTTGTCCTCGACCCACTCGTAGTCTCCTGATCGTAGTCGATCGGCTCCATGGCCGCTTCGTATCCGACGTCCGCGACCCAGTCGTCGCTGTAGTCATTTCTGGCCGCCATGGCCACCGTCTTTTCTGGCTTGTCGGTATAATCTAACAACTCAACTTTCATCGCACTGGGCTTGGTTCGTACTCAGAATTTAGGTGTCTTTCGTTTGTGTACGAGACGTCCTAAGTTTCTCACTACCGTGTGTCACTACGTTTGCGCTCTTGAGCGATGTCGATATTAAACTCTTCAGCGCTCAAAAACAGACATGGCTAAGATAGCAGTAGTTCTGAAAGTCATGCCAGAGGAAGCAGAAACCGACCTGGATGCGCTGGAGAGAGAGGTGCGCGATACCGTAGGTGTAGACGACCTCCAGACAGAGGACGTGGCCTTCGGTCTGAAGGCCCTGAAGGTCTCAACCGTAGTCGACGACGAGCAGATGGGGATGGAGGGCGCGAAAGAGAGTCTCGAGGGAATTGACGAAGTACAGTCCGTGGAGATAGAGAGCTTCAACAAGATCTAATCTACGTATCACGGATTCGTTCTCTAATTACCGAGGGTCTGAGTTCGTCTCCAGGGAACTCGTCGTTCTGCGCCAGGTGACCCGCCACTGCTGTCAAAGCCTGGGCTCTAAAGAACCGATCCTGCTGAGGCCTTGGTGGTAGGTCTCGAACCTCTCTGTAACCACGAAGAAAAGCCGGCCCTAGGCCGGTTCCGTGCAGGTCGAAGTATGTTGCTGCTTTCGCCGCGTCCCTTCTTGCGGAGCCGGAATGGGCGTAGTCGAAATCAATAACTCCCGATACGACCCCGTCCTGCGCCAGTATGTTGTCGGGCGAGTAGTCGTCATGGCACAGAACGAGTTCGCCGCCTTCAATTAGTTGATAGCTGTTGTCGAAGAACTCGGCGAGCTCGGATGCCAGCGAGCGAGCGCCGCAGTCCTCAATGCGTTTTATCGCTGTCTCCGTCTCCTCACGGATGTACTCAACGTAGCTGTCATCGAACCCGAGAACCTGTAACTGGCCATCATACGCAAGCCAACCGGGTTTATCAAACGATGTCTGATTATGGAGCTTCGCCAGCATCACCCCCGACCTCTCTGCCAGGTGCGTGGAGGGCTCGCTCTCGACGGACGTACCTGGGACGGAGCCGACAACCGTGTACGCCACGTCCATAAAATCGCTGACCTCAGGCGTCATTACCTCTGGAACCGGGACCGGCGAGTCGTGCAGGTACTTGTATATGTTCAGACAGTTCTGCAGCGAGTTGGTATCGGCCTCGGGTGACACCTGGAGCACGAGCTCGCCGTCAGGTGTCTCGACGGCGTACGTTGTATGAACTCTCCCTTCGTCAATCTCCTCAATGCTGTTGACTCTGTTGATGCCGGCGTCCTCTAGCAGTTTCTCCGGCTTGGTCACTCGAAATCGTAGCCTCCCTCACAGATTTCGCAACCGTAGTTTTTCACGCAGTCACGGCAGATTCTCGCGCCGCAGAGCCGGCAGCTGGCGGCGGCTTCCCTCTTTTGACACGACTCGCAGAACACTTGGTGTACTGCAGGAGAGCAGTGTTTTAGGTCTTGTGGACTGCAGAGTATTGCGCGTACCCAGAGTAAAGAAGCTACAGAGACATTCTATTGATATGGGAGTGGACCTTGGTGATCTGGTCGATGGCGAGGACATAACATACGCCGATCTGAACGACAGGGTGTTGGCGGTGGACGCGATGAACGTGCTGTACCAGTTTCTGTCCATCATAAGGCAACGCGACGGCACGCCGCTGAAGGACTCGGACGGCAACATAACCTCCCACCTGTCGGGGCTTTTCTACCGCACCACGAAGCTGCTCGACAGCAACATCCGCCCGGTCTACGTGTTCGACGGCGAGATGCCTGATCTGAAGGCGACGGAGGCCGCGCAGAGACGTGAGAAACGCGAAGAGGCGCAGAAGGAGTGGGAGAAACTGAAGGAGGAGGGAGATGTGGATGAGGCCTTCTCCAAAGCCATGCAGAGCTCGCGAGTCACCGGAGACATGATAGACGAGTCGAGGGAGCTTCTAGACGCTATGGGTGTGCCGTACGTGGACGCACCGAGCGAGGGAGAGGCACAGGCAGCTCGGATGGCGGCGAACGGCAGCGTCTATGGTGTTGGAAGCCAGGACTGGGACTCGCTCCTCTTCGGCGCCGAAAGAATGGTGAAGAACCTGACATCGCGGAAGAAACGAAGCAACCCGGACGGTTCGAGCCGCAGGATATCCACCGAACTCATACGGCTGGAACACGTCTTGGACGACCTCGGGCTCTCACGCCGCGAACTGGTGTGGATGGGCATGCTCGTCGGCACCGACTTCAACCCCGATGGAATATACGGGGTTGGGCCGAAGACCGCGCTGAAAATTGTACGGCGAAACCAGTCCCTGGAAGAGGTTCTGTCGGAGGACAAGGTCGACTGGGACTCGGAGAACGACCCTTACCGCATAGAGGACTTCTTCATGAAACCCCCCACGAACGACGCGAACTTCAGCTTCGGTTCGGTAGATGCAGACCTCGTGGAGGAAATAATGATTGAAACGCACGGCTTCTCCGAGAAGCGCATCCAATCAGGCCTTGAAAGGCTTTCAAACGCGTTGGAGGCGCGTCAGAAGGGTATCGGAAGCTTCACGTAGACGTTCAGCTACGAGTCTTTGGTCGACCTGAGCTGTTGGAGCACAAGCTTCATCATCTCTCCAAGCTCCTGATACGCGTCCCCGAGGTCGTCCATCCTCTCGTTCTGATCCTCCAGTTCCTCGACCACCAGACGGAGATCATCGCCGGATTCCGACGACTCAGTTTGCGCCTGTTGCTCGAACTTCTCCTCCAGGGCGTCAAACCTTCTCTCAAGCAGGGCACCGAGATCCTCTAGGTCAGGTCTTTCCGGCTGTGTTGTGTCGTCGGTCTGCTGGAGCTCCTCGTACTCATCAGCGGTCAAGAGCTTGAGCTGGGACAGGTCATCGACGTCGTTGAACAGAAGCTTGATGTCCGATATTACTCCCTCCACGCTCTCCAGACGCTGCCTCAGCTCCTCGTGGTCTGAATCGGAGACCCTTGACTCGATGTCTTCGACCTCGCCCTCCACGTTCTGAACCTCCACCTTGACAGCATCTACCTCGTCGTTGGTCTCATCGACTCTGTCCGTCAGTCTTCGACCAATCCCTGGTTCGCGGCCTGGTTCACCTGTTTCTCAGCTCCTCTATCCTCTGTTCATCGC
>KB659949.1_pt163 | contig 20747 bp, 16 predicted proteins | sample 558768 | NCBI scaffold set KB644980.1 | reverse complement strand
GACCGATATCAGCGAGCAGAAACAGCGCGAGCAAGCGCTCAAGCGGCAGAACGAACGCCTTGATAAGTTCACCAGCATCGTCAGCCACGACCTGCGAAATCCACTAAACGTCGCCATGGCACGGCTCGAGCTCGCGACTGACGAGTGTGACAGCCCACACCTCGACGATGTCAGGGCCGCCCACAACTGGATGGAGCAGCTTATTGATGATCTCCTGCAGTTTGCACGCGCCGGCCACGGCGCGATCGAGCACGACCACATTGATCTACGCCGGCTTGTTCGCGAGTTCCAGGCCACCGGGGCGACCGACGAGGCGGCCGTCGTTGTCGAGACCGAGCAGACAATCCGGGCCGACCGAGACCGGGTCAGGCAGCTGATAGAGAATCTTATTCAGAATGCCCTCGACCACGGGGGGACGAGTGTCACTGTTGGCGACTGCGACGGCGGGTTCTACGTTGAGGACGACGGCCCCGGAGTTCCCGAGGCGAGCTGTGCGACCATCTTCGAGCCCGGCTACTCCTCGACGACCGATGGCACCGGCTTCGGGCTCAGTATCGTCAAAGAGGTCGTCGATGCACACGGCTGGGAGATCCGAGTGACCGGCGGAGCCGACGGCGGCGCGCGGTTCGAGATCACCGGCGTCGAGCCCGCGACCGGACCTGAGCCGACCTGATCTGAGCCGATTCAGGCCTGTCCACGCCATGGAAACACCGGCGGGCGAAAAAAGTGTGACCGCGGCGAGTGTCGCGGCTACGGGTGGTGCGTTAACGCTGCAGGCACCAACATTCTGTGTGCGTTAAAAGAGAATAGACCGGTTAGATATGGCCGATGTCGGGGCAAGATGATTGAATACGGGACAGCCACCCAAACAAGGCGAGGCTGCCAACTGTACCGGCGATAGCAAGAGCAATCGTAGCGAGTGTACTAATATGTTCGATCATAGGTAAACTGCCTCGGGGTCAAGCCCCGTGGCATCCGGCTTGAACCGCTTGTGAAGTGAGTTGAGTTGGGGTTGGTTGCGTTGCGTTACGCTAGGCTAAATCAAATCAAGGTAGATCTGTGTCTCTGTTCGCCGACTAGCTACGTTGTGCGTGTCGCGATATAACACGCTGATCTGTCGTTACCGACACGCACGGTCGTCTGTGCGGGTGTCGGCACAGCGGCACAGGGTCGTACGCCCGGCCGGCGTGGCAGGTGCGCACGCCGCTGCATACAACTATGCAGAACAAATTTGCACTTAACGTGATTGTGTTTGCGTGATAATACCTCTTGGCTTTCAGGAACGAGCGAGCCAGATCTGAGACGAGAGCCACTGGCGGCTGATTGGGATCAGAGCATCGCCTCGATACACAGCGAGTGCTGACCCCGACCCAGAGGGGCCTCACGTGATAGGTGGTATCGGTTGTTGAACCCGGGATCCAGCAAAGCTGATTTGCCTCGCAAACAACACTAATGATTGTTGAGGAAACGTTCAGAATGAGTGGCTTGCCTCTCGCTATGTGGAGTGTGCTGCCGGTCGTGGCGACAGCAGTGCTGACCGGGCTCGTTTGGCGCCGGCGTGCGCACCCGGCTGCCCGGCTCCTCCTCGGGGCGAGCGTGGCAATGTTGCTCGGAAGCCTGCTACATCTTGTCGTCGTGCTCGTGCCGGGACTGATCGCTGACTCCACCAACGCCAATGCGGACGGGGGCGACTGGCCGTTGCTCGTGTTCCCGGTTACGGCTATCGCAGGGGGGCTGTGGCTGTTGTTCGCGCTGCAGTATACCGGACGAGGGCAGTCCGTCTTTCGTGTCGTGGCCGCCGGCGTGATCGGACTCACCGGGGCAGCCGTGGGGACGGTCGGACTGTACCTCGGGGGCGTGTTTACGCAGCCGCTGGCAACGGATCTCGTCGCGCTCGTCCTCCTCGCCGTCTCAATGCTCGCTGCGGTCGGCGTGTTTGTTCTCGTGGGGGTGTCGGTTGGGCAGAACGCGTTCCCGTCGCGTGAGCCGCTGTTTTTTGCCGGTGGCGCGGTCGCGCTGGCCGCCGGCATGAACGTTGCCGCGAGTTTCGAGTCGACGCTTGCGTACACCAGCATGCTCACCGGCGCTGGTGTACTGTTCAGCCGCGCCGTCGCACGCACATCGGCGTTCGAGACACTGCCGGCTGCACAGGTTGTTGGCCGTGACCAGGTCATCGAAGAGATGACAGACGCCGTCGTCGTCGTCGACCGCGACGGACAGATTAGAGACCTGAACGCGGCCGCTGAGGAACTGTTCGAGACGACACGTAATGCGCTGGCTGGCGCGCCGTTCGCCGAGCTGCTCGTGACGTCATGTCCAACACTCGAGGAGATTACGGCCGACAGCCTGACGCGCGTTGAGACGGCCGACGGACGGATCCTTGTTGTCAGAACCGACCGGATCGTTGGCGAGCGCGCTGGCGAGCTCGGCTACCTGCTCGTCTGGAGCGATATCACCGATCAGCAGCTCCGGGAACAGCGGCTGACGGTCCTCAACCGGGTTCTCGTCAGGACACTCGGCGAACAGATCAGAGAGATCCGTGACGACGCGGCGCGGATCACCACCGAAGAGGCCGACAGACAGGCGACCGCAGACCAGGTCTGGACAACCGCGTCGTCACTCATCGGGCTTGTCGCCGACGCACGAACCCTCGAGCGTAGGCTCACGACCGACCAGCCCCAGGCCGACCGGTGTGAGGACCTCACGGCCGAGGTACGAGGATGTTGTTGAGTCTGAGTTACGGGCCGGGCACCGGACACCGTCAGTGACAGTCGATGCCCCTCCGGAGCCGGTCGCTGCGGCAATCTCCGTGCCGCTTGTTCGCGCGCTCATGGGAAACCTCCTCACCGACGCGATACAACAGGCCGACGAGCGTGTCGTCGTCGAGATACTTCCGACAGCCGCAATGGCCGTGACCGACGACCGGCCGAACCCGGCGGCCACGACCGAGCACGAGTATGATGACCTCTCGATCACGATCGCCCGGCTAGTCGCAGACCGCGTCGGCGGTACCGTCGCCATCGATATCACGAACCAGCGACGACAGACGACCGTCCGGCTCCCCACGCCGGCTGGGTCGGAACAGACAAGCGCCCAGCCGGCGTCTGATCAGGACCATCAGGACGGGACAGGGGGCGACAGAGACAGAGACAGAGACTGAAACTAAGACACGGGCTGAGACAGAAACTGGAACACAGACTGAAGTAGATCCGGGTTCCGAAGCAGAGCCAGCCCCTGACACCGACTTCAGTCCGAGCTCGGACCCGACGCTATCGGACTCGAGCCAGCCACGTGGATAAGGACAATACAGAGAAGCCCACGCGGTTGTGTGCAGTCGACTGAGCGGTCCCTGGCGCCAGTGTGAATATGAATATACATATGCCAATGGACATTGACATGATTACGATCATGATCCCATCCGCAGCCGTGGGCGGTGCCGGCGCCGCGACGGTCGGGCTCTGTGTTGTGACCGCGGTTGCCGCCGCTCAGCGTCGGACACGCCCTGGCGCCACCGAGTTCGGTCTAATAGTGCTTGCAGTTGGGGGGCTCGCTGCAGTCGTGTCGGGGTGGCAGCTCGACATCGTGTCTCCTACTGTCGGCTCGGTCGCCGTGACGGTCGGCCTCATGCTCGCGCCACTGGCCTGGGCCGCGTTCGTCTTCGCCTACACTGGACGCGGACCAACGCTCACGCGCGGATGGATGGCCACTCCTCGCCGGACTCGGTGCGGTGACGGTCGGAAGCACCGTGCTCGCAGCGACCGGGCTGACAGCGTCCGGAGTTGCCGGACAGGCTGTGCTCACCGTGACAGCCCTGTCACAGGTTGCCGTCTTCTCGCTCAGCTTGCTCGGCGTGTTACTCATCGGCCGGGCAGCCCTAACATACGATGACCTGCCGCTCAAGCGCGCGGGAACGCTGATTGTCACCGGACTCGGGGTCACGTCGTTACCGTTCTGGTGGCTGCTCGTCGGGACGGTCTCGACGCCGACGATCCTCTCGCTCACGACCACTCAACTGGTCGCTACCGGCGGAGCGTTATTTCTCGGACAGTTTGGGACGAGACTGTTCACTGACCGACCGTTGACCGGTCATCTCGCCCGCGAGACAATCCTCGATACGATGAGCGAGTCGGTCATTATCGCCGACCAGAACGACCGTATTCTCGACGCCAATGAACAAGCCGCCGAAACGTTCGGCGTCGAACAGTCACAGCTCCCCGATCGGCGGACGACCGATATCGGCATTACGCCGGCAATGTCCGACGACGTCGTTGTTCTCGATACCAACAGCGGTGTTCGCGAGTTTCGCGTTTCACGAACGCCGCTGTCGGCGCCCCGCGGCTCACCGGTCGGATACAGCTACCGGCTGCGGGACGTGACCGACAAACACACACAGGAGCAGAAACTCGAGGTGTTCAATCGGATCCTCCGGCATAACCTCCGGAACGATCTCGACGCGATCCGCGGGTTTGCAGAGGCGATCCGAGCCGACGGCGGTGAGCCCGGCCACGCCGACCGGGTGGTCGATATCAGCGGCGAGCTTGTCGAGTTGACGGCACAGCTCGAGACGGCAAACAAGGTCCTGACCGACCACACCCCGGCTGCCGAGGCATGTGATCTCGTCGCCGTCGCCGAGGCCGCCGCCGAGACCGCTCGCGCCCGCGCTGGCGCCGGCACCGACGCCGTGACCGTGACCGTCACCACCACTGCCGACGAGCCGGTGCGTGTCGAGACTGACCCGAAGATCCTTCGGTTTGCCCTCGCAGAGCTGATCACAAACGGCCTCAAGCACTCGACCGAGCCCGCTCCCGAGCTGGAGCTCCGCCTCGAGGACCGGCCGGACGGGGCCAGCGTCGCGGTGTGCGACGACGGGCCTGGACTCCCAGCCAACGAACGGGCCGTCCTCGTCGCGGGCGAGGAGACGCCGCTCAGACACGGCCGTGGGATCGGCCTCTGGACGGTCCGGTGGGCCGTGAAGCGACTGGGCGGCGAGCTCGCTGTCGCCGACCGGGACCCAACCGGGACGACGGTCACCGTTCGCGTCCCCGACGGTCGTGTCCGGTAACCGGCTCGGCCCGCGCCGCGTGCGGCCGCCCGGCGTCGTGACGCGCAGTCCGTACCGAACTGTTAGTTATCCTGTATGTTGTAGCGCCGCCATGGACCGCAGATCCGCCCTCCAGTCGGTCGGAGCCGCCGGCGTCGCGTTCGTCACCGGCTGTCTCTCCGGGTCGGAGGACCCAGCCCCGTCGCTGGCGTCCGTGCAGCTGTCCAATCACACCGGCGACCCCGTAACTGCCGAGTGCGCGGAGACGCCGACGAGACCGTGATTTACGACCGGCGTCACAGACTCGAGGCCGCCGCAACCCGGGAGGCCGGCGGTGGACAGGCGTATCGCTCCACCGGCGGAACGCTGCTCGCCGAGGACTGGCTGGCTGAGCCGGGGCCCATCCGGTGTACGTTCACCGTTCCAGCCCACGGGTTGGCGGCGTCGTTCGACGCCGACGAGGCGACGATCGGCGGACAGCTGGTGTCGAACGCAGAACAAAGCCCATGTTACTTTCTCAAGGCCCGCGTCGGCGGCGAAAAGTCTCCGGTCACCACGAGCACATCGACGGTCCCGGAGCGGCTCACCGTCGTCTCGGACTGGTACGACACCGACATCTTCGATTACGACCACGCCGGTAGCTGCTCCTGACCGTTGACCGTTTGTCCCCGGTGCGGCCGGGCCCGCGTATGAGGCTCTCAGAGACTGTCTGTCCGTCTCCAGTCCCGGAGCCCTATCTGGCTAGCCAACCGACGCGGCGGGCTGGGTCGCCGTCAGCCGTGACTGTCGGTGTTGAGAGAACGAGGGTGGGAGAGGAGGATACAGGAGGCCTACCGGCACTCACTCGCCGCCGGCCGAGTCGCCAATCGGCTCAACGACAAACCGGTATTCCGGGATCGACGCATCGAGGTTCGCCGGCGACTCCGCGCGGGCGTGTGTCCGGCAGAGATACGCTTCTGCTTCGACGATGCCGGCGCCGGTCTCCTCTGCGTACCGTTCCCGGGCGACGAACGCGACTGTGTCCTCACAGCCACGCCGGTGGCACTCGGTGTCGGGGTCTATCATTCGCGGCTCAGACTCCGCGACCAGGAGGGAAAACACCACCGACGGCGGGACCGGGAACGCGCCCCGGACAGCCGGCCCGACGACACCCAACGCCCACCCGGACTCGACTCAACTCGGGCTCAAGCTCGGACTCGAACATAGGTCGGGGCGGTGCGGGCAGACTGTGCCTGTGCGGGTCAGGCCAGCCACTCCTCGGGTTTGGTGTCGTAGTCGACGTTTGTTGCGGCGAGATGCTCGACGGCCTCCCAGTCGAGCTCACGCTCGGCGAACTCAACGCCGTCGTATCTGATTTCTCGGCCCCGCTCGGTCGGCTCCGGCTCGCCGTCCCGGCGGCGGGCAACTTCGATATCGTGTTCGTCGTACTCTTTGACGATCGTCTGGAGCGCGACGGGGCGACCCCACAGCTCGAACACCCGCTCGAGGGTGTCTTTGGCTTGCGCTCTGTCGAGTGCGACGCCGTTGTACTCGTGTTCGAGCAACAGCTCGTTTCGGTTCCGGTAGTTGCCGTCGGCAACGGCGATTGTCGGCTTCCCGAAGTTGGTGAACTGAAGCATCAGCTTGCGCTTGACCGCCTCGTAGTCAGTCGAGGTCACCCGGTAGTCTTCCGAGGCGTGGGTATACTCGTAGGTGAAGTAATTGTGCTCATCGACGAACTCCTGGGTGAGAAATTCGTCGATGAACGTAACGTCGTTGTGACTCTCACGAACCTCATGCATCCGGTTCCAGCCGGCGGTGTACTCGACATCCGCAATCGCGTCATCGATACTTTCGTACCGGGCGTCGTCGAACATATATCGGGCGATCCGCTCAAGATCTTCAAGTGCGATCCGGCCCAGATAGCCGCGGTTTTCGGGACTAACCAACGAGTAATGTCGCTCTGCGAGCCCCGCGTATGTCAGCAGCTTCCAGGGGTACTGCTCAAGATCGATCTCCCCGTCACGGGCCGCTGCGAGCGCCTCGGCGTCGATCCGGGGGTCGTCGGCCGGCACCGCTTCGAGTGCTTCAGGGTCAGACTCGACCGACGCAACAAGCGAGTCGGGCTCGAGCAACTCGAGCACCCGGTCGAAATCGACTTTATCATGGAAGTTCCGCCAGGTGATACCCTCAACTCGAAGCAACAACTCGACGACGTGGCGACGGTTCGCAGTGTTCTCGATGTACTGCCACAGCTGGAGCCCCAAGCTGTAGGGGTTCATTCCCTCTGAGCCGAGTACTTGGGACATATGATCGGCGTAGGTAATGAACTCGTCGTCGTCGGCGAAGTTCTCGCCAGCCATCATCAGTGACTCCTGTATGCTGGCCCAGCCCTCGTTCATGATCTTGGTCATCTTCTGAGGCGCGAAGTAGTAGGCCTCTCGGCGCAGGATCTCGAGGATTTCGCGCTGCCACTCTTCCATTTCAACGGCCTTCCCGGCGTCAGGGTCATACTGCATGCCGTGCTCGCGGAGAAAGGCGAGTAGGTCGGCGTCCGGCTCGGCCGGAGTGCCGGTGCCTTGCTCCTCGGTTGCGCCGTCGACGTCGTCAAACACCTGTTCACGAACGTCCTCAGAGAGATCAAGCTCCGCGAGCTGTTGCTCGACGGTCTCGTCTTCGATCTCTTGGCTGGTATCGGTTGCCTCGACGGGCTGGTAGGCACGGTGCTGGTCGACGGTGTCTTCAAGACAGAGCACGTGATCGATCCACCGCTCGACTTCACCGCGGTCGATCTCGGGGTCGTTCATGTAGCTCTCGATTGTCTCAGCGTGGCGCGCGAGCAACGCGGCGGCGTCAGGGTCGCGACCGAACAGCCCAAACCACTCGTTGTTGTTAAAGAAGTCGGAGTGGGCTTCAACGTGGGTGATGACGGCCTTCTGGTCGGCTGTGCTGTTTGACACCTGGAGGAACGCATGAGCCGGATTGTCGTTGTTGACAATCTCGAAGGCCTTGCCACCGAGGAACTGGCTTTGTTTTTGCTGGCGGTCGTATTTCATTCCCCACCGCCAATGAGGGTACCGCTCCTGGAAGCCGTCGTAGGCGATCAGCTGGTTCATCTCGTCGTAGTCGACGATCCAGTAGTTGACCGGATACGGCTCCAGCCCGAGCTTCGTCGCAAGATTGGCCGCCTCCTTGGCAGCCGTGTCAAGCGCGTCGGCCTCACGGCGTTTCTCGAACTCACTCATTGGTGGCCTCCGTGCTCATAATCTCATAGATCGCCTCAGTCACGTCCTCAGGGCTCGAGACGTACGCGACCGCGACATCGTCAGTGCTGCGGAACTGGCGCTCAACCTCCTCGGCGTGCGTTGCGTTGATTGCGTTACCCGATGGTTGGGTTTCGACGTAGGCGTGAAGATTGGCGTCGATCGTCTCCATCAGCGGCACTACGTTCTCCTCGGTGTCGTTCGAGGAGTTCTCTGAGTCGCCAGCAGCAAACACGTACCGGTTCCACTCGGTCCATGGATAGGCCGCGTCGAGGCGGTCGGCGGCCAGCTCGTAGGCACTCGAGATCCGTGTCCCACCGCCGGAACGAATACCGAAGAACTCGTCCCGGTCGACCTCCCAGGCGTCGGCGTCGTGGGCGATGTAGACGAACTCAGCGTTATCGTATTTGCCCTGGAGATACCAGTCAAGCGGCGTGAACGTCCGTTCGACGAGCTCGCGTTTTTTCTGGCGCATACTGCCGGAGACATCACGGATATTGACCACAACAACGTTTTTCTCGCGTTCCTCGACGGTCTCGGGGAACCGATACCGTTCGTCCTGCCGGCGAAACGGGATCTGGTCGACACCCTCCCGGCGGATGCGTTCAGACGTGCCGGTCCGGTCAACCGCAGCCTCCATCGCCGCCAAGTCAGCGTAGACCACGCGTTCGTCTGCTGGAAGACTACTGTATGCCTTCTCGATCCACGCCCGCGAGACGGGCAGGTTTTCACTGCTTCGTGCCCACTCAAACACCCGCGCCGGGCCCCAGCCCTCAATCTGGAGGGCCGCCCGAACGTACTCCTCGTCGAAATCCATCGCGAGCTTGCGTTTCAGCCCCGATTTGAACAGCTGCTCGAAATCAAGGGTACTGGTCGGTCCCGACCGGCTAATGTCGGTGAAATCGCCCTCGGTTTCCTCGACGACAGCCTTGCCTTTCGGTTCGAGATCGAGCCCGAGCTCATCGTCGAGCTCCTGTGCGAACTCCTCGGGGTCCATCTCGTAGTACTCGTGCTCGGCGCCCTCCTCGCCCGGGTCGCCGTCCTCATCGCCGTCGCCAGGCTCTGGCTCGCCGACGGGATCGCCGGGCTGAGGGGTGCCGTCGCCGCCCTGGCCGACCCCGCCCATGTCACGCTGGTCGTAGGCGAACTCCGGCAGGTCGACAATCTTGATCGGTACGCGCACTGCGTCCCGACCGCTGCCGCCGAGGTCACCGTACTGGATGAACTCGGACAGGTCCTGGCGGCGCTGTTCGCCTACCTCACGGAACCGTTCGAAGTCTTCCCTCAGTCCCATCGGTAACTCACCTGGCTCATCACGTGGCGGCTTGTCAGCTCGGCCGAGGCTTCGCTGTAGCCAAACAGCTCTTGCATGTTCTTGATAGTCGCGGTTTTGAGCTCTGCGGTCTGAGTGCCGTCCGGCGGCGAGTCCCACCGGCGCGGGTCAAAGTCCTCGAAGGTCCGCGCGACGTCGGCCCAGTCGTGGGTGCCGAGCACCGTCTTGATGACTGGGATCTCTTTTGGATTAACGTCGCCGACCCGGAACTCGTCGTCGCGGTGGCGCCAGGCGTGGCGGTTCAACGCGGTGATGATCTTCTCGGTCCGGAACCGGCGGACCTCTTCATGTGGCTTGTCGCCGGTGTAGTTGTCCTCGCTGAACCGACCGAGATGTTCGATCTCGAACACCTTCATTGCCAGCAGGTCCGGCGCGACAAGCTCACCGCGAGCGTTCTCAATCCGTTCGCCCTCAGCCCAAGCGTACACGTTCTCGACGTACTCCTCGACGGTTTCTTCGCTGACGCGCTTGTCACGCATCAACGCGTCGAGAACGTCTGCTTCCTGTCGGTCGAACACATGGTTTTTCACCGGCACAACGCGCTCTTCGAACTCGCGGGCTTCCTTGGTCGAGAACACCGGAGCATCAGAGAGCCGCTCGGCCATCGCGTTGACCACATCGCGTGGCATCACGACATCCTCGACAGGCAGCTCCTCGTCAATACGGTCCGAGTTCTCGTGCAACAGGTCCGCAATCACGTCACGGGTGAACGTCACTGGGATCCCGTGTCTGCCGTCATTGGCGTCGTTGTCGAACGCGAATGCGTCGATAGCAATCTCCTCGTCACCATCTTGCAGATAACCACGGTCAAACAACAACGCCTTTTCAACTAAGTCGATATTGTCAGGTAAGTCAGCCGCATCAAGTCGCGTCGCGACCGCGTACAGTGCGGCCGCCTCAATCGTGTGGGGCGCGAGCTCTCGTTCGCGGACAGACTCACGGCGGACACGGATCCCGACCGGCTCGCGGATCCGCGACTCAAGATCGTCCCAGCTGGCCGCGTCCCAGACCGCTGTCTCGTCGGTAAGCTCACGACGCAACAGTTCCGCTTCAAGTGAGAGATTAGTTAGGTAGCCGAAGGTCCGACGGTCGAGTCGGCGTTTGAGTGCCTTCAGCGGATCCTGGCCCTCACGGTCGGCATGTTGGTTGAGCTGGCTCTCGAGATCGGGGTTTGAGATAATGACCAGCTGCGTGTCGACATCCATACCGATGCTCTTGTCGAGCTTCACGTGCCCTTCATCGGGAACGTTCAGCAGTTTCTGGAGCAGGTCGGCGTGTTGGGCTGCGTCCTCAACGACAGTCAGCAACCCATTGCCCTGCGAGAGAACACCGTCGTAGGAAAACGCCTGTGGGTTTTTTCGGCCGCGGGAGTCAAGTTCCCTGAGCATTCCATTCATCCACGTGCCAACGAGCCGCTCCTTGGGCGTGCCTTCGTCTTCAGAATGGAGCACGCCGATGCCGCGGCCGATGTCGACGACGTAGTTTTTTACTCGGAGGTGATCGCTGTCGGTCACCGCTGAAAACAAGTCATCGGCGCCCTCGCGGCGGTACCGTTCCTCGAGATACTCGTAGGCCTCCCGGCTGAACGGGTCAAGATCGGTGTTCGCACGCACCGGAATGTGATCATCGATCCGGTCGTTGAGCGACCTGACAAGCTTCTCTCGGACTGACTCGGGAAACACCGACAGCGGGTGAGTCTGGACTGGGCTCTCATACCAGTCGTCTTCGTCTGTCGGCTCGTCCGAACCGTATGTCACGCCCCGGGTTTCTGCGGCACCCGCAACGTTCCACTCAACGGTGTACCGGCGTCCTTCGTTGGTCTTGGAGTACTCACGGAGCCCATTGACCAGACACCGCTTAAGCTCAGATTTGCCAGTCGCTGTTGGTCCAGCGAGCCAGATAATCTTCTCGTCTTTGCCACGGCCGGCGGCAATCGACCGAAGATCATCGACAAACCGGTTGAGCACCTCCGTGTTGCCCAGGATGGCATGCTCGCCGTCGTTCCAGGGGTCATCAAAGAAGCGGTATCGCTCCTTTTCGTCGCCTTCCTCGATTACCGTTCGTGTGCCGGCGTGCTCGATCGCATCGAGCAGGTACTTCGGGGCGTGTGCCGCGAGCCGCGGCGCCGAGAGTGCACGCTCGACGTACTCCTCAATACCAAGCGGAGCCTGGTAGGTCTCGTCGAGTGCTCGATCGGCAGCCGCGACGTACGCAGCGGGAGCGTCGCGGTCGCTCATCTATTCGCTCATCTCGCTTTTGGCGACCTCAGCGCCGGCGAATTCGAGCACTTCGCGGGCCCCGTCCTCGGAGTAGCCCTGCTCGATCAGCGCGTCAATCCATTCGGCGCGCTCGTCGTCGTCCATCTCGCCGCTCGAGACCAGTGCCGAGAAGTTGATGTTGTGTTTCTTGTCTTCCCAGAGTTTGCGCTCAAGCGCCCGGCGAAGTCGGTCGTTGTCCTGGGGATCGAACGTTTCTCCCTCACGGGCTCGCCGCGAGACCCAGTTGGCAACCTCTTGCCGAAAGTCGTTTTTCCGGTCTTCTGGGATCTCGAGTTTCTTCTCGACGCTCCTGAGGAACTGTTCGTCCGGCTCCTGCTCGCGGCCGGTGATCTCGTCCTCGACGGTGTCGTCATCGATGTAAGCCATCACGTGGTCCATATACTTCTCGCCTTGACGCTGGATCTCATCGATGTCGTAGGCCAGCGCGTGGCGGACGTCCTCGATAGCCCGGTCGCGATACTCCTCGCGGACCATCTCGAGATATCGGTAGTAGGTTTCGAACATCTCCGCAGAGATCGAGCCGTGGTTCTCGAGGTTCTCCTCAAGATGGGTGAACGTCGTCAGCGGCGAGAGGAACCCGCGGTCGCGGTGCATCGAGTCCATAATCGCCTCGGCAATCTCGTCGCCGATGAACCGCGGCGAGACGCCGTTCATTCCCTCGCCGAGTTCGGTTTTTTCGGCTGCCTCGTCGCGGAGCTTCTTTACGTCAATGTCCTCGCTCTCGTCGATCTCGCCGTTGTAGGCTTTGGCCTTCTGTGTGAGATCGATCCGCGAGGAGTCCGGCTCCTCGAGACGCGTGAGCACACCGAACAGTCCGGCCATCTCAAGCGTGTGAGGCTCGACGTGGATGTCGGGTAGGTCGGCGTTCGTGAGCATCTTCCGGTAGATCTCGCTTTCGGCCTCGTAGGACAGCACGTACGGGAAGTCGATGCGTTTGGTGCGGTCGTTGAACGCCTCCATCTTCTCGTCGCCTTTCTTGTCGCGGTACTCGGGCATATTCGTCCGCCCGACAATCACCTGGTCAATATCGATCCGGGGGTTGTTCTTCGGCTTGATCGTCTGTTCCTGGGTGGCGTGTAGGAAGTCATACAGGAACTCTCGCTGGAGCTTCAACAGCTCTTCGCCGGAGAAGATCCCACGGTTTGCGTTGCAGAATGCGCCGGAGTAATCGAACGACCGCGGGTCGCTCTCGCCGTAGATTGCGATTTTCGAGTAATTAACATCGCCGGTCAGCTCGGTCTCGTCTTGGTTTTTCTTATCCTTCGGCTCAAAGGTCTCGACGGCCTGGCGCTTGTTCTCGTCGGCGATCATCCGGATGATCTCGATGTGGTTCTCGAGAACAGCCTCAAGATCGTCGTTGTAGTGTGCGAGCAGCTGGTCCATGTAGAACGCGCTTGCCGGGTCAGGAGCCTGCTCGTTGCGGATCGTGTACGGCGCCTCGAGTGCGTCGTTGATCGATCCGAGCACCGACTCGCGTTGCTCCATCGGGAGAAGCACGATCGGATCCTGGTTCATCGGCGACCGGACGGCATCGTCGCCCGGGTCCTGGTCAGGGATCACATCACACAGGTTGGTCCACCGGAACGTGTACATCCGGCCGGCCTCTCGTGTGGTGTAGTCCTCAAAGTAGGTCCGAACCTGTGAGTCAAAGTTCGACTTGCCCGAGCCAACCGGCCCAAGCAACAGCATAATCCGGCGTTCGGGGCCGAGTCCACGGGCACCGGATTTTACCTTGTTGACGAACTGATGGATTGCTTCGTGGATTACTTCGCCGTAGAAGGTGTTCTCGCCGTTGTTGAGCGGGTCCTCACTCGCCATCTTGTACTCGACGATACCGGCGTTTTCATCGTACTCAGTCCCGTAGTAATCGAACATATCCGCGACACGCTGGTTGGCGCTTCGCGCGACCTTTGGGGCCGTGTGGAGCTGCTCGAGATACCAGTCGAACGACCGTGCCTCGCGAAGGTCCTCTGGGATTGTCTCTCGGTAGGCCTGACTCAGCGTCTCAACGGTTGCGCGCTGGTCGCTCATAGCTGGCCGGCGGCCGGCAGATGCCGAGCAGCGCCGGAGAACACGCTGTCATGTTGTTTCATGGCACACATCGAGGCGGCCACGACACGCTGGAGGCAATTTCGCATATTACATTTTATTTGTGTTCCCAAGGCACATAAATCCTCTTCCGCGCACCATGCACAACCGCACGTGCGCTCAGTGGTCAGTAAACGTGGCCGTGCAGCGGCAGCAGTCGAACCACCAGCCGTCGGTCGGCTCATCACGATACTGCGGGGCGTTTCTGAGCAGACGAAGTCAAGCCGTCCGGTGTGTAAGCCGCGGGCTCACCCGTCAAGCCGGGGTGCAGGAAGCTACCGATCAAAGCCCACGGCCGGGTACAACACAGGCAGTACAGCACAGCACCGCAACGGTTTTGAGACCGCCGAGAGATATGCAACAGTGAAACTCGCCGGGATGGCAAGCAACCGCGGCCGGAACTTGTTGAACATCGCCGACCGAGCGCCAGGCGGCGCGGAGCTTGCGGTGGTGCTGACAGACGCCGCGGATGCGCCGGTACTCGAAGGCGCCGACAAACGGGATCTTCCGACCGAGAGTGTCGTTCGGGCAGACGGCGAGTCGCGCACGGACCACGAGCAGCGTATTCTCGGCGCGCTCGCCAACTACGACATCGACCTGGTCTGTCTCGACGGTTACATGCGGATCCTGTCGGAGACGTTTCTCGACGAAATGCCGATGACGCTGAACGTCCACCCATCGTTGCTTCCCGTATTTCCGGGCGCGGACGCTTGGGGCGACGCGCTTGAAGCGGGAGTTTCAGTGACCGGCTGTACAATTCATATCGTGACAAACGCAGTCGACGAGAACGGTGTCGTCATCGAGTCGGCAGTCGACGCCGGGCCAATCGTCACCCAGGAGCCGGTCCCGGTCTACGACGGCGACACGAGCGATACGCTGAGAAAGCGGGTGCTATTCCAGGGGGAGTTCAGAGCCTATCCGCGCGCTATCAGGTTATTCGCCGAGGGGCGTGTTACCGTCGACGGCGAAACAAACACCGTGACGGTCGAGGGTGACGGGGCGGAACAGTTTCCAGAGCGGCGGCTCGCCAGCCACGACCGCCGCACAACTCTGCGCTATGGAGAAAACCCACACCAGGACGCCGCGCTGTACGCAGACACAACCGCCGGGCAGGCGAGTGTCGTCCACGCCGACCAACACAATCCGGGCGCGAAGGCGCTGTCGTACAACAACTACAACGACGCTGACGCTGCGCTCGCCTTGATTAAGGAGTTTGACGACCCGGCAGCGGCCGTGATCAAGCACACAAATCCAGCGGGCTGTGCGACTGCCAACTCGCTGGCGGCGGCCTACGACCGCGCGCTCAACACGGATCCGATGAGCGCCTTTGGGGGGATTGTCGCGCTGAACCGGCCCTGCGACAGCGAAACCGCCACCCAGATTGTCGACTCGTTCAAAGAAGTCGTGGTCGCACCAGAGTACACCGACGACGCGCTCTCGGTGCTAACCGAGCGGGACAAGCTTCGTCTCTTGTCTGTCGACAGTCTTGGGGCGAGCACAAGTTCCGAGTCGCTGACTGAAAAGCCGTTGACCGGCGGCCGACTCGTTCAAGAGCGTGACAAACAGCGTCTTGAGGCCGCCGACCTGGCGGTGGTCACGGAACAAGAGCCAACCGACGAGCAGGTCGAGACGATGCTGTTCGCCTGGCAGACGATTAAACACGTCAAGTCAAACGCCGTTCTGTTCGCAACCGGAACCGAAACTGTCGGGATCGGAATGGGACAGGTATCTCGGATCGACGCGGTCCGACTCGCCGCGATGAAAGCCGACGAGCACGCCGAGAATAAAAACGCCGCCGACGCGGTGATGGCGTCGGACGCATTCTTCCCGTTCCCGGACGGGATCGAGCGCGCCGCCGCGGCCGGTATTGAGGCAGTCATCCAGCCTGGCGGGTCGAAGAACGACGACAGCGTGATTGCGGCAGCAAACGACCACGGGATGGCGATGGCACTCACCGGAAGCCGGGCATTTAGACACGACTGACTGCAACACCGGCTCCAGGTGTAGGAGGTGTCCGTGTTTGTCTCTGTCTCTGTCTCTGGGTTCGTGATCCAGACACGACTAACGGGTGGGGACTGCTACTCGACAAGCCGCTCAATCTCGGTAACGAGCACATCGCTCGCGCCGGCGGTTTTGAGCGCATTAATTGTCTCGAACACCTGATGTTGGTCGACGACCGCATGCACCGCGAGCTGGTCGGTTCCGGCGATCTCCATCACCGTTGGACCGCCCATCCCGGGAATAACGTCTCTGACTGCCTCAAGCCGGTCGGCAGGCACGTTCATCATCAGATACCGGCGGTCGTCGGCGGCAAGCACCGACCCGAGCGCAGTCGCGGTTTGTTCGACTTTCGGGTCGGCGGCAGCCTCGGGACTGGCAAACAGTCGGACCGATGAGGCGAGGAGTTCGTCAATAACGGCGAGCCGGTTCATCCGGAGGGTTGTTCCGGTCGAGCTGATGTCAACAATCCCGTCTGCGATGTCGACATGCGGGGTGAGCTCAGTGGCACCCGACACCTCGACAATCTCGGCGTCGATACGCTGCTCGTCGAGATACTCGCGTGTGACACGCGGGAACTCCGTTGCGACGGTTCCGCCGGCAATATCAGTCACCTGCTCAACCGCGCTGTCCTCGGGGGCGGCGAGGACGAGCCGACAGTGCCCGTACTCAAGATCGAGCAGCTCGACGAGCTCAGTGCCGGACTCACGGGCCTGGTCGAAGCCCGTGATGCCAGCGTCGGCAGTGCCGTCGGCGACGTAGGCCGGAATGTCACTGGCCCGGACGAACAACACTGTCACGTCCGGGTCGGCCGTCTGCGCGTAGAGCTTGCGATTGGCGCGTCAACCAGATGGAGTCCCGCACGCTCAAGAAGGTCGATCGTCGGCTCGTGCAGGCGGCCCTTGTTCGGCACGGCAATGCGCATACCGATGCTACCCAGTCCCGGAGGAATTACCTTTCGACACTGGAGTTGGCCTCTGTCAGCTGAGAAGCCGATAGATTAGATTGTTGTCAATAAACCGCCTGGCGACCCAGACGCGAAGGCTCTTTAGATTCCAAGCCGAACGTTTATTCGATGGATGCCCCCGTCGAGTCGGACGATATCACCGGTGAGGGTCCGCAACAGCCGGAGCCGCAGACAATCAAGTCGTCGCTCCGGGTAATCGGAACAGCGGTCTTTCTGGCGGCCGTAGCATTACTTACCCCGTTGATCAGCTTTGGGCTTATTGGCGCTGTCGTTATCATCGCGTTTGATCCCAGCCTCGGGTCATCGGCCAGAACAGCGGCGCTTGTGCTTGCAACTGTTGCGCAGTTTAGCTGGTTTGTCGTCGTCGGCCTCTGGTATCTCAGGCGTCGTGGGTTCGGCTGGAAGCAGGTCCGGTCGTACATCGGGATCGAACGCCCGTCGTTTCGGGACGGAGCTTTGATCCTGGGCACCTGGCTTGTGATGTTCATCGCGCTCTTGATAACGGCCGTGATCGTCACCACAGTCCTGCTTGAGCTGACTGGGACTGGGGCAGAAAACCAAGCCGAGAACGAGAGCTTGGAGTTTATTGACGGGGGGGTGAGCCCGCTCGTTATTCTTGGCGTGATCCTGGGGATGTTTCTGGTCGTCGGACCAGCCGAGGAGACACTATTTCGCGGTGTTATTCAGGGACGCTTACGCGAACGGTTCAGCGCAGCGCCCGCTATTGGCATAGCCTCAGTGATTTTTGCGTCTGCACACGTGTTCGTGCTTGTCGGCAGCCCGACCGCTCGAGCCGCCGCGGTTGTTGTGTTGTTCGTGCCGAGTCTCGCGTTCGGAATTCTGTACGAGTACACCGAAAATCTGGTTATGCCAATCCTGTTACACGGCTTTCACAACTCGATGATCGTGCTCGGAGTCTACGCAGGCATCACAGCAGGCAGCGAAACCGTACTCACGCTCGTTGCTGGGGTCCTTACTGGAGTTGTGCTGTGACGGTGAGTGTCTCGGTAATGTAATCTAACATCATAGGCACCAGCGGCAACCATCGGCGAAGACATGATTAGTGCCTGGGGTCGGCAACGCTGACACGGGCAGGGTCCGACTAATCCGGTGAGTACTTATCGATCAAACCCCACAATTAGCATAGAGATGACCGGCAGTGATAGGACTGCTCAGCCTACCCTTGACCCAGAGCCGTCTGGTCCGATTAACGGCGGCCAGAGTACCACTCGGACGCTACTAGCCGCTGCCGGGATCGGAGTGTTGGGGATTGTACTGCTGCAAATCGCTGTGTCGGTCGTTGCCCTGACCGGCGAGGTGGCTGGATTCAGCATTATTCCCGAAGAAGGAAAAGAGATCGACCTGTTCCCGAGGACAGTTCTGAACGGGCTTGGACAGATTATCGCGTTTGGGGGGCTCGCGGCCGGCTACCTCCGCTGGCGGGGAAACACACTACAACGAGCCCGAGCGCGGCTTGGTATCCGTCGTCCGTCGGTGCGCGAGCTCGGCGTCGGAGCTGCCGGTCTTGTCGGCATGTTTCTGTTACTCGCCGGCGTCGGGACAATCGTCTCGCTGTTTACCACACCGGCACAGAACACGGCAACTGAGGGCCTGTCGGACAACCCACAAGTAATCCCGGGAATGGTTGTTGTCATGCTGTTGATTGTTGGACCGTTCGAGGAGCTACTCTATCGTGGTATCGTGCAGACACGACTTCGAGAGCGGTTTTCAGTCGGGGCCAGCGTGCTTGTTGCGTCGCTCGTGTTTGCGGTGATCCACGCCGGCGCACTCCAGGGGACGCCGCTCCAAGCGGTCGCGACGATCCTCATTTTGTTCACTGTCAGTCTCGTGCTCGGCTATCTGTACGAATACACCGGAAACCTCGTTATTCCAGCCCTTATTCACGGGCTGTACAACTCAGTCCAGCTGGCTGGCACATACGCACAGGGGACCGGTATCTTGACCGCAGTCCTATCGCTGGTCTAAACAGCAGGCTCTTTGCGACTGCCGGCAATAAGCCGAGCTGATGTCACAGCTGCTTATCGCCGGTGGAACGGTGCTCCGGCCGGACATGAGCGTTGACCGTGCCGATGTACTGGTCGACCGCGAGGCCGGCACGATCGAAACCGTCGGCGCTCCCGGGAGTCTCACTGGCGATGACCGCCTCGACGCGACCGACGGCCTCGTTATTCCAGGGCTGATCAACGCTCACACACACGTCGCGATGACGCTGTTCCGCGGAGCAGCCGACGACAAACCACTCGACGCGTGGCTTCGGGAGGACATCTGGCCCGTCGAGGCTGCGCTCGAGCCGACTGACGTGCAGGCTGGCACGCGGCTCGGGCTCGCCGAGATGATCCGCTCTGGGACAACCGCGTTTGCAGACATGTACTTTCAGATGGACGTGGTTGCCGATGCGGTGGCGGCAGCCGGCCTTCGTGCGCGGCTCGGGCGGGGCTGTCTCAGCGTTGGCAAAGACGAAACGACCGCTCACCGCGACTTCGAGGACAGTATTGCGTTCGCCACCGAGTATGACGGTGCCGCAGACGGTCGGGTCCAGACGATGGTAGCGCCACACAGTCTCACAACCGTCGGCAAAGCGTTCTTCCGCGAGTACAAGCCCCGAATTCGGGCGGCAGGGTTACCAGTCCACTTTCACGCGAACGAAACCACTGCGGAGGTCGACCCGATCGTCAAGGAGCACGGCCAGCGGCCGCTTGCCTACGCCGACGAGTTAGGGCTGCTGGAGAACACACACATCGCACACGGCGTCCACGTCGACGACCAGGAGATCGAACTCCTCGCCGAGCGTAACACGCCGGTCGCTCACTGTCCGGCGTCGAATATGAAACTCGCGAGCGGGATGGCACCGGTCGCCGAACTGCGCGAGGCAGGCGTGACCGTTGCGCTCGGGACCGACGGCGCCGGATCGAACAACGATCTTGACATGTTCGACGAGATGCGCGACGCGGCGATGGTCGGGAAGCTCGCGGCCGACGACGCGAGCGCCGTCCCCGCGCCCGCAGTCGTCGAGATGGCGACCGCTGGCGGGGCAGCCGCGCTGGGGATCGACAGTGGGCGCATCGAGGCCGGGGCGAACGCCGATCTCGCTGTCATCGATCTTGCGGCCCCCCATCTCACGCCACAACACAACCTCGTTAGTCATCTCGTCTACGCGGCCCGCGGCAGCGACGTTCGCCACACAATCTGTGACGGGCAGGTGCTCATGCGCGATCAAACACTACTGACAATCGACGAAGAGCGTGTCAAAGAGGAGGCCAGCGAGCGAGCCAAGGCACTGTTTGCGCGGGCCGACGGCTGACGTGTCAAGATACTACAGGTGGTGACTGCTGTGAGCGAGCTATTCTTCAGACGCTTGAGACAGGATCACCGCTTCGGTTAGCGCAAACGAACGGCTCTACTGCGACGCAGAACTCACAGAGTGCAGCCCGAGACGACAGCGGACGGAGGCCGAGCAGCGTTAGATGCTGTTGACACCATGCCCCACGCTGGCGAGGAGGCGCTACCGAGAGTAGTTATGCCGGTATCGAACTGAACCGTCATCGTAGCCGGAGACGAGACGATCAAGACAGACACATGCAATCACAATGAGAAGGCAAGACCGGGTGTTGATCCGTCACAGGGCCTGCCACGTCTTGGCTAACATATAAACGGTATTCAACGGTGCGCTGTTGTTTGTCCAGGCAGCCGCCGAACAGGCCGAAATTCTCTTTTTCGACGCCAAGATAACTACGCGCATGAGCGACCCCGAGCACACCGGGGCCAAAGCGGCTGGCAG
>KB659968.1_pt140 | contig 21225 bp, 21 predicted proteins | sample 558768 | NCBI scaffold set KB644980.1 | reverse complement strand
ATCCCGATGCCGTTGTCGGTGACAGTGATCTCAACCCACTCCTCGGCGCGATCGTCGTCGGCCGGGGCGGCGGTCACCGTGATCGCCGGCTTGGCCGTCTCATTGTAGCTGAACGTGGTCGCAACCAGCTCCTCGATGGCGACGCGAAGGCGGCTATCGGCTCGCACCGCCAACGGCTGGGCGAGTTCGGTCGTGATCGTCGTGTTCGGATCGGTCTCGGTAACCGTCTCGGTGATCGCCGCAAAGAGATCAGCGACCGGATACCGGGCGTCGCTTGGCGGCTCCTGTTCGAACAGTGAGCGAACGGTTGAGGCCTTCTCGCTGAGTGCCGCCAGCGACGCGGCCCGCTCTTCGATCGCCGCGACAAACTGCCGGGCGTCGTCATCATCCTCATCGAGAAGCTCCGCCAACAGCGTCGCATTACCCTCGACGACATTGATCCCGTTGCGAAGGTTGTGTCGCAGAATCCGGTTGAGCACCGACAGCTGTTCCTCCCGGAGTTGACGGTCGGTGATGTCGGTCTCGATGGCGACAAGATGGGTGATGTCACCGACGCTGTTTTCGATCGGGGAGATCTCCTGTTCGACATAATAAAGCTCACCGGATTTGCGCTGGTTGACAAGCTCGGCCGCCCACGTCTCGCCGTTGAGGATCGTCTCCCAGAGCTCCTCGTAGAACGCCTCGGACTGTTTGCCGGATCCCAAGATGCCTGGGTTCTCTGTGACGACCTCACGGCGATCGTAACCGGTCTGGGCTTCGAAGGCTGGGTTGACGTAGATGATATCGCCGTTGCGATCGGTGATTACGACAGCACTCCCGACGTTCTCGACGGCCCGACGGAACAGTTGGAGATCCTGCTCGCGCTCCTTTCGTTCGGTGACATCCAGCTGGAAGCCAACCCAGTTGACGACCTCCCCGTCGTTGCGGACGGGCGCGATCGTCACCCGATTCCAAAACGCCGTTCCATCCTTGCGGTAGTTGCGGAGTTCAACAGTGACCGGTTCCTTGTTATCGACGGCTTGCCGTATCTCAGCGACCGGCTCCTCGCGAGTACCCGGCCCCTGCAGATACCGACAGTTTCTGCCGGTCGCTTCCGACTCGGGATACCCGGTTAGTTCCGTGTAACCGTCGTTGACGTAGACAATCGGGTTATCTGGTTGTGATGGATCGCTGATACTGATACCGATCGGCGCGCCATCGATCGCCTGTGTTTTGAGCTCTAACTCCTCCTGATACTCCTTTCGCTCGGTGATATCCCGAACCGACAACAGGATCGAGATATCGCCGCTCGTTTTGAACGTGGTCGCCGAGATCTCGACAGCCCGTTTCTCGCCGGCCTTTGTTCGGCAACGAAGCTCGTCAGTCCACGCGTCGCCGGCCGCGATGATATCCTCGAAAAACGCCGCAAGATCGTCCGGTCGGTCAGGGGCGAACAGCTCGGTTGGCTCGGTTTCGCGGATCGTCGCCCGCGAGTAGCCAAGCAGGTCGCTGGCGGCTGGGTTGCAGGCGGTGATCAGTAGTGACTCCGCGTCAAGCACGAGGATCGCGTCGTTTGTCGCCTCAAACAGCCGTTCAAACCGGGTCTGAATGTCGGCGTACCGCTGGGTGAGCTCGGCGGACTGCTGCCGTCTGACAAGCAGGTTCTCCAGTCGTCGGTGCAGCGTTGCCTGATCGATCGGGGCGGTGACAACCTCATCGATCAACGGCGGGCCATCGTCGCCGTTGTCAGCACCCAACTCAGGGGTTGTCTCAGTCGCATGCTCTCGGCGGAGCAACAACACCGGTTGAAACGTTGGATCCAACTCAGCCTTTTGTTGCTCGATCGCCTCACGGTAGGCCGGCAGACTACGATCGTCGACGAGATAGCAGTCGGCGGGCTGTAGCTCATCTGCAATGACAACGTTGTACCGCTCGCTGAGCATCGCCCGAATCGCCTCGCGGTCGGCCTCGCTGTCGACGATAAGTTGGAGTCGGTCGGCGCTGTCCGTGGAGTTGTCACACATCGCAACGTTACTCCGCCTGGTGGCCGGTTCCCTGCATGATCCCGTGGACGTTTTCAAAGGGGCCTTTGATCTGTAATCCCTCGTCGCTGACGATCGCAAACCGGTGGAAACGGCTGTCGAAGTCACCGAGCCGCTTTTTTAACACGCCGATCGCCCGCTGGAGTTCACCCGCAACCTCGACATACGACAGGAAGATGATGTTGTCGGCGATGTAGCTGGTGTTCGTGCTTGTGGCCTCCGGAAAGCCGGTCAGGGCGTTTGATTCGTCGGTGATGATCGTCGCCACGTTATGATTTTTCAACACCCGTGTCAGCCCGTGGAGCCGGCGGACAAGCCGCTGATCGTCGCCCTGCAAGGAGATCTTGTATCCCGAAAGGCCATCGATAAAGACGGCCGCCGGATCGTGAGTTTCGACCTCGGTGACGACCTGTTGGCCGAACTCCTCGGCCGATCGCACTAGCGGTTCGACCTCGGTGAGATGGAGTTGCCCCGCTTCACGGAGCTCGGAGACCGGAATGCCGAGACTCTCACACCGATAGGTGAACTGGTCAATCGACTCCTCAAAAAGATAGCCGAGGGCCGTCCCGCCGTCGGCGGCGGTTCCTGAAAGCATCTGCGCGCCGGTCGTTGATTTGCCGATCCCCGTTGGCCCGCTGATAAACGACACCGCGCCGCGTTCGATCCCGCCGCCGAGCAGCGAATCCAACGCCTCGTGGCCGGTCGTGATCAGCGTCGGATCGAAGGTTCGGTCGTCGTGGTTGGGGATCGTCTGTGGGTAGATCTCGATGCCGTCATCCCGAATTTCGAGGCCATGAGTGTCATCAACCTGTCCGAGCCCGCGGTGTTTCGGGACGGCGATCCGGCGTTCGCTCTCGTCAAGATAGAGGTTGACCACGCCGTCGCTGAGCGACTCAAAGTCGTCGTAGCTGCTGCCATGGGGGACGCCGCGGCTGACCGTTCGGGTGGCGACGGTCGTCACCCGTCGATCCCGAAGAAACCGGATCAGCGATTGGAGGCGTTTGCGGTACTGGTACTCGTCGCGCTCGACGTACTGCAGCTGGGTGATCGGATCGATCAGCAGGCGTTCGGGGTCGACGGTCTCGATGACCTCCTTGATGTCCTGTGTGAAGCGTTCAGATTCGACCTCGGCGGTCTCGACAAGATCATACGAGATATCCTCGGCAAAAAAGTCGGTTCCAGGGCCGATATCGAGGAACTCGGCGTCGCTGATGTCAACCGACAGCTGAGCGGCGTTGAGCACGATATCGGCCTTCGACTCCTCGCCGTGGATATAGACGACCGTCTGGCCGTTGGTAAGCCCGGCTTCAAGAAAATGCTGGCCAAGCATCGACTTGCCGGTTCCGGAGACACCCTGGACGAGATAGGTGCGCCCCCGGATGTAGCCACCGTTGAGAAGTTCATCAAGCTCGGCGATACCGGTATGGATCGGCTCGATGTCGTACCCGTCGGCGGAAGATTCAGCGTCAGTCATTGCTATCATACGCCGCGGTCGAACACCCTCTGCCCGGGATGGGAGCCGACCACACAGTGTATGTGATTATGAGGCCTCTGATATCACTTAAACGTATGCAAGCCGTGAAAAAATAAGTCACACTGTTGTCGATACGGGAGGCCGCTTACGGTCAGGCTGCTGGCCGCGTTAGCCGTCCGAGCTGATCACGTCGTCGATGCGGAGGATCATCGTCGCGGCCTCGGTCGCTGAATCGACCGCTTCGTGTTTGACCGCCGCGGGGTCGAGGATATCCTCCTCGACGGGATCGCCAACTTTGCCGGAGCGACCGGTCGAAACAAGACCGGCACGACCCTGAGCGTCATGACGAGCGCGCAAGTCGACAAGGGCGTCGATCGGATCCATTCCGGTGTTTTCGGCGAGCGTTCGCGGGAGCTCGTCAACAGCGGTGGTGAAGGCTTCGATAGCAAGCTGTTTGCGGCCTTCGACGCCCGCGGCATGACCACGGACGTAGTCGGCAATAGCGATCTCAGACGCGCCCGCGCCGCCAACGACACCGCCAGCATCGAGGGCAGCGATAACGACATCTAGGGCGTCGTTGAGTGCGCGTTCGAGCTCGTCGACAACGTGGTCGGTGCTGCCCCGGACAAAGAGGCTGACGTGGGCTGTATCAGCACCTTCGACAAAGGTGAACGTATCCTCACCGTAGCTTTCGACGCTCAGAGAGGCGGTGGTGCCGAGATCCCCGTCCTCGATATCCTCAAGAGTGCCGAGCTGGCGGGCACCGGTTGCCGCGGCGATGGCGTCGACATCCGAGGAGTCGATATCCTCAAAGGCGACAATGTCCTCAGCCGCAAGGCGGCTGGCGACGCGGTCGTCGATATCGCCGGTGACAAAGAGCAGCTCGACGCCGGCGTCGGCGATTGTCTCGGCGTAGGCCTCCAGCTCCGCTTCCTCGGCGGCGATCGCCTCGTTGAGCTGGTCGACATCGCTGATGTTGTACTCGGCGTCGGCCTCACCGGTGTCGAACTCAAGATCCGTATCGAGAGCCGCTGTCGTCGCCTCCGAGAGCTGGCTCGGTGCGGTGTCATCAAGCGGTGTTTCGTCAATGACGACCCCCTCGATCAGCTCGGTCGCGCTTGTCGACGCGCCGGGGTGAGTGTGGATGTGGATATCCTCCCGATCGACGCCGCTGTCGGTGGCAACCTGCTGAACCGCGCTGACAACCGGTTCGGCCAGAGCGTCGACAGTCACGTCGCCCGTGCCCTTGCCGGTCATACTTGAGCGGGCGACCGCCTCCAGCGTCTCGTCGTCGAGATCGACATCCAGCGTCTGGTCGTCGATCGCCTCGTGGGCGAGTTCGGCCGCCTCGTGGTAGCCCTCGACGATGACGGTGGGGTGAAGATCCTGATCGAGCAGTTCCTCGGCCTCAGCCAGCAGTTCGCCCGCAAGAACAGCCGCGGTTGTTGTTCCGTCACCGACCTCGATCTCCTGGGTTTCGGCGACCTCGACGAGCATCTGGGCGGCAGGATGCTCGATGTCCATCTCGTTGAGGATGGTCGCGCCGTCGTTTGTGATCGTCACGTCGCCTGAGGAGCCGACGAGCATCTTGTCCATCCCTTTCGGCCCGAGTGTCGTCCGTACCGAGTTGGCGACGGCCTTCCCGGCCCGGATGTTCGAATCCTGGGCGTCCTCGCCTTGCGTTCGTTCGTTGTCCTCCGAGAGAATTACCATCGGTTGCTGTCGTTGTGCCATGAAGAATTGCCTCACTCAATGATGGTTTGCAGTTCTATATAAATCTTTTGACCTCCGACCAGAAAAACGCAAGCAGGCGTCGTGTGGACTCGTCACACACAATCATGATATCGTGATATGTGATAGCATGATTTTTTCATAATTCCCTAGCAAAGTTGTCATCTTTTCTACAAACAGTCTGCAACAATTATGTGGGCTGCCGGTAAGGCCCAGACAATGTTAGAGTTGGAACACGGGTTCCGCGTGGTCGACATCCACGGGCATCTCGACCACGACGAGGTGGCTGTCTCCACCCACGGGCGCAACGTGGGCCCCGACCGACTCGAACGGGAGTGTCATCAGGCCGGCGTCGTCCGGACAGCTGTCTCGCCGACCCGCCGGCCGAGCGACATCGGCTACGTCCGGGCGAACAACGCCGTCGCACGGCTCAGCATTGACCGCCCGTTTCTCGCTTTCGCGCGGCTCAACGGGCCGCTTGCGGCCGCCGAAAGCCCGATCTCGACGTTCCGGAACGTCTACGCACCGCGGGAGACCCACCACACCCGACCGGGAGATATCGAGCAGTACGCCTACGATGATCGGTTTCACGGCTTTGTTCTCGATCCGATCAACGACGGGCTCCCGAAAAGGCCGGTACGCGAGGAGTTGGCGGCTGTCGACCTGCCTGTCATCGTCTACTGCCGGGAGGGATTCCCGCCGTCGGCGGCCGCCGACACACTGCTGGAGGACGGCTACCCTGTTGTCCTCGCCGGCTTCGGCGGCTACCCGATGGCCGAATCCCGGATGCAAACTGCGCTGGCGTTGCTCGACGAGTACGACAACCTCTATCTCGACACCTGTGCGGTACGCTCCCGGGAGCTACTCGAACGCGGCCTTCAGGAGCATCCCGATCGGATCATCTTCGGTAGCGGCACGCCGGATGTCCACCCAAACGTCGCGGTCATGGAGATCCTGACGCTTGACCTGCCGGAGGATGCGATGACACGCGTGTTCAACCGGAATCCAAGCCGGCTCGTCTCCGGCTTTGCGGCCGGGGGAGAAAGCTGAGCTACGACTCGGAGTCGTTGGCCTGTAGTTCGTACTTTGTCACCGCACGGTCGGCCCGTTTTGAGAGGCCGTGCGGATTGAGCGCGTCGCTTCTGTCGCGGGCGCGGGCGATGAGCCCATCTGACCCCCCGGTGGCGATCCCGGTGATCACGCGTCGACCGGTGGCGAACCACGTCGTTGGCTCGGCATCCCCACGCAGCACGTCGCGGGCTGCGGTGAGCGCGTCGCTGGCGGCATGGGAGAGCGTCCGGCGGGCGATCGTCGGGCGGGGCCCGTAGTTTTTCACCAGCCGGTAGGCCAACGCCCGGTATGTCCAGCCCCAGTCGCGGGTGGCGCGCCCTCCATCGGCTTCAAGCTCGCGGCGAACGCTCATCTCGGGTCGCCACGCCACGTCGTGGTCGTTTGCGGCCAATCGATGGGCAACATCCCACGCACCGCCGGTTTCGAGATACTCATCAAAGCCGTCGATATCCGCCAACGCCGCCCGTTGGAACGCCACGTTGTGGCCGGCGATGGCGGTCACGGTGCGATCGGTGATCGTCACCTGCTCGGTTGATTCGGTCGCCATCCCACCGCGAAGCGTTCGGTGGGTTGGCCCGGTGACGACCGAGGCCTCGGTCAGCCCGTCGGCGATCGCGGCCAGCCAGCCGGATTCGACCCGGAGCTCGTCGCCGAGAAAGGCGATCACGTCGCCGCCCGCGGCGTTGATGCCGGCGTTGCGAGCAACGGTGGCCGTCCGGGAGGCGACCTCGATGAGGACATCCACGTCGTCACGGTCGGTAACCATCCCGGTCGTCCCATCGGCTGAGGGGCCGTTGACGACGACAAGCTCCGCGTTTGGAGCCTGTTCGGCGACCGCGTTGAGGCAGCCCCGGAGCTGGTCGCACCCGTTGAGCGTGGGAACGACGACCGAGAGATCCATATCCGGGTTACTACACTGGCTGATATATAAAATGGGTGATCCGACAGCGGTGGGACGCGTGTGAGCGCGATCCTATGTATTCCGGTAGTACACCTGTTTGCGGGCGTCTTTGAAGCTGTACCGGGAGCCGATCAGCTCGGATTCCTCCAGCCGATTGAGCGCGTACCGCACCGTCCGATCCGGAAGCAACGACTCCTCGGCAAGTTCGCCCTGAGAGAGTGGCTCCTCGCCCTCAAGCACCTTGGCGATCAGTTTCGCGCTTGGTGGGAGTTCCCGTAGCCGCTCGCGAAACTCGGATTCTGAGAGTCGAACTGGGCTGTTGGCCTCAATCGGACTAGTGCTCATGTCAGTACTGCTGCCCGGCCTGATAGTAAAGGTTGGCTCCATATTAGCCGGGGTGATATATATTATATAAGGTCACAAATGTCGGATTCCGGGTTGTGCGGACGGAGTAGCCGGCGGCGGTCAAGGGCGGTCACCCGTTGGCCTTTATTCCATCGCGGTCGTGTCAGTGAGGCGTATCCAGTACGGTTTTATCCCTCGGGTGAGCAGTTGCCGTCAGCGTGAAAGGCACCGAGTGGTACCAGGCCGACGAGATCGCCGAGGCCTACGACGACAAGCGATTTTCGGCCGGCGGGCAGTTCATCGATCGACGCGAGAAAACGGCCGTTCGCAACGCTCTCGGCCCGGTCGACGACAAGGAGATTCTTGAGGTCGCCTGCGGTACCGGCCGATTTACCGTCATGTTGGCACAGTTGGGAGCCGACATTGTTGGCCTTGACGTGTCGGCGGCGATGTTGGCTCAGGGCCGCGAAAAGGCCCAAGCGGTCGGCGTTGACGACACCGTCGAGTTTATTCGGGGAGATGCGGCCCGGCTCCCGTTTCCTGACGACCACTTCGAGACCGTCCTCGCCATGCGGTTTTTTCATCTTGCCGACCGACCGGTGACGTTCCTCCAAGAGCTTGCCCGTGTCTCGGCGGGGCCGGTGTTGTTTGATACGTTCAATCTCGAAAGCAGCCGGGTGTTGTACAACTGGCTGTTGCCCATGGGGTCGCGGCTCTACTCCCGACAGGGCGTTGAGAGCCTGATCGCCGACGCTGGCGTTACGCTGGTCGAGGCAGCACACGACTTTGTTCTCCCGTATGGGTTTTATCGGAGTCTACCAACGCGGGTCGCCCGGCCGTTCAGAAAGCTCGATCGGGCGATCGGCTCGACAGCCGCCGGTGATCGGCTGGCATCAGTTTCCTACTGGGTCGTTGAGTAGACCGGCGAGCCGATGTGTCGCTAAAAGTCTTCTTCGATAATCTCGCCGACCGCAAAGTTGGATTTGACCTCCGAAACCTCGATCTTGACGCGCTCGCCCATCTCCGCGCCGGGAACGATGATCACGTAGCCGCGTTCGACGCGGGCGATCCCGTCGCCTTGCTTGCCGATATCCTCGATCTCGACGTATCGGAGCTCACCGGGTTCGACCGGCGGCTGGGGCTCGTCGGCATCACCGGCTGTCGTCGTGGAGTCCTCGATCGTCGCCGATGCCGCCGGCGTGTCAGCGACCAATGCTACCCGATAGGTTTCGCCGACCTCAATGTCGCCGGTGTCAACCTCGCGGTTCGGCACCGTAACCGTATATCCGTCCGCAGCTTCGTTTACAGACGCACTGAACAGACAGAGGAGTTGCTCTGAGATTTCCATAGATGTCTTCTTTGAACTGTCCACAACCGATGCTAATAGAACTACCGCCACGAGGCCAAAGCTCATCGCAGGCCAGCGGTGTGGCCATCGAGAGGCGATAGTGATCAGGCGGCTCGGTCAGTCATCAGCGGGTTGAGCCTCGGTGAGATCGTGGTTGTTGACATTGATCTCGCCGGTAAGCTCCGTGTAGGGGTAAGGCATGCCGATCTCTTCGGCGTCAAAGCGGCGTTTGACGTTTTCAACAAGTTCGTGTTTGACACCACCAGCACCCGTCTCAGCGGGATCAATCCAGACGCGACCGTTCAGCACGACCGCCGAGTCGCCAAGCCCGGTCACGGGTGCGGTCGGAGCCGGATCATCGAGGACGCCGTCGATCTTAGCTGCTTCATCCAAGATGCATTCTCTGGCAGCCGCGATACTGGCCCCGTATTCGATCCCGAAATCGAAGGTGACACGACGGGTGTCGTTAGCGACAGGGTTGGTAACTGTCGCGCTGGCGAGATCACTGTTTGGAACCGTCAACTGCTCGTTGTCGAAGGTGTCAAGCTTCGTCACCCGGAGGTTGATCTCCCGGACAATACCGCTGTTGCCGTCCCACTCGATGTAGTCGTCAACCATGAACGGTTTATCCTTCAGAATGAAGATGCCAGCCACGAAGTTCTCGATGATGTCGCCAGCGGCAAAGGAGACACCCAGCGCAAGGGCCCCAGCAAGCGTCGCAAACGCCGAGAGGATCGCCGGAAAGCCGGCAACCGTCGCGGCAATGGCGACCGCCCCAACGACCGCAAGCACGGCGGCGATGCTCGATCCAAGGCTGACGACCGCCGAGGAGAACTCCCGGGCGTTGAGTGCCTTTTTTGTCGCCCGAACGAGGACTGATTTGCCGATCCGATACAACAACAGGAATGTCACGAGGAATGTGACGACGGTGATTCCAAAGTCAACGACGACGTTCCCGTACTGGGTGAGGAAGCCATCCAAACTGCCCGGAACTTGTAGCAATGTATATTGCACGATTGTACTACAGGCCAGCCAGCATTAAACTAGGTGGCACAGGGCATCTAGCCGAAAGATGGGTTTTTTGCGCCGGAACCCACCCATGTGAGTATGCGCGCAGCGACCTTCCACGGCCCTGGTGATATCCGCGTCGACTCCGTCTCACAACCGGAACTGAACTCCCCGCGTGGTGCCATTATCCGTGTCACCCACACCGCGGTCTGTGGCTCCGATCTCTGGTTTTACCGCGGCGAAAGTGACCGCGAGGTGCCATCCCGCGTTGGTCACGAGCCGATGGGGATCGTTGAATCGGTCGGGGATGATGTTGTCTCGGTCGACCCCGGCGACCGCGTGTTTGCACCGTTTTTCATCAGCTGCGGCCGCTGTGAGTTCTGCCGGAAAGGGCTGCATACCTCCTGTGTCAACCAGGACAGTTGGAGCGGCGACAACGGCGGCGCACAAGGCGAGTATGTCCGCTGTCCCGAGGCCGACGGCACACTCGTTCGTGTTCCCGACCGTCACGCTGACGACGAGGATACCCTGCGCTCGTTGTTGCCGCTAAGCGACGTGATGGGCACCGGCCACCACGCTGCGGTCAACGCTGGTGTCGAGGCTGGCGCGACCTGTGCGGTCATCGGCGACGGCGCGGTCGGGCTTTGTGGCGTGCTCGCCGCGAAACGCCTCGGCGCCGAGCGGATCATCGCGATGGGCCACCACGAGGATCGGCTAGCGATTGCCGAGGAGTTCGGCGCGACCGACCTTGTCAGCGAACGCGGCGAGGAAGCTATCGAGCGTGTACAGGAACTCACGAACGGCGGTGCCAACCATGTGCTCGAATGTGTCGGTGCAACATCCTCGATGGAGACCGCAATCGGCGTTGCCCGTCCGGGTGGAACCGTCGGCTACGTCGGCGTTCCGCACGGACTCGGTGACGGGCTCGATCTGAGCCCGTTTTTCCGCGCAAACGTCACCCTGCAGGGCGGCGTCGCACCGGTTCGCGCCTACGCTGAGGAGTTGATGGCCGACGTGTTACAGGGAACGCTGGATCCGTCACCGGTGTTTACGAAAACGGTCGATCTCGATGGTGTTCCTGAGGGGTATGCGGCGATGGACAACCGCGAGGCCGTGAAGGTGCTCGTCAAACCCTAAACTGGCGGCGGGCACGACAGTGACGACCGCTGAAGCAGGCGGAGGTGACTTTTTATCGGTATAGCTGTTATCAACTCTATGAGCAATTCGAACGCGTTTCTCTCGGCTGCAACGCTGCTCGCAGTGGTCGGCTGTCTCAGCGCGGCAATATCACCCGTAGTCGCCGGCGCGTCGGCCGCCTACACAGGGAGTGTCACGACAAGCGGTGTCCTTGGTGTCGTGTTTGCCGGACGGAGCGCGCAACTGTTTCGGGCAACCGGCCGGGTGAGCCTGCCGGGAGCCGTTCTGACGACGATCTTCGGTGGCTGGTTCATGGCAGCTCCGCTACTGTACGACGCCGGCTTTCTGGCGACCGCTGGCACACAGTTAGCGGGCACGCTGGTCGCCACGTTTGGCCTTTACACAGTCGTTGCCGGTCTTACCAACAGTGACGGGTGAAACGATCCCGACCGTCTCGTTGTATAGTACCGAAGCAAAACGTCAAGAATACGCGCCGACCGATCAGAGCCATGCGCGTCAGTGTCATCGGTGGGAGTAGCGTCGACACGACAACAGCCGAGGTCGCCGAAGAACTGGGTGAGATACTCGCAGACCGCGGCCACGCGGTCGTCTGTGGTGGTCGAACCGGCGTCATGGAGGCTGTCTGTCGCGGGGCGCGAGCCAACGACGGCCATACGATCGGTATCCTTTCGGGTGACGATCCGGGGATGGCCAACAGCTACGTCCAGACGCCGATTGTGACCGATATCAACGACGCCCGAAACCCACTGGTAGTGATGAACGGTGCGGCGGTTATCGCCGTCGATGGCGGATCAGGGACGCTCTCCGAGCTTGGCCACGCACTGACACTCGGCAAGCCGATTGCTGGCCTCGATACACATCGGATCGACGGTGTGGCGGGTATCGAACACGTCGACACACCGACCGAGGCTGTTGATTACGTCGAAGACAGTGTCTGACGACTGTCAGCGTGTCATAGAAAGCTGCCACGGGGTATCTATCCAAGTACGTCTGCGCTAATGTCGGCGCGGTGTTTTTGCCCGTGCTGGCCCTCGCTATCGTATGGATGTACCACTCTACGACACGCTGGACGGTCACGTCGCGCTGGTGACCGGGGCAACGCGTGGGATCGGCAAACGAATCGCCGACGGGCTTGTCGACCATGGCGCGACTGTCTATGCCGGCGCGCGTGACACCGCTGACATCGCAGGCGACGATCGCGAGGCGATCGAACTCGACGTGACAGTCGAAGCCCAGCGCACGGCCGCAATCGACCACATCAACGACGAGGCGGGACAGCTCGATATCCTCGTCAACAACGCCGGCGTGATGGACAGTCGGGAGTCGCTAAGCGAAATGCCAGCCGAGACGATCGAGCAGACGTTATCGACGAATCTTCATGCGCCGATCCACCTCACGAAACAGGCACTTGAACTGTTGGTACCACAGCCCGGGCCACGCGTCGTCAACGTCTCCTCGGGGCTGGGCGCGATCACCGAGCCCCAATCCGGCGACATGCCGGCCTACCGTATCTCGAAAACCGGACTTAACGGACTGACACGGTATCTCGATGGCGAGTACGGCAGCAACGGTCTGCTCGCCAACTCGGTCTGTCCGGGCTATGTACAAACCGACATGACTGACGGAAGCGCGCCCCGAACACCCGAGAAAGGCGCGGAGACGCCGATCTGGCTGGCCCGATTCAAACCTGACGCCCCAAGCGGGGAGTTCTGGCGGGATCGAGAGCCGAAGGCGTGGTGATCGCGGGGTGACTGCGGTAGCGTCCTGCTGTCGACAACGGTAGGCTGGATGTACAACGAACAGACAATCAGTATGAGATGCAGGTAGCTGTACACGCCTGTCGTGACGGGTGCTGACGCCGACAACAACACTAACATCCCGACGATCGATGAGACAGCCTGAGCGCGTCTGGGCTGGAGTTGGCAGATCAAAATGGGATTTCGAGGATCATCCCGACCAACACGACAAGGAGAATCGCCCCAACAATGGCCAGGCCGATCTTTTGGAGTGTGTTCATCGGTGTCGGAGTATCGGTAACACAGCTAAAAATAATTGTGCGAGCCGGCCTATTGCTGATTTAGACGTAGAGTAACGGCAGCATTAACAGCACGCCGGCACCGATCCCGGTTGCCAACTCACCGTAGCCGTGCCGCGGAAGATCGATACCGGTTTCCATCGCCTCGGGGATGAACTCGGTGAGGACGAGGTAGATCATCGCACCGGCCGCAAAGCCGAAGCCGAAGGGGAGGAACGATTCGGCCCACCGAACGAAGACAAATGCGATCACCGCACCGATCGGCTGTGGCAAACTCGAAAAGACGGCCGCACCGACCATCCGCCACTTCGACAGCCCCATCGCCCGCATCGGGATGGCGATCGCGGTGCCCTCGGGGATGTTGTGAATCGAGATCGCGATCGTCATGAAGATGGCCAACAGCGGCACCGACAGCCCCAACACACCGATCCCACCCTCCAAGCCGAGTTCCGCAAACGAAACGCCGACCGCAACACCCTCGGGAAAGCTGTGGACGGTCAGAATCCCCAGAATCAACACGAGTTTTTTCAGGTCGCCCTCAGCAAACGCTTCGAGATCAATCGGGTGGTCGTGGTTGTGGGCAGCCCCCTCGCCGTCAGGCAGTACCTCCTCATCATCGACGGTGGCTGTCGCCGCATCATCGTGGGCGGAATCGTGGTCATGACCGCCAACATCGGCCCACTCAAGCACATGATCGGCAGCCTCGACAAGCACGACCCCCGCGATCAGACCGCCGACCAGCAGCGTTGGCAGCCCATCGCTGGCGTAGGCCAACCCCTCGTTGACAAGGCCGAACAACGATGCCGAAACCATGATCCCCGAGGCAATCCCCCACAGCGCGACGTTCCAGCGATCGCTGAACTCTTCAACGAAGAAAAACGGGATCGCCCCGAGCCCGGTTGCCAGCGCGGTGATCAGTCCGGCGATAAAGACGAACGTCACGTCGAACAGGAAGCTCATATCACAGTATTCACACTCGATGCTAAAGAAAGTTTATAATCGGCAAACAAAATTTTTGTCTAACCTAAAACTGGTACGAACGTAGCAGAATGGAATCTCGGCGAGTCGGTGTCGTTTTGTTTGACACGCCCAATCGGGGGATATGCACCGGCGTAACTATCTCTCGGCAGCGGGAGCGGCTGGGGTCGCCGCGTTCGCAGGGTGTCTCGGTGGGTCACAAAGCCGACCAGATGTCGCTGTCGAGACGGTCGTCGAAGGGCTCACCCATCCATGGGGGCTGGCTGTTGGTGGCCCCACCGGCGCGCTCTTTCTGACCGAACGCGACCCAGGTCAGCTTTCGCGTGTCGACACCGAAGCCGGCACAACAACCCGGATCGACGGCGTCCCCGCGGTCGACGCCGCCGGACAGGGCGGGCTACTCGATGTAACGTGGGGCCCTGACGATACGTGGATGTATCTCACCTACGCCATCGCCAACGACGCGGGCGAGACGACAACGCGACTCGGCCGCGGGCAGCTCGCCAACGATGACAGGTTAACCGATTTCGAAGTCTTGTACACCGCCGAGCCGTACGTTGATTCAAACGCCCATTACGGCTCCCGCGCTACTTTCGGGCCCGAAAACTACCTCTATATGACGGTCGGTGATCGACAATTCAAAAACTTCGGCCCCGAGCACGTCGCCCAAGACCGCGGCAACGATCTTGGAACAACACTCCGACTGGAGGCTGACGGCTCGATCCCCGCCGACAACCCATTTGTCGACAACGAGGGTGCTCGCGATGGGATCTACAGCTACGGGCATCGAAACGCCCAGGGGTTGGATGTCAACCCTGGGACGGGGGCGATCTGGGAGAGTGAGTTCGGCGAATCCGACGGCGACGAGATCAACCGGATCGACAGCGGCGGTAACTACGGCTGGCCGGTCGCCGACGAGGGCTGTACCTACGACACCGGCGATCCGATCGGTGTGAGTCACGGCGAGCGCGAGGACGTGACCGAACCGATCTTCAGCTGGCCTTGTGGCGAGGACAGCCCCGCCCCAAGCGGGATGACGTTCTACGATGGCGAGATGTTCCCCGAGTGGCAGGTGATCTCTTTGTCGTGGGTTGGTCACCCAGCGTGTTGTTCATCTGGTGGTTGATGGCGACGACGTACGCGAAGCAGACCGTTGTTGTCTGACCGCCAACAGCGGATCCGGGATCTGACCGTCGGCCGTGACGGCGCGTTGTACGTCGCTGTCGACACCGGTAACGCGCCGATTCTCCGGCTGCGACCGGCGTAGCATCGCCGAAAACACCGCAGGTGAGGGACTGCGAGTCGACAGTTGGGTCAACGTCTGGACGCGTGGGTCTCGTTCGACCGCCGTCTTTGGGTTGTAGAAGGCGCTGGTACCCCCGGCTATCTCGATACGTTCTGTTCACCATCTCTCAGGAGTGGCATATAGTCCTCATAGTCACAGTAATACACCGAATCCCGGAAGAAATGATATGGACACACATGCAGCGTCAACGAGGGAACCGATTCCTATCGACCAGATGATCCCTGCACGATCACAGATCCCTGCTGACCCCGATCCCGGCAACTACGTTGTTGTTGATGTGGCGCAGTTTTCAACGACCGTGCCGGAACTGTTTGCCAACGGGGCGGAGTATGTCCACATCACCGAGAACCGTGGCGAGGAACCCGAGTTTCAACAGGCCCATCCCCGGGCGAAGATCGGTGGCGGCTCCGGCCCCGAGTACCGCGGCGAACCCGGCTATGATTTTTTCAACTCGCCGAGCTTCGTCCAGGATGTCGATGTTGCTGGTCGCCCGACAGCGATGACCTCAACAAACGGTGGCAACGCGGTGACGGATCTCCGGCTGGCCGGCGATGACACCGTCACGGTCTATGTTGGCGGCTTGACCAACGGTGCCGCGCTGGCAGCACATCTGCAAAAACAAACTGAGCCGACATACTTTGTCGCCGCTGGCTCCAGCGGAAAGCCGTCACCCGAGGATATCGCGGGGGCGTTGTACATCGCTCGGCAGCTCTCCGGGGAGTCGCCGACCGACCACCATCGAGGGGTCTACCGTAAGATGATCGAGTACTCGAAGGGGGCCAAATACGAGCGGAAACCACAGATCAAACGGACGGATCTCTACGAGTACGCTCTGAACTTCGACAGCCGTGACGTTGTTCCGAAACTGGACGGACAGAAGCTTTACGACGTGTCTGGGGCCGAGTGATGCGAACAGATGTCCACTCACACACGACGTTTTCGGATGGGTCGACGCTGGCTACGATGATCGATGCGGCCGAAACGGCAGGGCTTGACGCACTTGGACTCACCGACCACTGTATCGTGACCGAGGACGACTTCGGTCGGCGTGAAACGTTCGATCTTATCGAAACGTACGAACAGCGTCGGGCGGTTGTGGACGCGGCCCGTGAGGACACCAGCCTGAGGCTGTACGACGCTGCGGAGGTAAGCTACGTTGCCAGCGAGGTGGACGCAATCCGGGCGTTTCTGTCAACAGCCGACTTTGCGTACACCATCGGCAGCGTCCACTTTGCCGATCAGTACGACTACACTGCTGCCGCACAGTACGCTACGGCGGACGATGAAACACGCCGAGCGGCTGTTGAACGCTACTACGACGCCGTTGTTGAGCTTGTTGACTCCGAACTGTTCGACGTGCTCGGCCATCTTGATCTACCAGAGCGGCTGCCCACCCTTCGCGGGTTCTCGACTGCTGCGGATTACGAGCGTGTCGCCGCCGCCGTAGCGGACTCACGAACAGTGCCCGAGATCAATGCCGGCCGGGTCAACCGGTCGCTAAATCAGGTACATCCGAATCCCGAGCTGCTTGGTTGCTTCCACGATCACGGGGTCGAGTTCGTGCTCGGCACCGACAGCCACACGCCCGACGAGTTGACCACACGGGTACCGGCTCTCGAAGCAGCCGCTGATCGGTCGGCGGTTGCTGTTGTCGACTTCGACTCGGTGCTGTCGTAGCGACGACAACCCTCTCGTGGTGGATCGGTGCTGTCGTTCATTCGATGGCAGGAGGTGGTGGCTTACAGCTATATATCGATGTGTAAATTTTATTGTACTATGTAGCGATCATTTCATTCTGTTCGTTCCCAACTGGTTTGAACCGGAATAGACGCCTCATATAATCGCTTAAACAGGATTCGCTACCGTTTGTACCCGCATGGCGAGCTACACGTCGTCTGACTCACGCAACCCGTTCAGCTTCGACCACCGGGACATGATGGCGTTTATCCTCATTATGTCGCTGCATGGTCTGCAGAGTATGATCTCGGAACTACTACCGAGTATCTCAGGGGTATTAGACGTCCAGATCGGGCCGTTTTGGTTTGTTGCGATGTCGGTCGCGCTGTTGTTTCGATCGTTCTGGGCGTGTCTGGCGATCCCGGTTGGAATAACCGTTTTCGGTGAGATCCTGATCGGCGATTTCAACGCACTTGGAACGGTCGAAGGGCTGATCGTGATCACCCTGTCGTGGTTCTTTGCGATGTCGCTGATCACGGATCCGGCGGATCCGAAACAGATCGCCGTGGTCGGCTTCATCGCAAAGGCGATGGAGGAGATCGGTGCGTGGCTGATCGATGTCGGAAAGTTCTATGTTGGTGTCGAGGAGATCGACGCGATCGCGTGGCTGCCCGAAACCGTCTGGGTGACCGAAGGGATGGGTGCGTTCACACAGATCATCGTTGCGGGGATCATCTTCGGGGCGGTCCCGACGTACTTCCTCTATCCACGACTACGTGGGAAGATCGAACCGCTGCTGGGGATGACACCGGTCGAGGCCCGTGACGGCCCGATGTTCACGCGTTCCTCGGCGAAGCGACTGTTCGCGTGGGGGGCGTTCCTCCCGCTGGCCTTCGTCATCGAGGCGTTCAGCGAGACCAGCGGTGGGCTCATCAGCTTCACCCCGCAGTTCGTTGAGACCTACGGCCAAGAGTTCCTGTTTGTCCCGATTCTGGCCGCCGCGGTGGTCGCCTTCAGCATGGTTGCCTACCGTCAGCGCAAGACGGACTCGCTGGACAACTAATCGGGTGCTGATTTTTTATTATATGAGCACACACAGCATCATCGTTGACGATCTCACGTTCGAATACCCGGGTGGCGACGAATCGGTGCTACAGGGGGCAGATCTACAGATCGATTCCGGCGAGTTTACCGCCGTCGTCGGCGGGAACGGCAGCGGAAAAACGACACTCTGTAAAACGTTCAACGGACTCATCCCCCACTTCTTCGAGGGGACGTTCGACGGGGCCGTCCGCGTCGGCGGCACCGACACCCGCGAGTCCGATGTCGGAGAGCTTTCCCGAACGGTTGGCTACGTGTTCCAGGATTTCGAAAACCAACTCGTCCAGGAGACGGTGCGAGACGACGTTGAGTTCGCGCCGCTAAACTACGGGTTCGACGACTACGAGCAGCGGGCCACGAACGCCCTTGAAATGGTCGGCCTCGCCGAGCTTGAAGATCGGTTTATTTGGGAGCTTAGCGGTGGCCAACAACACCTCGTTGCGCTCGCTGGCGTGCTTGCGATGGATCCTGAGTTCGTGGTGGTTGACGAACCGGCTGCTCAGCTTGACCCACAGAACGCCCGGGAGGCGTACGAACGACTCCGCTGGCTGCACGAGGAGCGGGACAAAACGATCATCGTGATCGAACACCACTCGGAGTTCATCGCGGAGTACTGCGAGGAGATGGTGTTGGTTTCGGATGGCGGTGTCGCTTGGAAAGAACCGGCGCAGGTTGGGCTCAACCGACTTGACGATCTGCGTGCAGAAAACATCCATCCGCCACAGGTCACACAGATCGCCGATGCGGTACCCGCCGGAACGGCGACCGTCTCGGATGGTCGGTATCCGGTAACTGTTGATGAGGCAGAAACCGCGTTGTGGGCTGAATCCGCGCCACCGGGCGAACAACAACCAGTAGTGACAGATGGAGCGACCGAGTCGGCATCACACAGTCGCCCAGAAGAGAGGGTCACTAAGGATTCTAGTGAGCCCGTTATTACGCTCCGTGACGTCGGCCATGGCTACCCAACACTTCGTGAGGGCTACAATCAGGTACTCGATGGGTTGGATCTTGATCTGTACGCCGGCGACCGGGTCGCGCTTGTCGGGGCGAACGGCTCGGGCAAATCAACGCTGCTTCGCCTGCTTACCGGGCTTGAGTCACCGGACGAGGGCACGGTCTCTGTACTGGGCCAAGAAACGAACAACGCGCTGCCGGAGGAACTCGCGGACGACACCGTCTATATTCACCAGAACCCAGAGGAGATGTTCGTCGAGGACACCGTCCGCAAGGATATCGGCTACTATCTCAAAAACCGTGGAGCAGCCGATGTCGAACCCCGTGTTGAGGAGATACTGACATATCTTGATCTGGAGGAGCTAGCAGACCGCGACGGGCGGCTGATGAGCTTGGGCCAACAGCGGCGGGCCTCACTTGGGATCGGGTTAGCGACCGATCCGACAGTCGTGCTACTCGACGAACCGACCGGGAGCCTTGATCTCCAGAGCCGCCGGGAGGTCACAGGGATTCTGAAAAAAGCTGAGAGCCGTGTCGAAACGGTCGTCATCGCCTCGCATGATCTCCAACTGGTCGCCGACTGGGCCGATCGGGTGATCGTGCTTGACGAGGGGGATGTTCTTGCGGATGCGTCGCCGACAGCGGTGTTCGACGATGCGGAGCTCCTCGCGGCGGCCGACCTCAGACAGCCGCAGGTGGTCGCGTTGAGCGATCGGCTTGGGTTTGACTCACCGGTGCTCACCACCGACGCGATGGTTGAGGCGATCAAGACGAAAACAGATTCGGATGTCACACCCACAGTCGGCGATGACGCGGCTGCTGACACCGGGATTCCGAACACGACGCAGACGCTTGGGGAGAAAGAATGAGCTATCTGACCGCGCTAACGGATATCTCGATTGCGGACCTCAAGGTCGATCTGATGCGGACGGCCTACGACAACGAGGACGCATTGTTGAACACGTTCGATCCACGAGTGGTACTGCTGTGGACGGTGCTGTTTATGATCATTCCGTGGCTGTTCTACGACACGCTCCCGCTGGTCACGCTGCTGGCGGCAGCGTTTGTCCTCGCGGCTCTCTCGCAGGTAAGCAAGTATCTGCTCGCGTTACTTCTGTTCGGACAGCTCACCAACATCGGGTTCTTTGTGATATTAGTCCCGGTACTGGGTGGCTTACTCACCGGATGGGACAACCTCAGTGCCAACAGCTCACAGCTGATCGATGGCCTCACAGCACTCGACCCGTCGGTTCTCGCCGAGGCTGGCGGTATTATTACGACTGCTGTCGGGGAGGGAATCAACACGGCACTGTCAAGTCAGCAGGCTGGAGTCGAAGCTGTCGGTGCAGTCGTGCCGTTTTTTCTCAAGCTCACCATTATCTCGATAATCAGTTTGGCGGTCTTCTCGGCGATGAGCCCACAAAAGATCAGCCAAGGGATGCTCCGGCTTGGGGTGCCGCGACAGCTCACGTTTGCGATCGCCTACGGCTACCGTATGATGCCGCTGCTCGTCGAGGAGTACCACGCGCTCATCAATTCGTTCCGACTCCGAAGCAAGGTGCCGGAAAACAAAGGGCTGCTGAGTTGGCGATATCTGTTGTACCTCCTGAAGCTCTCGATCAAAGCGTTTTATCCGCTGATCTTCAACGTCGCCAAACGTTCCCGAGTTACCGTTGAGGCGATGGAGACAAAGGGGTTCTCACAATCGTTGGGCGATCCGAAAAGCCGTGAGCTACGAACCGATGAGATGATGATTCGCCTACGCGATGTCTCCTTTGGTTTCGGTTCGTTGTTGTTTGTCATGGGTGTGTGGGTGTTCATCTGATCGCCCTCTTCTCTTGGTATCATGCTCGTGTCGCACACTACTTCCGAGGGATATTCTCGATGGGAAAGCTGATCCCGCCTAGCTGGCAGGATCTGCGTACATTCGGTCAGATTACAGAGAGTTAGCACGTACCGCGTGGTCTCGATAACTCAATTGGATCGGCGATCACAGCCACATCGGCTAGACTGTCAGTGTGACTCAACAAAGACAAGACTGCGTCCAGTTGTTGTCGAGTCCAGCAGCTTACCACAGAGGTGGGCACCGCCGCTGATCACATCAGCTCCACTCG
>KB659940.1_pt28 | contig 21263 bp, 29 predicted proteins | sample 558768 | NCBI scaffold set KB644980.1 | reverse complement strand
GCCGTCGGTCATCGGGTTCGGATAGACTTCAATGATCCGACCGGCTGTGTCGGGTGAGTGGTCGCTCACGTCGCTGGCTGCGGCTGTCGCTGCCGGGCCGCCGAGGAGGAGCCCGCAGCCAAGGAGCAGCCACAGCAGTCGTCGTGCGCCACGCCGCGTGCGAGGGGATACGGTGCGAGTGGCCCCGGCTTCATATAAAAACGCCCGGTGCTCAGCCGGCCGCGCTGTCGTGTGTGCCCCCGTCGCGCGTGCCGGCGACGATCAGCGCGAAGGCGACGAGCGTGAGCCCGACGGTGAGCAGAATCGCCACGGTGTAACCGTCGGTGTAGGCGATGCTCGCGGTGCCGAGCGGCGGCATCACCAGCGAGCCGACGCCCGCGGCGACGTTGAAGACGCCGATGATCGCGGTATCTTTCTCCGGCGGGTAGACCGTCAACAGGACCGGAATGTACAGCGTCGCACAGCCGCCCAGCCCGAGGCCGACGAGGCCGACGCTGCTGATCAGCAGTGCAGGCGCGGGTACGACGAGCAGTGCGAGGCCGGCGGTCGCACAGCCGAGCGAGAGCAGGAACGCCCGCCGGGAGCCGAGTCGGTCGCCGAGGTAGCCGCCACCGATCCGGGAGACGATGCTGACGCCGCCGATGAGGCCGAACGCTGTCGATGCTGCCGTCTCGCCCAGCCCGCGGGCAGCAAAGAGGTCGACGGCGAAGGCGGCCAGCAGCTGGTACCACGCGAAGGCCAGGCCGATGCCGACGAAGAGATACTGGAACTGCCGGGTCCGGGCGAGGCCGGCGACCCAGCCGAGCACCTCGTCGGTTGTCGCCCCCGACGGCTCGACCCACGGCGGGCGGCGACAGAGCACGCCAGCGGCCAGAAACGCGACCGCCGTCGCGCCAAGAATCGCCAGAAATCCCCGCCGAACGCCAAATTCGGCGATGGCTCGTTGCCAGATCGGCGGGAGGATGAAGAGCCCCAGTCCGTTGCCGACGAAGATCAGTCCCGTCGCCGCGCCGCGTCGCTTCTCGAACCACCGCGGGACGACCGAGGCGACGACGACGAACTGCGTCCCGAGGGCCAAGCCCCAGCACGGCGAAGACGACGAGCAGGCCAAGATACCCCTCGACGACGTAGAGTGCGGGCGCGATCAGCGCGGTGGCGCCGGCCGCGATCAGCAGCACCCTGCGGGCAGGTAGCCGCACCGAGAGCACGCCGACGACGCCGGAGCCAATGAAGAACGTGAACAGCATGACCGAGAAGACGGTCGACAGCGCGACCGGCGCGATGCCGAACGCCGTGCTGAACGGCTCGCGGAAGATGCCATACGAGAGCGGCGTCCCGAACGTGAACACCATCGCAATCGCACCGACGGTTGCGACCAGCCAGCTGTATCGACTGTCGGGCGTCGCGTCAGGAGACACACCTGTGTTTCACGACCGGCGGCAAAAGGGTCCGTGGTCGCCGTCGACCGGTTGTTGTTGACCGGCCGTTGCCGACCAGCCGTCATCGATAACCTGTCATCGACCGGCCGGTATCGAACGGTAGTTCTTTTGGCCGACCGCCCGACCCATCGCTATGACCAGTCTGGGACTGGTGGTCGCGCAGTTCAACAGCGCGGTCACCGACGAAATGCGGATCGCCGCCGAGGACGCCGCCGCCGAGCGTGACGCCGAAATCGCGAGGTACTGGAGGTGCCGGGGGAGTACGACGCGCCGCTGGCCGCCGACCGCCTTGCCCGCCGCGACGATATCGACGCTGTCGCTGTTATCGGCGCGATTGTCACCGGGGACACCGATCACGACGAGGTCATCGCCGACGCCGCCGCGCAGAAACTGACCGACGTGAGTCTTGATCGGGACAAACCCGTGACCTTCGGCGTCAGCGGTCCGGGGATGAGCGGGGCCGAAGCCCGCGAGCGCGAGGACAAGGGAGCGGAAGCGGTAAACGCCGCGGTTGACATGGTAGAGGTACTAGCATGAACCTCGAGTTTGCGGAGCGGGTCGAGCGGGTCGAACCGAGCGCGACGCTGGCGATTAGCAACCTCTCCAGTGAGCTTGAAGCCGAGGGCATCGACGTGGTCGACCTCTCGGTCGGCGAACCCGACTTCCCGACCCCCGAAAACATCGTCGAGGCCGGCAAAGACGCGATGGACGCCGGCCACACAGGCTATACTTCTTCGAACGGGATTCTCGAACTGCGGGAGGCACTCGCCGACAAACTCACCGGGCAGGGCATCGACGCCGACAGCGACGAGATCATCGTCACCCCCGGCGGCAAGCAGGGCCTCTACGAGGCGATCAACACGCTGATCGACGACGGCGACGAGGTCGTCCTCCTCGATCCGGCGTGGGTCTCCTACGAGGCGATGGTGAAACTGTCGGGCGGCTCGCTCAACCGCGTCGACCTCTCGCCGTACGACTTCCAGCTCGAACCCGGACTCGACGACCTCACCGCGGCCGTGTCCGACGAAACCGAACTCCTCATCGTCAACTCGCCGTCGAACCCGACCGGCGCGGTCTACTCTGACGACGCACTCGAAGGCGTCCGCGATCTGGCGGTCGAACACGACTTCGCCGTGATTTCGGACGAGATCTACGAGCGAGTCACATACGGCGTCGAGCAGACCGCGCTTGGCTCGCTCGACGGGATGGAAGACCGCACGATCACGCTCAACGGCTTCTCGAAGGCGTTCTCGATGACCGGCTGGCGACTCGGCTACATCCACGCCCCACAGGACCTCGTCGATCAGGCGAGCAAACTCCACTCGCATTCAGTTTCGTGTGCGGTCAACTTCGTCCAGCGCGCTGGCATCGAAGCGCTCTCCGAGCGCACCGACGACGCGGTCGTCGAGATGCGGGAGGCCTTCCGCGAGCGACGCGATATGCTTGACGAGCTATTCGCCGAACACGGCGTCGATGTGCCCGTCGGCGACGGCGCGTTCTACATGATGCTGCCCGTTGACGACGACGATCAGACGTGGTGTGAGGAGGCGATTCAGGAGGCTCACGTCGCCACCGTTCCGGGCAGTGCCTTTGGCGCGCCCGGCTACGCCCGCATCTCGTACGCGGCGAGCGAGGAGCGACTCCGCGAGGCGGTCAACCGACTCGACGAGGGCGGCTTCATCTAAGGCGACCACGACTGTCGCCGATTCCTGCGGCGTATCCTTTTACCACAGTAGGCCCCACTCCTGCGTAGATGCACGTCGGCGAGTTGCCGCTGGCGACGCCACACGTGGCACACTTCGAGCGGCAGGGCATCGAGGAGTTGTACCCACCGCAGGCCGAGACTGTCGAGGCTGGAATCTGCGAGGGCGAGAACGTGCTGGCGGCGATTCCGACCGCCAGCGGCAAGACGCTGATCGCCCAGCTGGCGATGCTGACCGCCGACGGGCCGGGGCTCTACATCGTCCCGTTGCGCGCGCTGGCGACCGAAAAACACGCCACTTTCAGCGAGTTGCCGGGCGTCGATGTCGGCATCGCCACCGGCGACTACGACTCGCCAGCAGCTGAACTCGCCGAGCACGATATCGTCGTTGCCACGAGCGAAAAGGTCGATTCGGCGATCCGCAATGGCGCGTCGTGGGTTGCCGACAGCGGCTGTGTCGTCGTTGACGAGGTTCACCTACTCGGCGACGGTGGCCGCGGCCCGACGCTGGAGGTGACGCTGGCGCACCTCCGCCGACTCACGCCGGGTGTCCAGCTTGTCGCGCTGTCGGCGACCGTCGCCAACGCCGCCGAGATCGCCGACTGGCTCGGGGCCGCACTCGTCGAGTCCGACTGGCGGCCCGTCGACCTCCGGACCGGCGTCGCCGACACCGAGCGCGTCGCGTACGACGACGGGACGACCGAATCGGTCGCTATCGACGAGGGCGAAATCCCGGTGAGCGCGGACCTCGCAACCGAGACGACGGCCGCGCTCGTCGACACCGCCGTCGACGACGGCGGCCAGTCGCTGGCGTTCGTCAACTCCCGGCGGGAGGCCGAATCGCTCGCCGAGCGGCTGACCCGCGACGCCAGCGACCCCGACGCGTCGACACAGGTCGACGGCGAGTCCGCCGAGCCGACGCAGGCCGACCGCGAGCGGGTCGCCGACGAGATCGAAGCCCTCGACGGCACTGTCACCGGCCAGCAACTCGCCGATTGCGTCCGCGACGGCGTCGCCTTCCACCACGCCGGCCTCCGGAGCGGGCATCGCGCACTCGTCGAGTCGGCGTTCCGGGATCGGACGCTTAACGCGATCTGTGCGACGCCGACGCTCGCGGCCGGTGTCAACGTCCCCGCTCGTCGGGTCGTCGTCCGCGATCAGCAGCGGTACACCGGGTCGGCGATGGAGTGGCTGCCAGTCCTCGAAATCCACCAGATGTGCGGCCGTGCGGGCCGGCCGCATCTCGACCCCTACGGCGAGGCGATTCTCGTCGGCGTCGACGACTCCGATGGGCTAGCCGACCGGTATCTTGACGCCGATCCCGAGGCCGTTGAGTCGAAGCTGGCCAGTGAGGTCGCCCTCCGGACACACGCGCTGTCGATTATCGCCTCCGGCTTCGCCGAGACCGAGGCCGGTATTCTCGATGTCCTGTCGGCAACGTTCTACGCTCATCAGACGCCGGTCGACGACCTCGCGGGCAGCGTCGCCAGCGTCGTCGACGACCTCGTCGGCATGGAGTTGGTTCGCCGCGAGGCGAGCGACCAGTCGGACGAATCGGCCGGCAGTCTGCGGGCGACCGAGATCGGCACAACCGTCTCGACGCAGTACATCACCCCTGAAACCGGTGCACAGATCGTCGACGGCCTGCGGACGGCCGCCGAGATAGCCGAGCCGACCACGCTGACCGCCCTGGAGATCGTCTGCGACACACCCGATATGCACGACACCTATCTCGGCAACGAGGAGCGCGCGGCGATCTACGAGTACGCCCGAAAACACGCCGACGAGTTCACGACGGCGATGATCGAAACCGAGGACTTCGAGGCGTGGCTGGAGGCGGTCAAAACCGCCCGCGTGCTCGTCGAGTGGAGCGAGGGCGAGAGCATCGAGACACTGGTTGAGCGCTACCGCCTCGGCCCCGGTGATCTCGACTCCCGGGTCGAGCGGGCCGACTGGCTGCTGGGGGCGGCCGACGCGCTGGCAGCCGTGCTCGGGATCGAATTTTCGGCCATCTCGCGGGTGCGGGAACGGCTCTGAGTCGCGAAATAGTGCCTTGCTCCGGGTGCGCCTCCGTTCTTTAGGATCCATCGATGCGTGACCTTCGACGGGTGCCCAGCCGAGCGGACACATCACCAATACAGGTAAAGCTATTTACGTGACTGGTGCGATATTGTAGGTGTCAGTGTCCCGAACAGCGCAGGTTTCGAAGACCACCGGTGAGAGTCATGCACCGCCTCGTGAGCAGCCGCTGGAGGTTATCGAGACCGATCGGGGCTACGTCCTCCGGGAGTTTCGCCGCGAGCCCGACGAGGCGACCGTCTACTCGGTCCACGAGGACCGCATGAAGGCGATGGCCGCGGCCTCCGACCGGCTTGAGGCGACCCATCACCCCTGTATTCTGCGCTGGGACAGCGAGGATAGCGTCGGCGAAATCTACTGGGACGACACCTTCGATACCGCCCGCGTCGAGTACAGTCGGACGCTCAAACGCTGGGTCGTCGTCCCGGAGCACGAACATTACGTGTTCGCCTCCACGCACGACGTGAAGCAGGCCTACGAGTACGGCAAACAGGTGCAGAAGCAGTACTTCTTCAAGAACGTCGAGGTTTGCTCGGAGCACGGCGAGGTCGAAAAGACTGTCGAGCATCCCTTCATTCGCAAATCGATCACCGACCCGCATATCAAATTCAACCGCTGAGCGCGACGGTGGGTGGGCACCGTGACGCGCCCCGCAGGTCGACAGCCTCAACACGCCGGCCGGTCGTGACTCCGTATGAGCGATATTCATCCGGCCCAGCGAGTCGCCGTGCTCGCTGACTCCCAGAACCTCTATCATACGGCCCAGAGCCAGTTTTCTCGAAATATCGACTACGCCGGCCTGCTCGACGGGGCCGTCTCGGGTCGCGACCTGACCCGCGCTATCGCCTACGTCATCCGCGCCGACGCCCCCGAGGAGGAGAGCTTCTTCGAGGCGCTGATCGACATCGGCTTCGAGACGAAGAGCAAGGAAATCAAGACGTTCGGCGACGGCACGAAGAAGGCCGACTGGGACGTTGGGATGAGCCTCGACGCGGTGACGCTGGCCAACCACGTCGATACGGTCGTCCTCTGTACGGGCGACGGCGACTTCTCGCGGCTCTGTTCGCACCTTCGCCACGAGGGCGTCCGCGTCGAGGTGATGGCCTTCGGCTCCTCGACGGCCCAGGAACTCATCGATGCCACCGACGAGTTCACCGATCTCGCCGACGATCAGGACCGGTTCCTGCTCTGAGATGCCTAGTGATACCGATATCGAGGGCCTCGCACTGCCGTTCATCATCGGTATGGCCGTCGGCCTCGCGCTCGGCCGGACGGCCCTCGACAGCATCCTGCTCGGTGTCGTCGTCGGCCTCGCCTGTTTCGGGCTGCTGGCGTGGGGCCGGCAGCAACTTGTTCCGTGAGCCTCGGCCGATTTCTCGAACCGTCATCGGTTTTTGTACCGGGAGTGAATCACCGGCTATGAGCGACGATTCCGCCGGTCACTCGCACGCTGTCGACGACGTGAGCGAGTCCGCAGATGATGCGACCGACGGAAGTGCCAGTACCGACGACAGTGCTGACGGCGACAGCGGTGGCGACACTGACAGCGACGACGGCGGTGACGGCGGGGATCGCGGGATCGAGTCGCTGCGCACGGTCGCCGACTACCAGTTCGGGAGCGGTGCCGGCGAGGTGCTCTTTCCACCCAGAGGGGGACATCGAGATACGCCGCTCCAGCAGCGGCCGGCCGCGACAGCTCTTGGCCGACGGCCAGCGACTCGTCTCCTACGGTGTCGACGGCCGATTCACGCTTGGCCTCGCGGGCGGCCGTCGGCTCGTCGCCGCCTTCGACCACCCGCGCTGTCGGGTCGTCGTCGGCGACGACTCCGAGCCGTTCGTCCGTGACGGAAAGAACGCCTTCGCCAAATTCGTCCGCGAGGCCGATCCCGAAATCCGACCGGGCGACGAGGTGGCTGTCGTCCACGAGCGCGGCGACCTCTTGGCCGTCGGGCGGGCGGAACTCTCGGCCGATGCAATGGCCGACTTCGACAGCGGGATGGCCGTCAAAGTTCGCGAAGGGAGCGACGAGTAACGGCCCCCGAGATTGGCTTCAGAGGAAGCCAGTAAGCCCGAACGCCTCGACGAGCGGAATTCCGACCGAGAGTGCGCCGAGCAGGTAGCCGCCGATTGCGCCGCCGTTGAGCAGCGGCAGGCCGGCGTGCGGTTTGCCTTTCATCACCATCGACATGAGGACGAGCAGCCCGGCGAGCGTGCCGGCAAGCGCGCCCAGCGCGGGCGCGTTGAGTTCGATGACAGGGACGGCATACTGTGGAGCCGACGAGAAGAAGGCCGCGCTGGCAACCATCACTGTCGGGATAACCGCGTCACCAAGCCCGATGAAGAACGCCTCGCGCTCGTCGTCGCCGGGCGCGATCCCGTTTTCGTTGCTGTCATCGTCGCTGTCGCTGTCGATCGTCGACAGCGGTGTCCTCGCTGTCGTCGTCCTCGCTGTCGCCGTCCTCACCAACCTCCTCCAGCAGCGAGTACGACAGCGTCAGCGGGATGACGAGGATCACCGGAATCCGGAGGTCCATCACGCCGTCGGCGAGATCCAGCATATGCTCGGTCTTGTAGACGCTGATCGCGTCGTAGACCGCCAGCACCGACAGTAGGACGATCGCCGGCAGCAGGCCAAACGTGATCCCGAACAGCCCGGCCGCGCCGGCTCCCATCAACACCCCGGCGGTGTCGACGACGTACCACTCTGGATACACCCAGAGCGCGACCGAGACGCCGGCACCAAGCACTGCGGCCACACCGGCCGACACAACTGCGGTAAAGACGTACCACGAGAGCAGGCCGCTGGTGCCGACGATAACGACCTTGACGACCCAGTCGAGGTCGTATTTGAACGCCGCCAGAAAGAACACCGTGGCGACCAGCACCGCGCCGATGTAGACGATGCTGTTCGTCGGATCACTGGGGTCCTCGACGGCCTGATAGCCCTGAGTGAAGAACGTCTGGACCAAGGCGAGCGCGCCGAGTTGCACGAGCAAAAATAGCACCACAGCGACGGCAACGCCGCGGTACTCCCGAGGGAACATAGGTGGTTTTGCACGGTGGGGCCTTTGGCCGTTGTGTTTGCTGGTCGCGGTCGGCCAGGGAGACATATGGAACGTTTCGGCACACAACAGCTAATACAGTTGAAATACAATTCCGATATATGCCGGTCGATTTCGAAACCCACGAGCCCGGAACGCCGCGTATTGACCTGTCGGAGGGCACGAACGCACGGCGACTCCTTGCGTTCCTGCTAGAAACACCGACGGTTGGATACACGCCAGCCGAGTTGGCCGCAGAAACAAATGTTCCTCGTGGGAGTGTCGGGCCGACACTGAATCGACTCGAAGCTGCCGGCCTCGTGCGGCACAAGGAGCCGTACTGGGCCGCAGCCGACGACGACCGCCTCGCAGCGGCCACAGCCTCGTTCATCGGGATCGAAACGGTCGCGGCCGCGTACAGCGACGACTGGTACGCCCAGAACGAGGGGTGGGCCGACGAGTTGCCAGACCTGAGCGACGAGGACGCGTAGCATGGCCTACCCACAGGGTGCGGTCGTCATCGCCGAGGACCCGTTCGGCAACAACCCGGAGCGGCCGTATCTGCTCCTGTCGAACGAGGCTGTTCCCTTCCACGGCGAGGAGTACATCGCGGCCGTCATCACGTCGACGGCTCGGAATGCGGCACTCGAACTGACTGAGAGCAGATTCGAACGAGGGGAACTCCCTCGAACCTCGTTTGTTTCGCCGTGGTCGATTCTCACGCTCAAAGACTGCATGATCACGAAACAGCCCGCCGAAGTGACTGACGAAACCGTCTCCGAGGTACAGCAGGAACTGAATAGCTATCTCAAGACGTGATCGAATCAGTTTGATACCAGCGTGTGTGATCCGTCAGGTTTCCATTTCTGCCTACTCCGCGTACAGCGTTGTCCCGACGAGATCGGTCAGTGCGGCCGACTCACTCGGCGTGATCGCCACGTAGGGCGCGGTGACGGGACCGAACACGTCAATTATCCGGCCGACCGTCGATAGTGATTCGTCAACGACCGACCAGCCGATATCCGGCGTCTCGTCGGTATCGAGTTCGACGATGGCGAGCCCCTGTGCGGTTTTGCCGACCGTGCCAATTCGCTGCATACTACTCTCGAAGAACGCCGAGGTACGCGCCGATGGCCTGGACGAGGTCGTTTTTCGTGTCTTCGGCTCCCTTGACGAGGACCCGACCGCGCGGTTCGAACTCCCGGGTGTAGGTCTTGTCGCGTTCGATCACGGCGTCGTAGCCGATCTGCTGGACCGCCGTTGCGATCTCGTCGACATCCGGTTCCTCGACGGCCATGTCGGCTGCGACGCGCCGTCCCTCGGATCGTGTGTAGTCGGCGTCGAAGTACGCCGGCCAGAGGACGTTTTCGACCATACTGGAGCAAGGCGGGGCCGTGGGTAATACCGTTACGACTGTGCGGCCGGGATCGAACTCCGGAGTGAAAGTAATCCTTCCGGCTTCGATTCTGCCGGTGTCGTGCAGTTTCGAACTGAAGGCGAGGGGTCAGCTCTGTGGCGTGACGATGGCTCGAACCGAGGTGTTTCCACGACCGTCTCATCCGCCCGCGGCGCTGCGTGGCGGCGGTGAGCAAAAACACCTAACATAGCGGCCGTCACAGAAGGTGTATGGACGATATTCGAGGCACCGTGGGTCGCGCGCTGTCGGCCGAGACCCGCGAGACGTTCGATCAGCGGGTGGCCGAGCAGGCGGCCGATCTCCGTGGGTTGATCGACGCGGGAGCGTTCGACAGTAGCGGGTTCGCGGTCGGCCTCGAATGTGAACTCTACGGTGTCGACAGCGACGGCCATCTTGCCACGCTCCCCGACGCGCTGTACGACTCCGACGGCCGGACCCGCGAGATCGGGCTCCACAACATCGAACTCAACAGCACGCCCCAGCCCTTCGATCCCGACGGTGTCGTCGCCCACAGCGACGAACTGACGACTGCGGTCGCCGACCTCAGCGAGGCCGCCGCCGCGAACGACATCCACATCGCCACCGACGGCATGTGGACGATTCCGCCGGATGGCGGCACCGCGGACTACTTCGGCACCGTCGACCGGACCGACGGGATCACCGTCGCCGACAATATGCACCCGAAGGCTCGCTACTGTGCGATCGACAACATGCTATTGGCCAACGCGGGCGGATCGATCCCGCTCAGTGTGCCCGGCACCGACCACGAGTTCCCGACCATCCTCGTCGAGTCGCTGACGACCTCGATCCAGCCACACCTCCAGATTCCCTCGACCGAGCAGTTCCCCCGATTTTTCAACGCCGCGATCCGGACGATGGGGCCCGTCCTCGCGCTGGCGACGAACTCGCCGTTCCTGCCGGGTGACCTCTACAACGCGGTCGACGACCCCGATGGACTGGTCGATCAGACGCCGCACGAACTCCGGATTCCGGTCTTCGAGGAGACGGTCAACAGCGCCGGTCACGAGAAAGCCGGCTGTCCGGAGGATATCGACGCCCCGACCGACATCGTCGACCGCGTCGTCGACGACTGGACCTGTGGCCCGTTCCTCCGCGAGTGGGAGAGCGATGACGACGACCCACACTGGGAGTTCCGCCACAAGTACGGCACCTACTGGCGGTGGGTCCGGAGCATCATCGGCGGCGACGCCAGTGGGAGTGTCGGTGACACCGCGCCCGACGTGGCGACCACTGACGGCGCGCTCCGGATCGAATATCGCCCGCTGCCGACACAGCCAACACCCGAGGATATTCTCGGACTGCACTGGCTGGTCGCCGGGCTGCTTCGCGGTATCGTCGCGGCCGATCACCCGCTGACGGAGCTGGCATGGGCTGACGCACGGGAGAGTTTCTACAACGCTGTCGACGACGGTCTTGACGCCGAACTACACTGGGTGACCGCCGACGGCGAGTACACGACCGATCACGCGGTGATCTACGAGGAGGTGTTCCATCTCGCCGAGCGCGGCCTTTGCGAGCAGGGGCTCAGCGAGGACGAGGCGGCCGAGCGAATCGACCCGATCCGCGCTCGCTGGGAACAGCGGACGACGCCGAGCCGCTGGAAGAAATCGCGTGTCAGCGAGGCGATGGCTGACGGCGAGTCACTGACTGATGCTATCGAATCGATGCAACGCGAGTACTACGAGTTGAGTCGGCGCGGCGAGCCGTTCGTCGAGTGGTAACGTTCGGCGCGGATAGTCAGTCGGGAGCGACCCGCCCAAACGACTTTGGTAAGACGCACGTATTACTACTGTATGTCCGAAGCAGTTACTGACGAGGACGACGAGATCGTCACGGTGAATTTCAAGACCACCCAGTCGTTTCTCGACACGATAGACGAGACGTGGCAGGGCCGCGGGTTCAACAGCCGAAGCGAGTTCATTCGCTATACCCTCCGTGACGCCGCGGAGAACCCGACGTTCGACCGCGACGAACTGATCGCGTTGCTACAGGCCGAAGTCGATGTCGACGCCGGGCGCACGATCGACGCTGAAACCGCTCGCGAGCAGTTCGGGACCGACCAAGATGGCTGACGAACCGTGGATGTGGGAACTCACGGCGACCGCACAGGACGACCTGTCGCAACTCTCGCCGACAGCGCAGGACCAGATTCTCGACAAACTCGACGAGATTGTCGACTCGCCGTGGCGTGACCCGCCGGAGTACGGCGAACCCCTCCGCAACAGTTCCCGCAGCAAGATTCGTGTCGGCGCGTTTCGGCTCGCGGTGACGTTTCGACGCGAGCAACACCGACTGATCGTCGCCCGAATCAAACGGCGGAGCGACGCCTACACCGCTGACGACGACTAACCGGCGTTCTCAGGCGTCGTCCAGCAGTCCGGGGTTCGTCACCGCACCCTTCGCGGCCGACCCGAAGTCCCGCGCATATTTCGCCAGGATACCGTTCGTGTAGGCCGGATCGCGTGGCTCCCAGTCCTCCCGGCGGGCGTCGAGTTCGTCGTCGGAGCAATCGACCGATAGTTCGCGTTCGGGGATATCGACGGTCACGGTATCACCCTCCTCCAGCAGTGCGATGGGGCCGCCGTCAGCCGCCTCGGGCGCGACGTGACCGATCATCGGGCCGCGCGTGGCTCCCGAGAAGCGACCATCGGTCAGCAGCGCCACGTCGTCCTCGTGGCCCGCACCGACAACGGCAGCGGTGACGCCGAGCATCTCCCGCATGCCGGGGCCGCCGCTCGGTCCCTCGTTGCGGATGACGATCACGTCGCCGCTTTCGATGTGGCCCTCTTGGACGTAGGCCATCGCGTCCTCCTCGTTTTCGAAGATGCGGGCCGGCCCCTCGTGGTGGAACTTGTCGTCGCCGGTCACCTTGAGGACGCCGCCGTCGGGTGCAAGGTTGCCGGTGAGAATCTTGATCGCGCCCTCTGCCTGATAGGGGTCGTCGACCGGGTAGAGATAGTCGGCGTCGATTGTCTCTTCGTCGGGGATGCGCCCCTCGTCTTCGAGATGGGCGAGTTCCTCGGCGATGGTGCGACCGGTGACGGTCATCGCGTCGCCGTGGATGAGATCAGCGTCGAGCAGTCGCCGCAGAACGACCGGAATCCCGCCGACCTCGAAGAGGTCATTCATCACGCGAGTACCACCGGGCTGGAGGTTGGCGATCTTTGGTGTGCGCCGGGAGATCTCGTCGAACTCGGTGATATCGAGGTCGATGCCGGCCTCGGCGGCGAGTGCCAGCAGATGGAGCACGGCGTTGGTCGAGCCGCCGGTCGCAACCTGCAGCGCGATGGCGTTCTCGAAGGATTTCTTCGAGAGGATATCGGAGGGACGACGGTCGTTTTCGACCACGTCGACGGCGATTTCGCCGGCGCGTTCGGCGATCTCGTAGCGGTCCTCGTGTTCGGCGGGCGCGGCGGCCGAACCAAGTGGTGCGAGGCCAAGTGTTTCGCTGATCGAGGCCATCGTGTTGGCGGTGAACATCCCGCCGCAGGAGCCCGCGCCGGGGCAGGCGTTGCGCTCCATCTCATCGAGTTCCGACTCGTCCATCTCACCCTGTGCGACCGCGCCGACGCCCTCGAAGACGTTCTGGATCGTGATCTCGCGGCCGTCGTGCTCGCCGGGCATGATCGAGCCGCCGTAGACGAAGACACTCGGCAGGTCCGTCCGGATCGATGCCATCATCATGCCGGGCATGTTCTTGTCGCAGCCGCCGATGGTGACGAGACCGTCCATCCGCTCGCCGAAGGAGACGAGTTCGACGCTGTCGGCGATGACCTCCCGGGAGATGAGCGAGGCCTTCATCCCCTCGGTGCCCATCGAGACGGCGTCGGAGATGGTGATCGTGTTGAACTCGATCGGCATCCCGCCGGCGGTGTCGACACCCTCGTAGGCCGACTCGGCCACGTCGTCGAGATGGACGTTACAGGGCGTGATGTCGGCCGCACAGTTGGCGATGCCGACCATCGGCGAGTCGAGGTCCTCGTCGTCGTACCCCATCGCGCGGAACATCGCCCGCGAGGGGGCCTGATCCACCCCCTCGGTGACCTCGTTGCTCCGCAACTCCGGATCTTTCCCCGACTCCTCCCGCGGTTGCTGTTGGCTCATGGCCTCCTCTTGCCACCGGACGGCTTAAAACTGCACGCATGCCCGGGACCCAACCGTGAGGGCTTTGCGTCGGTGCCCTCAATCGACGGGTGTGACCGACGTTAGCGGCGATACGGAGTCGGCGACCGCCGATACGGATTCCTCGCCCACGGACGCGAAATCCGCGACTGCCGACGCGGAATCTACGTCGAGTGCGGCGGAATCGGCGAGCGCCGACGCGACAGCGGGAGCCACCGACAGCGATGCTGCTGGCAATGTGGTCGTCACAGAGGACGGCACGGTCGTCACCGACGAGAGCGACGCTGACGGCGATGCCGCGTCGTCGCCTGCGGGAGGCGATGCGGAGCCGGATGGCTTCGGCCGACAGGGCTGGCTACTGGTCGTTGGCGTCGTGGTCTGTTTTCTGGGGATTCCCGGCGTCGTCTACCTCAAACCGGCTGTGCCAGCCGCGGCCGGCCTGCCCTTCTTCGCGTCGTTTCTCGTGTTACCGTTGTTTCCGGCGGTCGGGCTGGGACTGCTGGCGGTGTGGTCGATGCGTGCGGCCGCCTGATCTGTGGCTGCCTGATCCGCGGCCACCTGATATACAGTCGCCTGACACGTTACTGCCTGATTGTGGTCGCCTGTGGGGTGGCTGCCGCCGTCGACGGCTGTGTAGGATTCGGATACCGAATAACATATACAACGACCGAAAGAGAACGTAGCATGGACACGCAGCAGTACACCGAACACGTCAAAACGCAGGTACTCGACCACGAGTACGAGGCTGTGCCACCCGAGGAGGCCAACCCCTTCGATCCGGTCTGGTACAAGCAGGACGACGATCCGACCATCGGCCGCACGAAGGTATTCGTGACCGTCACTGATCCAGCTGATATCGACACTGCCACCCTGAAAACGACGGCCGAATCCTTCCGCACGCTGGTGACCTCCGCCTCGCCGTCGGACGATTCGACCTCCGTCGAAAACCGTTTTGGATACATCGTCTTTGCGCTGGCCGACCCCGCCGACAAACTGATCGAGTTCGCCACCGAGGAGTTCACCGTCGCCGACCGCCGGTCGAACGTCTTTCCGATGCTCTACGATCTCGACACCGAAACGCTGCACGCCCACGATGTTCCCCGACTCAAGGGCCGTGGCTTCTACGAGAAACAGAAGTTCGACGCCGACGAGCTGTTGACGCAGGGCGAGAACTGACACCACCTTTCGTGTTCGTAGCGTGCCGTTGTGCCAGCAGATATTATCCGTTCGAGCACCATACACTGGTATGGGTGCTTCGTCATCACCGGCCGAGCCCGACGACACAGCCGCAGGGCTACCGGGCGACTCGGTCGTCGTCGACACGAACGGCATCAGCCTCCACACGCGACAGGCCGGTCCCGAGGACGGCCCGCTCGTGGTTCTGTTGCATGGGTTTCCGGAGTTCTGGTACGGTTGGCACCGACACATCAAGCCGCTGGCCGACGCCGGCTACCGCGTTGTCGTTCCCGACCAGCGCGGCTACAACCGGAGTGACAAACCCGATGGCGTCGACAGCTATCACATCGACACGCTGGCCGACGATGTGATCGGCCTGATCGACGCCGCCGACCGCGAGTCCGCGGCGGTTGTGGGCCACGACTGGGGGGCGGCCGTCGCGTGGTGGCTCGCGCTCAGCCACCCCGACCGCATCGACTCGCTGACCGCGGTCAATGTCCCGCATCCGACGGTGATGGAGGACACGCTGCGGCGCAGCTGGTCACAGCGGTTCAAGAGCTGGTACATGCTCGCGTTTCAGCTCCCAGTGTTGCCGGAGGCGATTTCGAAAGCCAACGACTGTCGGGTCCTCCAGCGCGGCCTCGAAGACAGCAGCCGGCCGGGGACGTTCTCGGCGGCGGATCTCCAGCGCTACCGCGAGGCGTGGCAGCAGCCGGACGCGCTGACCGCGATGATCAACTGGTACCGCGCGATGGGTCGGTATCGACCGCGGCCGCCGCGCGAACAGGTGTCGGTGCCGACGCTGGTCATGTGGGGTCGACAGGACGAATTTCTGGAGCCGAAGATGGCCGACGAGAGTCTGGGACACTGCGATGACGGGCAGTTGGTGTCATATCCGTCGTCGACACACTGGGTACTGCACGAACAACCCGACGAGACAGCCGACGAGTTGCTGGCGCATCTTGACGCGACGCTCTGATCGAGTGATCTGCTCATAACTACCGGATCGCCAGTTGGTCCTCTGTTCGTATGATGACGATGATCACAGGATGATCATCGGTGGCTGCGGCACCGCGTGTATCTTACACCGATTGCCTGTTCAGCAGGTACCTGCGATCACCGCCGATAGCGAACCAGCGTTCTGTGGATTCTGCTAGTGCTCCGAAAGCTGGAGTGTCTGTGTCCTTTGAGTGACCATCCAAGCACAGTCATGACAGCATAATATGTTATTGATAATATAACTATGAATTTTATTTATAATAAAATAAACTAATTAAGCCAATATTCACTTTGTTAAACTGTATTTCACTGAACTATTATCTAACTACTGATTTATTTTCCGGGAGAATGTTGATTTATTGCCAATCAGATTTTTACCGTTGCGGGCCAATATTTATTGTAATAATATGCCAGTACCATGTAACTGTCCAGAGTGCGGAGATAAGCGTGTCAAAACGCACAACATGTCACCACATCACGGTGACTCTCAGGAGTGGGTGTCGAAGATCGTGTGCTTGGGCTGTGAGCATGAAGAGTATGACACCGAGTTCGACTTCTCAAAATCCATCACCGGAGCAGAGGTATGACCCGCTGAGAGCATGAGATCTGCGCCAGTAGCCCCGCACGACGAGTGATAGCAGTATCAGCAGCTGCATATTGTTCACCAGACATGTAACGGTCTTGCTCGCCGAGACAACTGTCGCATGGTATCGCTCCGTAACCACGCCCATGACGACGGCCCGCTTTTTACCGTTGAGCCCGTAGATATAGGCATGTTACTCGTTCGTGGGCTTGGTGGCGGCACCGGGTTGACCGGCACGGTGTTCGAGCGGGGCGAAGAGCCGCCAACGTACAGCGGATCGCCCGATGCTGCCGCGCCGTACGTCTGGGTCTGTGATTCCTTCTATGCGGTCGAGAGCGGCGGCACGGCTGTCGAGGTCGATGGTGAGGAAATCCGCGTCGCCTTCGAATCGCCGATGCCGCGTGGCTTCGAGACGAAAGAACAGGCACTGTCGGCGGCCAAGGAACATGTCGTCACACAACTAGCGCGCATCGGCGTCGACAGCGAGACGGTCACCGTCGAGGTCGAATCCACAGAGCCGACCTAGCCGTCCTCCCAGCGGAGCACGTCGTACGTCTTCTGTCGCTCGCTGTGGAGTTGCTGTTCGAACTGCCGGCGGAGGTCAGCCTTCTCGCCGGTGCTGATCTTGGCGAGTTCGTCGGCCTTGTCGACCGCCAGCGGTGGCCCCCGCTCGGCGGCGACCTCCGAGAGAATCTGCGTTTTGAGTTGCTCGCGCGTGTCGGGGTCCTTGCTGATCGCGTACGGTGCTTCGACCTTGTAACAGAGGTCGGTGCGGGGGTCGTAGATGACGAAGAAGGTGACCTCGTAGCACTCGGGATCGAGGTTCCGCTCGACGCCGAGCGCGTCGCCGTCGGCGGCCATCGCGCCGTCCGGCCCGCCACGGGAGATGAACCACGACGTGGCGGTGAGTTCGTCGGTGCGACGGTTCTCGCCCGGTTCGGTCTCGGCCGCGGCGTCACCGCCGCCGCCGGCGTCGCTGTCGGCGTCGTCGGCGTGCTGTTCGAGCAGTCGGGTGAAGAACGCGGTGTCGTCGGGCCACGGCACGTCGAACTCGGTGTCCCGTTCGCCGAGCGTGCCCGTAATCGCCCGCGCCGAGGGGTTCTTGACGAACCCCGCAATCGGTGTCTCGGCCTCGACGAAGCGTTCGACCAGCCGGACGTAGTTTTCGAGCACGTTCGTCGGCCGGGCCTCGTAGGTCAGCGCGTCGAGTTCGGGATTGCGGTCCCGCCACGTCAGGATTTCCTTGGGGTACAGTGGGCCGTCGAGCAACAGGAGGTCCTCGACCGTGTGGGCGTGCTCGCGGGCGTGGTGGCCCTCGGCGAGATAGAGTGCCAGCGCGTGGACGACCGCCTCGGCGTAGCGGTTGACCTCCGGGGCCCGGATCGTCCGGTACTCGCTGTTGCCCTCGTCGAGGCGCATCCAGTCGGTTTCGAGATTCGCTTTGCGGTCGCCGGTGTGGACCGTCGCCACGATGGTTCGGGCGCGGTGGACCGACAGCTCGGAGGGGTCGACCGCCATCGCGGCGTGGGCGAGATCGAGCACGAGCCCGTTTTTGAACGAGGTGGGGTTGATCGTCCCCGAGTCGATGCCGTGGACGGTCGGAAACGGTCGCTCCGCCAGCGCGATGTCGTCGATGGCCACGCGCTGTCGCCGCTGCTCGCCGAGCGGTTCGACCACGGGCCGGCCGCTGGCGTCGGTAAGCGGGTCGAGCCACTCGGTCCAGACGGTCTCGGCGAAGGCCTCGTGGTCGCTGTCGTCGACCGAGTCCGCGACCGACCCCGCAAGCCGTGCGATGGCATCGACGTGGATCGGATCGAGCGTCATACGGCTACCGCCGCGGCCGACGGTGAAAAAACCGCGGTCACTGGGTCGAATGCTGTGAAGACTGGGGCGGTTTGAATGAGCACGGCTTTCAGTCCCACCCGACTGCGGCTGCCCGACCCGTTGACGCGGGCGGGACTGAAAGGGGCGACTCGGGGCTTTCGAGGTGTTCTCGATCCAATCGAGCGTTACACAGTATCCCGCGCGATGCCGCTAGCCTCATACCCGTGGAGCCAGAACAGATTTGCATGTCGATCCGCGCGGTCGCATTCGATCTCGACTACACGCTTGCCGTCCCGGAGCGCGACCGCGAAACGCTGCTGGCCGAAGCCGTCGAACAGGCAGACGCGCCGCCGATCTCTCGTAGCGACTACGTGCAGGCCCACCGGCAACATCTCACGACCGAGACACGGGCCCCGATCTTTGCCGACCTCCTCGACGGCGACGCCAGCGACGCCGATCCCGAACAGCTCGCCACCGCCTACCGCGAGGCCGTCACCAACGCGCTCGTGCCCGTAGACGACGTGGAACCCTTCCTCCGCTCGCTCCGCGAGGAGTACCGCCTCGGCCTGCTCACCAACGGTCCGGTACGCGCCCAGCGCTCGAAGATCGAGTTCCTCGGCTGGGAGCCGCTGTTCGATACGACGCTCGTCACCGGCGAACTCGACGCCGGGAAACCCGACACGGCTGCCTTCGAGGCGCTGCTCTCGGAACTCGGCACCGCGCCGGCGGAGACGGTGTTCGTCGGTGACACGCCCGGCGAGGACATCGTGGGTGCCAACGAGGCCGGGATTCACACCGTGCAGGTGCTGTACGATGATGGGCCACAGCGGGACGCGAGTGCTGACGCCACCGTCGAGCGTGACCGACTGATGCCCGAGCTGCCCGGTGTTATAGCGGGTTTGTAACACCGGCAAATTCTGTAGCTGAGGGCTATTTTATACATCTGTCTGACACATGTCAGACTGGTCGTTCTGTCTGCCCGAGGGAACGACTGCTGCGTCGGTTCAGTTCCGCCGCTTTCCCGGGGTACCCCCGGGCGATTTCTATTATTGTGGTCGGCACCGACAGCGCGTGACCAGTTGCGCAGGTGCTACTCCTCGATAAAGACCTTCCCCAGCGTTTCGGATTCGATTCCCCAGCCGTCCTCGGGCGTCTCGGCCGCTGGCTTGTAGTACCGGGTGGCCGTGTGGCCGTCGGGCGCGGCGTCGCTGAGATACGCCAGCTCGGTAATCTCGATCCAGTCGTCCCCATCGGGGGCGTCCTCACGAACCTCGGTAATACGGCCGTCGTCCGCAGTACGAATGTATCGTGTCATAGCTCGAACGGTGGGGCGTGATCGAAGCCACCGGCCGAAAGATGCCATGGATGCTGTATGTAAGTTTCGGGGCTGTGACTCCCGAGCGCATAGCCGTCGATTCCCGTCGCCCACCTCAGGCCGTCGCCACGGCCGCAAACACCGTCAGCACGCGCTTGGCTTCCGCGCCGTCCTCGACGAAAACGGTCGTCTGCGGCGACTCGTCGGCGGCCCGCTGGACTCGGAGCTTCGATGCCTCGGCGGCTTTCGCGGCCGCCCCGGGCGCTTGGTCGAACTCGATACGTGCCCGGTCGGGATGGACGTAGACGGTCGCGGTCTCGGTCGTCGCGGCGTCGCCTGCCTCGTCGTCGAGCGTCGGTCGCCCGCGGTCGTCGGTCACGAGCGCGTCGTCGTTGCCGACGCGGACGACGCGATAGGCCTGGCTGCCGTCGGTCGTCGGCTCGACATCCGGCTCGGCGTCGGTGACGACGTGATCGACGAGGTGATCGCGGTCGCCGGTCACCTCGCTGGCGACGAGTTGTGCGATGCGGGTCCCGTCGTCAAGCCGATCCTTGACCATGGTGGACGGTAAACAGCCACGCCCAAATCGCTTCGTGTTCTCGCGTCGCTGGCGGTGGGTGCGACCGGGTTCACTCGCCGCCATCTCACTCGTCGCTGTCGGCGGCCAGCTCCGCCCGGACGGCGCTGGCCTCGGTCGCCACGTCGATGCCCTCGCGGCTGGCGACGAGGACGGCGGCGGCTTCGAGCGTTACCCCACACTCCCGCTGGGTTTCGTTGGCGGCGGCGACAGCGTCCTGTTTGGCCATGCCGGCGTCGACCATGGTGTCAAGCAGTTGCTCGAAGGTCGACTGCTCGCGGAGAATCTCGGTATCGGGGGTGTAGCCCGACGGCACGGTGACGCCGTCAATATCGAAGGTCGCCACGAGATCGCCGTCAGCCTCCTCCAGCAGTCCGCGACCGACCGCCACGTCGACCAGCCGCTTGGCCTGATCCGGCGAGAACCACTCTCGGTCCAGCGACAGCGCGACGACGAACTCGCCCTCGCCGAGCCGGCGGGTGCCCTCCTGCTGGAACGGCACCGCGACGGCGACCTCCAGACTCATACCCGAGGAAGCCGCCGAGAGGAACCTAACCGTTTCGACTGCCGGCTTTCGAGCGATTCAAGTGTGTGCTCGGGTTTCAGTGGGGTATGAAAGATCAAGGACGCTCCGACCGCCGCCGAACCGGCGGCCGACTCAAACACGCCAGCAAGAAGAAGCGCCACGAACTCGGCCGCGAGCCCGCCGAGACGACCGTCGGCGAACCCAAACTGCAGGTCATCGACGCCCGCGGCTCGGAGGACAAGCTCCGCGCGCTGTCGACCAACGTCGCCCAGCTCGCCGACGGCGGCGAGACCACCGCGGTCGAGATCGAGGACGTCGTCGAAAACCCGGCGAACGTCAACTACGCCCGGCGGAACATCATCACGAAGGGCGCGATCATCCGGACCAGCGAGGGCGAGGCCCGCGTGACCTCCCGGCCCGGCCAGACCGGACAGGTCAGCGC
>KB659932.1_pt17 | contig 21296 bp, 22 predicted proteins | sample 558768 | NCBI scaffold set KB644980.1 | reverse complement strand
ACGCTCAGTCCGGGTTAGTCCAACCACAGCATACTCAGTACCGTGAAACGGGTGGGGTGGCCCACTCAAAATGAGAAACGGTCGTTCGGCCGGCTGGCTATTGAACGGGGCAGGATGCCAGACGACATCACCACGCTGAAACGGTCCGTCGGTCATCGATGGTCTCGCGGATCGACATCAGTCTCTTCCCAGCCGGTGAAGTCATCATCCGCGTATCGTTCTTCGAAGGCGTCCATGCTATACATCGTGGCCGCGACAGCCTCGATTCGGTCGTCGTCGCTAGCAGACCAGTATGGTGGCTCGTGTTCGACTAGCCCTTGCTGCTCCAGTCGAGACAGCGTTGGATTGAGACTCCCACGAGGGATATCAACCGACTCTGCGATCTCTGCCGGTTTGAATCCAAGATCAGGATGCTGTGCGAGAAACGAAAGCAGCTGATGAGCGTTCGAGCCCGGGTCAATAGGTAGTGATTCGACGGTGTCCCGAGTTTGTCGATATTTATCAAATTCTACTGGCATATTCAAATGTATCTGTTATATCTACTTGTATGTTTGCGTACGAGAGCAGAAGATATCGCTCGCTGACAGCCAGTCACCGATGAAAATCAAGTCAGATCAAATCAACGGTTAATCCGACTCGACAACCTGCTCGACGCCCGACTGCTCTACCCCGGACTCCACGAGCACGCCGTGGGCACTCTCGCGTTCCTTCGCGCCGTCGGAGACTTTCACGAACACCGCGTTCGCCCGCGCTTCGGGGATCGTATGCCCGCCGCAGTAGCTCAGCCCCGAGCGAACGCCGCCGAGGAACTCCTCGGTCAGCGGTTCGAGCGGGCCTTTGTACGGCGTCAACGCCTCGACGCCCTCGCCGGAGTCGATATCGATCTCCTTGTCCTCGCGGTCGTCGTTGGCGGCCGTCGAGGCCATCCCGCGGGAGCGTTTGAACCGCTCGCCGCCGCGGCTGACGACGCGACCGGGGGCTTCGTCGGTGCCGGCGAAGAAGCCGCCCATCATCACCGTCGACGCGCCGGCCATCAGCGCCTTGGCGGCGTCCCCGGAGTTCTGAATCCCGCCGTCAGCCATGACCGTGATGCCGAGTTCGTCGGCGCGGTCGGCACACTCGTCGACCGCCGAGAGCTGTGGGTAGCCCGCGCCAGCGACCTCCCGGGTCGTGCAGTGCGACCCCGGCCCGACGCCGACTTTCACGCAGTCCGCGCCCGAATCGTAGAGGTCCTCGACGGCCTCGGGCGTGACGACGTTGCCGGCGATCAGTTCGGGATCGTATTCAGCGCGAATCTCGGCGACAGCGTCGAGTGCACGCTCCATGTGGCCGTGGGCGACATCGAGGACGACGGCGTCGCCGCCGGCCTCCAGAATCGCCTCAGTGCGGTCGAGGTAGTCCTCGTCGATGCCGACCGCCGCGGCGACGGGACCGCCCTGCTCGGCGACGGCGCGCACCTCCGCGGCCTGCTCTTCGATCGAGAGGAAGCGGTGGATAACGCCCAATCCACCGAGATCGGCGAACTCGGCGGCGGTTTCGGCTTCGGTGACGGTGTCCATCGCCGCACTGACGAGCGGCACGTCGAGCGTGAGCGACGGCGTCAGTTGTGTTGTGAGATTGATGTCGCTTCGGCTGTCGACAGCCGAACGCTGTGGAACCAGCAATGCATCTCCGTACGAGAGTCCGGTGCGGATCTCCATGTGTAACCTTCAGAGGGCAGGGACCGGCTGATATTAATACTGGCCTTTGCGGCCCCAGATACCGCGTCACAAATGGTTTAGTAGCTAGAATGTATATCTTAGCAGAACACACGTCACTCCTGCGGGACTTCATGTGTAACCACCCGTTTCTGTGACGTGTGTCTCTGGTTCATGAGCGACGCCGCTGGCAGTCGATTCTAGCTACAGATCAAGGCCGCGAATCGAGACGCCAGCCCCGGCGTCGTGGTCGCCGCTGGCCGCAACACGACCGATCACCCGGCCGTCGGTCGCCGCTGCGAGGTCGGCGGCCGCCTCGTCGTCGCCAACTGCCGCGACGAAACCGGTGCCCATGTTGAACGTCGTGTGCATCTCGGCGTCGGCGACATTGCCCTGCTCTTGCACGAAGTCGAAGACCGGCTGGGCGTCGAAGGGGTCGTCGACGACGTAGCGATGCTCACCGAGGCGTTCGAGGTTCGTCCACCCGCCGCCGGTGATGTGGGCCGCGCCGCGAGTGCCGTGTTCGCGCATCGGCGTCAACAGGTGGGTGTAGATGCGGGTCGGCTCAAGCAGAGCCTCGCCGATGGTGTCGTAGCCATCGAACGGGCATGGGTCGGCGTACTCGTGGTCCTGTGTCGTCGCCGTGCGAGCGAGCGTGAGGCCGTTCGAATGAATCCCCGAGGAGGGCCAGCCGACGAGCGTGTCGCCCGGTTCGGCCGCGCCCTCGAAGAGGCCGCTCTTGTCGGCGAGGCCCACGCAGGCACCCGCGAGATCGAGCCCCTTCACGACCTCCGGCATCACCGCGGTTTCGCCGCCGATGAGTTCGATATCGGCCTGTTCGGCCCCGTCGGCCAGCCCCTCGCCGATCTGTTCGGCCGTTTCGTCGTCGGGGTCGTCGATAGCAAGGTAGTCGACGAAGGCGACCGGCCGGACGCCGGCGGCGACGAGATCGTTGACGTTCATCGCAATACAGTCGATGCCGACCGTCGAGTAGTCGTCGAGTGCGTCGGCGACGAGCAGTTTCGTGCCGACGCCGTCGGTCGCCAGCGCGAGGTAGCGATCGCCGATATCGAGCAGGCCGGCGTAATCGCCCTCGCTGTCGCCGGTCGCGCCGATCAGCGCGGCCGTGGCGGCCTCGCTGGCCTCGATATCGACGCCAGCGTCGGCGTAGGTGAGTTCGTCGTCAGCGTCGTCAGTCATAGCTCAACCCGGGTGGAGCGAACACAAAAACACGGTGATCGCCGGCTCAGATGATGCTGATATTGAGCGTCGTCCACGCAATGTAGGTCAACGCCGCACTCACAAGGAACGTCCCGCCCCAGACCGGTTTGCTCCACGCGATGACGGTCTTCCCGTCGAGGGACCCAAATGGGACAAGATTGAACGCCGCCAGAAACAGGTTGACAATGATCCCGAGTTGGCCAAGCAGGACGAGCAGCCACAGATTCAGCCCGACGCCACCCAGATACACCGGGAGGAAGACCGCCGCCAACACGAGGTTCATCACCGGGCCGGCGATGGCGATGTGGCCGTGTTCGCGTTCGCTGAGGTAGCCCTGATGATGAACCGCGCCGGGCGCAGCGAAGATGAACCCCAGCATCGCGCTCATCACAGCCAGAAAGAGCATGCTGTAGTCGGCACGGAACTCCGCGACCTGCCCGTAGTTGACGGCGACGATCTTGTGGGCGAGTTCGTGGAGGAGAAACGCGACGCCCGCGGTCAGCAGACTCACGCCGAACAGGACGACCACGCCCGGCCCAAGCGCAACGAGGGTCGGGCCGCCACCGGCAAAGAAGATGGCGAAGGCGACCCCCAGCGCGAGCCACGCGATCAGCAGGTCACGTAGCTCGCGGGTGCTGAACTCGTAGTCGCCGATGCGGTAAGCCGTACTCATCGACGAGCCTCCCGGCGTGCGCAATCAGCCGCCAGCACGGTCATGTGACCGTCCTCCAGATCAGTTCCGCGCTGTTGCGTGCGCCCTCGATCATGAGCCGCGAGACGCCGTCAACGCCGCCGAGTTCCGTCCCGAACAGCGGGAGGATGTAGCTAACGAACAGGAGGCTGGCGACGATGCTGCCGATGTTGGTGAGCGCGACGACCATGATCAGCTTGAACAGCGGCACATCGAACATCTCGCTTACGATCTCGCCGATTGGCTTCGTCTCGTCCGACAGCAACTCGTTGAGCGTCGAGATATCGCCGACGTTGACCGTCAGATGCCGGAGTTCGACGTAGCCGGTGAACCACCCCGGCGCGAGCGCGGGGTTGATCGACGTCATCCACGCGACCGCGCCGCCGACGCCCGCGGAGGTCCACCGCGCGCCAGCGAGTTTGGCGAACCCGGCGGCGAACACACCGTTGATCAGGAACCACGCGCCGAACAGCCGCAACAGGAACCCGTCCTGCACGCCGGCCATCGCTAGCAGGACAAAGAACGTCACGAAGCCGACCGAGAGGCCGATGCCGATGATCTTGCCCCACGGAATCCGACCGCCAGTTTCGGTGCCGGTCAGCGACGACATCGGTGGCAACGACGCCGGATCGTCGAGATACCGCTCGATCCCCTCACGGTGGCCCGCGCCGACGACCGCCAGCACGTCGTAGCCGGCGTCCCGCAGACCCACGAGCCGATGGGCGATGTAGGCGTCGCGCTCGTCGATCAGCGCGTCGGCACCGCCGGGACTGAACTGCCGGAACTCCTCCATCATTGCCGTCACCACGTCGGCGTCGGTCAACTCCTCGATATCCATCTCATCAAGCCCGTCTTCGGCGGGTTCGACCGGACCGCGAAGCCCGATCAGCCCGGCGGCGACGACACCGACCGCCAGCCCACCGGCGAGCCCGAGCGCGAGGCTGCCGATGATCGTCACCGTCAGCCCGCCGAGTACCGAGCCGACGAGCGCGTCAGCGACCCCCGAGGCGGCGGCGACCGTGGCGACCGCCCCACCGCTCGCGAGGGCCGCCGCGAGCCGTGAATCACCGCCGACAGCCAGACTCGCCGCCTGGTCAGCAACGAGCGCCGCCGCGCCGCCGAGCAGTGCTGCCGTGGCCGCCCGGAGGTAGACCGCCTGCGTGACCCCGACCGCGCCGCCGAACAGCGCGAGCGCAGGGCCGGCGAGCAGCCCGACCAGCAATCCGGCCATGACGCCGACGACCCGGCTGTCGGTGACGCCGAAGGCCAGCCCGCCGACCATGCGTAACTTCTCTGTGATCGTCATCCGCGCCCAGAACCGCTGGATCGTCTCCTGAATATCGCGGTCGACGAGCGCCACGCCGAGCCCGTACTCCTCGGCCGTCTCGACGGCGGCCATCATATCCGCACCGGGTTCGATATCGAAGCGGTCGCCGAGCCGCGTCTGGATATACGACAGCATCCAGTAGGCGAGAAACTGGAAGACGGTGTTGCCCTGCAACAGATCGCTGGCGTCGAGGTCGTCGGGCTCCTCGCCCTGTAGCTGGCGGTAGCGGCCCTCGTCGAGTTCGACGGCGACGACATCGGGCTGCTCGTCGGCGATCCGCTCCTCGACTTCCTCGACGCTGGCCTCGGAGACGTGCGCCGTTCCGACGACAGAAACAGAGCCCTCGCCGCCGGGCGGCTCGCCGTGTTGCGGCTGGGCCATCCCGTCACTCATTGCTCGCGCTTGCGGGCCGGCGGGTTTACCAGTGTCGGAGTCCCAGAAACCACGGAATCAGGAACAGGTATTCATACCACGCCCTCAAAGACCTGTGTATGTCACATGATGCCGAGGTCAGAGGCATCGGGATGGGCGTCGACCCCGACGGCAACAACGTCCCGGCGGTCATCCTCACCGCCCGCGACGAGTACCTCCCGATCTTCATCACCGGCGACCAGGCACAGTCGATCCGGCACGCGCTCTCGGGCGAGCCCTTCGAGCGGCCGCTAACACACGATCTCCTGGTCGAGATGGTCACCGAGTTCGGCGGCGCAATCGACGCCATTCGGATCGACGAGCTCGCCGACGGCACCTTCTACGCCAAGATCGACGCCGAGCGGTACGTCGACGGCCAGCCAGAAACCTTCGCCTTCGACGCCCGTCCGAGCGACGCCATCGCGCTGGCGGTACGCTCCGAGTGTCCGATCACCATCTCCGACGAGATTCTCGATGCGGCCGGCCGCGATCCCGAGGAAATCGAGGTCGAGGCCCCCGACCGGAGCGAGGACGACGAACTTGTGCCGGACGACATCTTCTCCGACGATCCAGAGGAGTAACCACCGCCAGCGTGGCGGTCGGACTTGCGGCTCAGCTATCGGGTATTGTTCCGAGCGTCACCTCGACGACAACCTCCTCGCCGTCCCGCAGGACCGTCAGCGGGATCGTGTCGCCGGGACTGGTTTGGAGTGCGAGTACCTGTCCCAGCTCGGCTGTGCTGTCGACTTGCGTACCGTTGACGCTGAGGATGATATCGCCGCCGGTCGGGATCTGGCGTCGCCGGATTCGCGGCGGGTCAGACGGATCGGTCGACCCGTTCGGCGGTGGGGTGACGTTGGTACTGTCCGTGGCTGTCTCGCCCGTGAGACTCGGCTGGAGCACGCCGTCGCTCGGCCCGTCGTCGGTGGTTTCGACGACGAGGATGCCACGCGGTTCGTCGAGGCCGTTGGCCTCGGCGATCTGCGGTTCGACCGTCAGGATCGTCACGCCGAGATAGGAGTGACCGTAGCTGCCAGTTTCTCGCAACTCCGGGATGACACGTTTGGCGAGGGCGGCCGAGACAGCAAAGCCGACGTTGCCGCCCTGTGAGGCGAAGACGACGCCGGCAACGTCGCCGTCGAGCGTGACCAGCGGCCCGCCACTGCTGCCGACGTTGATCTCGGTGTCGGTCTGGATCGCCGCAGGAATGCCGAACCGGTCGAGGCTCTGAACCGACCGGCCACGTGCGCTGATCAGCCCGCGGGACAGCGAGTCGCTGAGACCGAACGGCGCGCCGATGGCCATCACCTCGGTGCCGACGGGCTGTGGCTCCTCAACGAACGAGAGCGTCTCCGGCGCGGAGATATTGTCGTCGATGCTGAGCACAGCCAGATCGCTATGCGTGTCCGAGCCGACGACGGTCGCACTCGACCACCGGCCGTCGGCGATCCCGATGTCGATCTCCGAGCCCTGCGCGACGACGTGGTGGTTGGTGATGATCGTCTGGGGATCGAGTGCGAACCCCGATCCTTGCCCGACTTTCCGGTCGTTTTCGGCGGCGTGAACGACCGCGACCGCGGGGACGACATCGTTGTAGACCCGGGTGTAGATACTCTCGCCGCCGCGCTCGCGGCCGGTCGTCGGGGCCGCACAGCCCGCCAGTGCCGCCGAGCCGGCCGCAAGCGAGCCAAGGACCGCCCGTCGTGTCCGCTCCATACTTCTGCCGGGGTCGCTGCCGGCAAAAACGACCCGATACCGGCGTCGAACCGAAGCCAATCAGTCGTGGTCAGAAACACCGGAGAACCTGATACCAGCTCGAAAGCCGCCGGCCCTTTCAGTCGGCCGACGCAAGCCTCGAGGCGTGAAGCAAGCCCCCCGAGTGGGGTGGGGCTTTCGAGGTGTTCGCAATCGAATCGCCTTTATTTACACAACACCCGTCGAGCGACGACCACACTTATTCGTCGCCTGCCTGTACGAGCAGCCATGACAGTCGACGCCGCGCCGCCCGAGCCGCCGACGCTGAAGGCGATGGACCCAAACGAGTACGAGGACGCCGAGGTGGTCGGCGACACCGACTACCGCCGTGACGAGATAGAGACACTGCTGGGCGAGGGCGCATGGGCCGACGCCTTCGAGACGTGGGCTGCCGACACCGACCTCGACGACGAGGGGTTCGAGATCGCCACCGATATGCGGATGCTTCGGGAGTTCGATTTCTTCTGGGACGGGTTCGCCGACCGGGTGGGCTACCACGCACCCGGGATTCCGGAGGACTGGAAACAGCGAGACCTCCATCCCGACCTCGATAGCTGGGCGACCGTCTCGGGCATCAACGCCGGTCTCACCGAACTCGGACAGGAGGTCTGTGAGGTGCTGTACGACGAGTATATCGACTGGGAGTCAGACTACGAGGCCCCCGACGATCTGCCGGATTTCGATGAGTGAGGACGCGGACGGCATCGACGGCGACAGCGACGCAGACAACGAAATCAGCGTCGAGATTCCACCGCTCGACGAGGCGGCCCGCGAGCAGGCCCGCGGGCGACAGGACGGCCTCGCCAAGCCTCCGGGAAGCCTCGGCCGACTTGAGACGATGGCTGCCGAGATCGCGGCGATGCAGGCGACGCCGGAGCCGACGGTCGATCCCGCGGTCGTCACGACGCTGGCCGCCGACCACGGCGTCGCACGCGAGGGGGTCAGCGCCTACCCACAGGCGGTGACGACGGCCATGGTCGAGACCGTCGCCGACGGCGGCGCGGCGATCAACGCGATCTGTGCCGCCAACGATGTCAACTCGATTGTCGTCGACATGGGTGTCGCTGGCGAACCGGAGGCCGACGCCCTCGACTATCGGATCGACGACGGCACGGCAAACATGGTCGAGGGCCCGGCGATGAGCAGACGCGATGCACGGGCCGCGATCACCGCGGGAACAGAGATCGTCGCCGATCACGCAGCCGACGCCGGGATGGTCGGTCTCGGCGAGATGGGGATCGGGAACACGACGGCGAGTGCGGCGATCACGGCCGCGCTGACCGGCCGCCCGGTCGACGAGGTGACGGGGTACGGCACCGGTATCGACGAGGAAACGCGGGCGCGGAAAATCGACACTATCGAGCGGGCCCTCGCGGCGACCGAGCCGGACCCGGACGACCCGCTCGACGTGCTCCGGTGTGTCGGCGGCTTCGAGATCGGCGGGCTGGTCGGGGTCGCACTCGCCGCCGCCGAACGGCGAATCCCGGTCGTCGTCGACGGCGTCATCGCCGGCGCGGCCGCCCTGCTCGCACGCGAGATCGACTCACGGGTGACGGACTACCTGCTGGGCTCACACGCCTCGACCGAGCCCGCACACGAGATTCAGCTTGCTGCCCTCGGCCTGATGCCGTGTATCGACTACGAGATGGGGCTCGGCGAGGGCACCGGTGCGGCACTTGCAATCGGTGTCTATCGGTCGGCCTGTCGCGTTCAGACGGGGATGGCGACGCTCGACGAAATCGGGGTCAGTACGGACGAGTAGAGAGACTGCGGCGAGCAAGCGAAGCGAGATGAGGGGGCGGAGGGCTGTGCTACCCGCCTTCCGAGTATATCTTTTCGGTCGTGCCGTCGGTATAGCGTGCGTGGACGGAGAACTGGTCAGCCGTGATCGTCGTCTCCTGACCGACGACCCGGAGGGTGTCGATCGTGTTACCCTGGCTGTCTCTGATCTCCAGCTGGATGGCGTCACCGGGCTCGGTCCACGAGACGCTCGTCTGGCCGGTGTTCGTCTGACCGGTGTCGACGGCAGCCGTATCCTGCGCCTGTTGCTGTGGTTGCTGGCTGGTTTCGACGGCGAACTCCCCGGTGAAAACACCGCCGCCGACGACCCCGGCGACCGAAACCGCGTTCACGAGCAGTATCGCCACTGCCAGCAGGTCGATGAGGTCGTGTGTCGGCTGCAGTGACTCGATCTCGGCGTCTAACTCCGGCGCGGACGCTGACATATCCGGCTCAACCTCCGAGACCGAGGGTGGCGGCGAACCCCGAGACGATGACATGTGTGGACGCCCTACTACCGAAGCGTGGCCGCATACGGACAAAAACCCACCGACGTGTCTGACAGGTGCAGCAGGAGTGCGCTACGCCCGTATCGTCAGTATGAGCGACAGGCGGCCGCAAGCGGAATATCACCGGGAACGATGAGCGCCCGCAAGCCGAAACGTCATACCCCCGGCGAGAGAGGAATCAGATATGCGAGGGGCACTCATCGTGCTTGACGGCTGGGGACTCGGCGATCACGACCACCGCGATGCGGTTCGCGCGGCCGAGACACCGACCTTCGACCGCCTCCGGGAAACCGGCGCGTTCGGTACCGTAGACACCTTCGGCCGACGGGTCGGCCTGCCGGAGGGCCAGATGGGCAACAGCGAGGTCGGCCATCTCAACATCGGCGCGGGCCGGGTCGTCAAACAATCGTATACGCGCATCGTCGACTCCATCGAAGACGGGAGCTTCCGCGAGAACAGCGCACTCAACGAGGCCATCGAGTACGCCGACGACAACGACGGCGCGGTCCACCTGATGGGGCTGGTCAGCGACGGGGGTGTTCACTCCGATATCACACATCTCGAAGCCCTCATCGAACTCGTCGGTGACCGCGGCGTCGACGCCGTCACCCACGCCTTCACTGACGGCCGCGATACCGCCCCACACTCCGGCGAGGGGCATCTCGAATCCGTGGCCGAAATGGCCGAGGAACACGGCACCGGCGACATCGCCACCGTCTCCGGGCGGTATTACGCGATGGACCGAGACGAAAACTGGGAGCGCACCAGGCGCGCCTACGACGCCATCGTCGACCGCGAGGCCGACCACACAGCCGAAACGGCCGTCGAGGCGGTCACCGAAAGCTACGACCGCGGCGAGACCGACGAGTTCATCGAGCCGACGCTGGTCGAGGGCGGCGCGGCACTTGGCGACGGCGACGCGGTGATTTTCATCAATTTCCGGGCCGACCGCGCCCGCCAGCTGGTCCGGATGCTCGCCGATATCGAGCCCGGGTGGGGCTTCGAGACCCAGCCGCCCGAAATCCGGCTGGTGACGATGACACAGTACGACAAGACGTTCGATCTGCCGGTCGCCTACCCGCCACAGCAGCCCGCAAACACGCTCGGCGAGGTCGTCGCCGACGCCGGCCTCGACCAGCTCCGGCTCGCCGAATCCGAAAAGTATCCACACGTTACCTACTTCCTCAACGGTGGTCGGGAGATCGAGTTCGACGGCGAGCGCCGCGAGATCATCGAGAGCCCGGACGTGCCGACCTACGACCACCAGCCCGAAATGAGCGCCGAGACGGTGACCGACACCGCTATCGATGTGATCGAAGCTGACGATCCGGAACTGCTGGTCATCAACTACGCCAACCCGGATATGGTCGGCCACACCGGCGACCACGACGCGGCGATCACCGCAGTCGAGGCCGTCGACGCACAGCTCAGCCGGATCGCCGAGGTTATCGAGTCGGCCGACGGCCATCTGCTGGTGACGGCCGACCACGGCAACGCCGACGATATGGGAACGGCCGACGATCCCCACACGGCTCACACGTTCAACCCGGCACCGCTGATCTACATCTCACCCGATGGCGACGACGGCGGGCAAACGATCCGCGACGGCGGCGCGCTCTGTGATCTCGCGCCGACGCTGCTGGCGCTGATGGACCTCCCGACGCCAGACGAAATGACCGGCGAACCGTTGCTTGAGGAGTGAGCCAGCACCGTTATGTCGGTTGACACGAACACCGATCTATGAGCGCGTACAGCCTCGCCTTCGATTCCTTCGTCCTCGCTGCCTCCACCGACACGCTTGCGGTCGAGCCCGACGCCCGCGAGGGCGCCGACGCCGTCGAGTTCCGCCTCGATCTCGCCGACGATCCTATCGGCCAGCTGTCGAGCTACGACGGCGCGTTGCCCGTGATCGCCACCAACCGCGCCGCGTGGGAGGCCGGCGGCGCGGACGACGAAACCGAGCGGCTGGTCACGCTATCGACCGCGCTCGAATACGACGCCGTCGCCGCTGTCGATCTCGAATGCCGTGCACTCGCCGATACCGAGCCAGCGGCCGACACCGACGAGGCGCGCCGCGTGCGAACCGCCGCCCGCGAGCAGGGCGTGCCGGTCATCGCCTCGGTCCACGATTTCGACGCGACACCGCCGGTCGCGGAGCTCTCGGAGTTACTCCGAGCAGCGGCCGAGGAAGGCGACGTTGCCAAACTCGCGGTGACGGCCACCAGCCGGGGTGACGCACTCGACCTACTGACCGCGACCCACCGCGCGACCGAGGCAGGCGAGACGGTGGCGACGATGGGGATGGGCGAGGCCGGCCGGCACACGCGAGCGGTCGCACCGGTCTACGGCTCGAAGATCGGCTACGCGCCGGTCGACGCCGCCGACGCGACCGCGCCGGGGCAGTACTCGCTGGCGACGCTGCGTCGACTCGTCGACGAGTTAGGGTAGGCCGCGGTACCGCGGCCGTCCGGCGCATCGAAAAACGGGTGTTTAACACAGTATTCATCCAATGGCCGGTATGGAAAACCGACGACGGGTGCTGGTGACCGCGCTCGTTGCCATCGCGGGGGCGATAATCGGCGTTCCGGGGACGGGTCATGCCTACCTCCGTCGCTGGAAGCGCTCGCTGCTGTGGCTGACGGTGACACTCGGAGCGGGGATTCTGCTGCTCAGCTACTACGTGCCGAACCCGGCAGCGCTCGACCCCTTCGATTTCGGCGCGATCCCGATGGAGGTGCGGCTCCCGCTGTTCGTGATTATCGTCGTCAGCGTTGTCGACGCGACGGTGCTCGCCTATCTCGAAGGGCGAGGCGGTGGCTCGGGCGAGGGTATCACACCGACCAGCGGCGACGAGGACGGCGTCGCCTGTCCGCACTGCGGCAAGACGACCGATCCCGAACTCGATTTCTGTACATGGTGTACTGAGCCACTGACGAGCGAGAAAGCGGGCGAGCAAGCCGATAGCGACGCCGCCGGAACGGAGTTCAACCTGTAGCTGCGGACCTACTTCTCGATGATGCTCTCTTCGACAGCCTCGCCGAAGTGCCGGGCAACGTCCTCGTAGTAGAGCAGCATCTCGTCGCCCTCGGCGAGATCGGTCACGGCCTTGCGGCCCTCGCTGGTGGCGACCTTGATCGTCTCGGCGTTCTGCAGCAGGGTCTCGATACGGTCGTCGCCAATCTGCAGTTCGACCCGAAACATCGGTCGCTTCTCGATCTTGACGCGACCGACGATGGCCTCGCGGGTGTTGCCCTCGGTGTCGACGACCTGTACCTCGTCGCCGCTCTTGAGCTCAGAGAGGTACTTCGTGCCGCCGTCGGGCGTCCGGACGTAGGCGTGGACCGCGCCAGCGTTGACGCGGAACGGCCGCGAAGCGACGTACGGCGATTCGGCGGTCTCGGCGTGGACGAAAAACAGACCGCGAGACATCGAACCGATGAGCATCCCCTCGTCGTGCTCCATCAGACTCCCGGTGTCGATACAGACCCGGTCGGCCATCCCGGCGCGCTCGACATCGAGGACCTCGCCGTGCTGGAGGTCGAGCGTCTCGCGTTCGGCGGCATCGCGGATCTCGACAGTGTTGCGAATCTCGTCGGGGTCGTCGGTGTCGAGCAGGACGCCGTCGGCACCGAGTTCCAGCGTCTCGAAGGCGGTCTGGGCCTCCTCGGCGGAGGTGACGCCGGCCAGCAGGTCGGTCTCCTCACCGATGCGGGCGATCAGGTTTTCGAGGGGAATGATCGTCCAGTCCTCGCCGATGACGGCCGTGTAGTCGGCCTCCTTGGCGGCGGTCTCGGCGAAGGCCTCGTAGTTCTCGTCGAAGATGCGGACGTAGGCACCCTGTGGGGTGTCATCGCCGCGGCGGAGCGTCGTCAGATCCGCGGAACCGGAGAAGTCGTTCGGCAGGTCGACCGTGCCGTCGCCCTCGCCGTCCTTGCCGACGAAGACGGCGTCGGGCTGGCTGTCGCCATCGGCCTCGATATCGTCGACCACGTCGGCGTCCGAGCGGAACGCCGCGACGTTGATGTCGCCGAGTTCGCGGACCCGGCTGACATCGTCGTCGTCGACGAGCACCCAGTCGACGCCGGCCTCGATACCGGCCGTGATCCGCTGTTTGCGTGTCTCCCAGTCGCCGACGGCGTCGTCGGCCTTGATCCAGACGGTGCGTGTCATACCCGTGCTGTCAGCGCGAGAGGGCTTGAACATGGCGGAAGCTGGTAGTGGGAAACTGCGGGCAACGATAGAGGCGCATTCGGCGAAGATTCGATGACAGACGGGGGTGTCGGCTGCGTTGGTGGTCGGTTTACATGCTCGACAGCTTCGGACCCACGATCAGGACTCCGCAACGAGAACGCGGTCGGTGAGCCAGCAGCCATCGAGTGATCCCGACCGGTCGTTCGACAGGCCGAACGTGTAGGTGACGGTCCGCCCATCGGGGCCGGTCAGGGTGACGCGCTGTTCGGCGCTGTGACCGTCGCGCTCCAGCGGACCGGTCGTCGCCTCGGTATGATCCACCATCGGGCCATACTGCGGGCCTGTCACCATCCGGACGAACCGCTCGAAGGGACCGGTCGACCGGCGGTTCGACGGTGACGCGAAGTTGTAGGCAGTTGCGATCCCGGCGTTGTCGAACGGCTCGTCGTTGGTCGCCAGCCCGTCGAGCTGGATCGTGACGACCTCGCCTGGCTCGTAACTCGGGTCCGGTGTCGGGACGTCAGCAATCGGGTAGTCATCGGGCATACGAGTACGACCTATACGGGACGCAGCCGTATCAGTGACTCCCCCGACCAGCGCAAGGCAGATAACTCAGCGGCGAGCAGGATCTCAGCACCTACCGAGTGGAAATTGTCGACACAAAAACCCAGTTCACACAACGATCACAAGCTTTGCAATCAGTATAATTGATACTGCACCACCACGTATCGGGTACCATGGACAAAAATACGCTAATTGAGCTGGTGCCACATTACATTGGAATGTTGATTCTGGTGTTCGGGATACTCGGGATAGTGCAGCTATCGGTTGGACAGGTCGGCTTCTTTGTCGAATTTGCGATTGTCGTCACGATCGCGGTGGCGTATCGACCACTCGTCTTGCGGCTTGGGATCGCACCCAGCACATGGGAGTGATGTCAGCACGTGTGGACGTAACCTCGTGCATGGATATCGGCCCCGATCCGTGCGGTGTCGACCCCGCGGTACCGTTGCTGACACCACTGTCGATTCCGAACAGTTGAGTTTCCCGACGCCATACTGTATAGAACCCGTGTCATCCACAACCCGGCCGTATGATATCGTCGTCTGGGGCGCCACCGGCTTCGCTGGCCGACTTGTCGCCGACCACCTGACGAGTCAGTACAGCCCCGACTCACTCGGCGTCGCGCTCGGCGGTCGCAACGAAGCCAAACTCGAAGGGCTTGCAGAGGAGGTGGCGAACGAAACTGACGACTGGGACGATATTCCGGTCGTCGTTGGCGATGCCACCGAGCCCGCGACCCTCCGGGATATAGCCGCCCAGACGGAGGTGGTGTGTACAACCGTCGGCCCCTACACCACGTACGGGACGGGGCTCGTCGAGGCCTGTATCGAAACGGGGACCGACTACTGCGATCTGACCGGCGAGATCAACTGGGTACGGGAGATGATCGACCGGTTTCACGACGACGCCGTGGCAGCCGGGGCGAAAATCGTTCATAGCTGTGGCTTCGACTCGATCCCGGCCGACCTCGGAACGAAGCTTGTCCAGTCGTTCGCACAGGACGAATTTGGCGAGCCATGCGATGTCGTTCGGGTCTATCTGGAGGACGGCGAGGGCGGCGTCAGCGGCGGCACGCTGGCGAGCGCGGCGGAGTTGTTCGAGGCCGCGAGCAACGACCCGGTGGCCCGGGAGACGCTGTCGAACCCGTACTCGCTGGCCCCGGCGGGAGAGCGTCACGGCGTCGATACGAGCGAGCAACGGCGACCAAAGCGAGATGCCATCCGCTCGATATGGACGGCCCCCTCGCCGATGGCAGCCGTCAACGAGCGGGTGATCAGACGCAGCAACGCGCTGCTGGCATATCCGTGGGGGCGCGAATTCCGTTGTAAAGAGGTCATTCCAACAGGAGACGGCGCTAGTGGGGCCGCAGCCGCAGGTGGAATCGCCGCCGGCCTCGGTGTGGGTACCGCCGCGTTACGTAGCGACCTGCTCCGACGTGGATTGCGCCGGTTTGTCTTTCCTGACCCGGGAACAGGCCCAACGCAGGCAGCGATGGATGCCGGTTACTTCGCCGTTCGCGTTATCGGCCGTGGCACAGCGACCGACGGGCCGTTTACCGTCGTGAGCGAGATCGGTGCTGATCGTGATCCCGGCTACGGGCGACCTCCCGGATGCTTGGCGAGGCAGCGATGTGTCTGCTGCGGGGTGAAACCGACACACCACTGGACGGTGGGATTCTCACCCCTGCATCCGGGATCGGTGACCCTCTGGGCGAGCGACTGCGTGAAGTCGGGTTCACCGTTGCCGTCGACGAGTGGTCACAGGATGCTGACAAGCCCGTGTAGGCGGTAGTGTAGAGTGCCGCTTGCCGATCCGTGCTCAAAAGTGCTAGATTCAACAGCCAGCAGATCGCTATCTAAAGTGGGAGACACCCAGTATTTATCCACAGACCCGCCACTTGTGGAGAACATCAGTCTCGGGTTTCGTATTCCGTGACCCACGTTTTAATTCATCCACGTTAGATCCGCAGTGCGGACAGTGAGTCGTATACTGAATGTAAGTGGTGCCGAATAACTCTTTACCGCCGAGATATCCACTGATCGACGATAGAGTGGGACGCTCGATCTATCGACACTCAGAGCGGTTGAAGATATTTTCAGTCTATCACAGTGCGAAGTCCACATTCTCCGGTAGTGGATTGTGAACGCCCTTCTTATCCGAGGCAAATCAACGGGGAAAGAAGCGCGCGAGAGCGGAGGTCAGCTCGCAACGAAACGGGACTGGCTCGGTATGCCAAGCTATCGAAGAGCGAGAGGCTTGTTCGACTGATTGCAGAAACCTAGGCCGGAATGTCAACAGCCCCGCCGTTGACGCTCACCTCAGGAGTTCGCTTGAACAGGCTTGGGCTTGTCCGTGGGTTCAGCCACTGGCGCATCGGAGTATGGGAGATATCCCCGGTCTGGCATCACGACCCCGGACTTCAGGGCGTATTGACTGACGCCCCTCCCACGCGAAGACTGTTGCTCGCGTCGGAGATATGCGTTTGCGATGTTCTTTGCTGCGTTGTAGTCGGCGTGATTTCGATTCCCACACCGGCTGCATTCGAAGGTGTCCCGTGTTGGACGGTTCACATCGCTGACGAACCCACATTCCGAACACCGGTTCGACGTATGCTGTGGAACGGTCGTCGCAACGAACAGGCCGGATGCATCGGCTTTGTAGGTGACATACTCGTACAGACGGTTGAACGCCCATTCGGAATGCCATGCAGCGTCGGGTAGTCGATTACGAATGTCATCCAACTCCTCAAATATGATTCCATCACAGTTGTAGCGCAGGGCTTCCGCAACGATCCCATTGGCGACGCTGTGAAGAACGTGTTTTACATGCTCGTCTTCACGACCACTCACCGCTTCGAGCGTTCGATGCGCGTTTCGCGTCCCATGGTCCTGTAGATCACCACGGACACGTTCGAACTCCCGCCGGGTGTGGTTGAGCCGGTCGGCCGAAAAGAACCGCGCCGTGCTCGTCACCGCGATTTCATTCACGCCGAGATCAACGCCGAGAACCGTTCCGTTCTCGGTCGTTGGCTCGGTTGTCTTCGGTTTGCGGAATCCGAGATGCAGATACCAGTGCCCGTCGCGGTAGTGCAGTGTTGATTCAGTCGGTTCCCACTGATCGCTGTTAAAATACTGGTACTGGTAGCCGTCCGCATCGTCAGGCAAGACGAGATCCGCCTGAACACGGGCGTGATCACCGTGCGTGGTGAGTGATACCTGCTCTCGGTCCGGAAAGAGAGTCATCGTTCGGCTATCGTAAGCGACTGTCGGACTCGTGTAGGTCGGTTTACTCGCTTTCTTGCCGTCCTGTTTGCGAGCGAGACAGGATTTGATGTTTCCAGCCGCCTGATGACAGGCGAGAATCGCGTGCTGGCTGGCGAGACTCGTGTTCTCACGGATGGTGTCGTATGCGAGTGATTGAATATCGGATTTCGAGCGACACTGCTGCCACGCCTTATCGACAGCGATCTGACAGCCGCGCTGCCACGCCGAAACGGTCTCCCGTAGCAGTGACTCGTCGTCGGCAGACACTGACAGACGTGTGATCGCTGTTCGGCGGTGATACTCGTCAGCCGACACGATCATTAGTGACGTAACAATTGTGTATAAAATCTCGGTAGATTCGTGCCGCTGTTGGTTTCGCGGTTTACGTTGACCACAAGCTGCGAAGCACTGCGAAAAGTGATGCACAGAAGCAGTAGAGAGTAGTTGGTTCGGGGAAGCCTAGGGCGGAATTCGAATCCGCGGTCTCGTCCTTACCAAGGACGCGCTTTACCGCTAAGCTACCCAGGCACGCATCATTCCGTAATTCGGGTTTCTCTTTAGTCGTTTCGATTCAACGGTGCCGCCCTGCGGTTTTGCGGTCGCCTCAGGGGTCGCCAACAGAGGAGGCGACCGGCCCACCATCACCGGTTGAGGGATCGGTGAGTCGCTGGCGGAACGAGTCGGTGAGCACCGTTGTGGCCGGTGGCAACTCGTTGTCGTACTCGCGGGCGGCGGCCGCGGCATCATCTAGCAGCGCCTCGGAGGGATCGCCGCCAACAGCGGTCACGCCGGCCCGAACCGCCAGCGCGAAGATGTCGGCTTCGAGGTTGCGGTCGAGGGTAGCGGCGTCGTCAGTCGCGGTCTGGCGGCGAGTCGTCTGATCGCGGCCGAAGGCCTGTACGGTCTCGACGGCCGCCGCCGAGGCCTCAGTCGTGGCGAGCAATGAAAACCCGCGGGAGACCAGCACGTCGGCCGCGAGGATGTCGAGATCGGCGTCGATCTCGGTGTCGTCGACATCGGTCCATGGCTCCTCGTGGGCCAGCGAGCGCGTCAACCGGAGCCCCTCGTAGATGAGTTGCACGCCGACCGCGCGGTCGAGCAGCGGCTCGATTGCGACCGAGGAATCCCGGCCCGTCGCGCTCACGAGCACAAGTACCCCGGGGGCCATCGAGGTGGTTTCGAGTCGGTCGAGAAGCACAGCACGGAGCGCGGGCGGCTCGATATCGGCGACCGTCTCGCGGGCCGCAGCCCGCGCCCGTGCGGCAGTATCCATCGCCGATAGGTAGGGTTGCTATCATCAAAGGCCTTTGGAAACACCCCGGTGTCGCGTGTGCGGCCGCGGTCACGGAGTTGGTGATTGCCGGTCGCTGTGTCACGTCTGTCAGTCAAATGTCAGACGAATAGCAGTGGGAGACGCCGATATATCGGCCAGAACCGGCTGAGATGCGATAGTATTTTACTTTAGAATCATTACATTGAAATAACAAGATCGAGTGCCCAACTATGAAGAATCAATCTATTTCAGATGGGGGGAGCCCGACAGTCGATACCGAAGCTCTCGGTTCGTGGGTCGCCGAAACCGCCGCCGAGAAAGGGGTTTCCGAGCGGGAACTCCTCGACGAAATTCTCTCCTCGTACTGGGTGCTTGAGGAACTCTCCGACGTGATCGTCGATCCGGATGGTGACGGGCCGCCACGCGAGGGACGCCCGCGCGGACGGGCAAACGAGAGCCAGGCCGGCGACCCTTCGGACTGGGAGCCACAGCAGCCCGGCGAGGGCGACGAGGCCGACGACGAGGAGGAGACGCTGGAGCTTTCGGGTATCGAGCAGGAACTTGAGAAGCTCCGGACGGTGGTCGACGAGCTCTCCGATGAGGAGTCGCTGCCCTCGCCGGAGGACGAACAGCCGACAGGGTCGGAGCCAACACAGCCGTCGAACCAACAGCCACAGCAGCAGTCGGAGGCACCCTCGTATCAGCAGTCCAGCGGCCACGCACAGCAGCCGAATTCGCAGCCACAACAGCAGCCGGGCGGGCAGTCAACAACGCAGTCACAGCCAACCCAGCAGCCACGGGGAAGTCAGCAACCCCAGCAGCAGTCAAATCAGCAATCTCAGCCGCAACAACAGCAAATCAGCAATCAGCGCAGCACAGCCGATCAGCAATCTCAGCCGCAGCAGCCGACCCAGCAATCGCACCAACAGCCGACCAAGCAGTCACAGCAACAGCCCAGCACGCAACCACAGCAGTCGAATACGTCGCCACAGCAACAGCCGGGTGGCGGGTCGGAGTCGGTCGACCCCGACGACGGGTTCGACGAGTTCACCTCGGCGGCGGTGGGTGAGGCGTGGGGCGAGTCGAGCGGTGCGATCGACGAACTCGACGCGGAACTCGACGAGGTACGCCACCGGATCACCGAGCTCGAAACCGCGGTCAACGAGCAACTCAGCGGCGAGGCAACCGATCTCGACAACATCGAGGCGTGGATTCAAAACGAGTTCGACAACATCGAGGACGTGCTCGAACACCTCCTCTCGAAGACGGACAACCTCGAATACCGGATCGGGTCAGCCGTCGACTCCCAGCGCGAACAGCTCGAACCGCTACAGGAGGCCCACGCCGAACAGGAGGATCTGACAGCGCTGAAGGCCGAGGCGATCCGGAAAGATGTCGATACCGCTGCGTGTTCGGACTGTGGCGAGTCGGTCGATCTCGGGGTGTTGCCAACGCCGTACTGTCCGAACTGCGAACAGAAGCTCACCGGCGTCGAGGCGGGACAGGGCTGGAACCCCTTCGACAAGCCGACGCTCCGGACCGCACCCACCCGCCCGGCCGGAACGGCGTCAGCCCAGCAATCGGGCGACAGTCGTGGGGCAGCCGATCGCGGCGGCCAGCACGGTGACGGGTCACCACCGCCACAGCAGGCGGGAGACGAGCGGCAAGAACCTCGGTCAGACGGCGGGTTCGAGTGGGTCGACAACTAATTACCGGCGGCGGGCGAACCGCCGGTCACGGGTGCCAGAAACCGTAGCATATGAACACATACAATCGGGCTGATCGACAGGGGGATACGGGAGTGACGAACGACGACGAGACGGTGTCGAGCGCCGGCGTCGGGGAGGCGGCCGACGACACGGGGGCGACGATGCAGGCGGGTCGCCTCTGGGACGATTTCGACGACGAGGGCGACAACAGCGGCGGCGCCGAGGCGGAGACGGCCCAGCCGCAGGCGGGCGAGCAGTCGGTCGACCCCGAGCAGCCCGCGCCCGAGGCGGCGTTCAACGAGACGCTGGAGACGCTCGCCTCGTTCGGGCAGTCGACCTCGCCGACGCAGGTGCTCGTGCTCAGTCCGACCAGTCACGGCGTCACCAACGATATCTTCTCACAGATCACCACCAGAGAGACGAGTCAGAACGTGGTCTTCGTTTCGAGTGTGCAGTCGACGAACAACCGGCTCCCGATGGTCCGGGGGTACCCCGAGTGGATCGACGGCAAAGCCGCGCTGGTTCAGGTCGGCAACCCGAGTTCGGCGGCGTCGACACGCGGGACCAACACACTCGACCGGATCGTCGACAGCCACAATGAAATCGCCAACCCGCAGAATCTCGCCAAGCTCGGCGTCGTGATCAGTCACGAACTCAATCAGACCGGCACCGAGTATCCGACCGTGCTCTGTTTCCACACCCTGTCGTCGATAGAGGAGTATATCGGCACCGAAAGCATCGTCCCCTTCCTCTATACCCTCTGTTCGAAATGCAACGACGCGGGTGTGATGGGCTACTGCCATCTCGATCCGAACCGCCACTCCGCCGACGACATCAGCACCATCAAATCCGCCTTCGACGTGGCGGTGCGAGTGCAGCCAGATGGGAGCGTCGAAATCGAGTGAT
>KB659956.1_pt16 | contig 21455 bp, 32 predicted proteins | sample 558768 | NCBI scaffold set KB644980.1 | reverse complement strand
CTTGTTGATTCTCGATACTCAATCCGTGAATTGTGTGTGATTTCTTCGCCCATGCCATCTGTGAGTATCCATCCGATGCCTGCCTCCTGCTCGGCTGGGTCAACACTTGCATCAGTGTGGACAGTTATCATACTCTGCTCTACTCTATCAGATTCAAACCTAAACAGGTTTCAACAGCAACATGATCAGTGTCAGTTTGAGTGTTTTTTTTGAGAGCTCACTCAGTATGTTTTCTCGCCGTTGCAACGGACGGGACGGGGGGAGGGGAAATGGGAATGTAAGGCTAAGGGTAAGCTGGCTTGCAGTCGGTGTGCCCCGTTACAACGGTACAGAATAGTGCCACGAGAAGAGATATAACTGTCCTTCTCATCTTCTGAGTGTGAAATCGGCGAGAAGGCTATGTCTCTCTCCGCTTGTCCTGTGACGATCCTGATGCCGATGTTCTCGATTGGGTCAAATCTTCTGTCGCGTCACGGGGAGGCATTGTTAGAGAAGAAAAAACAGAGAAGATTGATTATCCTTGCCGTGATTTGTCGATCTCAATTATCCGAATCACGTTTTCATTTATTCGCTCCGTTGTTAGATCATGATCAAATACCTCTGCCAGCGTCATCAGTGGCAAATCATCGCTGTCTGAATCCGATTCGCGTTCTATTCGTCGGAGAACCTTGGCGGGTATAATCATGAAATCTGTTCATATTATCTGGACGGCTCTTTCGGGAAGCATAATAGATGAGATAACCGAACCCCCCTCGGAGATATGACGAGTGGGACTCGCTGCCTCTGCTGGTGCTCTATTTTACCCGATTCATTACCCCTGGGAACACACGCTATTCCCGTGAAATCTGCTCAAGACGTTTTTTATATAGTTTAAATACCCCTCTTGTTCGGATTCTCGATACAAAATGACCTTTACTAATCGGGACCCAAACACAGCGTTTGGAGGCAACGCTATGGTATATCATCGGGTGTTTTTTTGCTAGTCTGAGCTCCTCAAACGTCGAGTAGTGATCCTTGGATAACTAGACAAACAAAGAGTATCTCTAACATAGACCGATGAAAGCCATCTCAAAGTTGCTCGGTACCTTCGTTTTCGGTTGTCCTCTGATTTCCTCTTTGTTACCCATTTATCCACCCCTCATATCTTCTCGACGATAATCGATATTGGAAGGTCAAGAGCTTCTCAATCTATCTTAGAGATACACATATCGTTGTATATACGAGTTCAACATGAGTGGGGGTGATTCCAAGGACGGGAATTACTACATCTCGATACGTACAATCATATATAGGTTCCAAAACATTGTTTTTCGACCCCTTCGAGGATATGTGATCTCGAGAGTGACCTCCTCATACCGCCTCTCTCAAGCATAGAAATCCGAAGTGGGCTGTATTCCGGTCCTCATAATGTTTGATTAGGGGTGGTGTCCGATCGATTCGAGTCCACGGTGCTTCTGTAAGCGAATCCCTTGCAAAAAGCCCGAGAGTGGCATTGAGAGTGGTGTGAACCGGTCAATATCGCTCTCGGTACGGGTTCTTCGCCAGAGAGCGGTTGTAATCCAATAATCAGGTTTTCACAGACTTTCGTTGAGTAGCTAACGTGGTGACAACCACGGAAGGCAGTTAAAAACCCGAATAGTTAATCGCTGGATCCACGGGTATCACTACTGAGAATATGAAGTTCGCCGGGAGGTAGATATAACCTCCCGACGTGGTCGCGTGATTATTGGACAAGGCTCTTGGCTAATCTGGTGAAACGACAGACAGACTGCTGATATTGCTCATAACTGGCGTGCAAAATAAAAATAGAAATAGAGAGGATGTAATCAGCAGACGGTGAGCGCACCGAGCACCCGCCTGTGACCGGTCAGCGACGCTCCTCCGACAGATGCGTCCTGGGTGGGGGTGGTCGTTCAGTCGATGTACTGTGTATTACAATCAACCCCGAGTTGGACTTCCTCGGCAGTCAGGTAGAGGTCTACTCCCCCCGCAGACTGACTGCCCTCACAGTCAGTCTCGGGCCACTGGCGTCGGACCGTGCCGAGTCGGTCGTTTGTTACGATAATCTGTATCGGTGTCCCGCCGAACGCTTCTGTTCCTTCTTCGCCATACCCACCGCGTAATCGGAACTTACGTCGATACAGTGTCTCATCGGTTCGGTTCGTCACCTCGACGGCGAACGTTTCCGTAGACTCCATCGTATTGAATACCTCGACGGTATGCCCCAATTCTCTCGATGACAGCACCTCACTACAGCCACTAAGCCCCGCGACTCCGAGGCAGAGAGTGGTCCCACAGGCTTTGAGGACGGTTCTTCGTGAGTGGATGGAGGGCATGTACCCTATTGAACCCTCGCTCGATAAAATAAACTTTCGACCCCCGGATTTCGTGCGGTGTCTGTACCTCTGAGCCGCCACTGACCGAGTTGCACGCTGTCTCTTGTACTGGGCTCCGCTCCAATCTTCCGATAGATCCCGTTGTTTCGCTGTGTTCGGCAAGAGCCTTGGACAACAATAACGAACCGAATGAGTCTCGGCGGACTGTTAATATGAAGTTATCTAATCCCGTTCGCGGCGGAAATCTTGTTTATTACTTTCAGAAATAAACCACCCGACAGCACGGTGTTCTAAAATAATAATAACTGCATACATACCATGTACTATTATCAAAAGGAGAGTCGGTCAGTCACCGCTGTCGCGTTGATCGCTGGGGTAGGTACTATTCATCACCCTCCTTGTGGCGATGACGGAATGCGAGTTCTTCTGCACACTTTGCAATCGCTCGCGCCTCGGTTTCCACTTCGTCCAATTTGGTGGGGTCGGACTCGTACTCGTCCCCAATCACCTCAGCCAACAGCGTATTCATCGAGCCGCGGATATCTGCCTGGAGGTGTCCGGTCGGTTTCTTATCCAAATCGTGCGTCATTCATCGAATATTCGCGGGGTCGGCGGGTTTATGATTCACGTTGAATAAACAGGCGTGAAACAGCCCCGTGAGTCATCCAGCAAATGAGTCTCATATCAATTAATCGTGTGTCACTCTTTCACTCTAACTTTGGATTCAGTAGACAGAGTTGTTCACTCCGTGCCCGTGTCCGAGTCTTCCACGCCATCCGGGAGGTCAGCATCAGCATCAGCATCAGCATCGGATAATCGCGTGAGAGTGGCGTCGGAGACGGTGGTGTCAGTGAGATCAGCCTCAGAGAGGTCGGCGTTCGAGAGGTCCGCACGCATGAGGTATGCGTTGGTGAGGTCCGCATCAGAGAGGCTGACACCGGTGAGGTCGGCGTTCGAGAGGTTGGCGTCAGTGAGGCTGGCACCGGAGAGGTCAGCAAAAGAGAGGTCGGATTTGGCGAGGGTCGCCTCTGGGACAATCTCGTGAGGCAAGATATGTTCATCATTGGGAATTGTATACCGAAAGTGAGCATCTACCAACTGAGTGTCTATCACATCGGTATCAGCGAGGGCCGCCACAGTAAGATCGGTGTTAGAGAGGTATGCGTCAGTGAGGTCAGCGTCGGTGAGGTCAGCACGACGGAGGGTGGCGTCAGTGAGGTCGGCATCAGAGAGGTCAACCCCAGAGAGGTTGGCACCTGGTCGAATATCACTGTGCGAGACTTCGTCGGTGTGTGGAATTGAGAATTCAGTGCCAGTCATTATCTGGTGAATGTGAGTATATCAGATACGTCGGACGCATATCAGTTAACAGTGTATGTGAATTATTAGCCGAACTTGGGTTCATGTTGTAGTGTCCAAAGTTCAACGACACGCAAATGCGTGATTCTCGGGTATATGAACCCACACCCACACTCCACCGACCGAGATGAGAGAGAATATACAGAATGATCCCGAAGGTGATGAGTATCAATCCAACGGCCCCAGGAATCCTCATCGCAACCTCAAGCAATCCAACGACACCGACGATGGCAAGAAGGCTACCCCAGCTCTGACGGTACATATCGACTCCAGAGAGTCTCAGTCTGTATTCGAAAATTGTCGCGAAATCCTCGAATACGTCAGCAGCGACACTCATCATCACATGCCCACAGAGTATAATTGCTCGCGTCCTACGATGCTGAACATGGAGAGGAAACCCTTCCTGTCATCAGAGGATATCGAGCTATTGCCTCTTGATGAGAGCGACGCGGAGTTTCTGCGCGATGGCGTCAACCACAGACAAGTCCGCACGAATATCGGTATCACAAAGCCTCAGACGCTCGCGGATGAGAGAAGCCTGATTGAGTCGCGCATGGAGTCAGAGGATGTCTCCCTCCTGATATCGCTGGGGGGCAAGAGAGCTGGGATAATCAGTCTTGAGCTTGGCGACCGCGTGGACAGGAACGGAGAGATAGGTATCTGGGTTCATCCTGAGTTCCACGGCAGAGGCTGCGGAACAATCGCGTCGCGGCTGCTGGTCAACTACGCCTTCACCGAGCTGAACCTTCACAGAGTGTATGCCCGGACCAGCGCAGAGAACGAGGCGTCACAGAGCGTCTGGGAGGAGCTTGGATTCAGACAGGAGGCGAAGATGCGCGACCACACCTACCAGCGCGGCTCGTTTCAGGACGTGTTCTACTACGGGATACTGCAGAGCGAGTGGGAGAAATAGATCTCTGTTGTATTTGTTCCCGAAAATGTATGAGACCGGAGGGGCATCAATATGAATTTTGAGAGATATGTCGGTTGATCTCACACAAAATTCATCAAGAGGTTTTGTGACGCGGTTATGTCTGGGAACAGCATTCGATGGGCATAATCAGGTTTGCATAGATATGAGTGTGGGATCCTCAACTCATCAAAAAAGACACTGAGTGTGAGACAGATATGAGGAGACTGCTTCAACGCCTTATGTAATATTACACCCGAACACACCGCTCAAGCACTACATAAGGCGCAGATCCTCCCAGTTGCATGTTATACCTGAATCATCGTGTGGAGTCCAAAGTTGAGAGACAATATCGAGTATCTGTTTATAAGTAATCGACTCTCTGAGACTCGACTTTGTCAACTCCAAAGTTGAGAGAATCTCATCGAGAGTGTGGGGACATGGATCGAGACGGACGGACACCTGAGTATTCTTATGTAACATCTGCCTCTCTCACAAGACGATTTGTTACATAAGGCATGAATCCTGAGAGTGTGAGAGTAATCCCCTAGAAGGGTGTTCTCGGTGCAACTGCATCAGTAAAAAAGATTGATCACTGCCATGAACAGTAACAGTATCACGGGTCCGCCAACATACACGAGGAGAATACCAATCGCCTTCCAACTCATGGACAGATGTATTCATCGACCCGCGGACTCATCAGATTACTGGATGGACCAACCCTCCCAAATGGCTCCCGTACGTCATCCTGATTGGTGTTGGAGTCATCGCTCCAATACTGGTGAATGAATATTTTAACACAAACGAATCCCCCTAGAAGGGTGGTTTTGCCACAAGTCCCGGTAATTATGAAGACAAAATCCAATCCCTCGTTTTGCACATCGGGGATGCGTTTGAGTGTGCAAGAAATCGAGATCACACCGTCACACCCAGCGTGATCACCGCCCACACCACACATCTGGTTATAAACGATACCGAATATGACCGAGTGAGTCACCGCCAAAACCATGCCGATACAGAACGATTGTGCAAAAATGAGAATTCAATCAACCGATGACCGGGAGCAACTGTGGGAGAATTTGTGTGAAGCCACGGATGAGCAAGCCACGAGCAAAGCACTCGATACAGCTGCGAGATATTATCTGAAGATGTGCGGTGGTGTTGCTGCATACGGACGTGGTGACGTGCAACGGCTTCTCGATGCAGCCGAAGAGCACGGATCACTCACCGCTCCGGAGATTGCTGCAATTCTCGATGAGCGGGAGCTCCCCGTTGAGTATGAAACACGCTCATCAGTTGGCAGAGAATAACCCCGCAGTCAGTGATATGCTGAAAATGGTCGGTTTGATTCTGAAACAAGAGACTGAGTGTCTGATTCCTGACTTCGGAGTATCATCTTTTCGACGACACACGCCCAGTGTCGCAGAGTGACCGGATCCGCCGGTCGGTTCCTTGCCGGGAGAGTCCAACCTCGGCGGCGATTTCAATGGTGGATTGAGTCATTGTGTGTTCGATACTCCCCCTGCCCAACGTAGTCGCCGAGAACAGCACGGACCCGTTCCATGTCGTCGATCCGCTCACAGTCGTAGGTAAGATTCGGCCCGATCGCGGTGTTGATCCGGAGGTATCCGTCGGTCACCTCCCACCCAGTAATCTCATCCCAGGCAGCGAGTTTCGATCCCATCGAAATCGAAATCGAAATCGTTGATCCGAAATAGGTCTCAGAGACAACCCCGGCCTCCGTGATGCGGACCGTGTAATTGTACCCGACGATCAAAAACAGGATCGCAGGCAACCCGCCGACGATTACGAACGGATCGCCGGTGTCGTAGCCCAGCCAGCCAAACAGACCGACACTTCCCACCACGCCTAACCGTGTCAGCCATTCGATGTATGTGCGATAGCGTTCCATTCCGAACACGCCGATAGTGTCTGTTTCCGGGAGTCTCACAAGTGTCTCTGTGCGGCTGTCGGCCGCTGCGACTTCGGCGTTCTGTCCTATCTGGAAAACCGTGACCCACCCGAAGATGATGAGCAGCAGCCCAACCATTGCAACCCAATACCGGGTACCAATGCCGTTCCAGATCGCCCACCCGAGCAGACCGAATATCGGCAAGATCGTCGCCATGACCCGGAGCCGACGGGCCGGTGTCTTCATAAGCTGAACGAGCTTTTCAACGGTGAGTATCCGCGCGCCCACAACAATCCCGAGACAGAGACCCACCACCGCGGCACCCCCGACAATCCGGAACGAGAACTGTCCCAACGTTGTGACGACAGCGGCGAGTGAGCCACCGACGACACCACTCGCCAGCGTGAGCATCTGTTGGCGCTCCATGTGGGTTTGTGGCTATTCCTGTCCTGTCAGTAAAAGACTCTCTTATCGAAGACAGCAAAACAGTCGCATCTCCCCTCGGGGGAGTACCTCTGTATCGAGTCTATTCGTGTGAACAGCCGTCGTCGTGGCGTTGCATCATGTCCGAATACAAACGCTCTCAGAGCACGCTTATACTGATTAGGGAGACATGCGATTATTTGTGAGATGAACTCATAGCTGGGATTACTGGAACTCGATGTTTGTACTGATCTTCGATCTGTCAGTTTGATTTTTTTCATCGATCCATTGAATCAAGCGGGGTCATACTTCGATAATGTGGTCGGACACTCACTCGGTGGGCTGAATTGAACGACGGCGGAGTGCGTGAGGTGCCACCTTCTCGGCTCGGGGACGCCCGCTCCGGACCGGTGAAGGGCTTGACGCCCGCCTCAGAGGAGACCCGTTGATGATGTTTCGGACAGTGGATGAGTGAGAAACGGGTGCATGCTACCCCTAGGCAGAATCTGTACTCTTCGCCCAGGCGATGCACTGATCCTACGATTGGGTGAGCGTTGTCTCGAAAAAAATCCAACCTGCCTCCTCATCCTCATCCTCGTCAAGGGTATTCGGGGCGCCGTATTCTCAGCGAGGAGCGTGTCGACTCCGACCTCCAGGGAATCTCTGAGTGGATACACCGCGACGTTCACAACCCGCTCGCGAGAGCGACAGACAGCGGGTCCGAGCCCGCCGACGCTGGAATTCACACCGCCGCGGACACCAACCTCCCGATCGGCGGAGACCTCGCCTCCTTACTTGCGGACGCTGTCGACGCCGCTCACACGAGAGGCGACGCCGCTCGCGAACGTATCCGCGCCGCGATCGAATCGCTCCGCGGTGGTCCCGACGGGTGTCGACAACTCGCCGCATGGGCTGACGACGGATACGCTCATCCCGACGCTCATCATATCCTCACTGGGATTATTACGCCGACAGACGACGACAGCAACGTCACACCGACCGACGCGGACGCGGACGCGACCCGAATCAATACCTCCTCGTGGGCGTTCGACCCGAGCGCCGACGATGGAACCGTTCTTGACGTTGTCTCGACCGCTGGGAACGCGACGACGATCGTTGATCGAAACGACCACGGCGCGAGATTACACATACCACCGAGTCGCGTCGCTGGGAACGGTCAAAAAGCGCCGCTCGTCGGGCTTGACGCGACTGGGCGCGCGGAATTGTGGCGAGTGGTCCTCGGAGAGGAAGTCCAAACCATCGATATATTCGACAGCAATCGCGAGCGCCGGCAATTCCTTGGAGGACACCCTCGACCTCCGTGTGATTCAAGCGGCTGATATGCCCCGCTATTACGAGGGCGACCCGGCGACGAAAGATACCGACGGTGACGCAGCGCTCCTGCAGGCGATTGCTGAGGAGTACTCTGGGATTCAAGCACCGCGACAGCGTGGTGTCGATCGCGACGAGCTCGCCGACGCGGATACCGGTATCGTACATGAGTGTGACAATTGTGTCGTCGCGTTCTTGAAGATAGTCGGGACGACAGCGATAGACGGCGGTCCGGAGGGCGTCGAGTTGACCGGGCTTGAGCCAAACACTCGCTTGAACTTTGAAGTTTCCATTCTCGCTCATGTGTGAAGTGTCTATTTAAACAGGAACACGGGATACATGCAGTTGAACTTTGGAGTCTATTCAATGAATCCCAAGTCACAATTAAAGGTTCACATACAGACTTATTTTCATGAGATGCAGTGACAAAGGTAATTGAATCGAAAGTATGAGTGATCAATCAAATTTGTCGAATTTTGGAACAGGAGACCCACCACAGACAGATCAGTATGAGTGCGAAATCTGTGGGCGTTCTTTTGATTCATCAAAGGGTAGAGGCATTCATCGGGGGCAGTCACACACTGATGGTGAAATGAAACAAGCGATGATTGAAGAAATTGACAGACTGCATGATATGCTCGGAAAAACACCAAGCCTCCGTGATATGGATCAGCAGGGAAACTTTGGATCTAAGACATATCAGAAAAAGTTTGGAACATGGAATAACGCATTGAGAGCAGCGGATCTCAGTGTAAATAAACAGCAAAAAATAACAAAATCAGATCTGGTTAAAGAGCTCAAACGTATTGCTGAAAAATTAGAACGGACTCCGACATCCCGCGATATGGCTGAACTTGGGGAATATGCCTCATCATCGTATACAAACACATTCATCATGGAATGACGCAATTCAGGAGGCTAATCTTGAAATCACGAGACATCGACACATCTCGAAGTCAGAATTGATTGAAGAACTCAAACGTCTCGCTGATGAATTAGAACGGACCCCGACTTCTCGTGATATGATTGAACACGGGAACCATTCTCCAACATCGTATACAAGAGCATTTGAGACATGGAATGACGCAATTCAGGAAGCTCATCTTGAAACTACGAGACATCGACAAGTCCCGAAGTCGGAATTGATTGAAGAACTCAAACGTCTCGCTGATAAGTTAGGACAAACCCCCACAAACGACCAGATGATGAATGAAGGTCGCTTTGCTGTCGGGGCGTTTGTGACAGCATTTGGATCATGGAATGCCGCTATCGAAGCAGCTGATCTTGAGAAACATATTCAACTGAATATTTCAAGATCAGACCTACTTGATGAAATTAAACGTCTCGCTGATGAACTGGGTCGGACTCCTCGGGTAACAGATATGGACGCTGACGGTGAATTTGCACATGCAACATACGAGCGACTCTTTGGATCTTGGGCTGAGTCTCTCAATCAAGCGAATCTTGAGCATCAAAGAGTCCGACATCCTGATAAGCTCGATCACATGGTACGCAACTTGGGAAGAAAAAGTTGCACATATATTGATTGATGCTGGCGTGACATACGAGTACGAAAGTGAGGTGATTCGATATAATGAGGGAGCAAAATATATTCCTGATTTTGTCACCGATAATTACGTCATTGAGGTGAAAGGAAATATCTACAGGGATGAGAGAGAACATGCCAAGGCAGCGATGAGACACTTAGATAATCGTGAGTACGTCGTTGTCGGAGCAAAGCTTCCCGCTGATATACATATCCAGTGGGACGAATGTGAGAAACTTCGTCAGTTACTGTAGACTCCCAACCCTCGTCTGAGCGGTTCAGAGACCATTCGATACTGTGTGCACAGTGCCGTCCAACTGCCAGCAGAGACTGAGAAATGCAATTTGAATCGACTATCCGAACCCTCACTTTCGATACTCGTGTGGATATCCACATTTCGAGCCTTTCGCCCGTGGCGTTGTTGTTGGAAACTGTGATGTGACCGTGTGAAACGGTCACTCAACGGTTGCAATTGAACGGTTACTGAACGTTTCACATGGTTACCCTGTGCGAAAAATACGATATCTGCACGAGTTAGGCTTTCTAGATGTGTAGCTAAATCAGACACTTTTCTGACAAATAACCGCATGACTGCGATTATGATTTTACTCTCTTGTGCAAACATATCAGTTTGAACACCTACCATACGAGGTGTATTTTACGATATTGACAGTCAAAAAGAGTAATCGGTTTCAATCTCGGCGTTATCAGTATTGACAACTAGAACTGTGTCCGGAGTAACTGTCTAAAAACTCCGGGCAGCGAGTGATTCTCCGCGAACTAACTAATGATATCGGTGGCTGCCCCCCGTGAGATCCATCTGCGAAGTTATCGGTCATTTATATCTGGAATCACTCAAACATCGAGGATACGAGACTCACACCGAGGATGGAACGATATTTATGACCGACGAGGATGGTGATGTCGTGTATGAAGAGCCGTATCGTTCAGAGTGACCGGCACTGAGACCGGGATTCAACCTACATATATGACTCGAAAGTGATACCAGCAGAGTAATACTCGAGAGCGAGGATAGATCTTGTATCTCTTGGCGAAACTGTCACATATGATATTCAGTCGCCTCGATTCTCGATAGAACCACGAGATGTCTCGCCTGAACTGCATGGGAACCGCGCTCTGCACCACAGAATCGATCAGAGACAAATGGTGGGTCACGCTGGGAGCTCCGTATCTAATGATTGGACTCCAGTTGTTTGCGATAGTGATACTGGACCCCACAGACTACCCTTCTTCGAGTGCGTATATCTGGGTGGTTCGGATCCTCTCTGTCGGTTTCTTCGTTGCTCTCGTGGGTGCTTTTGTGGGACTCTCCTTTGATATAATATACGTCGCAGAATCCTCCGAGTGGACCCCATCGATGTGGTACTCGTTAATGTTCTTCGTACCTGTTATCGGCGTTGTCATTGGTCTGCACTACCTCTCCAAACGGAGCCGATATGTGGGGCTATTCTGAGTCTTTCTGCGCTAACAGAGGTGTCGATTCGGCACCTATCGACTCGCTGCTCCGGGTGAAAAGACATCCAGGAAGGAGCATCGCAACAGACCCAAGAGGGAATTTACTCAATTAGTCGTCAGTATTCGTCAGAAAAACTGCTGATAATCCTCTCCCCACTCGTCTTTCAGCCGTTCTTTCGCACAGTTTCTTTCAGCGCGAGTGTAGCCTCCGAGATGGCGGTTTGCCCATACTCTCGTTGCAGTCTCGTCGTCCAGATACATGTCAAGAACCTGGATTATTTCGAACCCAGCCACATGACCTGCCCAGACTCGTTTGTGACCATCCAATAAAGTCAGGGAATCGCTGTCAGTGCGGTTCGCCCATACGAGAGGAGTTCTCGGTAGTTGTCCGCTGGCTGCAATCTCCCCGATAAATTGTCTGTTATGACTCACCGAAAACGTCCGGGAGTGGTATCGCAATGGTTGTATCTGATTGATATCAACTTCGACCGGTCCTTTCGAACCCACTTTCCGAAGACGTGGCTGTGGAAATGCATACCAATTGACCCCAGACACGTTGAGTCGAGTCAATGTGAGTGGTGCGACTCCAGAATAGTATTGAAACTCGGAGTCAAGTTCCGGCATGAATACGACGATCGCTACCGGTGCGTCACTCCGGTACTGTGGATTATCTTCTGCAACAGTCGTCCCACGGTCAAACACATCCCATTCTTCAGCCGTCACAGGCGGCACATTGACCACCACTGCCCTGTGAGTATCAGTGTCAGTCTCAGTCTTGTTGCTGTTCTTCGTTTTTTTTCGAGTCCAAGCATTCCCTGTCACTCACAATATCTCCGAATGAGAGATCATTCTCGTGATTGTGTTTGCGGTCGTGTTCATGTTTATGCTCGTGCTCTGTTCGGTGATCTGAATCATCAGTATCTGTTGTGAGTTGGGTCATCTTATCAAGCGTTTGTCTATGAAGCCACGATGGGTCATATTCAGTGTCTGAGGGTGTCATAGAAGACATCTCACACTACTCAGGAATCGCTCAATACAGACAATATATTTACCAGAACCAGCTGACATATTCTATGGAGAAACAGCCAACACTTGCGTATGTTACCGTGACGGTTGTCGCGTCAGTTTTAACGGTTGTTGGGGTGTATCTCCCGTGGGTTCAGAAGCGTCCAGTCGAGTATATTGATGGGTATCCTGAGTACACGGCGGAATATGTGCCTGGTCTCGAGCCCGGCATTGGCATTTGGGGGATTGACCCGTTTGTCATCATACTCGTTGGAGTCGGTGTCACTCGTCTTGGCGCGATACCGAAGTTGGCGACCGGAGAGTGCAGTTATCGGTGCTGGTGACCTGCTCATCATCGGGTTTCATAACTTCTTCGATAACTATCGGTCAGGTGAACGGTATGTAGTCGAACCGGGGTTGTGTCTCCTGGTTATCAGCGGTCTCCTCTTCGTGCTCGTCGGCGCGGGGACGGTTCTTAAACGGCACATGACAACCCGTACAGATGAGAGCCGTGAGCAAAAATCGGTTAGTTCGCAGGCGGATTCTGAGAGATGATTCAGACCCAACGGCGTGAAAAGAACTCTTGTGAATTTCTATGACACCCTCAGTGTGTTTCAATCCGGAGAACTGACACTCGTCACGATCCGATGATCATAATGGTAGTGGCAGTGGTAGTGGTAAATGATATCACTCTGACCGTTGAGGGGAATTCACTCCGCTGTCTGCTTCAATTTATCTCTGTATTCAACGGTCGCTCTAGGTGCACTGACTCGGATTGGCGTGTTCTCTCTTCAACTGCAATCATAATAACATATGTCTGTTTTCCAGAAGCACAGACAACACGGGTACTCATATCAGAACACTGAATTGTTTTGGCGTGTTGAAATCCTCTTCTTCACTGTGATGACGATTTGATACTTCAACCCCGATATTTTCACTCATACATAGACGTCTAGTATCAATTCGTTTATATATAGATGTGTTCCAATATCAATTGAAATATATTACCGACAGCATTTACCATTGTAATGAATGCCAGTGCAATCACAATCCAGATGACCCAGTCAGCAGGCAGCGATTCGGATGGATTCGACACTGTCACATACTGGTAACTCCCTGTAAAAAGAATCCCGAGACCGGCTATCATCACGGAGGCGTTGAGGGTCGAAACACCGGGTGCCGAGAGTCCAATGAACACTAATCCTCCGCCACAGACTGTCAGTGACCCATAATAGAGTATCAATTTTGGGATCATATCAAATCACAAAATTACTATCAAACAATCAATCGGGATATCTGTTCGTCCGCCCCCTCTCAGTGTGAAACACAGTGGAGTCTCGAATGAATCCGGATCGCACTTCATCACCCGGACTGCCTTATGTAACATATCGTCGTATACAGAAAGGATTAGTTACATAAGGCGACCATCGAACTCCCGATACGCCCCGACCCCTCATAACCGTCCGTTATGGGAAGCCCCGACTCCACGAGACAGACTCAGCAATTTCGATCCGTTTTGCCTCGTCGAAACGAACAGTTGGAATGTAGACCCCATATTTAGATTCGAGAGTGAGATTCGTCCTAGCGTCTTTTCACCTCGTCAGGTTCGCAGGTGTATGCCCTGTCGATGTCGGTGACATCCTCCGTCGTTCACGAGGAATCGCAGATTTGCATCAGTGTGTTCCCCGAGGAGTCGGTCAATATCAGCGGTCTCCACAGCGTGAGGTGGCACTGGCATCCGTCCAAGCGCGATTTCGGCACGAATCTGGTGTTTACACCGCTGATCCGCACCGAGATGATACTGCGCGTCAGGACAGTTGCAGCGACCGTCACGGACGTCCACAGTGTAAGACTCACCACTATGTGAAACAACTGAGACAAACCATGCGTCGCTCTCGACAGGAGTTCCCTCAGTTGACACGACCGAGAGTGGTTCTTCGAGAGCGCGCTGAAGACGTGGCTTGATCTCGGTGTTGACTTCAGTATTGGATTCAGACTCAGCTTCAGGATCGGGGTTAGGTCCAGATTCAAATTCGAACATAATTTCTGCAAAACAACGGTCTCCGGTGGTGAAACCCGGGAATTACTCATACGATCTGTCCATATTTGGCGCTTATTGTCACTGTCTGCCATAGCCAGCGATTCTCGCTGCGACGAAGGCGAGTTATGGCCTGTCACCAGATTTTGACTCAGCCGTACACAGCGTTTCAGATCAGTTCCTCTCAATTGACACTGATATTCTCTCAGTATTTCCAACGTTCATTCGACTCGCTGGAAGCGGCGGGCACATCACTGATGTCGTCCAACAACAACTAGAGGACTGTCTGATTATGCTTTGATATCCTCCCCAGAATGAAACCGCGAGACTTTCTTTCTCGGCTCTCCGTCATCGCTGATGTGGATGTCTGCGAGTTTGAGAAGGGAGCACTGTCTGAGCGCTCTTCTTGTCGAACTCAAAGCCAGACTGCATCTAAATGGAATTCTTGAATTTACTGGGTGTTGTCCAATTGAGACTCCCGACGTTGGACCCGTTCCGTTTGAGTCCTGAGCGTATCTTAGTGCTGTCTTCGGTTTGCATGGCGGCAGTTCGCGAACCAGTTGGATTCGTGGGTTTTTGCCTCAATTTTTCATACGTACACACTGAGGGCAAAGCGTACGCAGCGAACGAAAGTTCGTGCAGGTGAAGCCCACCGACTACCTCCCCTCGGTGCTGTGAATGGGCTAAGTCTCAAAACACGCGTTCATCAGCCGACTCCTTGTCATAGTGTAACAAGCTCACGAGATGACGTGGAAACCGGTCTTCTCAGCGAGTGATAGCGGCTATTCAGTTCAAATGTCGCCCTCAAGTTGAGTCAGCAGAGGAGAGATCAGATCTCAATGCCACGGAGAATTTATTTGCCGGGCAGGTATATTAGGCAATGACTGATTCTGGGATGGCATCCCCAACCGGTAACGAAGACACGAGTCATACGACCGTGGCCGATTTGAATCGCCCAGCTGGCGCCTCTACTGAGGAGACATTTCATACTCTCCATGTGCTTGATGACGCCGACCACCCACTTGTTCCCGATACAGATCATACCTATATCAAACGAGAGGTCCGAGACGAGCGTACCGATGTTGAACTAGCCGCACAGTTTCTTGCAGATGACGAATACGCGCTGCTTTTAACGGGCGAAACCGGTGTCGGTAAAGACCGCCTGATCACACAGCTCTGTGCACGAACTAACCGGCCACTCATTCGGGTCAACTTCGGCTCCGGGACGACATACGCAGATTTGGTCGGCGAGTATGCACCCAACGAGACAGCTGAGGAAGCTCGCATTGCCCGAGTAAAGCAGTTAGCTGACGATCATAATATAAACCCCAGCGATGCAGCAAAACTGGTTGGCTCTGAGCATGCGTTTTCGTTCTCTCCCGGTATCCTCTACCAGGCCGTAAAGTATGGATGGACGTTTGTCGCTGACGAATTGAATGCTGCTGGCCCCGATGCAACGATGCCGCTCCATGGGTTGACTGAGCGCAATGGACAGCTAGTCGTGAAACCAACTGCTGAGGTGCTCAACCCGCACCCATCATTCCGATTTGTTGGAACAATGAACCCTCCACGATATGCTGGCACGAGTCCACTTAATGATGCGTTTCGGTCCCGGTTTTGGGAGCTCAATCTCGACTATCTCTCGCCGGAGGCCGAGCGCCAACTTCTCTATGAGACGACTGGTCTCCGACACGGTGTCGACCGAGAGGAACGGATCGCTGAACGACTAACGGAGTTGGCTGCGACTCTTCGAGCAAGCTACCGGGATCACGATATTGCGACACCAACCTCGCACCGGGCGATTATCAAGATCGGCCGGCTTATTACAGAGTTCGAGATGGCACCAGCACAGGCGGCAAAGCAAGTCTTTGAGACACGAGCGACAGTTGAGGATCGCAGTGCTGTCGGAAAAGCAATTGACTCGACGCGATGGGAATAAAATAAGATGCAACTCACTGGTTCGACATCTCTACAGGCAATACAGGAGCGACTCGGAACTGGGGACGCCGAGACACTCCGTGAGTCAGAGAAGCGACGCCGGTACTTGCAGACGTATGCACGGCTGTTAACAACAGACAGGCCAATCATCAATTTCTCGCCAGAGCTACACACAGCAACGACTGAATACGACGGGAAACAGCCAAAATCACACTCACAACCCGTGCATTTGACCAACCCGTGACGGATTTGCGTCGACGAGTATTTGATCTCGCCATACAAGAGGCATTGGTCGTGCATGAGATTGGGCATCTGCGATACACCGACCTCGATGGGTTTCACGAGTCACTTGCCGCGACAGAAACTGACCGTCTTCGGCTGTTTGCACGAGTGTGGAACATACTTGAGGACGCTGCTATCGAACGACAGCTCCGGCACCGGTATGCAGTCGAAACTGAGTTAGATATATTGAACGCCAATCTGTTGCATACCGATGCGCTTAGCCATGAAACCCCAGACTCTGGACGCCAGCGATTCAGTTTCTTTCACGCAGTCATCTGTGGGCTCGCTGATATGGCGATCTACGATAGTGGACGGTTTCAACAGCTCCGGGCCAGCGAGATGAAAACATTGCAGATGGCATCTCTCCGAGACAAACGAACGCTTGATCGGTTCGTCCCGACCATGGGGAAGGCAGTCCAGCGTATTCTCACCGAGACAAATCCTACTACCCGTAACAAGCACATCTGGTCGTTCTGGACAGAATTATGTAACACGCTGGATGATGCAGCTGTATCTGGAGCTGAAGCAAGCGAACTGGCGCGGTTACTTGATTCGGATGGGACTGTTCGCACCAGTAACCATCAGTCCGCAAGAGTCGCCCAACGGGTGACTGACGAAGTCGCTCTCGAAGATGATAAATTAGGAGCGCCAATAGCGGGAAAGCCGGACGATACGGCTGGAGAATTCGGCCCCGCAACGCAGTCAGCACGTGATCTTGGCCGTGCCGCAATCGCCGACGAAGTAACGCAACAGGTCATAAGCGCAATCGGTCCAGACAGTTCCAACACAGATATCAAGCACAGCGATGATTCAAACATCAAAACAGAGGGCTCTGAAGAGACGGACACTGCCACAAGCTCAACTTTGTATGATAAGAGCTCAGGGTGCATCGCAGAAGCAGGTCATGATGATAGCCAGCGTGCAGGAACTGCTACTGAGAGCCTGACTCCTTCAAATGAGCATAGAGAGTCTAATACACAGCCCTATCCGGGGGCTGCTGACCTTCCATGTCAGTCACAGCGTGATGCCGAAGAAGACACCGGTGTCGACCCAATCGGGAGTATCGCTTCGACAGATTCGGTATCTGAGGTGAGTGATGATTCAAACCAGGTTACATCAGTAATCCGCGATCGATACGCTGAGGAATTAGCGGCCGAGGTAACTGAACTCGACAAGGCCGAGGCTCGAATTGCCGAATTCAATGATTATGTTCAGGCACTCGCCACGAGTGACAACGAGATGTCGCTACGTGTCGTTACCACAACTGAGCTCGACAATACCACTGCTTCGGACCGCTGGCAGACGGTTCAGCGAGATGCAACACGACTTGCTCGTCGTTTTCAAAGCCGTCTTCAGGAACACCAGCGCGATGTCGAACGGTCACATCGTCGACGTGGCGCACTTGACCGGTCGCGACTTATCGCTGCCTCACGGGGACAGCCAGACGTGTTCACACAGACTGAGGAAGGCGAAAACAAGCAGTATACATGTGTGATTATGTTAGACCGGTCTGGTTCGATGGGAAACGGTGCAGTCACAGCTGCTGAGACGGGCGCGCTCACGACTGCTGCTGCGCTCGAGTCGATTGGTATCTCTGTGACAATACTTGACCTCTACGAATCGGAGACACGCCTCGTCAAGACTCGTGTCGAAGAGGTCAGCGAGTTATATGCGCGTGTCTTGACTGAGCAAACCGGCGGTGGAACCCCACTGGCGAGCGCATTATCGCTGGTGCGCACACGGTTTCGAGAGGCAGAAAATCCATTTGTGATCGTCGTAACTGATGGACGACCGGATGATGTCGGTGCGTATAAGGCCGAACTCGATAGTGTAACTTTTCCTGTCTTAGGAGTCTATCTTCGGTCATCGGAGACACCTGAAACTCGGTCAGCCGAAACAGATCGTTCGTGCTTTCATCGATTAGCCGTCGTCGAAGAGTGGTCGCGACTCACTCAGCGACTTGAGCGTCTGGCTGAGCGCATACTGTTTTGAATTTTGAACTGCTTGGCAGTGGGTGATGCACAAGCGAAACGAGCATGTGCACCGCGCGGCCAATACATCATGTGAGCGACGAACGCGGACCAGCGCATTGTCCTCGATGTGCAGTCATCGAACCAGCAGGTGGATTCGATCGAGATGACCCTGTTGGGACGAATACAATCACACGGTTTCGCTGTCTCGACTGCCAAGCGACGTTTCCATGGCGGTGTTTCCCGACTGATCCCGAGTGCAAACATGGGCCTTTCCAATGGGCAGGGGAGCGATTTACATTCTACTTTGGACAAGGGACCCGACCTGAGGCGACTCGTTTCGCCTCCTCCAGAGAATCATCCGACAAAGCGAATGCCGACACTACCAAGACTCAGACGGCATATCGTGCCGATCTTGATATTGCTTCCTACGATGCGCTCGAAGAGTTCCTAACGGTGACGAGTGATGCGCTTATTACTGGACAGGAGGCTGCAACGATTCAGTCAAAACTTGAGACAAAAGGCGGCGACATTGAGTGGCCATGTGAGATTGTACTCGAATTCCGGCATGAAGAGTGGGCATCATATAGTGCAACACACCCCGATGAGGCAACGGTTCTTGAGCCACACTTAGTTTCAGTTGGGGAGTGATTACGGAAGAGCTCACATCTTCATTTACAGGCAGTTTTAGCTTGATACAGGCGCTCAGCCCCCTCCCTCAGCGAGCGCGTCAGCGCGAGCAGGGCGGGAGAGTTCACACGAATGCCACAGGACTTGACCGTGGATGAAGCCGGCACAGATTGACACAAACCACACTCAGTTGCTGTGGTCCATACATGACAATACAGAGATGTGGTATGATTACCGCTTCCGTGCTTCTCTGAGCAGGTTTAGCTGTAGAAGCGGAATGCCACATCGACATTCACCGCCAAGGCTATGATCACACCTGTGGCAAGTCTCCAAGCCTTCGATACGAAGGAAAATAACATCGGGCGTACCAGCATCAAAAGCGTATGATATTTTCGATATATCTCCGCCATCAACCCAAGATGAAATAGAAACTGCCTATCGAGAAAAGGCACGTGAGACGCATCCCGATACTGGCGGGAGCAAAGATAATTTTCTTGAGGCACAGCGATCATACGAGACGTTGACTAACTCAGACGAGTCTCCCTCGGTGTCCAGAAGTCACAGACAGGATGTGACATCTCAATCCCCCGTGTTCATGCTTAGGGATCGGTGGTGTGTGAATTGTTTACTGCGAGTCGGAATTCTATCAAACCCCCAATTATCTAAATATCAGGCCTTGTTGAGACCCTCAATCGATGATAGGTTTCAGGAATCTTGCTGAATAGAGGGCGCGAGTCTTGCACGTCGCAAACCGAGAATCGGGATTGTCTCATTCAGTCAGCACAGGAATCTGATCAATCAGTTTCAAATCCGAGGAGATAGCGGATAGAACATTGAGGTTATACTTTCTTCATCTGACTCTGCTCCGCTGGTGACAAAATTCAAACTCTCGTAAAATCCAATTGATTCGGGTTTTGAGTCGACTTGGATAAACCAAAACGGAAGATCTTGCTCTTCAGCCCTACAATAATATAGTCTACAAGGGTGCTCCCAATACTCTGGTTTTGATATTCTTCAGCAACGCCGAACCGAGCAATTAGTAATGCCGGTATTGGATATGGGATATCGTCAAGCTTTCCAAATTCCGGTGTCTCATCGCCTGTGTAATCATCATTCGGGACAGAGGCTGGTGCCAGTGTATAGAAAGCTGCTACGTCATCCCCATCGCAGAGTAACCACGTTTCACCAAGCAGCCGTTCAGAAAATTCGTGTGCCTGCTCCTGAATAAATTCGTCCAGTGGGTCAGAGCCACATGAAAATGTACTAAGCGACCCCTGAAACTCGGAGATTAGAATAAGCTCTTCGGGGATATCAGCTGTAAGATCGTCGGTCACTCAGAACTCACTAGCCAGTCAGACACTCGGAAAACTAAAATTCGTTTCGGAGTTTCTCTTGGCGCTGTTCTTGTTCTTCCGAGATTTCGTGCTCGGCGAACTTGGTACTGAGTACTTCAATTTCTTCCTCTGAGAGCGGGGAAGGTGGTTTCGGAAGTGCCATCTCGCGTATATATACACTGCAGAGGTTTAGAAACCTTCCGCTCGTAAGTCGTTTATTTGCTCCTGTTGGCTCTGGTATTAAACCTGACAGAATGCACGCTGCTCAATAAGCAGTTCTACTGACCGGCTAACTCATCGAGATCAGTGCAAAACCAAGGCGACCGACTGCTGACTTCATCCTCTCTATTCAGCAGTCCGTTCCTCTCAGAATCACGGGCGACCACTCTTTCTCTGAAATAGCGAGGCTCCAGATTGTGGACGATGCACTTGATGACAAGTTCGCGGAACTGCTTCCACCAGAGGCGTGATCGCACGAATGCACCGAATTTCTGTTTGATCGCCGCGTTGACTGTCTCGTTCATGTTCCGTCGATGGTAGAGGTCGCCGTCCAGCCGCGCATTCCACGCCTTGTGGAGAGATGTGAACTCACGGTGCTTGATGAGTGGGCGGATATTGTGATTCCGAGCGAGCCGCCGGAGCTTCTGGTCGTCATATCCCTTGTCACCGGTCAACATCGTAATGGAACCTGCATTCCGTTTCACTACCTGCGGTGCAATCTGCGTATCATGTTTTCGTGTCGTCGGTACGTGAATATCGAGAACGGCGTTGGTAGCTGTATCAACCAACAGCGTCGTCTTCAACTGCTGGATGGTGAGATTCGTTCGCTTCGTGTAGTGAGTTGATGCATGCACCCGCTCGAACCCCGAAGCATCGATGCCGGTGATACCGTTCAGCGGCACGTCAGCGAGCGAGACGTTCAGTAACACCCGCCAGACGGCTATCTCCAAGCGGTCGAACGCCT
>KB659903.1_pt6 | contig 21527 bp, 20 predicted proteins | sample 558768 | NCBI scaffold set KB644980.1 | reverse complement strand
GCTGGCGAGTTCGGCACATCTGGTTGCAAGATTCCAGTCGTGGTGTCACCGTGAGTGAACCCGAACACGTCGATGTCGTTGTCGGCAAAGGCGTCAGCTACATCATCGGGGTCTATCGGCGCTGTCGGGGACACATCCAGCGAGACTACTTCGCCGCCCACGCGATGAGCCATCTGGGCCATCCGGTCGCCCCAGTATCCGCTTTCCCGGACGAGCATTGTCTCGCCTGGCTCGAGGAGGTTCCCGATCGTGGTTTCCATCGCGGCTGTTCCGGTGCCACTGGTGGCCAGCGTCCAGTCGTTATCAGTCTGAAACGTGTATTGGAGTAATTCCTGAATGTCGTCCAGCACGTCGAGAAAGTCAGGGTCCATGTATCCCAATGCCGGGGCGGCCATGGCTTCGCGAACACGCGGTGAAATCATACTGGGTCCGGGTCCCATCAGGATCCGCGACGGCACATTGAGTTGACCTGCGTCTGGTCGATTACTCATGCCAAATTCTACGGATATCCCCATATATTAATTCAGGGTCTCGGTAACATATTTGACAAATGGAGCGAGTCAAGTGGCTCTGAGTGTGTCCGAGAATCATGCACGCTCAGCTGAACGGACTCTGTGTGTCCAACATCCCATCCAACCGTGTCCGTCGACACATCGCCTGCCGCTCCAGATAGCAGGGTCCCCCTCACTGATCGTCCCACAGGTACTTTGTGAAGACCGACTCAATCGGGTCTCACATTTCCTGCATTAGTGAGTTCTTATTCACTTGTGAACCACTTCACATTGGTGTAAGGTATTCAATGGTCAAAACCTGAATCTTATCAGCATAGTACTCTGCAGCTTGCCACAGCTTCGATTCTTCATTTGACACCACATTTCCATTTATTATCTGCCGGAAAGTCTCGTTATCCAGCGTGTTTAGTATTAAATTCTGCTCTTTGTTTCCGTCCGGGTCCTTATCTATCGGATCCTTGTTTATTCACTCTACCGTTGAATTTGGAACGTCTCCTCTCAGCCGCTCCCGGATCACTGCAAATAGTATACTCTTCGCACGCTCACTGACTCGGTGAGTCGGTGGATTGAACCCAGCCTAACACGAGAAGTGTTAATTCAAACAGAACAATCATCGTTGCACCAATAATGATCGGTGCCACTCCAGTTGGATCTGAGCTGACGAGGAATGCAAGTCCAACAAAAGTGCCCCAAAAGAGGAGTCGACGATTAAGCAACCACTGTCGTGTGACGAGATTCATCATAATCGCAAACTGTATTTCATGGGAATAAGTCTGTATGTGAAACGTTCAGACAAAGTTTAGATTCAATATATTGACTCACAATCTTGTCTGAACTATTCACACGAGATATCGAGTAAAATAAGCTAGAACTGTCACGTGATAATGTATAATACCCATTTAAATGATTAAGTCAATTACCCAGATATGACAGTTCGGAACGGCTTTGTTGAAATCCTATTCTTCAGATATGTTCTCGCATAAAACAGCCGTTTGATGAGAACTGCGAGTTGAACGGCAAGAAAACACACAACCGAATAGAATTCGTTCAACAGATAGACAAGATATGAATGAAGATTTATTCGTTCGTGTAGTCGGTGGTATTAGCACGACAGCGATTCTACTCGTTGCGGTTACAGTAGGCGCTTTATTAGGGAATAATTCTGATGAAATGCTTGCTTGGTCAATAATTAGTGGAGTTGCACTCTCAACAGGTGCGGTTATAATCATCTACCGTCTCTAAGACAAAATAAATTCAATATAGTGACCGAGCGAGAGCATGTACTGAGTGATTGAGGATATGAAACTGTCAGATTTTGATGATTTCAGCAGAGCCCTTAGTTCGAATTCCGTTTTGATGGGGAAACTCGGAACTGAAATCCCCCTCAGTCGCTTTTTTTTCTGCTCAAAACTGCGTCTGAAACCCTCAATCCATGCTCTTGATTCCGGAATTGTATATTGTCGGAACTGAATCGAACGAGCGGTGAGTAATTTGATCCACCTGCGCGAATCCATTCGTCACCGAGCTGCCCACAACTCGACAACACTCGGAACAAAAGCAACGAATCCCATTCTTTCCCACACCCACAGTTGCACCCGCTCGCGGGTTCCGAGCACATATCCGAGAAAAACGATAGCTGCTGTTCCTGCAAACGTCTCAAATCCTTCGACAACCCCCAGAATTTGTCCTGTCAGATCTGGTTCTGCCGGTGGCGACGTCGTGAACGTCACAATACTGTAGTACAGGCTTCTGCCCATCGACAGGTCCCCGACCTGCCAGTAGATCACCGCTGAGACGAGATACAGCAGTAACATAGAGCCACCGACCCAACGACGATCATTACCACCCCCATCAGCGAACAGCGCCGACCAGGGCAGCGCAGAGACTCTGGCACGGGCACGGGCACAGGCACAGGTCGATTCCGTCGCAACCGTGGGGCAGACCGCGACGAGCTTGAGGAAATTCTTAGCGGTGGTGGCAGCATCGGAGAAGAGGTCCGAGACGACATTCAGGATGCGATTGAGAATACTGGCGAGTTTGCTGAGGATCGACGAACGGCACAGGAAATAATCCAGGAGCGGCGGGTCGATGAGCAGACACCCGATGCTGAGGAGCAGGTATGCGACCCATCGCTGCTCAAAGATATCCAAGACGCCGACTTCGGACAGGGTGCCGTCCCCGGTCCAGACCCAATCCTCCCACCCGCGCCCGATGTCGATTCCGAGCAGACACCGGATGCAGACACCGGCGCAGGCGTAGGGTAACCCCCTGCACAGGATCAGGACCCAGTACTCGCACCCGAGACGGGACAACAACCCGAAGTATCTCCTGGCATCAAGCAACCAGCAGTCACGCCGGAGACCGGGACTGACACTGGAACCGGAACCGGAACACTGCCCGATGTCGGACAGCGGCCACACCGGCGTCGATTCCGGTGTGGACGTTGGGCAACAACCTGATACTGGGTCACTGACCGATGTCATCAGCGCTCCCATCAACGCCCAACAGCCGCGGTTCGGCGCGGAACCGACAGCGCCCAAGACGACAGAGCCACAACAGCCAGCAGAACCAACGGGTCCAGGACTCGGGACCCCAACCGTCACAACACAAGAGCCACCAACAGCAGACCGCCTGCCCCGGTTGTTCGGTGAGGATGAGGAAGATGACGAAGAGGATCCAGACAACCTCATCCTCGACAAGACATTTACCAGTTGTATCCTCGATGCCGAGTCGGTGTTCGGACAGTCAGATGAGCAGAGTGACACCAGCACAACAGCCGTCAACGATATTCTTGGACGCTGAGGCGCGGGGGCTTTTTTATTTCTTGTCACCGATATCGTGCATATGAACTGGCAACGATTGCGCATCACTGCTGAAACAAGCCTCATCCGTGGGCGGACGGTCATCAGGACGCTCATCGCACTCGCAGGAGTTGCCACTGTTGTCATCGGTGGCGTCAATCTGCTCAGCGGTGGTGTGTGGGCACCGTATCGTAGTCTGTTGCGCACAGTCGGCGTCACAACTGTCGCCGAGCAGCAGTTCATTTATATCGCCGATGTGGTTGTCATTGCCCTCGGCGCTGTGGCTGCGTGGTTCGCGTGAGCAGCTTCAAACCCACAGGGGTTCGTCTGGAACCGTCACCGGAAGCAACGCCGCCAAATAACTCCAGCGAGTGTGGCGCGGACGGGATGTTCTTGCTATTGGTGAGGCTTGCCGAGCCACCGTCGAATCCGAACGTCACATCGTCACGGAACTCAGCGTCGGAAAGAACCACCGTCGAGTTGGCATCGAACCGTGTGTTCAGAAACGGGAGAGAAGCGGCGACGGTTGCGGTGTTGAACGACACTCTTGCCTCCTTCGAACTCCGCAGAAAGGAACGACACGTACCCAATACCATTGGTCATCCCTGACGTCATTACGTTGTCGTACTCATCCCAAATGGTCGCCTCCTCGTCGTCAGTTTCGAACCGCGCCCGCGTCGCGAGCACGTTATGTTCGAAGACGGCGTTTTTTCGCGTTCACTCCACGCTCGAACTCGCGTGGTCGAGTCGAATCGGGTGCTCGTCGTCGACTGCGCTCGCCTCGTTGACTGTCTCAACAAATCGTTCGCTCTCGTCCACGTCGTCGGGCACGTCCTCGGGATCGGCGTGGAACAGGCGGTGCTCCTCGCCGTCGAGCGCCTCGTGTGGACACTTCCAGACTTCCTGTTCCAGTGCCAGCGGTGCCTCGTAATCCAGCATCCAGCCGTCACGGTAGTCACCGTGCCAGTTTGACGTGTCCTCCTTCCGGGCGGCGTAATCGCACGTTCCCTTGGGATCGGTCATCGTGTCTACGCTCGTCTGCTCTCGAATGATAAATCTCGCTCTCGTCTCCCTCTCTGACAGTAGATACTGGACAGTCAGTAGGTCTGGATGTGGGCGACGGCATCCTCGTACTCATTCCCCTCCAGATCCTGCAAGAGAGTCCCATCAGCGGTGTACGCTGTCCCGTCTCGTTCGACGGCAAGTGCGACGTAGGCTGTGATATCGACGGTGCTCACAATCTCCGCGACGGGGCCGACCGACCCGAACGAGATGAGTTCGATACCGTAGTTGTCGAGCGAGTGTGCGGCCTCATGGAGTCGCTCACCATCGTAGTGACCGCTGTAATTGAGTGCATTGACCGCCTCGAACGGCATGAGCGCCGGTGCGCACAGATCGTGTTTGCCGTTCAGGAATCGTCACGAAGTGCCCGGGCCTGCTCGTGATGCTGTTCGGGGATGTACCACTTGACGACCGTGCTGGTGTCGACGACGACATCGGCCATCAGGGTCGCTCCCCGCTGTATCGGGTGTCACGAGACTCACGAATCTGTGCTGCCGTGTTGGTCGTCGCTACCTCGTCGTCGTCGATAGCGCTGCTCAGTCGCTCGCTGGTCACAACCGCGTGGGCGATATTCCGCGACTCCAGACCCTGTAGTTCCTCCTTGATGTGGTCACGGAGCACTGCACTCCAGTTTATCTCGTCGTGCTCTTCCATCCGTGCTTTTACCTCGTCGGGGACTCGGAAACTGACACTTCCCATGGTGCGTTACATGTAGGACTGTATTATGAGTCACACGCCGTGTCCAGAACTGGCTCCGGCGAATGGAATTCACATCTCCAAGAAATGCGTCGGGTAGATTCACCGTGCCGCCCGGCGGCCGAGGACGAAGACGATAAGCGCCAGCAGAATCAGAGCGATGAGCGACTCTCCGAACATGAGCACCTCTCCAACGATCCCGACGGGTTTCAGCGGTCCGGGACCCGTCAGAAAGAGTCGCGCGCTGTGGTTGAAACTCTCCCAGAGCAGGGGTGGGGACCCGACAATCGCGTCTGGCACCGTCAGTGCGGGTGAATTTCCTGGAGGGCTAATTGGAGTCTATATCGGGATTGTTCGGGACAGTGTCGCTATTGGGGATGTGATCGCAACGACTGACGCAGGCGGGCTTATCGCAGATTAGTCCCGATTGGGAGAGCAAGGAACGGTTCGAGACTCATACTGGGATAGAAACGCGACTGGGCTGACGACCGCTGAAATGCAAGGGAGTGCGGCTGCTCAGAATCTGGCTCTCGGATCTGAAGAAACCTGGCAGACTGTGTCCGGTGACTACCCAGAATTAATCGCACTGTCCGACTCAGACTCGCCCGAGACCGATATAACGAATCCAGTGATTGTCAGTCCCAACCCAGCAACTGACCCCGATGATGACGGAAAGCTTGAGAATGTCACCGGTGATGGGGAGGCGACATTCGATGACGCAATTGTTCTCGCGTTCAATACCGGTGCGGCTTCCGTGACAGAGAATCGTGACTCCTTCGACTTTGATCGCGATGGTGACGGTGACTTCGATGATGCAATTGACCTCGCATTTGCCGCCTGAACCCCGCGATTGAGACGATTCTCTCGAATGACTGAATCAGTCCAGTAACAACCACTGACAACCTTCCGACCCCGCCCCGCGTCTGTCGAAACAGAGGGGGTTGTCACTCATCGTAACGAGTGCCGGTCAAGATCACGCCTTATGTAATTTTTTGTCCCCGTCCCCGTCTCACGGTGTGTTTACATAAGACGAGTCCCGCAGAATCCCTCCCGACGCATCGCCGTCTGTCGAAACAGAGGGAGACTCACCGACAGTAAGCGAGTGATTCAATCGGTCTGATACCGTCCTCAGTGCCGATGCCCGTCCTGTATGAATGTCCCCAGTGTTCGCTGTTCGGACACGCAAGATGGACATCCAGGCGCATTGCCGGAACATGAAAGACCACCGGGACTATGAGTCCGACCGGCTGAAATCCATCCACGATGATGAGTCTGAGCGCGAACTTGCGCCACCGCCACCGACTCGGTAGGACTCACTGAAAACCGACCCACAGACTCAATTCCCCAGCAATCTCCCGGATCCGGCGACTGTGCCGATGTGCCGCATTGTGCGCCGGGTTGACCGTCCGCCCGGTGTCGTCTTCCAAAACCAACCCTCTGGTGTCACTGTCGTCATCGTTCCAGATGTCTTCTTGTGCGCGCTATTTCAACAGTCGACGCGTTGCCAACTCACGCGCTAACCGTTCGCGCCGGCCACGTTCCAGATCGTCGGCGTGTTCGCTGGCGGTTGCGAGATAATTGCTTACGAACATCTCGATGCGTTCGCGGGCGTCTTGATCCTCTTGAAATCGCTCGGAGTCGCTCGTCCACGCACTAAATCCGCCGTAGAGAGCAGCGTTATCGTTGTTCTCAGGCGGACGTCCGCCGGGATTGCCCTCCGCGTAGTCGTTGTCCTCCAACTGTGAGGTATCATCGGGTCCGGTTGAACAGCCGCCGTGGAACTTACACCGGTCCCCAGAAGACCCAAGCATGCCCCAGCCAGCCGGGAGCTTGCACGGATTGTCCGGGTTGTTCGTCGCGCCGCAGATATCATCATATCGGCGGTCCTCTGTCTTCGATGTCCGCGTATCTTGTGTGCTCATACCCGGAATTGTCCGAATTAGACTCCCTTTTGAGGTTAATGTTCGTATGCAGGCGTCAGTTTCAGCGCGTGACTGCATCATCAGACGGAACATATCTTACCATCCATTCTGTGGATGGGGTCTGGGAATTCACTCCAAACGAGTGATGCACCTACCCTCTGTATCTTGCACCCCTTGATTTCCTAGTTTTGAGACAGATCCCACCTGTTTCATTATCTTCAGTAAGCGTCTCGTTTGATTATGTCGACGTTGTGGGCGTTGAGTTTGTTTTCGATGTGAATCTTCGATTCTGCTAGAACTGAACCATCTTGACACAGTGACTTTATTCAGACCAAAGCCAATCCATCACCAAACATGGGCAAACTTGAGCGGCCGATTGTTCGGTGGGCGATTGCGTCTCTGTTTTTTGCTGTCGAGCTGCTCTTCCTCGTCGTTATTCCTGATCCAGGGGAGTCGAGCAGATACGAGATTACCCCGCCAACCAAGCGATCATGACGGTGGTCTTGTTGATGTTGTCCGCAATCATCCCGTCGATCCTGAAAGAGTTCGCGTCAAAAGACAGGCCGCTCGTCTCTGCTGCCGACCAGGTTGAGACCACCCAGCAACGACGGGCTCACTCTGTTGCTGGTGCTGTCGACAAGGGCGCCAAAATGATCCGGATCGAGACGATTGGGCCGGTTACGTCGTGGATCGCTGCCGGCTTGCTGGTTTTTCTGGCGGGCGAAACAGTCACCGAGAGCGTCTCCGAAATACCTGTCCGAGTTATCTGTGCGACGACGGTGTATCTCCTGTTGGCAGCCTTTGCGACCCCACCTGTCCGCGGCTACTTCACCCGGAAGCTGCGAGTGACGGTCCCACGACCGGTTGTGGTGATTATTCTCATTGGCGGGGTCCTCCTGAACGAGGCGGCACTAGCGCCAGCGCCAGCCGCTGTTCTGCTGGGGCTGTGCTTGCCCACGTGACCCAGCCACACACGATCTGACGGTCTGACGGTGGCGAACACTGCTCAAGCAGGACGTCGCAGTCTCGCGCTGAATCATAAATTGTTTTGTCGTTTGTCTCGATTGAGTGATTTATTATTGCTTCTGTCTGCGCGTGTCCGCGTGATGAACATCAAGACCACCGATGTAGAGGATTACTCGGTCATCAGTCATCATCTTGTGTCGGTTTTCGTCAACCCCCTGAGAGAAAGCACCCTATTGGGAGTCGACGGAGCTATTTATTGTAACTTGCCGTGTGCGTGTCTGTAGTCCGTATATCGCGAGGTTTCAGATGAACCCTTGTTGGGTTGAAGCAAATTCACGCATCAGATCCAGGGCGACAATCGCAACGCGTTTCAAATGAACCCTTGCCTCAGAGCGTGAGTTTATCCTCTGGTTTACAGTATAGCACAATGCCGGAAGCAAGGTTATGAATTTACAAGAGCATGAGCAAAAAGACGGATTCAAGATTTGGTTATCTGAACAAGAGGTTAGCTCTCTGCTTGATCAAGCGATTCACCTAAGAGCCTCAATTGCATTTGCACTTGGTGCGAAATGTGGGGTACAAGAAATTGTAATCACTGATAGACCGCCGGACGAGTCGACATATATGTTAGCTAGTGATTATCCTACATAAGGAGATAACATTCGTGAGTAAACCCGAGCGTGAGTTGACCATGACCTATTGAATGTGAACAAATATCCCGATCGTCTTTATGTTTCGTGGCTGAACATTGATTATGCCGGGACCTCGCGCACTAACGGCTGATGCTGTCATTGAATTTGATGAGGGAGTGCTCCTCATGAAGCGAACTCATCCCCCGTTTGAGTGGTCATGGGTACTTCCTGGTGGATTTGTTGAGCAAGATGAAACAGCACGAGAGGCATGTCTCCGCGAAACGAAAGAGGAGGTTGGTCTTAGCATCTTCATTAAGGAATTTATCGGTCTGTATGATGACCCTGACTGGGATGAGCGCGGAAATGTGACCGCAGCCTATCGATGCAGAAGTACCACCGGTGAAGCGCCAGTTCCGCGGGAGGAAGCCGCTGAGGTAAAGACATTCAGTTTGGAGAATCTCCCTCAAATGGGATTCGATCATAAACAGATTGTGATTGATGCATTGGATGGATGATACACATACCAGTGGTGTTTCACTGTGGCTAATTACAGCAGATTGAGTGGCTTTTATTCTGTATTTACCACCGACGGTGGAGTTCCTTGAGCAATCTCATATACTGTCTCATAACAACTAGTCTCGGCAGTGACTGGATGCAACCCCCGGAAGTGTGAAGTTCTGAATATAACTGATCCTGCTGGTCATTCGATACCTTAGATACACAAGATAGCAAATTGCAAAACATATTCTCTTTTGCACTCCATTGTTGGTAGTATCAAGTATTTAATAAATAGGTCGTGGTCAGTAGAGAATAATCACCGACTCACCTGCACAGACACCAATGAGGTTCATCTGGTGACAGCCACAGCATCCGTGCACTTTGATTATGAGTTAATAGAGATATTTTCAATTCGAGTTTTCAGATATGATTGAAGCTCATCATCACAGCAGTACAGATAGCAGCCTTTCATTCCACGGGTCAGCAGTGTCCGATACGTATTTTTAATCACCTCTTCAGCGGTCTCAGCCGCTTTGTCAGGATTCTCTCGAAACATTTTCTTAATCCCGAATAATGATCTGTCAGTGCTCGCTCGCTCTTCATGATCTACGATGATATCTCCATCGCGATATTTCAAGTCCTCACCAATAATTACGCCAACGTAGTCAAACTCAAGCCCCTGGCACGTGTGAATACACCCGACTTGATCAATTGACCCCTCAGTAATCGCCCACGGGTCGTTTGTATCAAGATTCCAACTCCGCTCGTAATTACCAATCTTGATATCACTGATAGAAGGATCAGCGCGACCGTCTTTTTCCCACTCCCAGCAGTATCCCGCTACAACACGCGAAACTCGGTTCTGATTATTCTTTTGTTCAATCGCCGTATGAAGAGCATGTGGGGAATCAAACACATGTATATCAAACTCAAGATCAAATCCACCTGCGTTGGCTGTCTGTCGAATCTGTAGCACATCATCTACCCAGGCGACGTATCCTCTTGACCCATTGCATCGAAATTGTGATGTAAGGGTCATCTCTTCAATATCAGCATTCAAATCGCGTGCATGCTGCCGGATTTCTTGTTTCGAACCAATATCGTCGATGTGGACACGCTGATTTTCGTCAATAAAGAAAACGCTAAATTTGGCAGCATTGATAATTTCCATAATTTGGTTTTCACCGCGACCAAAGAATGTCGATTCCTCGTTTAGCCGATGAGCCTCATCAGCAATCAATGCAGGAATCGTATTTGTCTCTGTCTCAACGAAACTACCCGCGCCTGTGAATAGGTGTTTGATCTCTTTAACTAATTTATCTCCACGGAGTTTTTGTTCATAGACATCTCGTGGCGCTCGATTTTTCGAGACGTATTGTGCAATCATATCCTGTTGAATTAACTCAGCGAGGATATTGATTGCAACAACTGTCTTGCCTGTTCCCGGACCGCCTTCTATGAGTAATACACGTTTCTGCCCATCACGTCGTGACTGTATTGCCAGTTCAACGGCTTTTTCAAAGACAACTTTTTGTGAATCAATTAATGTGAACTCGTCCTGACGTTCGAGCATTGATAATAATGAGCGTTGTAATGATTTCGCCGGTCTGATTTTCCCGTCGCTCATCTCATAGAGATTCTTCCTGTTGTCTCCAGTATCAATGTGTGATGCAACGAATTCACGCAATTGTCTTGTATCCTCACGGATGTAGAGCGGTGCTTTCGCAATATATGACTGATATGTCTCATTATCGAGTTTTTCCCGATGCTCCGACTCGAAGTTATGAAGATATGCCAGTGGATACAGATTAATCGGCTTTTCACGAACAGTCACGTTGAAATCTTTTAATAATTGAGCGTATGAACTTGCTTGATAACTTGGATGGGTTGTCTCATGTATACCACCCCCCAGGGGAGTCTTTACAATTCCATCTTTATCTGCGACCATTTGAGTGCTGTCGCCGCTCCACTGTTTAAGTTCAATGATTATGACATTCGCATTATCCGAATTATCATATCCTGAAAGAAGAAAATCGACTCGGCGTGAGGTAAGTGGGATTTTAAATTCGATTGCTACCCCTGCATTGTCTGGCACTGAACTGTTAACCAAGACTGTATGCATGTACTGCAGTGAGTTCTTCCAAGACCGAATTTCACTGGAAGCGCCCATCCCAATCCCGTGTGATTGATATCCCCGCTTAATCTCTGAAACTAACCGCCCTGCCAGGACATCATCTAAGAATCCAGATTTTGTACTCTCATACACAAACATCGGCAATTACGTATGAGTATATTGAATATCTATGATTATATTAATTTGTTGATATTACTAATTAGAATGTCGTATATACAACGGTTATCAGAGCGTCCATCAGCGTCGCATAATCTTATTCTGTAATGTCCTCATAGAGTTGCGAGGTAGTATCAAGTATTAGCGGTTTTATCATATACTGCGTGCTCAGTGAGAATATCAGTGCGGACGGATAGTGGTGTCTGATTTTTCATATAGACGACGAAATTGTGAGCGAGAGACTCGAACATCGCCAATGCTTGTTATTGATGTATCCACCCCGTGGCAGTCCGAACCACCAGTTTGCAATAGATCAGTCTCATTCGCCAGTGCCGCTGCTCTTGGAGGGCTGAATCCAGATGCACCATACTCATATGTCACCTCTATTGCGTCTAATCCTGCCGTTTTGAGTCTCTGGATTAATGACGCAAGTGAATCAAATGTATGTTCCGATGTAGGTGGTTGAAAATATCCGGGATGTGCAAGCGATGCAACGCCACCTGCAGCATGAATCGCGCTGATAATTGTTTCACACGCAACTAACTTAAGTGGCTCATGTGTTTTGACACCGGATTGAAGATATTGCTGAAACGCCTCGTCATGTGACTCAACAATGCCCTCACGCTCGAGTTGCTCGGCTAAGTGCGGACGTGTCAGCACACCATCAACACGATGAATGAGCGTTTCGTATGTGGCCTCCAGTCCGGCGTGAGTGCGGAGTGCACTCACAATGGTTTGATTACGGTTGATTCGGTGTTGTTGGACGCGCTCAAGGACATCTTGAAGCTCTGATGATGTCGGATCTAAAAAGAGCCCGAGAATTTCGATCTCATGACCTGCGACACCCGCTCGAATTTCAGCCCCACTAATAACAGCACAATGATCTCGCTTCATAATTGGTTCTGAGAACGCTGGATGAACACAGTCATGATCAGTTACAGCAAAGACAGGAAGATCGACCTCCCTAGCACGGGCACATCGTTCAGAAAGCGTGTCAACCCCATCAGATGCAGTTGTGTGAACGTGTAAATCCGCAAATCCGTGTTCGTTTATCATTGCTAAGTTCACATCGGGGTGCGCACGTGATAATCTCCCTTATCTCAGTTGTTGATGCGTTGATAGTGTTTCTCTCCGAACCCACACTCAATTGAGTTGGAGCGCTCGTCTGCGCGCTCCATTCGGTTTCACATACTGACAAAGAAACTCACAGTACCGACAGCTGACCTCATATACACCCCTACATATCGATATAACTCGCTCTAATACAATCCTGACAGAGAGTCTCTGTGCTAGGTGTGAACGCGTGGTATCAGCATACTGAGTGTCTGTCGAAAGACAATTTCCTCTGAAGCAATCAGATATATGTATGTCGACTCACCCAGGGTTCCGCTCTCTCCAGTCAGAGATCGATAATAAACAACTTGAGACTCAGGGGACGGTTCCCGCGTGGCTTGAGGGGACATTGATCCGGAACGGACCAGGACTGTTTGATATCGATGGAACGCGTGTCAGTCACTGGTTTGATGGATTGGCGATGTTACGACGATATCATTTTGCTGACGGACATATCAGATATAGCAACCGATTTCTCCGGACTGATGCATACGCTGATGCAGCGGACGGTCGACTTACCGGTCAATTTGGAACTGATACACGAGGATGGCGGCGATTGATTGAGCCGCTTCGTTCAGGGCTCCCAACACCCACAGATAACGCAAATGTACATGTTGCACGTATCGATCAGGAGTATGTTGCGCTGACAGAGGCGCCGCGCCGAGTATCATTTGATCCTGAGACACTGCAAACGCAGACTGAGTTTGAGTTTACTGATGAGATAACCGAGCATCTTACTGCGGCACATCTTGTTGATGACCAAGACCACCGCGAGCTTATTGGATTCGCAACACAGTTTGGGCGCGTACCACAGTATCACATTTATAAAATTCCATATGAGAGTCGACAACGAGAGCGGATTACATCAGTCGACGCACGTGGACCGGCTTATATGCACGATTGTAGTGTCACAGACGAACATATAGTTCTTGTTGAGGTACCACTCGTTATTTCCGCGTTGCAAGCGCTCAATCCGTTTTCTGAGGGAATTCAGGATCTTCTTAGTTGGGAACCCGATCGTGGAATGAGGTTCATCGTGATTGAGCGAGAAAGTGGTGAACTCATAGCAGATCCAGTTGTGGACTCAGCGTTTGTGTTTCATCATATTAATGCATATCTCAATGACGACACGATTGTATTCGATTTGATTGAGTACTCGGATAACCGTGTTCTTGATGCGATGCAAATGCAGCAACTCGATGCGTTCAGTTCAAATCCAGCCCCAGATGGGAACCCTATCCGGTATCAGATTAATACAACAACGGGATCTGTCGAACGTTCACCACTCAGCGATGTTGGCATGGAATTACCACGTATTGCACAACCTGATGTCAGCGGACGTCATCGATACACCTACGCACAGTTGACAGATCAAGCGGGTGGAAATGGACTCGTGAAACTCGATTGTGATACCGGAGACACACGTGAGTGGTGGGAGCCATCTGTGTATCTTGAGGAACCTCTCCCAATCCGAGACCCAAATGGTCATGCCGATGATGATGGTGTCGTGATTGCGCCAGCACTCGATGTCGAGAAGGATCGAACAACATTGATGATATTTGATGCATCAACACTTGAGATACAAGCACAAGCTCAACTCCCGCACTCAGAGCCATTCGGATTTCATGGTCGGTTCTTCCCGTCGATGCAGACTGAGACCCACCCGACGATTAACTGAAGCGGAGCTACTCGGAGTGTTGTATCACTCACGTCTCAGATGGCGACTGGTATATGAATAATCCAACATAAGCCGACAATAGCAAAATAAATAATATTCCCCGTGAAATAAGCTCACTCAATTGGCGGTAGTGTATCATCGCTTCATATGAACCTTTTTGCTGATTGATGTTCGGGCGTGAGAAGATGATCAGAAGTAGTATCACATGTATGAGAATTAGACTTACCCACGCAGCGACTCCACCGGTGGTTCCCATGCTGCTTTGTATGCTGGGTAGAGTCCACCGATGAGGGCAACGACAACGCCAAATCCAAATCCGACGAACACGATGATTGCATTCAATGGAACGAATATCGCTGAAATCGGGAGTTGTGTATTCATCCCAACCGCGATTACTGTGATCACTCCACCACACGCCCCGACAAACCCACCAGCGACGCCAAGCAGTGTTGATTCAATAATGAGTGTTCGAAGCACCTGTTGGCGGTGAATTCCCACTGCACGTAAGACGCCAATCTCCCCACGACGTTCGGAGACTGTCATTAGCATAATATTAAATATTGACACACCTGCAACAACTAAAGAAACGCTTGCGATTGCGAGTAAGAATCCGTTCAAGAGGCCGAAAAACTCCTCAATCTGTGTCAGAACACTCTGGAGTGAGAATACTGAAACCCGATTTTCTCGTCCATTCAGTCTTGATCGAACCTCCGTCGCAACCGCAGTTGCATCGCCCCCTGAGTTTGCTTTGATTACTACTTGTGAGTAACCACTTGTGGTGAACGCACTCGGTGGCAGAATAATCGCGGAGTTCCCCTGAATTGGTGAAATACCGGTTTCGGCTTCGAGAATAGCAATGACGCGATAGGACTGTGGTCCCACCTGCACTTGTGATCCTTGCTGGACATCAAGCGAACTTGCTACTTCCGCTCCAACGATTGCTCCTTGACGATGAAACTCTGGAATCGAGTCATCAGCATTAAATAATGTTTTGGGTGTTGTCGTCCCATACACCTGTGTGGCAGTTTGAGCCTCACCATTTCTCGCTGTTGCACCAGTCGTTTGAAGTGGAATCACCGTCCCTCGACCAGCAGCAGCACGCTCGATTGCCTGAATATCGCGACTATTCAAGACTTCATTTGGTGATTCCTCAGATGGACTAATAATAACCTGATTCCCTAATCCACCAAGTTCAGCGGTCGCTGCGACCTGTAATGCAGTCCCAAGCGTTCCAAGGGTCACAACCGCGAACACACCAATGACAATCCCAAGTGCTGCAAGCGCTGCCCGAGCGCGTTGTCGAGAGAGATTTTGTCCAGCTAATACAGCCGCTGGAAATCGCTGCTCAAACAGCTTACGAAGCATCTGTTAAGACACCATCAACTAATTCAACCGTCCGATCAGTGTACTCACGAACGAGATCATCATGTGTGACGGCAACGACACTGACGCCCTCATCAGCGATTGCTCGAATTTCCTCAAGGACTGCCGCACCAGTCTCCGAATCGAGATTCCCTGTTGGTTCATCTGCGAGTAACACATCTGGTTCATTAATCAGCGATCGAGCAATCGCTACGCGTTGCTTCTGTCCACCAGAGAGTTCATCAGGAGTGTGGTGGAGACGGTCACCAAGACCGACCCGGGTGAGCAGATCCTCAGCACGCGCCGTCGCATCCCCCGGAAGAAACGCTGTGGGTAACCGGACATTCCCAACAGCACTGAGAGTCGGAATCAGGTGAAAATCCTGGAAGACAAATCCAATCGTCTCACGCCGGGCAGTCGTTTTCTCTACAGGAGACAGCCCTGTTGCAGGCTCACCATGAAGGAGAATACTCCCTTCAGTTGGCTCATCAAGAAGACCCAATATGTTCAACATTGTCGACTTGCCTGACCCTGAAGGACCAATCACAGCAACGACCTCTCCAGCATTAACAGAGAAATCAACCGTGTCAAGTGCCGTCACCCGGTCCATCCCACTCGCATAAGATTTCGTTACGTGTCGTAATTCAATTGGGGTCGAGTGTGTCTCTCCTGTCGTTTTTGTATTGATTATACTTTCAGTTTCGCTCATTCTCGACGCCTCATGATGAATACAGCACTCATGACAACAACTGCCCCAATGAGAAGGACACTCAGTATAATACCTACTTCGCTTCCACCTGGGGTAGTCCCATCTGTTTCATTATCCGGGGGAAGGGAAATTGTAGTCGTTTCAACAACACGGTCAGCACCGACAGTATATTGAATGCGAACCGGCACCTCTGTCGCATTCTGTACATCAGCTGAAGCCGTTAATTCAATCGGTGCGAAGTCACTGCTCCCGAGTGTTCCGACAAAGTAGCTTCGTCTTGGATACTCGGGTGTGATATACTCGCTACTCACCACTTGCACAACCACGCCAGAAATCTCACTGCCTCCAGTGTTAGCGAGATTGCTACGTAAATCAATCGACCCGTTTGAACTGACTGCAAGATTCACACCAGTAAGATCAACAGCACCCGGAATCTGTCGGTTGAATTCCGCAGCCACAGTGTGACGCTCACCAGCAAGTTCGTATGCTGCGGCAAATCGTAACTCCCCAATCTGCTCGGCTTGGGCTGTGTTGACAGTGATAGTTGATGCTGCCCCTGGTGAGAGTGTTTCATCGACAATCACGCGCCCAATCTCCTCAACAACCGTTCCATTAGCTGTCTGTGGAATAACAACAACGGAATTAATTGGTGCGTTTCCAAAGTTTGAGACGGTTACTTCTACTTCACCCTGCTCAGCTCCGTCTTGCTGCGACCCGCCACCCTGGAGATCACTTTGTCCATCAAGAATCCCGCCAATCCCACCTGCGACTCCGCCTGCATTGTTTTGATCATCTCCTGTTGAACGACTAACGCGAATACCAACGTCATTCGCCAACGGTTTTACACGCATCAGTCGCGTTTCATCTATATTTCGGACCGTTCCCGCAGGTGTTAAATATGAGATATCGGCACTCAATCGCTGTTGTCCGGGTTGTTGTGGTTGCACTGAAAAGTTCAACGTTGCCGTTGTTCCAGCAGCTAACACCGGGATTTCACGTACACTACGCTCACCTACCTCAGGTGTCATAATACGTATCGAGAGATTGCGTAAAGCAGCGTTCGTTGGATTCGATACCGTTGCCTGCACAAATGAATCTGCTCCGACGACAGCATTTGGTGCATCAAATGTGACCTGTGGAACGCCTTGCTCAACGATAACAGAAATTGGTCGTGTGACCGTCGTCTCATCATTATCAGCATCAGTAACAGTTACTTTGATCCGAAGGTCGTGTGCACCTGCCGCATCGAATGTTGCTGTGATTGGAACGGTTAGTGTCTCACCAGCTGAGAGCGATCCAAGATCGGTCGCACTGGCCACCGTATCATCACGGAAGCTATTAGCATCTGAGTTAACGAGTTCAACACGATCAAGTGTTACCGCAGAGGTGCTCCCGCCTGATAGTCGGACCGTTGCAGTGACCGTCGTTGGAGCTCCTGCTGTCGGTGTTGCAGGTGTCACCGTCGTATCAGACACTGCGACTCGCGCGGCAGGAACCCCAATCGCGACGCTACTGGCAAACACTGTCAGAAGAAGTAAGCCAACAATGGTCAGTATCGCCATCTTCTGGCGCCGTCCAGATTGTCTCATCTATCCATTATTGAATATGCACGCTGAATACATTGTTGGATGGCAGCTCATACTTTTAATCACTTGATTGTATAGCGATTTTCGCTCGTGTGAGTCAATCACAGATACGACTATTTACCATCTTATTACTGAGAATGACAAAGTAATACTGTAGCAATCACACACATAACAATGCGTGCGTTGTGGGCACTGTTCGCTATCCTCCGAATGTCGTGTCACGAAATAGACATTATATTGAGAGTATGCGTGCCGTGATGCTTGCCACACCAAACATCTTTTTTGCGTCTACCCTGTACAACAGAATATGAGAGAATTTATCTTTGTGACACTGGTCATAGTGATGACTCTGATTGCAGTAAGCGGAACTGCCGCCGCAGCAACAGGCAGTGGAGACCCGCTGTCAGCGCTTCAAGATCTGATCAGTGCACTTGAGGAAATTCTGGCAACCTTAGAGGCTTTCAGTCTGTAATACGGTATATCGATTGAATATCCACATATGGTGAGTGTCGAGGAAAACAGCTGATTCTCGCGGACTCCTAATCAGCAGTCTACAGGCGCTCAACCCCCGCCGCAAGAAGCAAACAGGATAAATGAGTCAAATATGGTCGGTCATGATTCTTATCACTCCATCGATACATCATATCTCTCAACAATCTCCCAGTCTGGAACCCCCGCTTCTGTGTCAACGAGTGCAATTTCATCGGCGTAAATAATATTATGAAGCGATGAAATATCAATCGAATTAGTTATTTGTAATCGCTCCGTTATGCCCATTTCGCTATAAATGAGGCTAAGATGTGGCACATACATCCGTTGATCAAGCTTGCACGCATCTCTCATCGTTTCACGTGCAGAGAGAATGCTCACCGTTGGTTCAACTAATATAAACACACACTGATGTTTCGTCGTCGAACAGTGTGGTCTTGTCAGTATAGTCTCGACTGGATTACATTCCTCAGCGAGATCCTGTACATTCCTTTTAAGGATTGAAACATCACGGTCAATCCCACCGAGGACGGTGATATGCGGCTTGAACTCAGGGGCATCGTCATACATCTCAGCGTACTCACTGATCATATTCGATAACTCCCGATATGCGTCCGTGTCGCGATCAGGAATAAACCATATTGAGTGCTCATTTGACATAAGTAGATATTCAATACGCGCTATGTTAGTTCTGCGGAATGAAATTTTCGAGTTGGGAACCGCCTGGAAAGAGAATTTCTCCGGGGAGGGGGATCGAACGATAGAACCGCTGTGTGCACTGCCGGTTCGATATTACCGTTGGGTCGAAACAGAAACAGAAATAAAATCAGGAACTACTCTGGTTATTAATCAGGAGTGTAAGGAGTTTACTGTCATCGACTCGGTCGGACAAAAGAGCATTTAATCAACACCGCTAACAATCACATATGACTAATTGGATAGGTGATACATTCACGAGTAACATTGGGTGGGAACATCTTGAGAGGCTGGTTGATATTGATATTCGGATGGCTGGCAGCGATGGGGAACGCCGTGCTGCTGAGGTGACACGTGATGCGCTTGTGGATGTTGGTGTACGGGATGCGCATCTCGAAGAATTTGAAATACAGGGCTGGGCGCGTGGATCTGCTATGATACACGCCGGAGAGACGACACAAGACTGTATTGCCCTTCCCCGCAGCCCAAGCGGAAAGCCAACAGGTGAGTTGGTTGATATTGAGTATGGACTCCCTGCTGATTTTGACCGTGATCTTACCGGGAAGGTTGTCCTTGCTGCCAGCGATATTCCAGACTGGCACGACCGTTACGTTCATCGCCGAGAGAAATATTACCGAGCAGTCAACGCTGGAGCCTCAGCATTCATTTATCGAAACCATATCAATGGGTGTTTACCTCCAACCGGGAGCGTTGGAACCGAGGAAGCTCCGATTGGGGAGATTCCGGCGGTTGGCGTCTCAAAAGAGGTCGGCAGGCGACTTTCTCGACGATTTTCAGGCGATGATGTAGCTGTCAGCACCAATGTGGCTATTGCTGAGACGACAAGTCAGAATATCCATGCTGACCTTGGTCCGGATACGGAGAATGCTGTTCTGTTAACAAGCCATGTTGATGCCCACGACATTGGAGAAGGAGCGGCTGATAATGCTGCTGGAACCGCAGTAGTGCTTGAGGTTGCACGCGCACTCGAACAGCGTGAATCCGATCTTGATACCCGTGTTCATCTGCTGGTGTATGGAGCCGAAGAGGTTGGGCTCGTTGGGTCACAATATGACGCTGCTCTCCGCGATCATGAAACGATTAAAGCAATCGTCAATAATGATGGCGTCGTCCGGAATCGAACGCTGGTCTGTCATGCACATGGGTTTGATGACCTCATTGACGCTGCGAATCGCGTTGCTGCCCGCATGGACCATCCGATTGACGTGCCGCCTGAATTGAATCCACACAGCGATCATTGGCCATACGTCACATGGGGTGTCCCGGGATATCATATTCGAGCAGATACAGGTGATGTCGGTCGTGGCTGGGGTCATACCCATGCCGACACGCTTGATAAATTATCGGCTCGTGACCTTCGTGAGCAAGCGATTTTATTGACCGAACTGGTTGTTGAACTTGCGAGCGACGATACAACAGTCGCACATCGCTCACCATCGGCGATTGCTGACCAACTTGAGCGTGAAAACCGCGCTGAAGGAATGCGAGTCATTGGCGATTGGCCATATACGAAGGTCATAGATCGGTAGTTCAGCCTGTCCTGTTTTTCTGAATCATATTATCAGTTGTTGCAAATATGATTTCTTTGTTCGGTGTCCCGCGCAAATATTCGTCGGGCGATTCGCCATCACTCCTGGGTTGATTCACGAGCTCATTCAGCCGTTTCCCTCTCACTCGTGACATAGTTGACTGAGCGGCTTCACGCGGAGTTTACCAAAGCCGTCTCGGGAGTGTGAGCCGACTCGCTGGAAACCGTTCTTCGGCTCTCCACCGGTCGGTCGCCGAGGTACTTTATCACCTGTCTGTGGTCCACTGTCTCCAGTCTGAAGACTTCATATTGTTCAAGTATCTTCTCTTCTCGGAGTCGGGATACGTCTGCTGGATAACCAATCGGAGATTGCCAGGGGTTGCGATACCGCTCCGAATTTCAGGACAAATTGAATGTCTTCAGCAGTACCAACCAGTCGACCGTCAGTCGGGTGGTGAATCGCCTCGGGGTCAAGCCCCGAGGCTTCCTGTTTCGATGACGTTGTCAGACTGCGTCTGACAGCCCACCAGACGGAGTCTGGTGAACGCGCTTTGCAGATACCGAATGGGTGTCCGTAGCGAGCGCAGTCTCCACAGGCGTGTCTTCGGGCCATTCCAGCCCTAGTTCAGAAAAGCCGCGTTGCAGGACATTCATCGCTGCATTCGCGTCACGGTCACACTCAAACCCACATGACGGGCAGGAGTGTTCACGTACCCAAATCGGCTTCGCTGTTTCGACACCACACGACGCACATTCTTTCGTCGTTCCCTCTGGTTTGATCTGCACGACGTGACAGCCGTACAGACCGGTCTTATACTCGAGCAGTGTGATGAACTGTCGCCACGCTGCATCTTGCTTGGTGCGAGCATTGTGCGACTCCTCCAACTCCAACATTCCCTTTACGTCCAAGTCCTCGACGAACACCGCGTCGTACTCACGGACGAGCCACGTCGTTATTCTGTGCTG
>KB659968.1_pt144 | contig 21734 bp, 24 predicted proteins | sample 558768 | NCBI scaffold set KB644980.1 | reverse complement strand
CCGACGAGGTCGGCAACCGTCTCGTGGGCCCCGTCAGGCCGCTCGAAGGTCGCTGTCAACCCGAGTCGATCCGGCGCGGCAAGCAGCCGGGCGATGTCCTGATACCCCTCCGCACCGAGGTGGTGAACCTCGTCGAAAACAACGAGCCCGAACCGGTCGCCGAGCTCGTCGGCACGCAGATACGCGGAATCGTAGGTCGCCACAGTCACCGCCTCGACGCGTTGCTCGCCGCCGCCAAGCCGGCCGACAGGGGCCTCAAATTCGGTTTCGAGTTCGCGCTGCCACTGTTCGAGCAGGTCGATCGTCGGAACGACGACCAGCGTCGACTCCTCACGGGCGGCCATCGCTGCAAGGGCGATTACGGTTTTGCCGGCTCCGGTCGGGAGTTCGAGCACGCCACGGCAGTTGCTGTCGAGCCACGTGTCGAGGGCATCCTGCTGGTACTCGCGGAGTTCGTAGCTCGTCGCCAACGAGACAGGCTCAGTCCCGAGGACGGTATCGTCGACATCGGCGTCAACGCGGCGGAGCACGTCGCGGATCGCCGCGTAGTGGTGGGCCGGCGCGCGGGCCGTCTCGCTCCGTGGGTCGCGCTCAACGCCCGGCAGGCTATCGAGGGCGGGATCGCTCTCGCGGTCGCTCTCGACACGAAGGGTGCCGTCCTCAAAGCCGAGCGTGAGCGTCATTATCGGTGGTGCGACGGCTGAGAGTAAAGTCGCTCCGGCTTTGCCGACGGTCAGGCCTCAAGCTCCTCGCCGACCAGCTCTGTCGCCTTCCGCACCTCGCGGATCGAACTCAGATAGCCCGCGCCGACGCTGGCCTTCATCGCCTTGGCTGGTTTTCCGGTTACGACCTCCGGGCCGACCTGTGCGACCGCGCCATCACCGACCGAGACGATCCAACCGGGGGCGTTGAACCGGAACGGCGTGAGTTCGGGCTCGAATCCGTCGCCGCCAGCCAACTCCCACTCGGCGAGGGCGGCGATATTCTCCGCGGCAGGGGTGGCGGCACGGATCGCCGCGCTTGCACTCGCCGGGACGGCCTCGCCGTCGGCGTCGACGATGCGGGCGGCGTCGCCAACCGCGAACGTCGACTCTGTCAGCCGCAGGTCGCGGCGGACGACGGGCCGGTCGCCGGCCATCGCCTCCGCGCCGGCGATCCCACCCGTCCAGACAAACAGATCGGCGGCGAGTTCGTCGGTGTCGCCGGTGGCTTCGTGCTGCGTGGTAACTGCCGATGCGGTCGCCTCGGTGACGGCCGTCTGGGTGTGGATTTCGATATCGCGTTCGGCAAGCTCGTCGGCGACCGCATCCTGAAAGGCCTCGGGAAAGGCTGGCGCGACCGAATCGCGCTGTTCGAGCAGCGTGATGTCGATCCGTTCGCGTGCACCCTCCTCGTCGGCGAGAGTGGCGAGTTCGCCGGCGACCTGCACGCCCGACAGCCCCGCACCGCCAACGACAGCCGAGGCTGGCTCGCCGGTGTCGATAACCTGAGTGCACGTTCGCGGATCGTCTCGGCGTCAGCAACGGATTTGAGCGTGTGGCCGTGCTCCTGTACGCCGGGCAGGTCATAAAACGCGGTTTCCGCACCGAGACAGAGCGCGCCGTAATCGTAGTCGAGGGTCTCACCCGAGTCAAGGGTGACCTCGCCGGTCTCGGAATCAACGCTCTCGACGCGGGCGGTGACGACCGCGGCGCGGTCAAACAATGACTCCAGCGGCACCTCGATGGCGTCGGTGATCGATGGCCGTCTGATGGCGCGGTGAACCTCGTGTTGAACGAGGTGTGTGTCGGACTCCTCAACGATCGTGAGATCGGCGGCCGGTGGGAGAGCGTCTTCAAGTTTGCGGGCCAGCGTGACCCCTGCGTAGCCGGCTCCGAGAACAACAGCGTGCATACCTACTGTTTGGCGGCCAGCCGAATGAACATAACGTTGGGCGTGGTGGATCACAGGGCTGTCGACAACAAGCATCGGCAGCATCCAAGGGGTGTTCAACCTACAGCCGCGAGGCATTCAACCCACAACCGCGAGTCGCACCGAACGGTGGTGACCGTGGCCAGCCGCGATGGTGATAGCCTACCCACCGGGGCCCATCAGATGGCTACGAAGGATATCCGGCGTTTTTGTTCCGGACTCGGTGTTGAGCAACACAACCGTCTCATCGCCATCGAAGCCGCCGGCCGCGGCGTGAGCCCACGCACCCGCCGGGGCCGCACCGCCGGCCGCACCCATCTCAACGGTCTCGGTGCTGGCGGCGGCGACCGCCGATTCAAGAATCTCGCTGTCGTCGACGGTAATCGCCGTGCCGTCAAGACGGTCGATCGCGGCGACCGCCTGCGAGCCGCCGGCCGGCTCCGGCACCTCTAACTCACCGACGATCGTATCCGGAACCGCCCACGGCTCGGGCTCGTCGACATCACTCTCGACGGCGGCCGCGATCGGGGCACAGCCGGTTGGCTGGACAGCCACAAGCGTCGGCGTTGTTTCGGTAACGTCGAGATCAACCAGCATCTCAAAACCGGCGGCAACGCCAACAACAAGCTCCCCGGTACTTGCCGGAATGAAGACGATATCTGGTACCGCACCGAGATCCGCAAACAGCTCGAAGGCTAGCGTTTTCGCCCCCTCATGTCGGTACGGCGTTGTAAACTCCTGGAGCGAGTAGTAGTCTCCGGCCAACTGCTCGTCGACAGCGGTGACCGCATCCGGATACCGCCCGCCGACGACCTGCATCTCCCCACCGTGAACGTTGATCATCGCCTTGTTCGAAAACGCCGACCGCGAGGGAACAAAAGCGTAGCTTCGCACCCCAAGCTGGCCGAGATACGCCGCAGCCGACTGCCCGCTGTTGCCGGTCGTCGCCAACGCGGCCGGTTCAATATCCGTTGGCTCATCTCTGGCGGCGATAGCGGTCGCCGCAAGGCTCATGCCCCGATCGTACACTGTCCCTGTTGGATTCCGGCTTTCGTCCTTGATGTAGACGCTGTCGACAGCAAGCTCATCGGCTAGCTGGTCGGCGGCGACAAGCGGTGTGTCGCCCTCACCGGCGGTCACAGCGTCGGCAGCAGCAAACGGTAACAGCGCGTCGTATCGCCACTGGCCCGGCCGGTGGTGCCGGTCGGACTCCGTGTCGTTGTCGTCGGAGGGAGGTTCTCCGAAGAGGTCGACATCGATGGCCTCGTTATCGTATGCAACAGTGCAGGCGGCATCGCAGTCCGGACACCCCTGATCGGCATCAAGGGGGTGGATCGTCTCACAGACCGGACACCGTAACCCTCGGACAGCCCCCGTTGGTTCCATACATAGCATTCTTGGCCGACGCCCTAAGCCCTTCCCGTCACCAGTCAAGCCAGTGGCCAGACGACAAGCTACCTGATGGCAAGCTATTATATCGCAGGGGGTGTACCTCGTATCGATGGCTCCCCGGCTGACCCGACGGCACGCGCTTGCTGGTTCGGCGACCGCTATTCTCGGCGGGACAGCCGGCTGTCTCCGCGGCGAGCCACCGGACGGGACGGTCGAATACTCGGTGCTTGATGAGATTGACTGGGAGTCCGCGCCGCCGCGCAAGGAGACCACCGCCGGCACGCCAAAGCCGGAGTTCCGGGAGTATCCTGCCGAGGGCGACCCGGATGTGATTCTCATTTTGTTTCACAATGCAACCCTCGATAGCCGGATGCTGCGACCGCTTTCGGCAGCGATCGCCGACACCGGAGTCGCACATGTGATCACGCCGGATATCCGCGGCCATGGCCCCGAGCCGATTCGCCGGGGCGATACCGACTATGTCGGCCAACTCACCGACGATCTGGTGGCGATCGTCAACACAGCAAACGGCCTCGGACGACCAAAGCCGCTTGATGAGTTTGGGACCGTTATTGTCGGCGGTCACGGAGCTGGCGGCGGGTTTGCGACACGGATCGGGGCCGACCCACTCGGCGACAGTCTCGCCGACGCGTATCTGTTGTTGGCCCCCCATCTCGGACGGCTGCTCACCCCGACGAGCCGGCGGGCCCTTGGCGGCTGGCAGGAGCTCAACGCCCAATCGATGCTGTTAGCTGGAGGGCTCAACGGGCTCGGGGTCGGGCTGTACAACGACACTGAGGTGCTTCGCTATGCGATGCCAGAGGCGGCCCGCTACGGCGGGGAAACCCGATCGTATACGTTCCGGCTTGCGACCGAGCTGGTGCCCGACGATCATACCACGATTACCGAGATCAGGGGGCCGACGCTAACGCTTGTCGGTGGCGAGGACGAGGCGGTGCAGCCGTCAGCCTACGAACCGCTGCTGGGCGACGCCGAAAACCACCAGCTATCACTGCTCGATGGCGTTTCACATCTCGGACTGATGGAACCCTCCCAAACGCTTGAACAGACGGTCGCGTGGATCGAATCGCTCGGCGGGTAGTCTGTTTGTCAGCGGGGAGGATGCTTCTTTGTACTCCCCACCACAAGTGAGCGTATGAGCCGATCTGTTGTTGTTATCGGCGGCGGACTCGCCGGCTTGGTCGCCGCCCGGCATCTGGCAGCCGGTGGCGCGGATGTCACGCTGTATGAGGCCGACGAGACGGTCGGGGGGCGGGTCACCACCCAGACCGACGCCGGCTACACGCTGGATCGCGGCTTTCAGGTGTTGATCACCGCCTACCCGGCTGTACAGCGGGAACTCGATCTTGACGCACTCGATCTCCGGCGGTTTTCGCCGGGGGCGACGATCGCCCGGCCAGACAGTCGATCGGTGTTAGCCGATCCGTTGGGTGATCCGACCGCGGCCATCGCCAGCCTCCGCACCGACGAGGTGACGACGACCGACAAGCTGCGGACGCTCGCCCTGCGGCAGGATCTTGCGACACGCGCCTACGACGACCTGCTTGATCGCCCCGACGCATCGATCCGTGAGTGGCTTGCCGAGTGGGGCTTTTCGGAAAAATACGTTAGCAACTTCATCGCGCCGTTTTACGGTGGGATCACGCTGGATCGGTCGCTGTCGACCTCAAAGCGCGTCTTTGAGTACACGTTCAAGGCCCTCAGCGACGGCGACAGCGCGGTGCCGGCCGATGGGATGGCGGCGATCCCACGACAGCTTGCGGCCACCGCGGCCGACGCCGGAGCAACAATCCAGACCGATGAGGGAGTCACCGAACTGCGGGAGAACCGTCGCCGTGCCGTCGTCGCCACCGACAGCGACCGCCGCGCGGTTGATGCCGTCGTCGTCGCGACATCACCGCGGTCGGCCGCCAGGCTCACCGGCTGTGAGTCGATCCCGACCGAGGGGATCGGCTGTGTCACACAACACTACCGGTTGCCTGACGCTGAACCCCTCGATACCGGCAAGCGACTGCTGTTGAACGCCGGGGATGCCGCGCCGAACACGGTCGTCCCGATGTCGACGGTTGCCCCCGAGTACGCCCCCGACGACACGATGCTACTGAACGCAACGTTTCTTAGCGACGACGCCCTCGAAACTGACAGCCAGCAGTTAGCTGTACAGACCCGTGAGACGCTGTCGGCATGGTATCCCGAGCGGTCGTTCGACCGGCTTGAACCCCTCCGAACCGACAGAATTCCGTTTGCGCAGTTTGCCCAACCACCAGGGGTTCATGAGTCGCTGCCGGACGTTCGAGACGGCGGACGGCGAATCTATTTAGCCGGTGAGTATACGGAGTGGTCGTCGATTCAGGGGGCGATGAAAAGCGGCCGAAAGGCGGCCCGTGCGGTGCTGGAAGATCAGTAATCCGATCGGTAAATCGGCTGCACAACAGTCCGTTAGGAGTCCTCAAGTGGGTTCCACTCGAACTCCGTTTCCTCAGGATCTATTTCCTCGTCCGCCTTATTCCGCAATCGTCGGGCAATCAAGACAGCAACGAGCAACACAGTAACGATCCCAACCGCGACAGCGAGCAGCGTGCGACCACCGGAGCGATCGCCCCCAGCATCGCTTGTCCCGATCTGCTGTGTGTCGCCGTCTGTTTCGACGATCGCTAACAACGAGAGCGAGTCGACAGTGGTCTGTAGCGTAATCTCGTCATCGCCGCGCTCGCTGATCGTTGTCTCTCGCCCCTCCCATGCCGGTTGCTGGGGTGCGGACGGCTCGGTCGCCGCGAGCACGGTCAACCGCTCAGGGGTATCAACGGTGCTGTTATCGACAGCCAGTTCAACCGTGGCTGTTGTGTTCGCTGTCGCCGCAACGGTCGGTGTGATGTCGACCACAGAGTGCATCTCGATAGCGGCGGTTTGCTCACCGTTCTCGGAGTCGGCCGCTCCGCCCTCGCTATCCTGAACGGCTGATGCAACGATAGCGTCGGCGATGGGCTGTGGCGGAGCACCGTACTCCGTCACCGAGAGACGCCCACCCGGTGAGCCCTCGGTAAAGCGGATCGCCGAGACTGTCTCGGCGTCATCGACCCGGACGGTGAGGCCATCCGCTGTCGGTTCGGCATCCGTAACCGGGAGTTCGACGGTTCGTTCCGGGCCGACCAGTTGGAGGATGTCCTGAAGCTGCTCAGCTGACGGCAGATCGCGGTTTGCGGCTGACCCGTTCTCGGCGTTGGCTTCGGCAACACGGAGCTGTTCCAGTGTTGTCTGGCTGTTGCCAGCAGTGTCGGTTACATTGAGCCCAACAATGATCATCTCGCCGGGGGTCGGTTGCTCGATCTCGATCCGGGCACCGGTTGGCTCAATCTGGGTAGTGGTTCGATCCGCGTCAACAGCGGCAGCGAGTGTTGTCTCGGCGGGGTCAACGCCTGTTTCGGTATCGGTGTACTCGTATGCGACGGTAGCCGAGCCAGCTGTCGGCGGGATCGTTTGTCCGGGCGTAACGTTTGTCGTCGTAATCGACGGCTCGGTTGTGTCGATACCGGCGACGGCGAACTGACCGAGTTCGTCGACGGTCGCTGTAACGGTGTGGTCGGTCTCGTTGTACGTTGTCGCAACCGGCTGGTAGCTGGTGTCGTCGGCCGCTGACCTGAGAATACGCAGGCTGCTGTTGTCGAAGCTGCTGACTGTCTCCTGTGCGACCCCATCTAACCCGATTGTGACTGTCGCGTTCGCCAGTTCCGCGTCGGCGAGCCCAATATCCGAAACGGTGAGGAAGCCAGCACCCACCTGTCTGGGGGTGAGGCGTGTCCCCGGGGGTTGCGTCTCGCCCCGTTGAACCACGGCGGTTCGATTACTCCTGTTGACCGCACCAGCTGTATTAACGATAATTGAGCTGTTATCAGTTGGCTCAAACACAGCGGTCCCGTTCTCTGAGATAGGGTACGGTGTCACGGCTACGGTGAGCGTCTGTGTGTTCCGATTGCCAGCCTCGTCGGTTGCGGTGACCATTGCGGTGACGGTCCCGTTTTCACCGGCAACCCCCTCAAACGGGATTGTCACAGAGTCTGTGATCAGTCCGTCCGGGATCGCGTCGCCAGCAGGGGAGCGGTCAACGCCAGTTGCATTGGTGATCGTGATTCCGCCATCGGTGATCGTGACCGGCTCGTCCGGGTGAAAAATCAGTGAACTATCCCCGGTGATATTTGCGGCGGCGAGCTGAAGTTTCGGCGGCGTTGTATCGACGGTCACCGACCCAGCCGTGGTGGTATCGCTTTGGCCGACCGGCCCGGTTGCCACCCCTCGTGGTGTGTAGGTGCCGTCGGCTGGTAGTTCGGCAACCTCGAATGTCGTTTCAGCATCCCCGTTGTCCTCGAGTTGGGTTGCAACCGGAACTGATCGGGTGACCGGTGCAAACTCGGCAGCAAGTTCCAGATATGCATTCTCGATCGGTACGCTCCCCGGTTCGAACGTAGCGTTAACCCGAACGTTACTGTTCGTTATCGTCGGCTCGCGCCCGACAGCGGTAACCGCCGGTGGGATCGGATCGGTGACGGTGGCCGTTGTCGTCGCTGTCGTCTCCGGGGTGGCTGCTGTTAGATTGATCGTCCCGATGTCGTCGACGGTTGTCTCCCGTTCAACTATGATGGTGGTGTTGGCACCGCTGTCGAGACGAACCTGTGTGGTATTGAGCGTGACCGTCTCGTCACTAGTGGTAAGCTCCGTGCTGCCGGCCTGACCACCGGTGTTCGTGACCGTCACAGCGGCCGTGATATTGGTTCCCGCGGCCGTTTCGGGCGCAGTAATTGAAACCTCAAATGATGGCGATGATCCCCACAGATCAATCAAGCTGAGCTGATCAGGGCTCTGTGTGTCGGCAACGCCGCTTGCAGCCCCCACAAAAACGCTACTAACAAACAGCAGTATCAGTACTACAGCACGGACAGATCCCCGTTGAGTCATGTGAATTGAACCTGTTTATTGTCAGATAATTTTTGTATATACATCGTTGGGTGACAAAACTAATACCGAACTGAAAGGAAACGTTGTTTGAACAGAATATTAATCCTTCGGTTTAGGGGACAGCTCCGGTGAGTTTCGCTTACAATAGCGGCTGCAGTTGCGCCAACGGCGGAAACCACAGCGCGTCGTCGCGGTCATCGTCCCAGACCACCGGCTGGAGTGTCCGCGACGACACAAGCGGCGATGGCAGATCGCTTACCCGCCGACCAGCGAGGTCGACGCCGCCGGCCAGCCCGGTAAACGCCGGCAGCACCACGAGTTCACCGTCACGGTAGGCCTCCTCGCCAAACAGATAGCAGGGCCGTTTCACCCCCTCGATCGTGATCGCCGGATGCGTATGGCCAACCACGTAACGGTGACCGCGCTGGGGCGGTGGTGTATGCCCGTGACAGACGACAGTGCCATCCGCAAGTGTGACCGCATCATCAACCGTTCCGGGCCAACACTCGGTCAGTCGGCTGTCGTGGTTGCCCGCGACGGCGACCGGTTCAACATTGGTGTCGGTACAGTCGTTCCACAGTCCCTCAACAGCCTCAACAGCGACCGCCGGCAGTCGATCGAAGCTGTGGAGCAGGTCGCCGGCAAAGACGATGGTTTCGGGGCCAAACCGATCCAGCAACCGGCGGACGCGCCGGCGGATCGACTCGGTCGCATCGATCGGGGCCTCGACACGTGAGGCGTCAGCCCGTCCCAAGTGGAGATCAGCCACAACGACGGTGTCGGCGTCGGCGAGATACACCGACCGGTCGGCGAACGTCAACGTGGCAGCACTCGGCGGACGGACGGCCATACCGGACAGTTGGTGTGGAGACTCAAAATCTGCCTGTCTGGGAGACAATGTTCAACGACGCGCTGGGCAAACACGCTATTTCGCGAGGTAGGTCACCGGCTAATAAAAGAATAGGTCACGGGTTTTCAGCACCGACACAGAGTCGATGAGTTGGAATTTTAACACCGCTAATCGGTGATCCCGTCGGGCTTTTTACTATGCCGCCGGAACAATCGAATATGAGCGACGCGCTTGCGGACAAGCGGACGGCCACCCGGCTTCGCGTGTTGGTGGAGATCGCCGAACGCCAGCCGGCGGTAAGTCAAGGCGAGATCGCCGAACGCGTCGGTGTGACGAGCCAGGCTGTCTCCGAGTATATCCGCGAACTTGTCGACGACGGGCTTGTCCGCAAGGAGGGCCGCTCCCGGTATGCGGTCACCAAAGAGGGCGTCGACTGGCTGTTTCAGGAGGCCAGAGGACTCCAGCGGTTCGCCGACCACGTCACAAACGATGTGTTAGAAAGTGTCCAAGAGGATACTGCGATCGCGGCTGACGCGATCGAGGCCGGCCAACAGGTCACTCTTTCGCTGGAAAACGGCCTGCTACATGCAACACCGGGCGACAGCGGGCCGGCAACCGGTGTGGCGACGACCGACGCCGATCCTGGCACCGATGTGAGCATCACCTCCTTTGAGGGGATCATCGAGATGACGACGGGAACGGTGACCGTCGCCCAGGTGCCGCCGGCCCGCGATGGCGGCAGCCGTGAAGCCGACATCGACGCCTTGGCTGATCACTGCGAGGCCGCCGACCAGCAGCTGGCAGCCGATGTCGAGGGGGTTGTCTCACTCCGGGAAGCGGGCTATGAGCCTGCTGTGACGGTCGCTGCTGGAGAGGTGGCCGCCGCCGCTGCCGTCGTCGGTATGGCCGTTGTTGTCGTCGCCGCAACCGATACCGTTGGGCGGGTAACCGACGCGCTCCGTGATGGCGATACCGACTACGATGTCACAACGCTGTAATCGCAGCGGTGGGTGATTGTGACCGGGTTAGGCGGTGCCGTCGACGTGATCTTTCGCGGTTGCATACGCCTCCTGAAGCTGTTTGAACTCCTCGCTGCTACCGCCGCGGTCAGGGTGGGTTTCCTTTGCTCGGGAGCGGTAGGCATCCCGAATCTCGGTGGCGGTGGCATCCGGATCGATCCCAAGCTGCTCGTAGGCGCGCTGAACCGGATCGCTGCTTGTCGGCGGTGTGTGAACCTCATCAGGGATCTCAAAGGGAAGCCGCCGGCCAAGGTTGGCCGCGGGCATCTCAGCCTCACAGAGGATCACTTGTGTGTGTGACTCCTCAAGTCCAAAGAAAACGCGGGGTCTGAATGTGAGCCCGACATCCCGCTCGGGGAGATAGAACGCTAAGGTGTGGCCGGCGTGCTCGTGGGATTCGAGAAACTGCTCGTCGATCGCCGTCAGATACTCCCGGTATTCCGCACGGCGACGACCCATCCCAGCGGTCTGGCGGGCGTGCTCGCGGTGGCCGTGATCCGTCGCCGAGAGGAGCCGATCACCGAAATAAAAGACGGCTGCAACGACCACCGAGGCAGCCAGCCCGAGGAGAAGGCCAAACACGATCCACGCCGGCAGCGTGGCCTGCAGCACGGAAAGCACAGGTGACATTGAGGCTGGATGAGTAAGAACGTCTCGGCCGCTATCGCTCAGATAACGCCTTCCGTTTTCAGCCCGTCGATCGCATCATCAACAAGTGACTCAACGTTCTCGTAGGGGAAATCCTGATGTCCGCTGAGCTCCGAGGCGAGTTCCATCGCCGAGAGCGTTCGATCACCCGCGGTAAACGTTGTCCCCGGCCCATCCGGAAGCGCAGGCACCAGATCCATCTGGCCGGTGATCGGATAGTTGGCCCCAGCAAAGGCCTCGGTAAACTGCTCGCGGAGTTCGGATTCAACAGATGACATGGGCGAATGTGTCGCTATCGGCGGTAAAAGGGTTCCGAAACGGGTGATGGGTGCTGTGTGCCGACCGTGAATCAACATATTCACTACGGCCGATCACGAATCCCCGATATGAGCGACAACGACGCGGTCTCTCGGCGGGGGCTGCTCCGGACAGCGGCCGGCGGCGTCGCCGCGGCGGGGGCCGCAACGGCCACGGCAGGTACCGCGGCTGGGCAGTCGGAGATGGCCGATTTCGGGAGTCAGCTCCAGGGTGTCGACGGCGGCACCGAGGATCTTCGCGGTAACGAGGAGGTAACGGTCGAAGTTGGGGCCAGCGGTAACGGCGGCAACCTCGCCTTCGGCCCGGCAGGGATCTGGGTCGATCCCGGAACGACCGTCATCTGGGAGTGGACCGGCGAGGGTGGCGGCCACAACGTCGCAAGTGGGGAGGGGCCAGGCGAGTTCAGTAGTGAGACAATGAGCGAAGCCGGCTTCACCTTTGAGTTCACGTTCACCGAGGAACACGCCGGCATCACGAACTACCACTGTACGCCCCACCAATCGCTGGGGATGCTCGGGGCGGTCGCTGTTGGCGGCGATGTAGCAACGGTCGAAACCGGTGGCGGTGGCGGCGGTGGCGGCGCGCCACAGATCCCCGGTGCGGCCAAAACACTCGGGTTGGCAACGTTTGTGGCAATGGTCTCAACGCTGTCGTTTGCCTTCTTTTTCCTCAAATACGGTGGCGACTACGAGGACGCGGCCTGAGCGGTAGAGCCGAATCAACACGACCGTATTAACGCAGTCGAATCAGCCTGACCGAATCAGAATAGCCCGTAGTTATCGACGGCCTGACGGTAGCAGGTGAGGTATCGATCGACAATCTTCTTGTTATCGTAGCGTTCGTACGCCGGATCGATCGTTCGATGTTCAACTGAGCCGGCGGCAACGATCTGGTCGGCAAACTCCTGCGGTGTCGACACGAGTTCGCCGCGGGTATCCGGAAGCCGGGATTTCTGTTCGATCAGCTCGTGGGCCGCCGAATCGGCCTGATACTCCGCGATGCCGACACAGCCGCAGGCCAACCCCCACAGCAGGTTTGTCGCAAACGGCTCCCGCTCGGCCGTCTGTGCGAAGACATGGGCACCCTTCAGCACGGCAACACGCTGTTTGTCGGCTAACTCACCGAGAAACGAAACCCGATCGCGGATACGGAGATCCCGGGCGGTTCGCTCGATATCCGCCGCCGCAGCCCCGTTGCCGATGATCGCCGCCGACCACTCTCGGTCGCGGAGCTCGGCCAGCGCGAGCAGAAACGTCTCGGCGTTGGCATGCTCGTCAAGCTGGCGGCTGTAGACGAGATCGAACTCCGTGTTGACCGGCGCGGCCTCGATCAGCGAGAAATCAAGCCCCTCTGGGATAACGCTGATCGAGGATTCCGAGGCCCCATACTCCCGAACAACCGTCTCGATGGTCTGGGAGGCGACGACGATCCGATCGGCGTTACCCGCGACGCTCCGACAGTCACCCTCGGCGTCGTTGTCGCCGACCGCCCACCAGTCGACAACCATCGGAATCCGCAACAGTCGACAGACCGGTTTGGTCGCACGGGCGTATCTGGCCGGCGTGTTCGGGATGTGAACGACATCCGGGTCGGCCCGCCGCAACGCCAGAGGGAGTTTGGCGATAAAATGGTTAGATGAGCCTTCGCCGTCGACGGCGCGATAGGCGATCCCATCCTGCTCGAAGGTCGGGTGATCGCCATCCCACCAGCGGCTGCAGAGCACCACAACCTCGTGTTCGGTTCGGCTGAGCAGGCGAATCAGTCGCATCCGCCGCCGGATCGCCGGGGTGTCGCGGGTGTGGTGGGTGTGCATCGAGACGAACGCGACACGCATACAGAGTGGGTGACAACGCCCGGATAAAAAGCCACGCGAAACGCGGCGAGACAGACGCGTGTTGCTGTGGAGAGTACGCATCAAACAGCGCTCTCAGACAGATCGGCAGGGTCGACAGCGAGAGTGACGGTCGCTCGGTCCGGCCGGCTGGCCATCGACACCGCGTGCATATTCGGCTCCGAGCTTCGGCCGAGGCAAAAAATCGATCCTCCGGTTTTGTGCTCATGTGATCTTTTGAGCTGACGAGTGATAGCCTACACGCAACACCTGCGGTCGTGTCTCACATCTACATGCGGCCACCTACAACAACACCTACAACAACAGATGGCCGGTAGAGTGAAACCGCCTTCGCCCCAATCACCGCTTATGAGTGCGGATTCGACACAGCGGGCGATCCGGTGTCTGATCGCCAAGGTCGGCCTCGATGGTCACGATCGGGGCGCGCAGGTGATCGCCCGGGCGTTTCGGGATGCCGGCTTCGAGGTGGTGTACTCGGGGCTCCACCGCGCCCCCGAGGAGATCGTCCAAGCCGCTGTTCAAGAGGATGTAGATGTTCTCGGCATCTCGATCCTTTCGGGAGCCCACAGCACGCTGGTGCCGAAGGTGGTCGACGGCTTGGAGTCGTATGGCGCGCTGGACGATACCCTGATTCTTGTCGGTGGGATCATTCCCGAGGAAGACAAATCAGAACTCAAAGCCCTCGGCGTCACCGAGATCTTCGGGCCGGGAACGCCGATGGAGGAGACCGTCGAGTTTGTTCGTGAACATGCCGGGACGGAGTAACAATGGGCGATAACACCGACACTGACAGCGACGATGCCACAGCCACGGTTCCTGATGAGCTGCTGGCAACGCTGCCGGACGATCCACGCGAGCAGCTTTCGGCGGCCAACACAGCCCTATTGGATGATCTTGTAAACGGCGACCAGCGCGCGCTCGCTCGCGTGATCACAAAGATCGAAAACCGAGCTGCTGGCACGCGTGAACTTTTGGCCGCGCTGTACAGTCAGGCCGACCCGACACCGGTAGTTGGGATCACCGGCAGCCCGGGGGCGGGCAAATCCACCCTTGTCGACAAGCTCACCGACTACTACCGCGAGCGCGGCGAGACGGTCGGCGTGTTGGCGGTCGACCCGGCCTCGCCGTACACCGGCGGCTCCGTGTTGGGCGACCGTATCCGGATGGGGTCGACCGCCGGCGACAAGGGTGTCTTCGTCCGGTCGATGAGCGCGCGTGGCCGACTCGGCGGGCTCTCGATGGCGACAACCGACGCCGTCACCGCCTACGAGGCCTTCGGGATGGATCGGATCATCATCGAAACCGTTGGGGCGGGTCAAAACGAGGTCGATATCGTCGAAACCGCCGACACCGTCGCCGTCGTTGTCCAGCCGGGGTCGGGCGATGATATCCAGCTACTGAAAGCCGGCATTCTTGAGATCGGCGATCTCTTCGTTGTCAACAAGGCTGATATGGACGAGGCCGCCCAGACGGTTGCCGATCTGGAGGCGATGGTACACGGCGCGATCAAAACGGGTGGGACTGCTGGCCATCACACCACGGATATCGGCTCCCGTGGTGGCGATGAGAACGACAACACTGGCGATGGTGACACAGCCGCGTGGACGCCACCGGTGATCGAAACAGTTGCCACAACCGGCGAAGGGATCGATACGTTCGCCGACACTGTCGCCGACCACACAGCCCACCGTGCGGCGGCAACTGACGCCACCGGCCGTCGGCAACAGCGGGCGGCAGCAACGCTTCAGCGGCTCCTCCGGAGCGATCTCGGTGCGATCAGCGACCGGCTCCTGACAGCCCACGGCGGGCTTGAGGGACTCGCCGCGGCTGTCGCCGAACGGGAGGTTGACCCATACACCATCGTTGATCGGCTTGTCAGTCCCATCGATGCGGCCGTCGACAGAACCGATACAAGCTAAACGCGGAGCCCCGCCGCGAGCGTAGGTGTGCTCAGCCGGGCAGCCTACTTCTGGAGGAACATCGACCCATCGACCTCAAGCTGCAGATCGAACACCGGGTCAAGGACGTTCATACTAGAGGCTGCCCGCTTGCGGTTGACAAAAAAATGCGACAGCGCGTTTATATCCTCCAGCCGGCCGGTCAGTAGGTGAAGAAACTTGAAAATCCGCTGAAGTTTTGCCTTCTGGATCAGCTCGGTCAAAATATCAAACTCAAAGGTGATCTTTCGGCCGGGGTTCTGTTGTTCCTCCAATACCCGTGAGATAGTCTCGGTAAGACTACCCAGACCCATCTGTTTGTCAAGATGGACGATCTCGACGGGGATATCCATCAGCTCAACACCACTGAGCCCCGCAAGCGGATTATCTTTTGATGTCAGGATAACCGTCCACTCGGGCCACTCGCTGAACTTCGAGCGCAGGAGGTCGATACGGGCTGCTGGGGTTGTGGTAACCATAACAACAACATCACCGGGCGAAAGGAAGTGGACTCTGGCGTTATCGGCACCGGTTGATTCGGTCGGCGATAACACCGCGATCGAGCCAACTCCGCTGATATCGTCGGCGACGTGGACACCTGACTCCAACAGCGGTTTTTTGTGCGAAAACAGGTGATCTTTGAACTTCTCTAAGGCAACGTGTTCGTCGTGGGCTGAGTTGCGCCGATCACAGTAGGGACACGACCACCCGACCATCACGCCCTCTTGGGTGAGTCGATGTTTGTTCTGCTTTGCGACGTACTTTTTCACCCGCTCGATGGTCTCATCACGGCTGGCTGACCAAACCGTGAAATCACCGTTTCGCGCCCGCCATCGGTACACCATCGACTATCTCATCGGAATCGTGTAGCATACTTAAATCTCATCATGAACGTGATATTCCAACCACAAAACATGATCGAACAGCCAACCGATCAGCCTCTGGCGGGTGTGTCGGCCACTCTCTCGTGGTATCTCACGGTGGACAGCAGGTCAGGCCTCAACGGTGAGCCCGGCCGCACTCAGGGCGTCCTCGGCGTCGTGGTCGTCGTGGACAACCGCCGACACGGCGCGGGTGATCGCCTCGGGGCTGTCATGTTGGAAGATCGACCGACCCATCGAGACACCCGCCGCGCCGGCATCCATCGCCCCGCGAACCATCTCAACGGTTTCGGCGTCGGTCCCGCGGGAGCCCCCGGCGATAACAATGGGTAGGCTCGTCGACTCACAGACGTGCTCGAAGCTGTCGGTATCCCCGCTGTAACCGGTTTTGACGACATCCGCGCCAAGTTCCTCGGCGAGCCGAACGGCGTGGCCGAGTGCCTCCGGTTCGTCGCCCTGAATGTCAGGGCCGCGGGCGTAAGCCATCGCCAACACCGGCATCCCAAACCGGGCGGCCTCACCGGTTATCTCGGCGAGTTCCTCAATCTGTTTTGGCTCATAGTTTGAGCCGACGTTGATATGGAAGGAGACGGCGTCCCCGCCAGCCCGGATCGCTTCCTCGACGGTGCAGGTGAGCCGTTTGTCGTTTTCCTCGGGACCGATCGTCGTCGAGCCGTTGACGTGGACGATGTAGCCGCCACCGTTTGTGTTGCCGTGGACGCGGTCAGCAACGCCCTTCTGGGTGAGGACAGCGTCGGCACCGCCGCTGGTAACGCCGTCGACGGTCGCCTCCAACTCTTTGAGACCGGTGACCGCACCCATCGTGATCCCGTGATCCATCGGGACGATCAGATACCGGCCCCCGGTGGAGATGCGTTCAAGTCGCGCGCTGATTCCTGCGGACATAGCTGTTGTGTGAACCTCTGTCAGTAGGAGGGTATGTAGCTTGCGACTCCGAACTTACTCGGTGTCGGCGGCCGCCGGCTCCGCTTGCCCGCGAGCGGCCCCCGCAGCCAACTCTGCAGCTTTTGACTCCAGTTTGTCAGCTGTTGCCTCGGTCGATCGCTCGTTGTCGACGCCGTCGGCGACGATATCGACCAGCGCGGAGCCGACGATGATCCCATCGGCCCCGCTTGCAACGATGCGTTCTGCCTGTTCACCCGACGAGATACCGAAGCCAACCGCCTTCGGTACGTCCCACTCGCTGAGCCGCTGGAGGCTGCGGTCGGTTTGATCGGACACGTCGCTTTTCGCGCCGGTCGTCCCGAGGCGGGCCTGCACATAGACGTAGCCCGAAACACGCTCCATCATCGATTGCAGCCGGTCGCCCTCTGTCGTCGGCGCGACGATGAAAACGAGATCAAGGCCGTGTTCGTCACAGGCCGCCCGGAGTGGATCGGCCTCCTCAGCCGGAAGATCAGGGACGACAAGCCCGGAGATACCAGCCTCGGCCGCACGAGCAACAAACTGTTCGGGGCCTCTGCCCGCGGCCGCGCCGCTCGTATCCGCGGCGGATCGCGCCTCGCCGTTGTCGCTCTCCGACGGGCTGTACTGATAGATGAGGTTGTAGTAGGTCATACAGACCAGCGGCACGTCGACCGCGAGGGATTCGACAAACTCGAAATACAGCTCCGGGGTCATCCCACCCTCAAGTGCGCGGACGATCGCCCCCTGAATCGTCGGCCCCTCAGCGATCGGCTCAGAGAACGGGAGGCCGAGTTCGATTACGTCCGCGCCGCCGTGCGCAAGGGCTTCGACATACTCCTTCGAGGCCTCGTAGCTCGGATCGCCGACAGCGAGATACGGGACAAAGGCAGGGCCGTCGGCGAAGGCGGCGGCGATCTCGCTGTTGGCGGCCGCGCCGTCGCTACGGCGGGTCTCGGCTGGCTCGTGTGCTTCAGTCGACCCGGTGCTGTCGGCCATTCAGATTCCTCCTGAGAACATCGACATATCCGGTGCGTTCGGCACGTCGCGGGCCTCGGTTTCCTCGATAGCCGCCTGAAGATCTTTGTCGCCGCGACCGGAGACGTTGACAACGACCGTCCCCGAAAGGTCGTCGGCGTGGTCTTCGAGATAGCCGAACGCGTGGGCCGTTTCGAGGGCCGGAATAATCCCCTCTGTGTTTGACAGGCGGTGAAAGCCCTCAAGAGCCGCATCGTCATCAACGGCAACCGGGGTGACGCGTGCCTTGTCGACGAGGTGGGCGAGTTCGGGGCCGACACCAGCGTAATCCAGCCCGGAGGAGATCGAGTGCGATTCCATGATCTGCCCGAAGCTATCCTGTAGGAGTTTCGTGCGCGCGCCATGTAATACGCCTTCGTCGCCGGTCGACAGCGACGCGGAGTTGGGCGCGACACCAGCCTCCTCATCGACAGCTAACGAGGAGCCGCCAGCCTCAACAGCAACGAGATCGACATCTTCATCATCGATAAAGTGGGCGAAGGCACCCATCGTGTTGGAGCCGCCGCCCGCACAGGCGACGACGGCATCCGGAAGCCCGCCGGTTTGCTCGCGAATCTGGGTGCGGATCTCCTCAGAGATAACCGCATGGAAATCTCGCACCATCACCGGGAACGGATGGGGGCCAACGATCGATCCGATAACGTAGTGGGTCGTCTCGACGCTGGCGGCCCAATCGCGCATCGTCTCCGAGATGGCCTCCTTCAGCGTGCCGCGGCCCGCCGTGACCGGTTTCACGTCGGAGCCGTTGAGCTTCATTCGGAACACGTTGGGTCGCTGGCGGTTGATGTCGCGTTCGCCCATATAGATCGTACAGGGCATATCAAGATGGGCGGCGGCCATCGCCGTCGCCGTCCCGTGTTGGCCCGCGCCGGTCTCGGCGATAATCCGGTCTTTACCCATATATTTGGCCAGCAGCACCTGGCCGAGGGCGTTGTTCAGCTTGTGCGCGCCACCGTGGAGCAGATCCTCGCGCTTGAGATACACCTCACAGTCGTATCGCTCCGAAAGCCGATCGGCCCGCTGCAACGGCGTCGGTCGACCGCCGAAATCCGCCAGCCGCCGGCGGAACTCATCCATGAAGCCATCCTCGTTGTTGATGACGTACCGCTCGTAGGCGTCTGTCAGCTCCTGGATCGCCGGCATCAGCGCCTCAGGAACGTACTGGCCGCCGTAGTCGCCGAACTTGCCATCCGTGTCAGTGCTTGTGTCGTCGTCGCGTGCGTGCTCTGTGCTCATTATATGTCTCCCTCGTGCGGCATGGTCATGTAACCCTCGCTTGTGGTTCGTCGATCGGTCATTACTCTGCTCCTGTCAGCCGCTCGGTGTTCGTCTGTGGCTCGCCGTCCATGATCGCCGAGCCGATCAACAGCCCGTCCGCGCCGGCATCCCGCATCCGTCGGACATCCGCAACTGTCCCGATCCCGCTTTCGGCGATGAGCGTGACATCGTCGGGTGCCTCAGGAGCTAGCCGCTCAAACGTTGAGAGATCAACCTCCAACTCGGCGAGATCGCGGTTGTTGACGCCGATAATCTTGGCACCGGCGTCGATCGCGGCTTCAAGTTCCGACCGGGTGTGTACCTCCACGAGAACCTGAAAGCCGCGGTCACGGGCGGCCCGCAGCATCGGTTCGAGATCGTCGGCAAGGAAGCGCGCGATCAGCAGGATCACGTCGCTTGCGGCGGTATCGAGTTGGGCCTCTCGCAGAATGAAATCCTTCCGCAACACCGGCACGTCGACCGCCTCGCGGACACGACGAAGGTTCTCGACAGAGCCGCCGAAGTGGTCTGGCTCGGTGAGCACCGACAGCGCGGTTGCCCCACCGTCAACCATCGCTTTCGCCGCGGTCACCGGATCGGTGTCGGCTATCCCATCGGCTGTCGGACTCGTCGGTTTGACCTCCGCGATCACCGGCACGCGTCCGTCGCGGTCGGCCGCGGTAAACGCCGCTGACAGCGATCGTGGTGTCACCGATAGCTGCTTGTCACCACCTGTCCGGTCGGCCGCCGCATCAAGAATCGACCGCACTGCGGGGGCCACTGTCTCTGTTGACTCGTTCATCTATGTACACTGATGTACGTATCTGTACATAAGGCTTGTGTCGTGAGCCGGAACGCTTGAGCGGCGTCGACCCCTTCGATTAGCTAATGACGCCCGGAATCTACGCCCGCCGGTTTGACGAACTCAGTACGGTGATCCAACTCGGTGTTGCCAGCGGCCAGGTGATCGATCTCTCCTTTCCCGACACGATCCCTGACGACGCCACAACCGATCACGCGGTCTTCGAGCAGATCGACGACTATCTCGACGGTGACCGTCTCGCACTGACCGACGTGGAGATCGCACTCACCGTGCCGACCGACCACCGGCAGGTGCTTGACGCCCTACAGAAAGTTTCGGCGGGCAACACGGTCACTGTCTCGCGGCTAGCGCGGCTGGCCGGCCTTGACGAGGATAGTGAGGACGATCAGACGACAGTTCGGGAGGCAGTACGGGCAAACCCGATGCCGCTGTTGATCCCCGATCACCGTGTGCGGGACGCACAGGGGGCAACACCAGCCGACGTTGCCGCGAGACTCCGCGAGATCGAAGACTGAAGCCGTCACGCCGATCGATTGATGTAGCCTGGCTACGTCTCAACATAGCTGATCAGCCGAACTGCCCCATACATGAAAAGGGCTGCCCCGAGAGGCCCATCGAACTCAAAGAAGTTCGGCACGTCGAAACCAACGAGAACGCTGCCGAGAACCATCGCTGAAACCGGGATCGCTGTCCGGGTTTCAACCGGCTCAATTCGTTGGAGTGCAAACCAGACAAAGGCGACCGTGCCACCGACTAGCGACAGGATCGAAAACGGATGGCCCTCAGCGTCACCGAGGATAACAAACAGGCTGCCGAGGGCAATGACGATGGTTGCCCCGACAAGCGGAATGTCGTCGGATTCAATATCGATCGACGCGGCGTCCATATGCAGTTCTTGAAAAACAGCGTCTTGAAACCCCCGCCCGCGGCAGGTTACTGCGGGCTCGGGCTAGAGGGGCCGGCAACGCTACCGTCCTGCAGCGCGGAGCCGGTGATGTTTTTCAGCCGAGCAACCAAGGAATCGGTTTCGGCTTCACCCTCTAAGGCCACATCAAGTACCTCGCTGATATGGCTGACAGGGATGATCTCGACCATATCCTCGTACTCATCTTCGATCATCACGTCCTGTTCGTTTGCCTGTGGGATGATGACGCGCTTGCAGCCGGCCTTGGCGGCGGCCTCGATCTTGTGGGTTACCCCACCGACCGGAAGCACGTCGCCGCGAACCGACAGCGAGCCGGTCATCGCCAGATCCTGGCTGACGCCGACGCCTTCGAGCGCGGAGATGACCGCGGTGGCAACCGTGATCGACGCGCTGTCACCGTCGACACCCTGCTGGCCGGTCTGGACGAACTGGATGTGGATATCCTTCTCGGAGATGTTCTCATCGGAGAACTTCTTGATGATCGCCGAGACGTTTTGGACTGATTCCTCGGCCATCTCTTGGAGTTGGCCGGTGGCGATCACCTGTCCACCGCCTTGGGTGGGCGTGATCTCAGCCATCACGGGCAGCATGATGCCGGAGTCTTCACCCATCACAGCCAGCCCGTTGACGCGGCCGACCTCGTAGCCGTCGGAGACCTGAAGTTCGTAATCCTTCCGTTTCTCGATGAACTCGTCGGCGAGTTGCTGTTCGATCGACCGGGACCGTTGCTTGGCTTGGAGGACGTGATCGCGGGTTGTATGCTCGGCGTCCTCGGCGCGGGCAATGTCGCCGGCGACACGAACCAGTCCACCAAGATCGCGGAAGTGCAGCGTGAGCTGCCCTTTTCGGCCGGCGCGTCGTCGCGCTTCGAGGACAACCTCCTCGATGGCCTCGGCGTCAAACGGTGGTAGGCGGCCGTCGTTGGCGACCTCTTGGGCGACAAACCGAACGTACTTCTGGCGCATCTCCAGAGTATCGTCGATGGTGT
>KB659952.1_pt30 | contig 22020 bp, 25 predicted proteins | sample 558768 | NCBI scaffold set KB644980.1 | reverse complement strand
CTGCAATAGTTCAGCTCTCCCGCTGGCTGTCGGTCGGTGCAGTGGAGTCGGTACCTGTAGGCGTAGTGCATGTCAAACACTCTCACGCTGAAGTCCAAGTTCTTGAGCAAGATTGTATTCATCCCCAGTGAGCATATACAATACATCCTCAATCACTGTCAGTAGCTCAGGCAGCTCACGAACAACAAGATAGGTAATTCCAACAAGAACAGCAACCGCAAGTAGTTGGCTAATGATCCGATCAGAGATAAAGAATGAAACCATGTACGGGTCGGACGAGCCGAATAAAAATAGTATTTCTTGAACAAACCACTGCATGTGCTGCTTGCCGAAGGCAATCGTGATGAACGTCGTTCGAAGTATATTCAATGCATAGATAATCGGCACAGCAACAGTCATCGCTTTCATTTTCCGCCGAAGTGGTGCCTCAACTGCAGCTATCAATCCACCGAAAATCGCGATACTCCCTAATCCAGTGCAGGCGAGAACAACCGAGACAGTCAACTCATGCTCCCCATCGAAGAACTGGAACGTATTCAAATAGCCTTGTTCACCAACAATCATCGCTGGTTCATACCCGAATGCACTCACCAACATTCCAGTCTGGGCGGCGACTATCTCCATCAGCATGCCGCGGGGTGCAGGAAATGAAACCCCAAACGCCATAATTGCAGGAATCGTCTCGAATGGGAGATAGATCAACCCCATCGCAGCAACCGCTCGTGAAAGAATAAAAAGCGAATCGCGTCCTCGCCAAAGGAGTAATCCAGTATATAATGATGCCGGCACAGCCGCAACTGAGAGAATCCCTTCGACATAGCTCTTATGAGTAAACGCAAAATGTGGGACGAGTTGCATCCAAAAGACTGCAAATCCGACCCAGGCAGTAACAGTCAATGTTCTACCAACACGGTCGTTGCGTCCTCTAGATAGCGTCCCGGCGGCGAACGTTATAATGACGACCCACGCGAGCACGTCAGAGAACACGCCAGGCATAAGCGGATAAATGTGGGTAGTAAATAAATCCCTTATTATTGGGCGTGGATAGCCGACGTCTATTAATTCAATTTAGCTTGCTTCAAGAATCTCAATCTCGTGACCGTCCTGGTCTGTGGTGAACGCATATCGGTGATTACACGATTCAGGATCACGATAATTCTCAGCATCGCGCTGCATGAGTGTCGCCCAGTCTGTTTGAAGATCATCAGCACGGACACAGAGATGTCCCCATGAGTCACCAAGGTCATAGCTCCGTCCGTCATAATTATACGTCAGTTCGACAGCCATCGCAGCGTCGGATGCCCCCTCGGGCTTCATAAAGTAATTTGCGAACGTATCAGACTCCCAACGTCCGGTGTGTTCATATTCGAACTTCCGTGTCCAGAATCCAAGTGCCTCATCAGCGTCTTCAACCCGGATCATCGTATGATCAATGCCCCACATCGGTCCCTCATCAGGGTCACGCTTGACAATTTCAATTTCATGCCCATCTGGATCCTTGACAAACGCATACCGACCATTGCAGGACTCTGGATCGCGGTAATCCTCGACACCTTCGTCCATTAGTTGCTGATATGCAGCCTCAAGTTCGCCATTCGGGACGCGAACAGCAATATGACCCCAGCCGTCACCCATCTCATAGCTTCGGTCATCGTGATTATAGGTGATCTCAAGCATCGCTTCGTCGTCATGCATTTCTGCGGGTCCAAGATAGACATTCGTAAATGTATCTGCCTCCCAGCGATCCTTCTCCTCGTAATTAAGATGCGTCTGATACCACTCAAGTGAGGCTTCGAGGTCTTCGACACGAATCATTACATGGTCAATTACGTCAGCCATATCTGATTTGTTGACCGGAGTGTCGAAAAGAGTACCGACCGTAGCTGATAGTAGGTATCATTCGTCGAATATGTGCAGTTAGCCGCGCCATTGGTCGCATAGATAATGTCTAGTCAAGTCCTCGTTCTCTGCTGGATATATCCCCACAGTGTACTGGTGTGCAGGTATATACTCTCAGGCCGAAATCAGATTATTTACTATCCTCTGTTGAGGATCAATACATATGTTAATATATACACTCGATCAGAACACCAATTGGCTACTCAGCAGAATCATCGAGTGAATATCCACGTTCTCGTGTGCGTACACGCGGCCAGTAAAACCACCATGCAATGAGTAGACAACATGCGCTTGCGATTGGCCATGCTGTCCGATACGGCTGAAATGAGAATCCCCATGCCAGTCGAAGTTGCGCGACTGCCATGATCAATAATAATCCACCGGTAACACGCGGATCCTCTCGATCGAAAATCACACCACTAACTGCACTGGTGAGCGTGCCAGCGTATGCAAGTACCGAAAGTGGCCATGCTAGGATATATTCGGGCAATCCCTGTGTATAAACTAATAAGAAATCTGGTAGTGGTGTCACCATCGGCGGATTTGTGTTCACAAGTCCCCACGCAAACAGGAATGTTGCATCACGAGCATCGAATACCTGAATCGACCATGGAAGCGCCACCAGCGCGAGTATGACCAGTGGTGCAACCCAGTGTCGGTCACGTGCGGTCTTGATTGCTGAAGTATCAAACATAAAACTGGGATTTCAGAATAACTTCATGCCATTTTTCCATTATTTTCGTGCCACAACTCGCAGTACATCCTCATCAGCGAGTTCATGATCACGCCCGACCTGTTGTTCGTCATGCTTGGCACTCACTCCTGTGACCCGCGCGAACCGAAAGCGCTCATTGAGTGTTCCACCAAGTCTGTTGAGTGCATCTTCAACGGTATTTTCACCCTGACGTAACACGAGCGGTTCCTCATAATCGATGCCACGACCAGGCTTGTCCATATAGACACGAATCAACTCCAGCGCATCCCACATTTTCGACTTGAGTGCATCAAGCCCTTTATTAGCTTCAGCGCTGATGAATACCGCCTCTTCAGGATCAACACCGACATCACGAAGGTCTGATTTCACCGTTGGCAGATATTCACGATCGATCAGATCTGCTTTATTCACGGTGACGATTGAGGGAAGATACACCCGATTATCCATGATTGCATCGATGAGTTCGTCAATTGAAACATCTCCACGAACAGTCACGGTTGCATTGGCATACCCATGTTCACGAAGAACAGATGAAATAGTATCCTCATCGATCGAGACATCATCTGCCCTGGTTACCTGGATCCCACCCTTTCCACGCCGCCCGATTGAGACGCTTGGAGGTGTCGTGTCAAGTCGGATTTTATTATTGTACAACTCCTGGCTTAATCGCTCATATCGTTCAATTTCGAACACTGAGAGCATAAACACAACAAGATCTGCCGTACGTACAACTGACAGCACCTCTTTTCCACCTCCTCTTCCACCGGCAGCGCCCTCAATAAGCCCTGGAACATCGAGCATCTGAATGTTTGCCCCATTATATTGCAACATCCCTGGGTTGACATCGAGTGTTGTGAACTCATATGCCCCAACTTCACTATCAGCATTCGTCATTGAGTTTATGAGCGTTGACTTCCCGACACTCGGAAATCCAACAAGTGCAACGGTTACATCGCCCGTTTTCTCAACTGCATACCCATAACCGCCCCCACTTGAGGACTGTTGTTCGAGTTTCTCCTTCTTTTCCGCAAGCTTCGCTTTTAATCGACCAATGTGCTCTTCGGTCGACTTGTTGTACGGCGTGTTAGCGATCTCCTCACGGAGGTCCTCAATCTCGTCCTCCAGTCCCATCAACGCTATTTCGATTGTCGGTATCGAAAAATGTGTGCTTTCTAGACTCAACCCTCCGTCTGATATAATTCCGATAAGATTATATTCCACACATCTAATTATGATATATAGGATTTGAGGATGAGTACGCCAGCTACCTACCGAGACAGCACCCAGCTATGTCTTCCGTGTGAAACCGTTGCCGAATTCCGAGAGTCACTAAATGAGCAGTTCGTCATTACTGTCGTGACAGGTGATGATGACTGTTGTATTATTGGAAGTCCGGTTGAGATTGAGTCTGTAACTCGATTTCTGGTCCGTCGTGGCGTACTTACACAGTGACATCCTCACCATCTTGCCGTCTGTAGAATATGAATGTCAGAAGGTGATGATGTACACATCACGAGTCACGGTGATCCCCAGCTGATCACCTGATAGAGCTAATAATTATCACTATTGTCGAGTGTGTCAAAAGCGTATGAGTATCAATCTTTAAGAAGATCGTGTAAAGACTGATATATCAGTTCGAAGGGAAGCACTTTGTACTCTGCCGTATCTACGTAGCAGCATGGAAGATACACCGGGACTCTCCGAACAGTACCGGAAAGCAAGCCCATGGCCATTATTTGTTGCTCTGGGTATTCCTCTCTCTGAACTTGGGATTTTATTTGGATTATTTCCCGTCGCTGTCGGAGGACTATTATTATTCGGTGGCAGTGCAGCTGGAATGGCAGCCGAATCAGGCTATGCACAGACGGCATGGCGTGGTATGGCTGGAGTCGCAGCTATACTCGTTGTGCTTGGTCTCAGTTTTGTATTCACCACGCTTGATCTCCCAGACCGTGGAACAGCCATTCTTGCTGCCGCAACCATCCTTGTTGCTGCCGCTATCGCTGGAGAACTTTTTGCCCGCGATGTCGAACCAACATACTGAGTATCGGAGTGCGATCCGTATCGATTATGACAGCGAGGGTAATTTTTCGATCCATTTAGTAAGTAAAAAACAGAGACCTACTAGCTACTAATAGCTACTAGCTACACTTCGACATCTGATCCTAATACCAGAATTTGTACTTGATAATTATACTCAGCCCAGAAATCTGCCGATGAGAAACCGATAAACTATTTGATTCTCTCACCATATCAATTAGATATGGTCGCGAAGCTATTTGATCAAGATACATTACTGGACCTCACGGTTAATATCATCCCTCTGGTGATCATCGCGTTCTTTGTCGTTGCTTATGTCTTCATGAGCCCATTTGAGACCGACCCACTGACTACCGCCGTTCAGTTTGGATTATTGATTATTCCATTTGTCTTACTTGCAGTATTGACCTACATCGCTGGACGGGCGATCGTTAATAGTGAAGAGAACGTTGATCAATACCTCCCCGGACAAGCTAGTATGGCTGACGCCGAGCCAGTTGAAAGGGCTCCGGAAAACTCAAAAGAGGTTAATGCAGATGCCGAACTTGAATCCGCGAGCTCACCATCGGAGCAAGCACCTGATGCAGTCGCCGAAGCGGAATTGGATCCAAGCACAGCTCAAGATACATCGTAACGCCGGGCTCATTCCTTAGATATATTCTGTCACGGCTGTGATTCAGTTTACTCTGTCCGACGCTACTCATATCTGATCGGTTCATCTAAGAGATATATACACACGTTTAGCTTCGATTCTATAACATCACTTCCGGCTATCCCGAATCTTTCATAATGCCTGGCTTCCTGGGTCACCCTATGGAGGTCACTGGACAACTGGTGTTGACGGCTCTAATGGGGATTTTCCTCATTGGCGTTACCGCGTGGCTTGCGCGGATCGAAAACTGGCGTTCATATACGCCCATTGCAGGTGGTGGCGGTGGCTACGGACAAAATGATAATTATATTTCAGAAGAAAAGCCATCTGGAATCATCCGATGGCTGACAACTGTTGATCACAAAGATATTGGACTTCTTTACGGTGCCTTTGGATTAACGGCATTTGCTGTTGGCGGGTTGATGGTCGTCTTGATGCGAATCGAACTCGCAGACCCTGGGATGACCCTCATCTCAAACACATTTTATAATTCACTACTAACCAGCCACGGAATTACGATGTTGTTCCTTTTCGGAACCCCAATTATCGCAGCGTTCTCTAATTATCTTATTCCGCTGCTTATTGGTGCCGACGACATGGCGTTTCCACGGATTAACGCGATTGCATTCTGGCTGCTACCGCCTGCCGCATTATTGATCTGGGCAGGATTCTTCCCGATTCCTGAAGTCATTCCAGCGCAGACAGGATGGACCATGTATGCGCCGCTATCAGTCGGTGAGGGAATGGGTAATCAAGCCAACGCTGGTGTTGATCTGATGTTGCTCGGATTGCATCTTTCAGGTGTTTCCGCAACAATGGGAGCGATTAATTTCATTGCAACAATCTTCACCGAACGTGGCGAGAATGTCTCATGGGCAAATCTCGATATTTTCTCATGGACAATCCTCACGCAATCAGGATTGATTCTGTTTGCATTCCCGCTTCTTGGCAGTGCAATTATGATGTTGCTTTTTGATCGAAACTTCGGGACTGCGTTCTTTGCCGGTGAAGGTGGTGCTATTCTCTGGCAGCATCTATTCTGGTTCTTTGGACACCCTGAGGTGTACATCCTCGTGCTTCCACCGATGGGGATCATTAGCCTCATTCTTCCGCGATTCTCAGGTCGACGCCTGTTTGGATTCAAATTTGTTGTGTACTCAACACTAGCAATTGGAGTACTCTCATTTGGTGTATGGGCACACCACATGTTCGCTACAGGTCTTGACCCTCGCCTTCGCGCATCATTTATGGCTGTCTCACTCGCAATTGCCGTTCCAAGTGCGGTGAAGACGTTCAATTGGATCACCACGATGTGGAATGGAAGTATCAGATTGACAACGCCGATGTTATTCTCAGTCGGGTTTGTTTCAAACTTCATTCTCGGTGGCGTGACTGGTGTATTCCTTGCCTCAATCCCAGTTGACCTTGTCCTACACGCGACATACTATGTGGTCGGGCATTTCCACTATATCGTCATGGGTGCAATCGCATTTGCTGGCTTCGCCGGCATTTATTATTGGTTCCCATTGTACACTGGTCGAATGTATCAGCGGACACTTGGAAAGATGCATTTCTGGTTATCAATGATTGGAACGAATATTACGTTCTTCGCGATGATTCTGCTCGGATACGGCGGAATGCCACGTCGATATGCAACGTATCTGCCACAGTTTGCAACCTTACATCAAGTCGCTACTCTCGGCGCGCTCATTCTCTTGGCTGGACAGATAGTCTTTGTCTGGAATTTCGTCCAATCATGGCTTGAAGGTCCGAAGGTCGAAGATGGAGACCCATGGGATCTTGATGATGATGGGCTTTACACCGCTGAGTGGGACTGGTACGACCAGAAACTCACGACTGCCATTGCTGATGGTGGTGACGAGGAAACAGAAGAGAAAGTACTGACAGATGGCGGCGATGTCGACGACGATAGTATAAACACCAATTCAGAAGCATAACACGTTTGTTGGGTTTTGTATATCCGATAATAATTCGATTTCATTTATAATCTATTGACGAGTGAACTACTCCACCTACTCCGCTGTCGCTCCGGTGAGGGTGGGGCTTCCTTGTCCTTGCTCTCCTCTCGCAGTGGACTCTCTGCTTCTCTGACCACAAGTTAACTGCGCTGCGGAATGTGACAGTAACCTGTCCCGATGACAAGCACCCTCAGGGATTCCAGTCTCCACAGACGGTGATTCGGACTGTCCCAGTCCTATCATTGACTCCTGAGCCGCATCAAACAACTCACTCTTATGGAAGTCCACTCCCAACTTCTCCAACCCAAGACGGTGTACCTCCATCGAGGAATTGTAATCTCTGTCCACAACATAACCACATGATGGACAGGAATGTTCTCGAACCCAGAGTGGCTTATCCGACTCCACACCACACACACTACACTTTGCACACCGCTTCGTCGTCCTCTCTGGTGGCACTTTCACGACGTAGCACCCGTGTTTCTCACCGTGACGTTCAAACGCCCGGGTTAGTTTGTACCATGACATTGAGGCAATGTTGCGACTATGATTGTTCTGTCGCATCATCGAACCGACATCCAAATCTTCGAGAAACACCGCATCATACTCCTGCGTGTCCCACGACGCTAGTTTCTCACGGTAATCCTTCCGACGGTTGTTGAGTCGCTGATACGCTTCCGCTAACGACTGTCGAGCATTGTTCCAATTCCTTGAGTCGAACTGTTTCTGAGACACGTATCGGTGTCGGTTTTCAATTCGCTCTCTATCTGTCTCTTCATCGAGCCGAGCGGAGCGAAGGTTCGACCGTCAGAATCGTGACTGAGCGTTGTAATCCCACGGTCGATTCCAACAGTATCCTCAGTGTCAATGTCTTCCGCATCTGGAACGGTACGGTAGAATAGTCGGATTTGTGCTCTACCGCAATACAGACCACTCGCCTGTCTTCTCTTTCTTCAGGGTTACTTCTTTAATCGTAGTGCCTTGGTTCTGCTCGGTTGGAAGTGATCGGTGATAGTTCAAGCGGAATGTACCGATTTTTGAGAAGGTAACAGTAGCGTGACCAGCTCGACCCGTGTTTCTATCCACGTCAAAGCCAGACTGGTTGTAACAGATGCTCTGGTACTCTCTCGGTGCTTTCCATTTGAGCTCACCAACATCGTAACCACGTTCTTTCAGTTCGGTTAGAGCCTTGTCAGTTGTTTTGATTCGTCGTACCGTCATCTGAAGTGGTTTGGGGTGTCCCTTGTTCCACCCATCCCAGTTCTGTTTCCACTGTGGGAGTTTGTTTTGCATTGTCGTGTACGATGGTTTATGCTACTGTGGTGCAGGTCGGTATTCCTGAGTGAGTGCATGGTTGTAGAGTTCACGACAGGTTTGAATCGCATCCCACGCACTATTGGCGGTTTGTTTGGATGCTGGGTTAGAACGGTACTTGAATGTGGTTACAGGCACTCTACAGTTGCTGTATATGATTATTGCTAGTTATAGGTTCTGGTGGTGATTGTAATTGTAGTTGTTGGTATATGTCGTGGTATGGTTAGTTGACGGCTGTCTCCCCTCCCCGTCCCTACTCGTCAGCAAAGCTGACTCCTTGAGGAAAAGGACTTAGCCTCGTTATTGTTAAATACCAATATTTTAACAGTATTTTGATACCGAATAAGGGGTATAGCAATTCAGACTCACACCTGCAGTACTTGCAACCGCTAAAGTAACTATGCGTTGTGAGAACTAATAGAAACCTTAATCATAATATAAATGATCTAAGATTTTATCAGCAAGGTAGAGACATCAAGATGTGGACTCAAACAACGCTAAATTGCAAGCATAAGTCCCGTTGCAAACATCAACATCGCAATAGCCCCAAGCACGATACCCAGGAGATCTCCGTCACTCATAGCCACTGATATATTATCTGTCCTCAAAGATGCATCGGGTCTCTGGTCTCTGGTCTCTCGTCTTCCATGAATCGTTTCTCGGCTTCAGTCGACAGAATCAGGATGGTGCCAATTAAATCGTCTCTGTGAGTGAATCAGACGCCCCAGAGACCACATCAGGACATAATAACTCACAGAGCGGTGAGACGAGCACAAAAGATGAATCAGGGTCACTCGATAATGTCGACCGTCCGGATCAGGATGACGTTCAGGATTATGTGGATACTCAAAACCAGCCAAAAAATGATGAGCAACCTCAGACACGCGGACGAAGCGGTCGACAGTTTGTAATTATACTTTATTTTGCACTCGCTGGTGCTGCAAGTGCCGCAGGATATCTTACTGGGTATTTTGTTGACGGGCTTTCCGCGCCTGCATTTTTATTTATTATCCCGTTTCCCCCAACACCATTCGGGTTTGCTGCATACGGTGGATTGACGATTGCAATTGTTATTGGGATTCCACTAGCTCTTGTTATCTACGTCTCAGAATACACAGATTCAATTGAACCCTAATTCGACATGAGTGAACTCAGAAATCAGAACACAAAGACTACAATACCTCTGAAAACGACGACCTAGAGCGACAGACTGGCGATACGAATTCTCTGCGTAGCTACCGTGGATGCTGTCTACATTGGTATTGAAGGGATTCATTCCACAGACATCATCTGAACAAAATTGAGACGAATCTTAGTACCATGCTGATGAGCTATATATTATTAATTTTACACACTAAGTTCGTATCTGTTGAGAAATGTCTGAAAAATATTAAGCCGTGGGGCTGCGCAGTTGTGAGTATGTACCATATTGTGGCTGGTATTGATGATGATGAATCGCATGCAACGCGATGTGCGGAAGCAGCAGCTGATCTCCCTGGTGGATCTACGGAAAAACGAGTGACACTTATTCACAGTTTTGATGATAATCCAAGCGGAGCCTCAGCATCACAACTGCAGTCGGTTCGAGCAGCAGTAGAGATTCTTGAAGAACACGATGTCGATACAGATATTCAAGAATCGAGTGGCGATCCCGCGGACGCAATCATTGATACCGCAGTCCGCAGTGAGGCTGATCTTATTCTTATCGGTGGTCGCAAGCGATCACCCGCTGGAAAAGCACTATTTGGAAGCGTGACACAGTCCGTGATACTTGGATCAAGTCGACCTGTAATGGTCACCGGCGTCGATGAGACATAAATACGAATACTAATTTTTACTAGACAAATAGCGCGAATGGGGTGTTCAATATTTACAGAACCACGCGGCGAATGCCACGAGGCAGTTCACTCCTATTGCATTCACAGAAGAGTAATAGACCCGAGCCCGAGCGGAGTCGTTACGTATCGGTGAACATTTCAGCAATCGCATCAGGCGACTGTCGACCGGTTTTGACAGCGGATTGTTCGCCGTTTTTATACTGAATAAACGCTGGTGCTGTCGTTATCTCGGCTTCGCGGCGAAATGAAGCTGCATTCTCACCGTCAATTCCAGCAACAACAACATCTGATGGGACACCTGCAAGAATATCATCAAGATCGGCCTTGACGGACCGGCATGGGTCGCAGTGCCGTTTCCAGACGGTCACCAACGCGTCCGGGTGTTCTGTGATGAATGAATCATATGACTCATCTGTGAGTTCAGTGACTACGTTTGGAACTGGTGATTCAGGATCGATTTTGTTCAAGATCTCAACCATCATCGCATGTAATGCCGGGTCAAGTGATGCATCAACATAAGAGTCGATCGCAAGATACGTGATAAGATCTGTCCGTGATACAACACCCTCCTCAAGTTGGGTTATTGCATTTGACCTCTCAATATCGAATACATCCGTCATTGTCGTGATGATCTGCTCATGAGAAGCCTCAATATAGGTATCATGATATATTCGACGAACATCTTCATACTCAATCGTCGTCGCAAGTGTGCCATCATCATCCTCGACGACAGCATCAAATTGAATAAGTTGATTCAGTGCCGTCTCAGGGTCCGCTCGCTCAATAGTCTGTGTTGTTTCTGTGTGATCCTGATTTGTGGTATTCGCATTGTCTGTCTCTTGGGTCATTGTATATCGCCACTCATCCGATGTTCACTATGTGTATGTGTACTCATATTTGATTGTTTCACGGGCTTCACACTCCGAGATACCGCTCACGTGTTTCTTCATCTGCCCGAAGCTCTGCTGCAGTTCCATTGAACACTATCTGCCCATGGTCAATGACGTATGCACGGTCAGCAAGGTTGATAGCCGCAGCTGCATTTTGCTCGACGAGCAGAATCGTTGTTCCCGCATCATTGATCCGCTCGATGGCATCCTCGACATCTTCGATGATCTGTGGTGCGAGCCCCTCATATGGCTCATCTAACAACATCAAATCAGTATTTTGTTTCAGTGCCCGTGCAATGGCGAGCATTTGCTGTTCACCACCGGAAAGCGTTCCCGCCTGTTGATTCCGCCGTTCATCGAGTCGTGGGAACTGATTGTACACCTCATCAGTCGTCATTCCCTCACCACCAGCCTCCACGTCCCGACCCCATGTGTTCGATGCGTTATTCACAACCTCAGCCAGATGCAGATTTTCTGCGACTGAGAGATTTGGGAAGATACGTCGTTCTTCAGGGACAAGTGAGATGCCACGAATCGAGACATCTTCGGCGGTGACTCCCGTCACGTCAGTCTGATTAAATTCAATTGATCCTGAGCGAACAGCTGGTGGTGTTGCGCCGGCGATTGATCGAAGTGTGGTCGTTTTTCCAGCCCCATTCCGACCGAGGAGAGTACAGATTTCACCTTCTTTTACAATCATTGAGAGATTTCGGAGGATATGACTCTCACCATAGTAGGCATCGACATCATTCAACTGAAGAAGTTCACGACCACTATCATCGCTACGAGTAGTAGCGCTTGACTCGCCTACCGTCTCGTCATCTTCAATCGTACTCATAGATCAGCACCACCCAAGTACGCCTCTTGAACGGCAGGATTCCCCCGAATCTCCTCTGGCGCTCCCTCCGCGATTACTCGTCCGCGATTTAATACGATAATCCGATCTGAGATACTAAAGACAATCTCCATATCATGCTCGACAAGCATGAACGTAAGATCAAGTGCTTGTTTTACTTCTTCAATTAATTCGACTGTTGCATTTGTTTCTTCAGGTGACATTCCAGCCGTTGGCTCATCCATTAACAACAGGTCTGGCTCCGCAGCTAATGCAATCCCGATCTCAAGACGCCGCTTATCGCCATATGGGAGGTCAGCCGCTGTCTCATCAGCACTGTCAAGCAATCCAACTGCCTCAAGTGTATCTCGTGCACGTTGATGGACGTCAGTGAGACTATCGCGATGTGTAAGGAGCTGAAAATCAAACGCACCGTTTTCAGCAGCAAGTCCAGCGATTTCCGCGTTCTCACGAACAGTTAAATCTGGAAATATTGAGGCTGTCTGGAAAGATTTTGAAACACCGCGCTGAACGACTTCATATGGATCTAATCCAACGATTGAGTTATTTTTGAACCGAATATCACCTGACGTTGGCTCAAGACGCCGGGTAATCAGGTTGATTAATGTTGATTTTCCGGCTCCATTTGGTCCAATAAGTGAAACCTGTTCGCCACGATTAATCTGAATATTAACATCATCGGTGGCGACGAGCCCGCCGAATTCCTTGCTAAGACCTCTTGTCTCAAGCAACGCATCGCCGTCTTGGACTGCTGATGTGCGTGTATTCGATACATCTCTGGATTCAATATCTGTGTCTGTGTCTGTATTTGAGTCAGTATCTATACTCATCGGTTCTCACCTCGAAGTCGGGATTCAATTGCCACACGGAGATCTGAAAGTCCGCCCCACAGTCCACGCGGGGCTGTCCAGATAACAACAACAAAAATCACTCCTAACAGAAGATGCCAGTATGTTCCAAAATCATTAATCAGAACGATATCAGTAAGCGGTAATTGTAACTGTTGAATACCACTCACGATATTTTCAATATAAAGATACAATCCAGCTCCGAGTATTGGACCAAATAATGAGGCGGTTCCACCAAGAACCACCATGATAACAATCTCACCGGATTCTGTCCAAAACAGCGACTGTAGTGGAACGTATGACCCATGGATTGTGAATAGGCTGCCAGCAACGCCTGCAAATCCTGCAGAGACGATGAACGCCATGAGCTTATATCGCCAGACATTCAGCCCAATAAATTTCGCTCGTTGCTCATTCTCACGGATTGCTCGAAACACCATCCCATATGGTGAATTCAGGATACGGTAGGCAATCCCAACAGCAGCAATGGTGATCACGCCAACAAATGCGTACATCCACGTTCCGAGCAGTTCTCCGGCGAGCATCGGTAGTTCCGAATCAAGATGGAAACTCCCGAATAAGGGGCTTACATCGATGCCGGTGAGACCGTTCTCACCACCCGTTAACGACGCTAGCGGGGCAGCTGACATGTAATATAACATCTGTGCGAACGCAAGTGTGAGGACACTGAAATAGATCCCACCACGGCGAAGTGAGAGATATCCGAGCACCCATGCGAACAGCACCGCGAATATCGTTCCTGCAGCGACCATCACAATCGGGTCACTTGATACACGGAGCGACACAATGCCAGCTACATACGCGCCGCCACCCCAAAATGCGGCATGTCCAAATGAGAGTAATCCGGTGTATCCCAATAGGAGATCAAATCCAATTGCAAAGATTGCCCAAATGAGCATCAAAGCAGCGAGATTCTGATATCCAAGTAGAATGTCACTGATTATGGGTGCTCGTGCGAATATCCATGGAAAGAGTGCAACTGCAATTGTAGTCAACCCGATTACCGTTGCCTCTCGCTCGCGAAACTGCTGTAGACGTTCAACCAGTGATGGAGCCTGTGGATCATCAACGACTGTCGCCCCCTCTCCGCCTGTCGCATCAGAGTCACTCACGGCGCCACCTCCTCACTACCAAGGATTCCCTGCGGACGTAACAGTAGCACAATTGCTGCAATCGCATACAATCCAACCTGTGACCACGGAGAGAAATTGAGTGTAAATGTGCCAAGCGTCACTGATGGAAGACCGATAAGTGTCGCCTGAACGAGTCCAATAAGCAGCCCCCCGGCGACAGCCCCAGTGATGCTTCCAACGCCGCCAATAACAACGGTAAGAATCGCTGGAACAAGAATATTCGTTCCCACTGTTGGATTAACAACACTGAGTGGTCCGCCAACCACACCGGCAACGCCTGCAAGGGCAGCTCCAATCCCGAATACAATCAAATATGGTCGATCAATTTTCACACCAAGGAGTCTGACCATCTCAGCATCTCGGGTTCCAGCTCGAACGATAAGTCCAAAGTCAGTGTACTCAACAAGCGCGTAGACAATACCGACAAGCACAGCAGTGATGGCAATAACCCACAGTCGCCATCGAGGGAAGTTACCGACTATCGGAAGTGCGATCGGACCTGAGACAGGAACTCCTCCGAATCCACCGATTGCAAGCACATTTTTTGGCTGATTAAACGGTAGACTGTTGCTGCCGAACAGAACGCGAAACAGCTCTTGAACGACAATTGCAATCCCGAATGTCACAAGAATCTGGTCGGTATCAGGGCGGTCATAAAACGACTGCGCAAGGAACCGCTCCATTGCAATTCCAATGACGAATACAACGACTGGCACAAACACCAATGCAGCAAAAAACCCAAGATCTAATCCAAGTGTGTCAAATCCCCAGTCGCGAAGCTTTCCAGAGGTAAGTGAGACTTCAAGAGCAATGAACAATCCAGCATAAGTCCCAATAACGTACAACGCACCATGAGCGAAATTGACGAATTTTAACGTTCCAAGAATAATCGACAGACCAACTGCAAGAAGAACATATATCGCTCCCTGCTGAAGACCATTGAGCAGTATGGTCATTACGTCTGCAAGAAGACTCACGACCTCCCCCCATGGTACCACCTAATAATGCCATTGGTACATGTTATTCTTTGTCTAATCATATCTGTACTAATTGTTGATTATTACTTAAAGACTATGATGAAATATATACGTGTTACAGGGATCGATTATTCGTAGCTACCGAGGTCACACTCCGCTGAGGGACCAGCATCGCATGCATACCCAACATCATCTCGACTGGTGACGGTGACGACCTCGTAGTAGGTTCCTTCCGACTGATCACTCTCAGGCAGACCACGGACAACAGGTACATCTCGTTGTGCTTGATGATCGCACGCACGCATCAACTCCTTACCCATGCCAATATTGTTATATTCGTATCCTTCGAGTTGTTTGATTACTTCGACTGGATAGAACGTGCCAGCACGTTCAACCGCAGCAGCATATTGTAGTGTCTGCGCGTATGCCAACTGTGCAGCTCCTGATGGGATACGGTCGTATTCATTTTGAAAAGTTCTGGTGAATTCATTTGACGGTGCATTATCAATCTGTGCTGTCCATACGACTGTTCCAAAGACATCCTCAATAGCCCCGCCCGCAGCCTGTGCCATTGGGCGGTTATATAGTGGAATCATAATTTCCATGTCCTCATCGAGACCGGCATCAACAGCTTGCTGGATTGAATTTGCACCATCAAGCCCGTAATGATTCAAAATAAGCACATCAGGGTTTTCGCTTGCGGCTCCTGAGAGATAATTTGAGAAGTCAGTTGTTCCCAGCGGTGTCGCCACGCTATCAATCTGTGACCATCCAGCGACATCTGTCATGAACCGCTCCATGGATGATTGTTGGGTTTGTCCCCAACTGTAATCGGCATATAACTGATAGAAATCGAGATCTGTTCCGTATTCGTCTCTGACAACTGGTGCAAGCGCCTGCCCAGTCATATACGCGTTGAATTGTTCTTTAAACCCGTATCGAACACAATCTTTTCCCGTTGTGTCATTCGAGTGCGCGAGACATGCCATGAACATTACATTCTCATTCTGACACAGTCCCTGAACAGCAATAGCTGCCGCAGAAGATGATCCACCACTCACCATCATAGCACCGTCGCGCTGGATCATTCGCGAAGCCGACTGTCGGGCCGTATCGGCGTCTGTTGCAGTGTCTCCATCAACATAATCAATCGTGAAGTCAAGTACCCCGTCACCAGAGAGATCATCGAACTGTGAGTCAACCCAACCGCCGCCGTTATTTAGATGCTTGACAGCAAGTTCATATGCCCGAAGCTCATCCTGCCCCTCTGAGGCATACGGTCCTGATTGTGGGACATTAAATCCGAACGTTGCGGTGTCACCATCAATTGGGAAATTTCCGAGTGGGGGATACTCTTCGGTATCACTGCCAGTTGAGGCGTCATCAGATCCTGATTCACCACCACCATCACCACTGCCACCGGAGCATCCAGCAAGTCCAGCAATCCCGACAGTACCCGCACCCGCTACTTTCAATACATCACGCCGACGGAGAGAATCATCATCTCGCAGCATGATATTTATGCGATGATATATCTTTGATAACTGCTTCGAATTACATATAATATTTAAAAACAATTATAAATATATCGCATTACGAGAACTAGTTATTCGTAGCTACCGAGATCACACTCTGCTGACGGACCAGCATCACACGCGTATCCAATATCTTCCCGACTTGTGATTGTAGCGATTTCATAGTAATTTCCTTCTGATTGGTCGCTCTCGGGCAGACCGCGGACAACAGGTACATCTCGTTGTGCCTGGTGATCGCACGCACGCATCAATTCCTCACCCATCCCAATATTATCATACTCGTACCCTTCGAGCTGATTGATCACTTCGACTGGGTAGAACGTGCCGGCACGTTCAACCGCAGCAGCATACTGCAGTGTTTGTGCATATGCTAATTGGGCAACGCCTGATGGAATACGGTCATATTCGTTTTGGAAGGCTTGCGTGAATTCATTTGACGGTCCATTATCGATCTGTGCTGTCCATGCGACCGTTCCGAAGACATCCTCGATAGCACCGCCTGCAGCTTGTGCCATCGGACGATTATACACTGGTAACATAATTTCCATATCCTCATCGAGTCCAGCGTCAACGGCTTGCTGGACTGAATTTGCGCCATCGAGCCCGTAATGATTCAGAATAAGCACATCAGGGTTCTCGCTTGCGGCTCCTGAGAGATAATTCGAAAAGTCAGTCGTTCCCAGCGGTGTTGCCACACTGTCAATCTGTGACCATCCAGCGACATCTGTCATGAACTGCTCCATCGATGACTGCTGAGTTTGTCCCCAGCTGTAATCGGCATACAGCTGATAAAAATCAAGATCTGTTCCGTATTCGTCTCTGACAACCGGCGCAAGCGCCTGTCCAGTCATGTACGCATTGAACACTTCGCGGAAACCATATCGAACACAGTCCTTTCCAGTCGTGTCATTTGAGTGTGTAAGACATGCCATAAACATTACATTCTCATTTTGACACAGTCCTTGAACGGCAATAGCCACCGCAGAGGATGACCCACCGCTCACCATCACAGCACCGTCACGCTGGATCATTCGCGAAGCCGACTGTCGAGCCGTATCGGCGTCGGTTGCAGTATCCCCGTCAACATAATCAATCGTGAAGTCAAGGACCCCATCACCAGAGAGATCATCAAATCGTGAATCAACCCAGCCACCGCCGTTGTTTAAATGTTTGACAGCAAGTTCATATGCTCGCAGTTCGTCTTGTCCCTCTGAAGCATATGGTCCTGACTGTGGGACATTGAACCCGAATGTTGCGGTGTCACCATCAATTGGGAAATTTCCAAGTGAGGGATACTCTTCAGTATCGCTGCCACTTGAGGCGTCATCGGATCCTGATCCACCCCCACCGTCACCACCACCATCACTACCGCCACCGGAACACCCAGCGAGTCCGGCAATTCCAACAGTACCTGCACCTGCTACTTTCAATACATCACGCCGATGGAGAGAATCATTATCTCGCACCATGATACTTATGCGAGGTTGTATCTTTAATAATTGTTTTGTCTAAATATGATGCGCACGTGTTAATATTTGTTAAAATAATTATAACGTATGGTTGTGTAATGATACCATTTTAGGTTGCCACTTTTTCTGGTAATACTATCTTGTATATGCCCAGTTTGAAAATGTGAAGTGCATAAATAATCAGAGTTTTTTGTCCACTGGACTGAAGTACCGGTCTATCGAACAGTCTTGTATGGACATTCGTAATGCAGCTATTGAAGATATTGAGGCGATTCGCAGCGTGGCGCGTGAATCACTTGCCGCCTCATACGGACATGTAATTGATGATGAAACGATTGATGCTGCAATCGAAGAGTGGTACAGCGAGGATGCGCTTGAAGAGACGCTCGTCGATGATGAATCGACTTTTGTCCTAGCTGTCGATGATGGTGGACCGATTGGGTTTGCGCAAAGTGACTTGATTACCGGTCGTGAGGCAATCGGATACATCGATTGGCTTCATGTTGGACCGGATCATCGTGGTGTGGGTATCGGTTCACAACTTCTCTCTCGACTTCGACAGGCACTCATGAACGCCGGTGCAGATCGACTTGAGGGTCGTGTTCTAACCGAAAACGAAACTGGGCTTGGTTTCTATGAGGATCAGGGATTCAGCGTTGCTGGTAAGCGAACAGTCAGTATCAACGATGAAATATTCACCGAGCGCATATATTCATTATTCGTTGATTCAGCAGAAGAACCTGCAGCGAACAGACAGGAAACTGAAGCGGGTGACACAGTGTATATTGCATATGATGAGACTGTTCGTGGGTCAGAAGCCCCGTTTTTCGCCGCTTATCTTGATGAAGATCATGAAGAACGCTATGGGTGGTTCTGTGGTGCTGATGAAAGTCTTGATGTTGCAATGGATACAATGGAACGTATCGAATGTACCGCCTGTGGAAATCAACGTCGACCAGTCCGTTGGGACGCTGCATATCTATAATCTCTAATTCATCAATCTCACGTAACTATCGACGGAGAATACTAGTCTACATATAACATCCGAAATTCGTCTATTTTCCTTATTTGTCACTCTCACGATATTTGTATGATTAGCAACCTTGCACTCGAATACACACCAGACGGTAGAAGGATTACGGTAACCCGCAAAATACCAGTACGAAGAGATGCTGCATGGGATCTTCTGAAAAATACTCAGCGATGGTCTGAGTGGGGTCCTTCTGTACGTGCTGTTGAGTGCGATCAACAATTTATCGATGCAGGCACAACTGGTCGTGTTCAGACAGTTGGTGGTCTCTGGGTACCATTTGAGATAACCACCTGTATGTCATATCGTTGGAGTTGGCGTGTCATGGGAGTTCCTGCCACCGGTCATCGTGTTGATTGTCCGTCAACTGGATCGCCCGATGATGGCTGTCAAGTACTGTTTGAGCTACCAATATTTGCAGCATGGTACACGTCAGTGTGCTCTCGGGCACTTGACCGAATTGAGTCAATATTACTGCGATAATCAGAGTAATATTGTGAGTATCTTCATAGTAAAAAATAATCCAACTAGAAGCTGCTTGAGATCCTCTCCACCCGTCGGCGAAGCTTTCAATTACTAATCTATAGTCAGGACTACTGTTAATCGTATTTGCCGGGTTATAGTGTACGGCCGTATCCTATCCCCTACTTACTCGTTCCCTGCGGTCACTCCTTGAGAAAGGGGACCTAGCCTGTAAAAGTTAAATTAGCCCAAGTCCACTGGCGGAGCAAAATAAAATCTGTTACTCTCAGCGGACTCTTAGCGCTTTTTAAATTTTCGCACTCCATGTAGTAACTTTACACATGAGAACAACAGATATCATAATGTAGATGTTTGATGATATATGGATAGACGAGTATTCCTTGCGAGCACCGGTGCGACGATGGTCTCACTCACTGGGTGCATCGGTGGAAATAATGAAACAGGCTCACCTGACGGTCCCACGGACTCAAGTAGTGGTCAATCAATCGATTCACATCCAGGAGCGACTAATCTCGCTGCACAGCCACGGTTAGGAAATCTTGATGAATCTCAACATACGATTATTGCATTCAAAGATCCATCCTGCCCGCGATGTCGGGCATTCAAAGAATCAACCGTTCCAGAGATCCAACGCCAACTCATCAATCCGAATATAGGGGCATACGTGCTTCGTAATTATCCTGTCGTTTATCCATGGGGAAAGCCCGCAACACAGGCGTTGGAAGCAACGCTTGACCGGTCAGAAACTGCTCATTGGAAGTTACAGAATTACTATTATGATATGCAAGACGACTTCTCAACTGAGAATGTGCACATGAAAACACGAACATTTCTTGAATCAAACACCGAAGTCACTGCAGATGCTGTAATTAATGATGTTGACTCAGATGCATACAGCAATGCTGTCACAGCAGATATTAATGCCGCTGAAGAAGCTGGTCTCGGCGGGACAACACCATCAATTCTACTTTTTAACGATGGACAGTATGTGACGAAAGCAACCGGAAGCATCAGTTATGACGTCATTGCAACAGCGCTTGGAGAAAATTAACAATGAGTGTCAAAGGGTTTCAATCTATTCAGACACGCCTTCCAACGACTCGAGAAGACTGGCATCTCATGGGACGAACAATTCGACTTGTGCTTACAATCCCACTGTACACGATTGCTGCTATTATCGCAGCAGTCACAGCACTTACCGTATTTGTCATGTCACTCAATGTGCAATTAGTCAGTGATCTTATTATCGGTGGGGCACTCCCCCCAACTGACCGACTGACGGTCCTTGTTGAGCTATATCCATTTATTGGAACATCTTTCGGACCGTTGAGTGGAGTTTTATTACTCATTGTCTCAATACTGACAGGCGTCAACGTCGCAATGGCAGGATACCACGTTCGTGAACATGAGCTAACAGTCGCCGGTGGAGGTGCGAGTATGCTTGGTGTCGTGTTCGGAACACTTGGCGCTGGATGTGCTGCATGTGGATCTGCAGTGTTACTCAGCGTGCTTGGATTATTCGGTATTTCAACGTCATTATTATTCTTACCCCTTGATGGATTGGAGTTCGCACTACTCGCACTCGTCGTAATCACTCTATCGATCCATTGGCTTGCAGATGGAATGCGTGGTGGAATGGTCAATGGATGCCCAGTCGACATTTAATCTAATCTGTCGAATCTAGATTAAATCACAGTAAGGTATGACCGCCCAGACTTGACACTACAATAGATATCTAGGACAACATATTTCAATAATTACCTCATACGCGTGTGGAACCTGATATAATTATTAATATTATGAGACAAAATACATGTTAGAGACCGGAAGAGGTCAATCATAAGACTGTGGAAAAAGCGGCGAGAAGATACACCGCTTTGTGATGGTAGCGTAGTAGTGGTAGTTCCCCTATGACCAGGGGGAAAGGTCGAGCGGGAATCGAACCCACACACCGACACTTACTCATCAGTGGTACCCATGATATCGACCCACACGGAACACTAAATGATAAGATCGTCTCAGTAATTAATATTATGCCAGACTGCACTGAATTTGATTTGTTTCAGTATATTACACATTTATCTGGGTATGAGATGCAGCACACGACATAGGTCGGGGTCAGGATAGCTATCTCTGACGATGAGTTTAGCTAGCCGATTTCCTATGATTCATCCACTGAATCGAGCACCTCGACATTACCCGAATTCGAGAATCGATATTGACGACCAGTCCATTCAAACGTCTCGACAAACAGGGCAATATAGCTCATAATGGGTAGCAGTAGCAGCCCTGGATAGGTATATATGAAATTCCTGCGTCCAAGATCTAGATAAACATAGAT
>KB659957.1_pt8 | contig 22129 bp, 28 predicted proteins | sample 558768 | NCBI scaffold set KB644980.1 | reverse complement strand
TTGATCGCCAATATCACAGATACATCATCAAGATGGATGTTGTCGGAGAGAAAATCCTGAAGTGGAATGCCATGGTATTCGATTGAGCGATTCTGGTCATAGACCGCTAACAACATATCAAAGATATATTCCCAATCGATCTTTGGATTGACCTGTACTTTCGAGGATGGGGTGAGACTCACGACACCGATGATATCCGTCGCTTCAACATGCAGTATTTCGTTATCATCACCGTTCACAGTAACTGTGACAACTTCGTATTCTCGCTCGGAATCGAGTGCTCCTTGACTCTTCGTGAAGACACCTGGACTTTCCTGTGTGAATGATACGCGACGAAGCTGACCCATGATGGACGATGGACAATCCTCTATCCGAATTTCACCCCGTTCAGGGATATTGAATGTGTCCTGTCCATACTCATAGACTTCGTCAACGGAACTCATTATTCGTATGAGCCCATCTGTCGCCGTTCCTGTTCAAGCTCTCATTCAGCGAGTTCAGCTGCTGGTGAGAGATCAAATCGCTCAAATTCACCGTTCAATGCTCGATAATGTTCCGCGATACGCTCAATTTGTGGGAAGGCAGCAGAGTTCAACAGCCGGGGAACAATGTATGTCTGAAACGCTTGTCCGACTGCATCCGTTTGGTCGTATTCATATTCCCCACCGTCGCCACAACCGACCCCAAGGAAAACTGCGATATCACGGTAATGCATCGGTCCGAATCGCATAATTGCCCCCTGTGATGTTGATTCATTTCCGTGATTAATTCCCTGATAATCGCGTTCAAATAAGCGGAGAATTTCATTCTCATCAAGATCCGTCTCCCCAGTGACGTGTGTGCTGACCCAGTGTTTGAACAATTGATATCGCTTATCTTCTCCATACTCGTCAAGCTCAATCATCGCAAACCGGCGTGTGATTGCATTATCAAGTTCATTCACCGTTCGATCGGACATATTCATTGTGCAGATGATATTCACTCGCTCATCCAACTCAATTGTCTCTCCCTCATCAGTTTCGAAAATTGTCTGATGTGGGTTTTCGATGGCGGTATATAGTGGACCGAAGATTTTCGAGATATCTGCCCGCGTAATCTCATCAAGAATAACCCCATACTCAATATCGAACTGACGAGCTCGCTGGACTGCCTCTGAGATACAACCAAGTTTCGTTCGATAACTGAGTGAATCGTGATATAATCGGGACTAATGCCTCCAATAATATCAGGAGAAAAATCGAATAGATAACACGAACACCCGGTAGGCAATTTATCAGCAGACAAGGCGAATACCCCGACGCTTGACCTCGGGGATGAAGCCCACACACCGTGATACAAACCAGTAAATCAACACGTTCCCACTCAACAGACAGCGATGGAATACAGTTACCGCTTGTCTTTCCCGTTCCTGTTGGTCCATAGAGGACGACTGGCTTTCCGGTTTTGAGTGCAACCTTCGCGTTTTGATGGACAGTCTGCGGGACAAGCACGTCTTCAGGTGTTTCCATCGCCTCGAAGACTCACCACACGCTTGAGTCGATCTGAAGCGACCGATGACTCAAGCACAGCGCGTCGAACCTGTCCAAGACCCCGTGCTCCATCGTGCACGACATCAAGTCGTTCAGATTCAATCAGAAATTCAAGTACTTCCTCATCAGTAGCCGCCTGAATTGCATCAACAACCTCATCAGTCACACGCTGAAGGATACCAATCTCCTCTTTAGCATCTGCGAGTGTGTATTAGCCTAGGCTGTCGAGAGGATACTTACCTTTGACCGGGCTCAGAACGACATCAGGCGCGAGTTCAATGGAACACGTGTAGTCGCGAGCTGGGTCTGGCGAACCCCCTCCCCCCTTTTTCGAGTTGTAAACTCGTAGTGATGGGAGGGGTGAACAGGAAGGAGGACCACCAAAAAGTCGATTATGGCGGAAACACGCAATAAAAGAGCTGATTATCCACCTTCCTAGCTTTATTAATTAATATGCGAAGGTTTATATCAAATAGCATCTAAATAACCGTAATAGAGACAAAAGAGAAGATCTTCTAGCTAGCTAGAAGATTGGGATCGTTGGGTATAGAGAATCTCCGATTAGAAATTATCACGTTCCATCGCCTCTAGTCCTGTTCTGTGGACTCCGTTCTCATTCCAGGGTGTCTGGGGTAGTCTGCACTCGGCAACTTACAACTCGAAAAAGGGGGGAGAGGGTGGAATGCCCGAGAACGCTATAGGAGGTCCACAACCATCGTGTTTGTAAATCGGTTTTATCCTCATTCGTGAACTGCTCCTACGAGCGTTGCCCTTTCGCAACAATTCTGGCGTTTACTACTCGAAAACGGGGAGTGTGGGGTACGCCGTTTCACCCAAGCATCATTCCGGGAAACTCAGACGATACAGGTTTGCTTCTATACTCAGTGCGACTCACTGTTACTTACAACTCGAAAACGGAGGGTCTGGGTGATCAAGGGATTTCGATAACTGATCTTCGTTGAACCGTTACAACTCGACAACGGGGGGCGATAGATTCCGAAAACGGTATCTGATCTATTTCAGGAATACGGGGCTGTAGCCGTTTGATAGCCTGTTTTCACTTAGTTACAACTCCACAAGGGTTCATGTTTTTATATCTGGGGTTCGAGAGAATTTATATGGGACAAGAGGGACGTAGAGCAGGATCGAATCATCTGGAAGATGGGGAGGATCGTGAATCCTCTTCTGCTGATCCTGAAAGCCCTGAGTCGACGGGCGAGAATATAGATTCGCCCGATACGTCACAAGCGACGTTCGAAAACGACTCCGATTCAACCGACCCGTCTCAAGAAGCTACTAACGGGAACGGTGGCGGCATCTCAATTCGTGATCGGCTCCAAACCGAGTCGTCCGGTGGCGTCTTCGCGAATAAAGATCTCGTTCGGTCAGATACCATCATCGACGAGGACCGTATCGTCGGTCGCGACGACCAGTTGGGTCGTGTCGTCGACAATCTAAAACCGGTCCTCCAGCATAAAGGGATCCCCGATATGCTCCTGAGCGGACCATCCGGAACGGGGAAGTCGCTCATCATTCGCGCAGTATGTAAACAGATCGTCGAACTATGTGAATCTCAAGACAAGATCTTCGGAGTCCTCTCTATCAACTGCGAGGGACCGAAGACTGCAGATCGGGCTGTCTATCGTTTAGTTACAGCTGCTGCTGACGACCTCGGTGTTGATCCTGGTGTTCCCCAAACCGGCGTCTCAACGGATCAGAAGCTCGAGCGACTGTATGAACTCATGCGAGAGTATTACGACGGTGTCATTTTCATCCTCGATGAGATCGATATGCTCGAGGGACCGTATCAGGAAGCAGAGTACAATTCTCTCATCTATCAGCTTTCACGGGCTCGCAAACTTGCCGACTTTGATGGTCCCATCTCGCTCACGACGATCACGAACTACGCCGACTTCATGACGGACCTCAACAGTCGCGCACAGAGTTCGTACAATCCTGACGACATCTTCTTCGACGATTACGATGCGAACCAACTCCGTAGTATTCTCCGCAACCGGCGGGACGCCTTTGAGCCAGACTCACTTGCAGATGACGTTGTGCCACTTGTTGCTGCGTTCGGATCACAAACGCACGGGGATGCACGGAAAGCGATTGATCTCCTCAGGTGGGCGGGCGAATTAGCCGAACGGCGTGGGGCTGACACAGTTACCGAGACTGATGTCCGTGAAGCTCAGGAGAAATACACTGAAAACCGCAAACTGCGCCATATCAGGGGGATTTCAACTCAAAAGAAACTCTGTATATACGCTGTGGCGGCCACTGCCTACTACGCAAGAGAACATCCTGAGTGGATCCCTGCTGGACCTGGGTTCAAAACGTACCAATTCATTGCTGATACGATAGACGCGGACAAGTACAGTCGCGAGACCTTCGTAAATCACGTCACCGAGCAGAGCACGTACAGTGCGTTGGACTTCGAGCGTCGAGGTAAGGGACGCGGCAGAGGAGTGCATATGTATTTTTCCCTCTCTGAGGATCCGGAAACAATCATGGAGACAATCCGTGAGGATTCCCGGTTTGAAAACCTCGCTCACGAAGAGGCGACTATCAGCGCGGTTGTCCGCGAACGGATGAAGCAGTTCCGGGGTATGAGCTGATCTTACCCGTATTTTCCCCACACTTACTACTCGAAAACGGGGGGTGGGTGAGCCAAGAGATTTGACGTGCCGGTCGATATACTGTGCTATCCGCTTTTTATTTCACATTTACAACTCGAAAACGGGGGGCGTGTGCTCTGATTTTTTGTCGTCGATACCATCGTGATGCGGAGATTGTTGGGAGACGGCGACAACGTATACAGACAGATAGCATGGACATGCGCGCTACCTTGTGCGGGTACAATGAGCATGAGTGAGTATGTGCTTTCCGTCACGTCCGACACTCGTTCATACGTTGGAGCACATCTTCCAAAGTCAAAAAACACAAATCGGCTGTCAGAGAGCTTTTGAGACAGATGTCTATATTTCCTTGTGTGTCGAATCCCCTCTTCTCGACATACACACAAGGCGAAAATCGGGTTCCATCAACAGTTATTGCCGTGTTCTTGAGCAGATCAACAACCAGTTAGCGGAGGTATTCTGGAAGCGCTGACTGATGGATCAGCGTGTTTTCAACTATTATTAAGTAATCGCGGACGGCCTTTCCCGAAGACAGTGAAACAGTGTGAGTATCATGCCATCCCGCTGAATGCGTCCACAACGCGGCTGACCTGTCAACTGAGAGTTTTGTCGCCTGCTTAATGAGCAGACCACACCGAGTCAGATTCGTTTTGATATCCTCGATAGAGATAGAGGAATCACGCAGGAATCCGCCGGACCCTCAGCGTCTGAGGGAACTTCCATATTAAACGACACTTGACCAATCGATCTAGCTTACTCTTTATTATCTTCGAAACAACCGGAACCACTCACAGACTCCAACCACCTAACACATGTAACTCGGAGATATGATCCATCTCCGGGATCTTCAGGAGTAAGGCAACACCAACACCTCATTCATCATCGAGATCCAATTCCTCATGCAGCGGTGTGCTGTTGGACATCTCTTCGACAACCGGAACCAATGCAAGCAGAATGATACCCAGCAAGAAATCGATAGAGGATGACGGTATCGGGTCAAACCACCCACGATAGCAAGCATATAGCCTATTCCGACACCTCCCATGATCTTCCCCATATACCAGTATCGGTCAGCGTCTGATGGAGACAACTGGAACATATACATCGTATGAATGGAGGACTCAAAAATCTCCACGTAGCCTGTGTCTTCAAGATTCATGAACACGGCGAGTGCTCACAATCCAAGCGTCACACCGGCGAGAGGTGACACTATCTTGTGGGTGAGGGTGGAAACAAAAAACTGAAAATTCAGAATATCTCTCTTATTGAAGATGGGTTTTGGGAAGATAGCTTTCGGGTTTACCCGCAGGATTATTCAACAGACGACTGAGAAGTTCCCGACAGAATCAGTCCGTTACGCGCTCCAACTGGAACTTCTGATGCTCTATGTGATGAGCCTTGTCGGCTGGCAACTCGTCGAATTCTCTCAATCATTCTCACTCCTGATCGCGGGCGGGTTCGGGACGGTCGAAGCGCTTTCTTCGCTCCCATTGACTGTTTCTGGAATGATACTGTTGATTGGTGGAGTAGTCGGGAGTGTCCACTATATTCTTGAGGATTTCCTTTTGGAGGGCGAGTAGGACGGACATGACAATATCAGATGGTGGAGTGGTGAACTACCTCTCCATACTCGCTCCTTATGCGAGGGGGCTTAGCGAGCTCTCTTTCAGCTAAATTCTTTTATTACAATCTCAAAAAGATTTAATCAGGCGAACCGTTTCAGCGAGGATTTAGAGATTTCCCTCAATCGAGTATCCTCCATTACAATATCAAGGATAGTCTCAGGATTGTGAAGTAGCCGATGAGAGTTGTGGCGGCCGCCGCCTTTTCCGATATTTACATCTTCAGTTTCAATCACCTGACTGAGTTGCATCTCATCAAGGATATCTCGGAACCGCCGTATCCCGATCGTGTTCATGTCTATTGCGTTAGTAATCTGCTGGTACGCATCATATAGTTCACCCGTAATAATATAATCGTCGCGTAAATAGAGCGACTTGGCAGAAATCGAGAGGCATGCGGCTTTCATCTGAGTTGGGGTTCCCTGAAGGAAGTCACGGAATCGATCCTCTTCAAGTATGTCCTGAGCGCTTCGCACGTGATCTTCTCCGACAAAGTCTGATTCCTCGCGATCAGCAAGCTCTCCCGCTGTCCTGAATAATCGCATTGCCTTTCGCGCGTCTCCGTGTTCCTGTGCTGAGAAAGCCGCAACAAGAGGAATAACGTCATCGGTTAGGACTCCATCACGGAAGGCATCATCACGGCCTCGAAGAATTTCTCGAATTTGATTTGCGTTGTGTGGGTCGAAATTGAGTTCTTGGGTCTGGAAAGCACTCTTCATGCGTGGATTTAGCTCGTCGAAGAAGTTGATCTGATTACTTACTGCGATAATTCCAATTTGACACGACGTATCGTTCGATTCGACAGCCTTCGCGAGACTCATCAAAACGCGGTCACTCTTGAGAAGGTCGACTTCATCGAGAATGATGATAGCCGAGTCATAATGATCGAGAATCTGCCAGAGGCGTTTATAGAACTTGTCTTTCGGTAGCCCGGTATCGGGCATTTTCATAATATCTTCATCCTCGTGATAAATATCCTCGTCGTTCAGCTGTTGCCCGATTGTCGAGATGACTTGAACTTCGGTCGAGGATTTCGAACAGTCTAGATACGTATGATCTATTTTGATATCCTCAACTGATGCACTGACAGCACGACGAGTGACGTATCGGGAGACAAGAGATTTTCCCGGTTCCTGTTTTCCCGGTAATTGAGATATGATTTGGGGCACCACCATAGACAGCGTCGTTCAGACAGTTGCTGATAGTGAAAATATAATCGTCACGTCTGACAATTCGATCGCTATCAGGTACCCAACCGACACGGACCATCTCCTTATTTTGGAAAATCATCTTCCGTTGAGAAAAAAGCGGGTCGTCAACTTTGAATTGTGCACCGTCCCCGTCGCTTGATGACGGGTTTCCATTCTCATCTGGACTCCCCTTCGGTTCCGATGTTTGGAGGCGAGATCGGTCGTGTTAATCGTCTGAAGACGCAGATTCCAAATCTTGACTTTTATCGGAAGTCGAGGTGCCCTTTGACATAGAAACATCGACGAAACCTGATTAATTAAATCTATTCACACCTCGACTTCCGACGTAAATCTACCACGAATGAGAGTCTGCTGGAAGGACTACCTTGATCTCCGAGCAACCACAGACCCCCACACACCCCTTCGGTTCCGTCGTTACCAATGAACGTGTACCCTTCACAGGAAGCGTAGGTGCGATCACAATCCAGAGGATAGAACGCGCCTCTACGATGTTTTTGTGTGTTTAACCTGCTAGCGAGTTTCGTTTCGAATAAACTAGTCACTCCGTTTCTATTTAGTTCACACTTTGTCTCACTGAGGTGTTTTGATTGTATTATCATAAAGTTATGTGTAAAACAACTCAAATTTCACATATTTTTATCGTAAGACTGAGTACGGATTACTTCTAATGTTCTCAGTTTAGTTACCTATTTTCGTGGCCGCTAACGTCGGAACCGGTGGGGTGTGTCTGACCATCGTATCCTTGATTTGCGCGTCAGCAATACATCTAACGCCGGAACCGAAGGGGTGTGGGTCAACCACCGAAATCTTGTAGAGTCTCACGAGTATAATTTTCGTTCTTAACTTTCATGTTCTATTTGTGGGATGCCGAATTATTCACTCTCAACGGGAGTCGTTCTAATACTGAGAGAGTAGATTCATATTTTAACGTTGGAAATGGTGGGTATCTTATCCTGATATCTGGTGAGCCAATACGCTCTATCCTTCATTTACAGGCGGTCTAGGAGAATTCCCCGGGGCTTTGATGTTGATGCTGATGCTGATGCTGATGTTGGTGTGACCCCGGGGTTGAATCCGACAACACGTGAAACAAACCATTAACTGAGTATATGTATAATAAGCGGACAGCGATGGAGCACAGTCACCGCTACCCTGCATACCCGACACAAGAGATAGCGGCTGAACTGGAACATCACATCAACATTCATCGCCAAGCGTACAACTACACCCGTTACGAGTACGAAAACGTGGACGCCGATGACACCGGCTCCGCGTATAAACACCACTACCGGCTTCCCGGCTGGAAAGACGAGTTCCCTGTCTTCTCGGAAGTCAATTCGAAGGCTTTGCAACGAACCGTCACACGGTTCTACCAGAACCTCAACGGACTACGGACTCTCCGAGCAGAAACAGAACGGGCGGAAGGTCGGGAAGCTCAAGCGGAAGTCTCCACAGGAGTTTCAGAGTATGACGTTTTCACAGTCTGGCTTCGAACTCACAAACACGAGTGGCCGACACGCGACACTCTGGCTCTCAAAAATCGGAGACATCCCGATCCGCTACCACCGCGCCTGACGAAGCGGACATCAAAGAAGTTACCATCAAGAAGGAAACAACCGGTAAGTGGCTCGTCTGCTTCGGGCTCGAACTCGAAACCGACGACGCTGACCTTCCTGAGAAACCCGACGTTGAGTCTCTCAACACAACCAACAGCGTTGGGATTGATCTCGGTATTCTCAACTACATCCACACCACCGATGGGAAGACCGTAGATTGGCTTGATCTCGAAGACGACTACGAGCGATCGCGCCGCGAACAACGTAAACTCTCACGGAAGCAGAAAGGGTCGAACAACTACGAGAAACAACGGCGAGAAGTAGCGAAGCTGAAGCGGCACATCCGTCGGACAGTGTTGGACTCCCAGCACAAAATACCGACGTGGCTCGTCCGTGAGTACGACGCGGTGTTCGTCGAGGACTTGGACACCTAAAGGGAATGTTGGAGTTGGAGCAGTCGCACAATGCTCGCACCAAGCAAGATGCAGCGTGACGACAGTTCATCACACTGCTCGAGTATAAGGCCGATCTGTACGGCTGTCACGTCGTGCAGATCAAACCAGAGGGAACGACGAAAGAATGTGCGTCGTGTGGTGTCGAAACAGCGAAGCCGATTTGGGTACGTGAACACTCCTGCCCGTCATGTGGGTTTGAGTGTGATCGTGACGCGAATGCGGCGATGAATGTCCTGCAACGCGGCTTTTCTGAACTAGGGCTGGAATGGCCCGAAGACACGCCTGTGGAGACTGCGCTCGCTACGGACACCCATTCGGTGTCTGCAAAGCGCGTTCACCAGACTCCGTCTGGTGGGCTGTCAGACGCAGTCTGACAACGTCATCGAAACAGGAAGCCTCGGGGTTTGACCCCGAGGCGATTCACTACTCGAAAACGGGGGGTGTGGATCATCAAGGTATTTCGATGACTGATCTTCGCCGAACCGTCACAGCGGCATCGCGTATGCGAGCACTCCAGCGTGGGACGAGCCTTTTCGTGACCGAGGCGGTCGTGGAGCGCGGCATCCGGATGCTGGACAAGCAATAACGAATTGAGCTGCGTCTATAGCTCCGCTAAACACACTCACTATCACTATAGATAGATTGTGAGTCGTGAGTACAGAGGTCAGCTTTCTATTTGAGTATTATACTCCGAATCTATATCGTTCAGAGGAGCACGGTGAAAGTGATAGACAGAGCCGAGATTACCCCGTTGAGGAACCTCCGACAGCGTGGGAGTACATCCTGTTGAGTACGAGACGCGCCCCGGCGTCACCGTCGAGAGCCTACAACAAGTTCGCGCGGTCTACGATAAGTCGAATGAACGGTGGGAGCTGCATCTCGTCTGCAAAGACGAAGTCGAGACGCCCACCGCACCCGGCAACGAAACGGCGGGTATCGATCTCGGCATCAGCAACTTCGCGGCAGTCGCGTGCAACACCGACGAAGCCGACCTGTACCCCGGCAACCGCCTCAAACAAGACGGGTACTACTCGCCGATTCGCTCGCCGACATCTGCGTCTAACGCCTCTATATCGAGTTCCGTCGAAATCTCGTCCTCTACATCAAGGAGGATTTCCTGAAGTTCCTGGAGGATTGTTTCGGCTTCGAGGACGGGAATCTCCTGCTCGCGAGCCATGATCCGGGCAGTCATCTCCGATTTCGTGTAGGCCCGAGCGTATTCGATGACCGTCGCCAGACCGCTGACTCCGTGGCGTTCGACGTAGAGTTCGATATTGTCGTTTGAGTCGCGTTGAGCCAGGGCAACGAGAAGCGTCGGGGTGATTTGAAACGTCTCTTCCCCGGTCTGTATGGTCATATCGACCCGACGAGCGCTATATCGGTGCGGCTGAGAGTCCGTCACGCGCTTGAGGACACCGATTTCCACGAGATGCTTGACATCCTCGTAGACCGTGGTTTGAGAACTCGCAGAACGGCTTGCGAGCTCCTCTACAGTAGGGGTGTCGAGTTCGAGTACCCGAGCGTACAGACGTGCGAACCGTTCGTTTTGGATCACGTCAGAAACTGCCAGCATCGTATCCAACGGGTGCGCACCCGAGAGAGCTGATTCGGTCATATATTTTAATTTCCGCGGAATACATAAAGTAGTATCGTGGGCTAAGTGGTGCTTCCAACCGTTGATTGAGGGGTTTGTTATTCATCAAACCGGAGAAGAGACTCATTATTGATGGATTAGCCACTCGGTGAGCGTGCGTATGTATAGATTCCCACAGAGGGCGTAGGCTTTCGAGACTACGGCAAGTCATTCTGCGCGTTCAACAAGCTCTCGTCATTATTCTTGACCGCTGTCCACCACATCTTCAGTACAGCAATCGTAACGCGTTTTGGTGGTTGTTCAGTCCCGATACAGGATTGCTTGTGTGCGTCGAGATTATTAGGTGGGTGAAAATGCCGTACTGGTTTCTTGGTGGTCTTATTCGCTGCCTCGCGTCCGAATCTAAATTCTAGTCCTTCTTCCCGATAGTGGTATTTGTAGTCTCCATTTTCCCACCACTGGATATCGAAATACCCAGCCTGCTTGTGGATTCCAGGCGTAATAGTGGCTCGTGCTGTTCTAACGTCTTTCCCGTCACGCGGTTTGAACGGTTGCCCTTTCTGGTATCGGAATCGCACTTTGACAACTCCTCTCCCGAGTTGTTGGTGCATCTGATTCACGCTCTCATCAATCGCTGCTGCATCGATTGGAGAGCCGTTCCCCATCCCCATTATTGGAGTGGGGCCTGATTGTTACTGGGGGTCGTTGTTTGATTATCCGTACGCCTATCTTCCGGTTCATCTACGATCGACGCCTGCTCTTTTGCTTCTTTAAGCCGGTATGCCGCTCTGAGGTGGCTTAATTCTCGTTCTGCTGTCCGCCAGTGAGAGATGTCGTCGAGTTCATTCTGGTCAAGTTCCTTGTCTGAAATCAGAAGTTCCTCTGGGCCATTCACGTCATATTTGGATTTGTACTCTGTGAGTTCCTGTTTTATTCGTTGAATTTGATTGACAAGCGTTTCGCTGGTGGCGAGTTTCCTGATCTGTTTGAGAAGATGCCACTCTGGATCTCGACTGTATAGCTTTCCAGAGTCGGTCTGATGACTTCTAACGATGCCTTCTTCTGCAAGCTTGTTGAGTGTTGTTCTGGCTTTTGTTTCTGAGACGAGAGCTGTGTCTGAGATGTCGGACGCCGATTTCGGAGTCGTCGTTCTGTTGATCACCGTGCGAATTCGTTCGTCTGCAGTGCTCTGGTCTTTCCACTCTGCGGCGGCGAAGTCATCGATGTCCTCAAACTCATCGTCATTAACACTGAATGGATCAATATCATCCACGGTCACCGGTTCGTTCGGGATTTCCTCTTCAGAGGGGAATTCGTCGGGGCCGTCCGGGGATGGGTCGCCAGTCATACAATATACTATGCCGTAGACACACATATATTTTTCTGACTCGCATATATGCGCTTTAGGATTTTGATATCGATGGTCTTGATACTAATTACCGTAGATTATTTCCGTATATCGCCGGCCCCGAGGTCGGCGGATGCTGGTAATTGATCGGCCGCCGCATCACCTTTCCTGGCCGATTACGGCGGTGCGAGGAGAAAGCCCTGCCGTTCACGGGGGGATGAATCCGACAACCCCTACGTGAACCACGTTCGACGTGTCGAACGGATGGGTTAAGTGACGAGATGCCGTATCAATACACAACCGAGGCGGTCTACCCGCCCCACTAATCGGACAATATCGGGATTCCCCGATTCCATGCAGAAAGCACCCCTTTCTGTTGTGGAACTCAGGGTGCAGTAAGAAGTACCTCCGAATCCCATGCCGGGATAGGAGTAACGGCTGGTTGGCACAGCCAGGAGCCGTCATCGAGACGGCTACAAATCTTGAACATCCCAATCCAGCGGCGCGGTGCCGTGGGAATCTTCGCCCTTCAGGGCGGAGAGGATGATATATTGTGATCACAATCTCACACAACCTCGGAGGATGGAAATGATGCGTGCCTACTGTTCGATATATCTGTTCTGAACTAAAATAGAAATCTATCTCTCTTGTCGGGTTTGCGCTGGTCACGCTTTCGGAATATCTCGGACATCGAGCTCTCTGTCCGGCAAAAACGTACGCTCCAAGGTTAATTTGGGCTCCGTCCATCCGGCCGCTCAACGGCTTCGGCGGCCTCAATTTCATCCGTTTTCTCGACTTCGGCGAACATCGCTCGATACGCGTCAGGCTCGAAGAGGTTGTTCCGGTCGAACAGCTCGCGGGCGGTTGCGGTCAGTTGGAAGAATCGATAGGGCTGACCGCGCTCGAGACCCTCGCGGTCCCGTTCGATGACCTCGATGAGCCCGACCCCCTCCAGTCGGGAGAGGTGGTCGGTGAGCGTCGACGCCGCAACGCTCGGGTTGTAGTATTCGAGTTCTTTCTTCGAGGGAGCCCCTCTGGGATGGCCGACGATCGTCCCGATGATATTCGCGCGGGTCGTGTCGTCGAGGGCACTCAACGCGGTGATCGGGTCGAGCCCGGTCGAGCCGTCGTCGGGCGTGAGCGAGGAGGCGTCGGGCTGGGACATTGTAACCGAACGTTGGTGCGCTGCGTGCATAACCATTTCGGTAGTTTTCGAAGTAGTTGCGGAACCACCGAGCGGTTCCACGTTCGGTCCGGTATCCTTATTAAGGGTGCCGGCAGACCTCCATCGAGATATGACCGATGATGCTCGAACCCGGGCGGTGATCGATAAACTCGGTGAGCAGCCCGGCGAGACACTCACGCCCGAGCGGCTGGAGACCATCCAGACCGCGATGCACGAGGACCTCGGCCGGTTCGTCGACGCGACCTCCTATTTCGTCCTTGGCTCCTACGGAGAGGAGGAACGACCGCGACTGGAGGCCGTCCGCGACGAGCTCGCGAATGAGGCTGCGTCGGCAGGTGGGGAAGACGACGTCGACGCGTTCCTAATGGACGAGATCCTGGACATCAGCGAGTTCTTCACGTCGAAGTTCAAGCTCTTGGTGAGCTACGCCGACCACATCGTGGGGTGTACGAGCACTCCCAGGGCGGCCACGCCTGGGAAGCCGGATACATCGACCAGCCGGCGCTCCGGCAGCGGACCCGGGCATTCTATCGGACGTACGACACCCAGGACGAGCAGTACGCGGCGTACGACGGGATGTTCGCGCACTACTTGCTGTCGATGGAGCGGGTCGACCGTGCGCACACATGGACGACCACAGACGAACTCCTTGAGGAGGTGCAGGCCGCGTCTGATGGAGACTAAGAGCCAACTATCGGACTTCCAACGAACCGTGCGACCGTCTGAGACTCAAAGAACCGATGACCACCGTCCCAAATACCGCAATCGGCGTTTACACTTATGTTTGAGTATAGCGTGTGAGAGCTATGAGTTTCGAGATCGTGGGGTTTGAAACGGAACTTGACACGGATGCGGCGCTGCCGCCCGACTGCGAGAGCGACGACCACACCGTACCGATTAGTTTCGAGGGGTTCTTTCCGAGTTCGTTCATGCGACTCTATACCGACGCAGAGACGTTTGCTGAATTCATGCGGGACAGCCCGTGGCGTGTCACGACGCTGGCCGAGTTCGAGATGATCTCGGAGCCGGATCTCGATGTCTACGTTGACGATCGGACGGAGTTCAGGTCGTGGACAGAGATGCTCAGAGCAGTGGGGTCGGACTTCATCGAGCGGGTACAGAACCACTAGACTCTCCCACGGATCAAGAGTCTCAGAAATCCGACTTGATTTTGATCTGATACCGGTGATCGATTCCTCCGGGTAGGGAATGTCCCCCTTTGTTTATTGAGACTTCTCGCGTACTCGTACGTATGGGAGAACTCGAAACTGAAGCCGAGAAAACGCGGTCCGAAATTGCATCGTACCTTCGCGAACTGGCTGAGCAACTCGACGGCGAAGGTGTTGTGACGCTCGAACTCGGCGGGAAGCAGGTTCAGTTGGACCCGACAGACCCGGTGACGTTCAAGCTGGAAGGCGAGTCAGACTGGTCCGAAGGGGATACCGAGGCAAAACAGAGTATCGAGTTCGAGTTAGTCTGGTGGTGTGAGGCACAGACAGCAGAAGAAGGAGCATTGGATATCACTACTGAAGGCCAGTAGTAGCCATTCATCCCCTCAGGCTGTCTGTATTGAGTCACCTTACTGCGGTTGCATGCACTGCCTCAGGGCCTGTTTGGTGTTGTAGGCGGCACCCATCAGAGTGATTTCTCTAAATTCACCGAATCAAGAACACTCTCGTACGGCGACCCGAGCGAGCACTTCACGGCCGAGTTCACTGCCTTGGCCATTGAGCGCTGGTTGTGACGCTATGTGTATGCCTGATCGAATGGCGCGAAGATGCGGTCCTGAACCCAGCAGCGGCCGGATCGAGAATAACGTTTAGTCTGAATGGGACACAACCACGACATATGTCTTTCACCGTCAGCTGGCACACGCTTCTCGAGGAACTTGACGATCTCCCGGATAGCGCGACGCTCGTCACGCCGCTGTCACACGACCGATTCCATGTCTCCGACGTACAGAAGCAACGGGTCTTCATCGCCCGTGCGCTTGCCTCGGAGGCCGACCTGCTTGCACTCGACGAACCGACGGTCGGCGTTGATGCCGAATCCAGAGAGGAGTTCTACAGTCTTATCAACGAACTGAACGCGACTGGACTGACCGTCATCCTGATCGAACACGATATCGGCGTTGTCACCACGCATGCGACGGACATCGCCTATGTCAATCGCCAGTTGTACTTCGACGGTAATCCGGAGGAATTCGTCGAGACTGATGCACTCTCACAGGCATACGGAAAGGACCAGCACGTTCTCAAGCACGATCATAAATGATACACACACTACACCGCCTCGGAGAGAGTATCACATTCGAGGATGCGATTGCATCCCTCCTCCTCACAGTCAATATTTTCGTCCCCATCGAGTGGTTCCTCGACCACATCTTCGGCCTCGGAATGGATGTGTTGGCCGACCTGCTCGGCACGCCGATGCTTGGATATTCCTATATGCAGCGAGCCTACCTCGCGGCGGTGTGTATTGCCCTCATCGGGCCGGTCGTCGGGACGTTCCTCGTCCATCGAGAGATGGCGATGATCAGCGACACCCTCGCACACACAGCCTTCGCCGGCGTCGCCGTCGGATTGTTCCTCAATTCGGTCCTCTCGCTCACGCTGTCCCCGCTGCTCACCGCGTTCGTGGTCGCAGTCGTCACGGCACTGCTCGTGGAGTTGCTCGTCGAACACGCCGGAGTGTACAGTGACACCTCGCTGGCGATCGTCCTGACGGGCGGGTTCGCCGTCGGCAGTATTCTCATCACTGCAACCGACGGTGGCATTGCGGTCGGCATCGACGCCTACCTCTTCGGCAGTCTGGCGACCGTCTCGACGGAGAACGTCGGGATCCTCGTGTTGATGAGCGTCATCGTCGGCAGCCTCGTCACGCTGGCGTATCGGCCACTTCTGTACGTCACGTTCGACGCGACGGCTGCCCGCGCGGCGCGACTGAATGTCCGCCTGTACAAACGCCTCATGGTCGTGCTCACGGCGCTGGTCGTCGTCAGCGCAATGCAGATCATGGGCGTCATCCTGGTCGCTGCGATGCTTGTCGTTCCGGTCGCCGCCGCGGCACAGGTCGCCGGGAGTTTCAAGCAGTCCATCTTGCTGGCGATCCTCGCTGCCGAGTTCGCGGCGATAGCCGGTGTAACACTATCGTACGTCTATGGAATTGCGGCCGGTGGCTCGATTGTCGTCGCGGCGATTGCTGTGTACGCCGTCGCCCTCGGCTTCCAAGGGCTGGCGCACCGTTTCCCAACCGTTCGACGGCACCGAAGCCAACGCCCCGGACAACCTCGAGACGGACTCGAAGCCGACGGAGGCGAGCGAGAGTGACCGTCGACGGACCGGACACCGATACCACGTTGAGCGGGCCACAGTCCTACGAGTACGTGATCATCGGTGGCGGTATTCACGGAACCTGCCTGGCGAACTATCTTCTCGCCGAAGGAGCGTACAGACACCAGGACCTATGTCTCGTCGACCCTCGCGAGCAGTTACTCGCGTCGTTCGAGACGAAGGCTCGTCAGTGCGGGATGCGAACGCTCCGGTCGACGTTCGTCCACCACATCGGCACGGAGCCGTTCTTGCTGGAAGCGTTCGCGGAGGGGGCGAGTCAGGAGTTCCGGGTGCAGGTTCAGCATCTATCGTGTCATGAATTACTGAGAGTGAGCCCAATCAGTGTTGCATATTCGTCACAGATGCGACTATTTTAGAACCCAGTTTATGATGCCCAGTCACGACGGCAGCGGCTCTCTGTTGGTCAAGCTATCAGCTATTTGGTGGTTTGTAGGGATCAAGATGCCGAACCTGTGACAGTACGATTTCGAATAGTATAGCGACAGAGAATATACGACTGAGAACACCTGTGAGGACAACACAGAACGTTAAAACGCGACGTGTATAGATAGGTAGTGCTCTTGCGCCTATAATGAGTAGGATGTGGTGCTAACTACTGTGACCATCATTCAGGCATCCTCTGTAAACAGTCACCTATCCAAGTTGGGTACACAACGTGGTCGTATCCACTATGGTTATCTGTATAGTGGAAATACCCTTAGTCATGAGCCGAGAACGAACTGATTCCGGACAGTACGCTGAAACGGTCATAATCGACCGTGTGCGGCAGGTTTTCAGTACTGTCGCTGGTCCAGCTGTGACCAGTGCTGATATTGTATCGGAGCTCGGCGTGACGGCAGAAGCTGCTCGACGGAAATTGAATGAGTCTCATGATCGGGGGATGCTCGGGAAACGGAAGACAGCTGGACGGAATATCTACTGGCTTCAACCGGCGGGCGATGTCACAGATATCAATCCGGAAGACCCCGTCTGGGGAACAGACCCAATAACCGGAGATGAGACTGTGAGTGAAGCCGATATAGACGACGTGCTGTATGGCGAAATCAATGGGTAGTGCTGTCCAGACATCTCCAGCTATCGTGGATACGGGGGATGTTCTTCGCGTATTATTACGAACCTGCGGAGCAGCACACGCGTGCGCGTGAAACACTTGACAGTATTGTAGATGGAGATATTCCGTTTGGTCCACTGTTCACCACGCATGCGGTACTTTCTGAACTCGCAACGCTACTCCTCCGGAAGAGTACTCACGACGAAGCACTTCGGGCAGTCACTGAAATTCGTAGTAGCGAGAGCTTCAACCACCTAGTCATAGATCGAATTACCTCCGATACAGCACTAGAGCAATTCGAGCAATACGACAATCAAACGATTTTATTCGTAGATCACACGACGGCTGTATTGTCTGCAGAACGCGATATTGACCACGTTCTAGGGTTTGAGAGACTTTCAGACGTTGGGCTTCACACGTGTACCAGTCGACACTGGGCTACACGCCTGAGACGCGTCACTGCAATGCGGTTCGCATCGATTCGATAATGTTCTGTTCAGTTGGAGCGGCGAGATCGCGTCTGCATACGCGACAGACGAGGGATTACTGGTGAGGTTCGAGGACGACACGACCGCAGCGGATGCACAGGCTGTCCTCGCGACCGGACTCAATCCGGTCCCAGAGCACCCACTAGTCGGCTCCGTCGCTGAGTCGTTGTCACTTGAGCGGGGGCGAGCAGCTTTCCCGTCCTTGACGACCGGACGCTCGCGTGGTGAGGGATCGATGATAGCCGTTCTGCGGTGTACGTTTCGGGAGCGCTCGTAGAATCCAGCGTTGGTCCCTTCACCCGGAAATTGTCGGCGCTTGTCAAGTGTCAAAACGGCTCCTTGCGTCACGATACAGAGCCGGTTCAGAAAGAGCACCGTCGACACCCAGAGGGAGGTCTTGAGATTCCGCCGAACGGCGTGACGCTCACGTTCTCGTTTCAGGTACCCAAAGAACTGAATCTGCTCCAATCGATTGAACTGACATTCCTTCTGGTGATTCGAACGGCGTCCATATCACCCCGGTCGATTCGTAGCTGAACATGTCCTTATGCATGTTCGTGGCTTCGTCTTCTAGCGAAAAATCAGTATTGTAGTTGAGACAGATTTTTTCCGTGGTGTAGTGATATCTCAGTGGTTCTCGTGGATGTGGTCGCGCAGCGCATCAGTCTTATCGAACCTCTCGTCGCACTCGGCACACGTGTTGTGGTGAAGCGCGACGTGCTGAGTCACGCCGGCAGCGCTTTGGAACTGTGCATCGCAGTTGGAGCAAGTGTACGACATTACATTAATAATTGAGAAGTATAGCATATAAAAGGGTTATTAAAAAGTGGGTTACCAGAATTGCCATTGAGTATTAACCTGCTCGCCCAGATAACTAATACACTCAGCTTTGCACGTTGTAGCGCTGACATGTGAAGACAGGAAAGCAGCACAAGACGTACTCTCTCGACGGATTGACGAAACCACTCGAACAGGATCGAAGAATCATGAGAGTGGTGACCGCGGTATTCACCTTGTTTGTCCCTCCAGCGGAGGATACGAGACCTGCGGCTGGAACCCGCATATCTGTGTGAATACCGCCTCTACTGCCTATTTCAGCCAAATTTATGTAGAATATCCAACGTGCAAAGCTAAGTAATACACGGACAGTCGGGATCACTCACACTCCACCGTTTCAGTTGTTCAGGAGATAGTGACGAACCCCGTGTGCGATTTCGATTAATCGCGTCTTTGGACATGTTTTCCTCATCCAATTACTTCCGGTAAACTACCCCACCCTGCTCGCTCACAGCTGACGCCGTTCGCTGCTTAGCCGTTGGGCTTCCTGTTTCGATGACGCGCTCTCCATCTACAACATCGGACGCACCCGATGAGACGATAGCTGAGTTGGACAAACAGCGCGACGGAATGCTTTTGAAGTGAGACGAGACAATTTGTGACCGGATTTCGACGGTTGGTCTAATCGAAAATTAGTGACGCTCTCGGGACGCAGAGTGACCGTATGAATAGCACTGGGTGATAAATCAGTGTCATCGGAAGCACCATATCAGCGTGCCCATGACCGGGGCGAACCTCAGGCAGCATACCTCAACGCCTGTGGACAGTTCGGAACAGTGTACGGGCGTCAACACCGGTGCTGGCGCTCATAGCTTCACTCTTTTTATTCATCTCGATCATGATCAAGTTCATAATCACAATCGGCAATAGTTGGTGATTGCAGTCATCTTGAACCTAGCTCAGAGAGTATCGGTTATGTGTGTTTGTGGTACCCCGATAAGCGCTCAGGGAACTCTCGTGAAGAACGAGATGGGTGGTTCCGTGGCGTCTGAGAATCTCGACAACTCAACCCCCCACCCCCCGTTATCGATATGTAAATGTATGAAATGATGGGGCGAGTGTCAAAAAACGTCGTGAAACCAGCGATAAGTCTACAAACACGAGGAAGAGTGACTCACTCGCTGAAATGACATCTGCACAAGTAATATCTACTATTTTTTGAAGTTCATGTAATAATATAGAACAGAAACCATGCTGTACTTGCATACAAAACAGAAAGATCAAGACGCTGACTGCCTGACCACGAGTATTTTCGCCCTGAGTTTTGTTTCATCCGGTATGTGCTCCCGTTATCGACTGTTCCATCGAGTTTGATCCAGTTTTTCCGATTCATACACAGAAAAGACCCTACCTACTCCTGACCGTTTACACATCGATAACAGGGGGGGGTGTGTCCAACGGTGAGTTTATTCGCTGTGGAGGTGTCTCACTACATACACTACTTTGGAATCGCCTCATATGCCAGCAAAAATGCTCTGAATCGATTAGATGGGTCGCACGCTCTTGTCTCCCACACAAGCGATGTTGAACGTGGGATGGAGTGGAGATGCTGATGGTCGACAGTGGCGGGTACTCACTCTGTCGTGCTGACCACACCGAGTATGAAACCCTCGGTAGTGAGTATCGTCGGTACTTGGAGACGCACAGTGCAGATTACGCTATGCTACGAGGCTATCCTCTTAGGTGACCCTGACGCCAGTATCGAAAAGTTACGGGAGCGGACAACAGAACATCAGAGAAGGATATGAGACGAGGGAGACATATCCACAGATGCGTGTGTTCACACGAACGTGGATCGGGTCGTTATCGGATTGTTGATCGGTCGAGAGACTATTGAAACATACCACATCGTGACTACCGTGGCTGATGCTCTCCGTAATAACATCCGAAGACACGGGTTAGGCGTGCAGGTACCGGATTTGTGTAGTCAGCCACAATTGATATCATTTCTCTTGACGGGTGACAGCAATACGTATGACTACACAACAGGCGGAACTGTCGGTCGCTGATGACCAGCGTCGTCTCCCAGTATAGATACGCTCGGAGACAGCTCTGTCAACTGTACCGAACCACAGAACAGAGACTTGATCAATGCATCACACCTGACTCGGTATTGCTGAGGCTCCTCACCTCGTGATAGATTCCAAAGCTATGGTAAATACGCAGTACTAGTTTTGTGTCGTAGCGATATTGACCCCACTGAAGCGTTAATACGGACTGCTCCAGAGAGAATACTGATTATGCGCTTTCCTTGGACTCGACAGTGATGTAGAGTTCATAGCTATCGGTATCCTCAGACTGCGTTACGACTGGGACTAGTTCAAACATACGTTGTTCTTGTTCGTCCTTTGTCATTTTCTCAAATCCCATGTGTTCAGTCTCAGCTGTCATCAGTGTGTACCCCTCTTGCCCATCGCTCGGTTCGAACATAATTCTCATCTCGTAAGCGGTCACAAAGTGATTGTGGGCTATGAATCGATGATAAGCAAGATACCTCTCCGCTGATGCTGTGGGATACGCTTGTTGGAATAACTCACCTCAGAACGAATGGACGTTTAATTTGTTATCCTCATAGATGTGGGCGAAGCGTTCGCCACAAAATCCGCGGGTGTAATAACGAGGTTGCTTGCCGCTCGAGACGGAACACACGTAAAAACGCCTCTGTCAGCATCCCATCGTCATGAGCTCTCTTAACCAACCGGGATGCGTATGTATTGAGCAGATCGGTTGCGAATGGTTTCGGACCTGTTGTTTCGTCAAATATGAAGTCATTCCCCACCGCTGTTCGCCATGCCTCGTGTATAACCGGCTTTATGAGATCAAAAACCCGTGGTCCCACTCCAGTGATACCATCTGACAGTGCGTGATGAACTGCGAGACTATCAAGCGCAGCGACTGACATTCCCTGTCCATAAATTGGATTAAAACTTGCAACTGCATCGCCAATGACCACAAATCTATCTGGGAATCGACGAAGGGTATGATAGTTATGTCGAACGCTTGCAGGGAACGGATAGCGACGGATATCCGTCAGCCACTGTTGTTCCCGTAGTTCACGCACAGGATCCTGAATTGGGAGCTGAGCAGCCCAGCTAATGAATCGCTCCGGATCGACAGGAGCCCTCTCACCATGCACCCCCTGTAAGAGAATCTGCCATTGATTCTGCTCGATTGGAAGCATAGCTGCCCCGCGAGGTCGCCCGGGCTCTGGGGCGATGAGAACACCGTGATTGTCATCTGCTGGTCGAGAAATACAGACA